>Ga0228535_1000439_pt1 | contig 116187 bp, 108 predicted proteins | sample SJ1metagenome_FD_168457 | JGI IMG/M metagenome (GOLD analysis project Ga0228535, IMG submission 168457) | Enriched culture of PCE-dechlorinating microbial communities from Ithaca, New York, USA - SJ1 | ecosystem: Engineered > Modeled > Simulated communities (microbial... > Unclassified... | reverse complement strand
ATAAGAAATTTTCCTGGTGACTATGGCAAAGGGGTCACACCCGTTCCCATCCCGAACACGGCAGTTAAGCCCTTTAGCGCAGATGGTACTTGGCCTTAAGGCCTGGGAGAGTATGTCGTTGCCAGGATGAAGAAGAGGACTCGATTAACATCGGGTCTTTTTATATATGATTTTGTGCAAATTATCCCAGATGTCATGTTAAATATTGCTATAATAACAAAAAGTGTTTATAAATAAGGGTTGTCGCATTATAATATATGTATATAATATAGAATATATAAAAAATAACAATAAATCAGTGATTTGATTTGTTAACATAAAACATAAAGGAAGCAGGTGAACATCAAATGTCTGACAGCACATTACCTGTTTTTAAGATTAATGAAATGGCAACCGTCAGAGAAGCTCTAAAGAAATATAATGAGCTTAATTTTTGTACCCTTCTTGTAGCAGATTCAAATGATAAGATTATTGGAAAAATAACGCTGCAGAAAATATTGGCCAACATTGAGGAGAAAGATTTTCTGGATATGCCCATAAAAAAATGGATAACAAGAGATGCCAATGTTATTAGTGCGGATGCTGCGCTTGACATTATTAAGATAAGTAAGCAGCACAAAGGACAGAAGCTAACAGGTATAGTCGAAGAAGGTAAATTAATCGATGCCTATAAACAGTGCGATATAATGGAGTATGTAAGTGAACAGTATTACAATATGTATGATAAACTTTATTCCATTATTGAAAGCGCCAAAAACGGTATTATTGCCATAGATGACAAGGGTATAATATTTGTCTACAATTATGCTGCTGCCCGAATATTTAAGACTGGAAAAGAAGAATTGATCGGACAGCATATCAGTAAACTAGACAAAAGAATGGAACTGCTTGAAGTTGTCAACACCGGAAAACCTCAGACTGTTGTAAAGAGGATAATTAATAATTATACGATTGTTACAAACCGCTCTCCTCTGATTAAAGACGGAGCGGTAATAGGAGCTGTAGCAATTGTACAGGACATCTCCGACTTGGAAAGTGTATCGAAGGAACTGCAAACCACCAAAGGGCTGTTAAAAGAAATACAAACGATCCTTGAATCATCTTATGACGGTATATTTATAACAGATGAAAAAGGAAAAGTCTTGATGGTAAACTCGGCCTGGGAACAGATCTGCGGCCTTTCCAGGCAAGAAGTTGTAGGGATTACTGCGCAAGAAATGGTCAGAAGAGGCATTTATACTGAATCTGCTGTACAAAAAGTGGTAGAAACCGGTAAAACTTCGACCGTTATGCTGGAAATGGTCTCGGGGAACAAGGGACAGAAAATATTGGCTACGGGCACACCCATATTTGATGAGGATGGGCAACTGACCAGAGTAATAGCCAATATCAGGAATATTACGGACCTTGTTAATCTTAAGTCCCAGCTGGAATATTCCTGGCAATTGACTGAAAAATACTCCAGTGAAATAAAAGAAATTCGCAGACAGCAGCAATTTTCCGACATCGTGGCCAACAGTAAGGATATACAAAATGTTTTGGAGATTGTATCAAGAGCAGCGGATGTTGACACCACTGTATTAATAACGGGAGAGTCAGGGGTAGGGAAAGAAGTTGTTGCGAAATACCTTCATACGTTAAGCAGAAGAAAAAACGGACCTTTCATCAAAATAAACTGTGCCGCTATCCCGGCTACGCTGCTGGAGTCGGAATTATTCGGGTATGAGGCCGGGGCTTTTACAGGAGCCAGTAAACAGGGTAAAATCGGGCTCTTTGAGCTAGCGCACGAAGGTACGCTTTTGTTGGATGAGATTGGGGAAATGCCGCTGGAGCTGCAGAGCAAACTCTTAAGAGCTATTCAGAGCAAAGAAAAAACCAGAATCGGCGGAGAAAAACCCGTAGAGATCGATGTTAGGATAGTAGCCGCAACAAACCGCAACCTGGAAAAGATGATGAAAGAAGGTATTTTCAGGGCAGACCTGTTTTACCGGTTAAATGTAATAAATATAAATATAACCCCATTAAGAAACAGAACTGAAGATATTCCTGCTTTAATATTTCACTTCCTGGACCGCTTTAATAAAAAATATAATTGTAAAAAAAGCATTTCCCATCAAGTGGTTGATACGCTCATAGAATATCAGTGGCCGGGTAACATCCGGGAAATGGAAAACCTGATTGAACGTCTGGTTGTATTAACAGACGATAATGAGATTACTATAAACCATCTTCCCGAGAGCTATCTAAACACAAATGTAATGGAATACAACATCCAAATAAATGGCATCATTCCTTTGAAAGAAGCGGTGGAAGAAGTGGAAAAACAGCTTATTTTGCGGGCTAAACAAAAATACGGCAGCACAAGAAGAATGGCCAAGGTGTTGGGTGTTGACCAGTCGACAATCGTTCGCAAGATAAACTCGTGGCCCCTGCCGGGTAATGCTATAGCTAAATAATTTAAATAATATAAACAAACAAACCGGGTGATGCCCGGCTTGTTTGTTTATACAGGTAAAAAAAGGCGAGGAGTAGTGATGGAGAATTGCAAATATGATGCGATATCACATCGAACGGGCAAAAGCAGGTACGGCAAACTATGGATGAAGATTTGAAGATGAAAGCAAACAACCTAGATGCCGTGACGCATCGCGCTAATAAAGCATCTAAATGAAGTTGCTTATCAAATTATGCAGATGTCACTTGTAGCGAGGGCTGAAGATACTTTGAGAAAGTTGGCACGATTATTGCTCGTTTAAATAATTACGCATTATTTTGTCTAATAAAATATTATGAGAGGAGAGATTTTGTGAGTAAGTTTCAAGAGATGTACAAACAAAAGCTTAGTACGGCTGAAGAAATTGTCAAGCAAGTAAAATCCGGTGACATTTGCGCGTGCCCCTCTGCTTTGGGGGAACCGGCAGCTCTTGTGGAGGCGCTGGCGGAGAGAGCATTAAAGGAAGATCTGAGCGGCATTACTCATCACATGCTGCTCGCCTGCCGTAAATGGAAGTATTTGCAGCCTGAATTGGCAGGAAAAATGACTCACGTAGCCTGGTTTACCAGCGGCGGGGCCAGACCTGCGGTTAACGAAGGCAGAGCGGACTACATGCCCAACTTCTATCATGAGGTTCCCAGGTACTGGAGAGAGTATATTGCAGCCGATGTATTTTACGCTATGGTTTCTCCGATGGATAAACACGGGTATTTCAGTTTTGGTGTTGCAGCCAGTGAAGGCAGGGGCCAGATGTCCCGGGCCAAAAAGATATTCCTGGAAGTAAACGAATACATGCCCCGGATCCATGGTGACAACTTTGTGCACATTTCTGAAGTAGATGCCATCTGTGAAGCCAATATACCGCTGCCGGAACTGCCGGATGCGCCATTAGCTGAAAAAGACATTTTAATGGGTAATTATATTGCTGAACAGATACCTGACGGAGCCTGCATTCAATTGGGCATCGGCGGCGTTCCCAACGCTGTTGGCAAAGCATTGATGAACAAAAAAGACTTAGGTCTTCACAGCGAAATGTTCACTGACAGTATGGTTTCATTGATTGAGGCCGGCGTAGTTACAAACAGAAAGAAAAATATTAACAAACTAAAAACAATTGCTTCATTCGCTTTTGGTTCCCGTAAAATGTACGATTACCTGGATGACAACCCCGGCGTTGAATTTTATCCTGTCAGCTACGTAAACGAACCTACTATTATCGGCCAAAATGACAATGTAATTTCTATTAACGCCTGCCTGGAAGTTGACTTCTTAGGACAGGTATGTTCCGAGTCGATCGGACCAAAGAACTTCAGTGGAACCGGCGGTCAGCTTGACTTTGTCCGCGGCGCCAACAGGTCCAAGGGAGGCAAGGCTTTCATTGCAATGTACTCTACAGCAAAAAATGACACCATTTCGAAAATAACTCCTATGCTGACCCAGGGAGCTGCAGTCACAACCACAAAGAACGATGTTGACTGCATTGTTACCGAGTATGGCATTGCCAAACTGAAAGGAAAGACTGCGGGACAAAGGGCAAAAGAACTGATCAATATTGCTCATCCCAAATTCAGAGAGGAACTGCTTTTCACAGCTAAGAAGATGAACCTGCTTGTCTAATCAGCTAAAGAAGGGATAAGTAGTAAATAAAAAAATGACCTAGTGCTGCCATATTGCAGCACTAGGTTATCTTGAAGCATTCAATGAAACATAATTGAGCTAATAATTCAGGAGGTGAAAAGATGAGAGAAGTTGTAATCCTAAGTGCAGTAAGGACCCCTATCGGGTCTTTTGGCGGGTCTCTTGCCGATGTCTCAGCCCAGGACCTGGGAGCGCTCGTAATCAAAGAAGCCTTAAACCGGGCTAAAGCAGCGCCGGATAAGGTTGATGAAGTTATTTTTGGATGTGTGCTCCAGGCAGGGTTGGGCCAAAACGTGGCGCGGCAGGCAGCTTTAAAGGCCGGGCTTTCCCTCAATACACCCACGATGACAGTAAACAAGGTCTGCGGCTCAGGTTTGAAAACTGTTATATTGGCAGCCCAGTCCATTGCCTTGGGTGATGCCGACATCATAGTAGCCGGCGGTACGGAGAACATGTCACAGTCTCCCTACCTTGTCCCCAAAGGCCGATATGGCTACAGAATGGGAGACGGGAAGCTGGTGGATGCCATGATCAAAGACGGGCTGTGGTGTGCTTTTAATGATTACCACATGGGCGTTACTGCCGAAAATGTTGCTGAGCGCTGGGGAATCAGCCGGGAAGCCCAGGACGCATTTGCCTGTTCCAGCCAGAACAAGGCAGAAAGGGCAATTAAGGAAAATCGTTTTGTCGACGAGATAGTGCCGGTACAGGTACCAGTCAGAGGCGGGTTCAAAGAGGTTGCCGTTGATGAGTTCCCGAAGCCGGGTATCACAGTTGAAGGACTTTCCAAACTCAGACCGGCATTTAAGAAGGACGGTACTGTTACCGCCGGCAACGCATCCGGCATAAACGACGGAGCGGCTGCGTTAGTTTTAACCACGGCCCAAAAAGCCAAAGAACTGGGAGTGACACCTTTGGCCCGTTTTGTAACAGGGGCTTCAGCTGCCGTCGACCCTGCTATTATGGGTATCGGCCCGGTAGACGCAACGAAAAAGGCTTTGACCAAAGCCGGCTGGCAAATTAGCGACCTGGACCTTATTGAGGCCAATGAAGCCTTTGCTGCCCAGTCTTGTGCTGTTGCCAAGGAACTTGGCTTCAACATGGACCTTGTTAATGTAAACGGAGGCGCTATTGCGCTGGGACATCCCATTGGTGCAAGCGGTGCACGTATCCTGGTAACACTGCTTCATGAAATGAAGAAGCGAAATGCCAAAAAGGGACTTGCCACCCTTTGTATTGGCGGTGGTCAGGGTGTAGCTGCCTTGGTGGAAAGATAGAAGATAAATAAAGATGTAAAAGAGAAAAATTTAAAAAGAGAAAAATTTAAAAAGAGAAAAACAAGGAGGGTTTTATAATGAATTTTAAATTGACAGAAGAGCAGGAACTTATCAGAAATATGGTGCGCGAATTTGCCGAAAAGGAATTGGCTCCGTTAGCCCCTGTTATTGATGCGGAAAACCGTTTCCCGGTAGAAACCATTCCCAAAATGAAAGACCTCGGAATCCTGAGCATTCCTTTCCCGAAAGAATACGGCGGAGGGGGAGGATCAACCCTGGCTTATGCGATAGCTGTTGAAGAAGTCTCCAGGGCCTGTGCGTCAACCGGTATTATTCTCTCCGTTCACGTTTCCCTGTGTTCTCAGCCTATTTATCAATTCGGAAACGAAGAGCAGAAGAAGAAGTATTTAACCCAGCTGGCCAGTGGTCAAAAACTGGGCGCGTTCGGTCTGACCGAACCGGGAGCAGGCACAGATGCCGCATCCCAGCAGACCGAAGCTGTGCTTGACGGTGACGAGTATGTCTTAAACGGCTCCAAAATATTTACCACAAACGGCGGCCAGGCTGAAATCTATGTTGTTTTTGCTATGACCGACAAGAGCAAAGGCGTAAAAGGGATATCAGCATTCATCGTAGAACTGGGGACTCCCGGCTTTGAAATAGGTAAATATATTGACAAGATGGGTATCAGGGGTTCCGGGCAGACCGAATTATTCTTTAAAAACTGCCGTATACCCAAAGAAAACCTTTTGGGTAAAGAGGGAGATGGCTTTAAGATTGCCATGATGACCCTGGACGGCGGTCGGATCGGCGTTGCCGCTCAAGCTCTTGGTATTGCCCAGGCAAGCCTGGATGCCGCAATCAAATACTCCAAGGAAAGGATCCAGTTTGGCAAGCCCATCTCTTCCTTCCAGGCGGTCCAGTGGATGCTGGCCGATATGGCAACCCAGGTGGAGGCCGCAAGGCACCTGGTTTACCACTCTGCATGGCTGAAAGACAATAAAATGCCGTTTTCCAAGGAAGCAGCCATGGCTAAGATGTTTGCTTCAGAAGCTGCTGTATTCTGTGCTAACCGGTCTATACAGGTACATGGCGGTCACGGTTTCACCAAGGATTACCCGGTAGAGCGGTACTACAGAGATGCCAAGATCACCGAGATTTACGAAGGAACTAACGAAGCTCAGAGAATGGTTATCTCAGGTAACATCTTAAGATAAATTGAGCAGTATGAAAAAAATAGTTGTCTGTTATAAATGGGTAGTGGACGAAACAGAAATCATAGTTGAGGGCCGTACAAAGGCCCTCAACTATGAAAAAACACATTATCGCATAAGCAGGTATGACTTAAATGCGATTGAGGCCGGAAACAGGATACGTGAAGCAACTGGATGTGAACTGTCGGCTGTTACCTGCGGTTCTCAGGCAGAGGCCTCGATAAAAGATGTGCTCTCACGCGGAGTGGAAAACGTCTACTATGTAAATGATGAAAGATTAAAGGATATTGACAGTTCTGTTACCGCAAAAATATTAGCCCGGATAATTAAAAAGTTGGGAGATGTTGACCTGGTCATCTGCGGGGAAGGTTCCAGCGACCTCTATTCCCAGCAGACCGGTCCCAGGCTGGCTGCCCTTTTGGGGTATCCCGGCTTATCTTATGTCAACAAACTGGAAGTGATCTCACAGGGCATCAGAGCCCAACGCAAGCTGAAAAATGAAATTGAAGTCGTGGAAGTGTTGGGTCCCGCTCTGGTTACGGTAACACCCGACATCAATTCACCCCGGCTTCCCAATGTTCCGAACATCATGGGGGCCGGTGAAAAACCTGCGGTGAGACTAACTCTGGAAGAACTGGGTCTGGATACGGAGGCTGTTTTGCCTAAACTAAAAACATTAAATATCATAGGAGTTGTCAACAAGCGTAAAGCAATCAGAGTGGATACTGAAGGCAGCAAAACCGAAACCGCTATGAAACTGGCCAAACAGCTGCAAAAAGACGGGGTACTGGATTAGGGGAGGGCAGATGAAAGAGATTTGGGTCATTTCCGATGTGCCCGAAACCGCCTGGGAGATACTAAGCAAGGCACAGGAAATAAAAAAAAATACAGGAAGCACTATTACAGCTTATATTATTGGTGATGAATCGGCAGGAGAGGAAACCCTAAATCACGGGGCAGACCAGGTTAAGTTAATGGAAATGCCGGAATATACCATGTGGGAACGGTATGCGCCGGTACTTGCCCGGGAAGCAAATACTGTATGTCCTCATCTTATCATGATAGGCGCAAGCCGGCGTGGCAAGGATCTGGCTGCTCAGTTGGCGGCGTTGCTGGACGCCCCTTGTGTAACAGATTGCAAAGATATTGAATGTAAGGATATGAACACGTATATAACCGAAAGAGTTATATTTGGAGGACTTGCCTACAAGCAGATGGAAAGCTGCGGCACAACTTTGGTAGTTACTATTGCAGCCCATAGTTATGCAAAATGCAAAAGCGATGCTGCTATACATGGGAGAAAAGGAAGTATAACAAGACTGGAAAAACCTTCAGGAGAAACAGTAAGAGTGGTGGAAAGAAAACCTGATCAAAAGGTGGCCGCAGATTTTAAAGCGAGTATTTTTATTGGTGTGGGACGGGGTTTTGATAAGAAGGAAGAATTAAAATATGCCGAAAGTCTGGCCCGTGAGCTTGGGGCCGAAATTGTCTGTACAAAACCGGTCGCCCAGGACTATCAATGGTTTCCGGATGAACGTTTTGTAGGCATGACAGGAAAGTTGATAAAACCGGCTCTCTATATTGCTGTGGGAATTTCAGGTCAGCCCCAACATGTCTACGGCGTTCGGGAAGCAGGACTAATTGTAGCTATTAATAACAAACAGGATGCGCCCATCTTTGATGTTGCAGATTATTATATAGTGGGAGATTTAAAAGAGTATCTGCCTGTCTTGACTGGAGCGATACGGTCTGTAAAGGCTGGCCGGAGTTAACAGAGACAAAAATAAAAGTCAGAAATGCGTTTGGAACTGATCTGTTTTTATTTTTGGGTTGATGACCCCTTCTCCTGATTGAGCTGTGACCTTTTTCAGCACGGCATCGTATGTATTAGGGTCATCAACCCACATCAAAAAAGATTACTGAAAATACCAGCATAATTTTTTTACTTTAATAGTTTGTTAGCAAAATGTATGTATACAAGATGTACGCACAAAAGAATATTAGGCTTTAAAAAGGGAAAAGGGGGAATGAAAACAAAGTGATAATAAAAAAAGGCATTAATCATTAATATGGTAAAAATGGGTGGAAAGGGAGTAAAGTCTTATAAAAAATAATTAAATGGGAGGGAATGCCAATGGCAAATAAGGGTTACAACCGGTATTTGGTTGTTTTGGGTGGGGCTATGACAAACTTTTTCCTGGGAGCTCTTTATACCTGGAGTGTATTTCAAAAACCCATTGAAAATATGTTTGGCTGGACAACACCTGAAGTATCGCTGGCTTTTACCATAAATTTATTTATGATCCCCATATTGATGATTGTCAGCGGTAAACTTGTAGGCAAGATAGGCCCGACAAAGATGGCTATAGTTGGCGCAGGAGTTCTCTCATTAGGTCTTTTTATTGCCAGTAAAACTTCATCTCTTGCCATGTTGTATATTGGGTACGGTTTGCTGGGCGGTTCTGGAATAGGTTTGGCTTACAGTGTTCCGATTGCGACCTGTATACCATGGTTCCCGGACAAACGCGGCATGGTATCCAGCCTGGCTGTGGCCGGGTTTGGACTGGGATCTGTTTGTTACGCCCCGGTTGCCACGAAACTGGTGTTATCTTATGGTCCGTTAACCACATTTTATTACCAGGCTATAGTGACATTTATCGGTGTTTTTATTGCAGCCCAGTTGATGAGACCTGCTCCGGCCGGCTATATCCCGGAAGGATGGACTCCCCCCGCAGCAAAAGCAGGGCAGGCCGGTCCGAGCAAATACGATTTTACTCCGAGAGAAATGCTGAGAACGCCCCAGTATTATTTTGTTGTAGTCATGTACACCTTTGCCAATGTTGCCGGACTGATGATTATCGGTCACGCTTCTCCCATTGGTCAAAAGGTAGCCGGTCTGACTCCTGTTGCGGCCGGCTCTATTGTAGCGGTGCTGGGATTAGTTAATACACTGGGCCGGCTTTTCTGGGGGACTTTCTCTGATAAAATCGGCCGCCTGCGGGCTGTATTCATCATGTATGTAATCAGCGCCTTTGCCATGTTTACTATGAATTATATGGGCACTTATTTACTCTATGCCCTGGGAGTGTCTATGGTGGCCTTTTGTTTCGGGGGCGCGATGGGAACTTTTCCCGCTATTACAGCTGACATGTACGGGCCCAAGTATGTGGGAATGAATTACGGATTTATATTCCTGGCCTACAGTGCAGGAGCGATAATTGGTCCGCGTCTTGCGGCAGTCGTGAAACAAGCTTCAGGCGGAGAGTATCACATGGCCTTTATTATTACAGGTGTGCTTTGCTCGATAGGAGCAATCATGGCTTTACTTGCCAAACCACCAAAGGCGCCAGCGGATGTATAAGAATAAATATATTCAGTATATAAAATATCTTTAAAAGAGGGAATTTAGTCCCTCTTTTTTTAACCTAAAAATTACCTGTGTGTTGAGATAAAATGACTAGAACCAAGACAAGAGGAAAAGAATAATTTATAGAGAGATTATTTTTTGCTATATTTATGGAGGCAGCAATATGAATTATAAAATAGCTAAACAAGAGCCCCATAAAAGAAATAATAGTAATGATGATGCCGACCGAAAAGTGCTGCCGGTTTGCTTTTTATGCTGCAATGTACCGGAAGGTGGTATCAGAAGCGGGTTCTTTTTAAGAGGAATTTTTATTTGCAGAGAATGTGAACGGGAATTAATCAACAACAGACCCGAAGAAAAAGAAGAAGAATACATGTTAACTATTGCAAAACTAAGGCACATCCTGTTTAAAGACAATAAACCCCGGTGCTATTAAGTTACCGGGGTTTATTTGTAAAAATATTCCTGGATGGAAAACTTCTTTTTTGCCGCTGTTGTCTTTCCTTCTCACACATGTAAGCAATTTCTTGCCGGATTTGCATTACTTTCATCATATCAATCCCAAGACTTTGCGATATTTCAAAGTCGCTTTTATCCTTTTTCCAAAAACGGACAAGCTTGCCTACATCACATTTATATTTCTTGGAAAGAGCGACCGTATTGAAGGGATATTTTGTCTTTATCATGTTATTACTCCTACATTGTATAAGAGATTAACTCTAGTGTTCCCAGGAGTAAAATTATCAATTAAGTATTGTCCTGGTAGATTGCAGGAACGAATGATAAATTTTAGTGGATTGTGTTAGATTGTTGGAACTTATGATAGAATTGAGTAAAAAATATATCAGGTTGGTGGTCTAAATTATTAAAAAAAATACGCCTTTGCTAAATAAGCTGGTAGAATACTCCCGAGCAAATACTACAGGGTTCCATACACCAGGTCATCAACAGGGTCGCGGCTGCAGTGAGGAATACCGGAACCTAATGGAGAACCACTGCTTGCAAATAGACTTGACAGAAGTTTATGGATTGGACAATTTAAAGAATCCGGTGGGATGCCTGAAAAAAGCGCAAGCTTTAGCAGCCGGCGCTTTTGGCGCGTGCCAAACCTTTTTTTTAGTGAATGGCTCGACTGCCGGGCTTCACGCGGCTCTGCTGGCCGTAAACAAACCTGAAACAAAAATCATTATGCCCACAAACGCCCATGTTTCTGTTTTAAACGGGCTGGTATTAAGCGGAGGCATACCTGTTTTGGCGCCAGTGGAGATTGCTGAAAAATGGGGAATAGCACTGGGAACCCCGGTTGAAAAAATATTATCCATTATATTGAGAAAACAGGACATACAGGCCATTCTTGTTACACAGCCTACTTACCAGGGAACCGGAGTGGATGTTGAAAACATGATCATGAAGACTAGACAAGCCGGTATCCCCTTAATTGTCGACGAGGCTCACGGAGCCCACCTGTATTTTCAGGAGAGCATACCTCTTAGCGCGCAAAAAAGCGGAGCGGACCTGGTGATACAGAGTACTCATAAGACCCTGCCCGCGCTGACACAAGCCAGTATGTTCCATGTAAACAATGAAAAATGGATTGAACCGGTAAGAAGGGCGCTGGATATCCTGCAGACATCAAGCCCTTCCTATCTATTAATGGCATCATTGGACGCTGTACAAGCCCAGATGAATGAAAAAGGGCCGTCGCTGCTTGAAAAAACCATGGAGCTGGCTGAGGAACTGCATAGCCTAATCAGGACACTGCCTGGCTACCTCCTGCTACATGACGATATAGAACCGCCCTGGCGCCATGACCCGACTAAAGTGGTTATTTCGGCTGCCCAACTAGGGCTGACAGGCTGGGAACAGGCCTTTATACTGCGGGAAAAATATGGCATAGCCGTAGAAATGAGCGAGTATTTTTACACACTGCTCCTGATAAACACAGGGCATACACGTTCTGATATAATAAAAATTCACAAGGCTCTGCGGGATATTGGAAAGTATGAAAAAAAACAACCGTTAGATACCCTGGAAAACTATCTGCATGCCTATAAGAGGCAACCTGATCCTGTACTGACTCCCCGACAGGTTTTTCTGAAGGAGAAAATACAGCTCCCGCTCCACCAAGCGAAAGGGCGGGTTGCAGGCGAACCTTTAACAATTTATCCGCCCGGTATACCGCTGGTGTGGCCCGGTGAAGTATTTATAAAAGAACATCTTGAAATATTGAACCGGGCGATAAAGCAGAAACTGCCGGTTCAGGGTATATATTCCGGAGACAGGGTGTATGTACTTAGAGATTGAATCGTAGCATTATGTCGTTTTGATGTTAAGATTAAGGTATAATTAAGTAAGACGCATTTAGCAAGTAAAAGTATTAGCCAGTAAAAATATTAAACAGTAAAAATATTAAAATAGGGGGAGTTGATTATATGAAACTTGTTATCAGTATTGTTTCAGATAAAGATGCTCATCCTTTATTGGAAACACTCATACAAAAAGGTCACCGCGCTACTAAATTGTCCAGCACAGGCGGTTTTTTGCGAGAGGGGAATACTACCCTTTTCATGGGGGTTGAAAAAGAAAAAGTCGATGAAGTCATATCTATAATCAGTAATGTATGCCAATCAAGACAGCAGTTCGTCACACCAATATCCCCCCTGCCCGGACCGGCAGAATCATACGTGCCTCTGCCGATTGAGGTAACAGTGGGAGGGGCTACTGTGTTTGTGCTTGATGTGGAAAAAAACTTAAAGGTGTAGTACGATTATGCGTATACAGGATAAACAGACTATAAAAAGCAAGCCCTCCCCAACTGAGAGTGTCAATAAAGCAACTGCTGGGATTTCTGCTGAAAAAGATTTTCAGGACATCATGCAGCATCATGAGCCGCCAGACTGGAAAGGAAATCTGGAAGCGCTGCTTAAACAGCTCGATGAACTGGGGCAGCGGTTGGTTAATAGCTATTCCATTTATGACCTCAAGTCCTATAAGGATACGCTCAGGAATTTCCTAAATGAAACTTACGGCAAGGCCTATAAAATAAAAGAAGAGACTGCCTGGTCAAAAAGAGGCAAAACCAAAGTATACCAGCTTATTGAAAAGATTAACGGAGAACTGGAGGAATTATCGAACCTGATCTTATCAAAACAAAAAGACCAGATGAAACTGCTGGCAAAATTAGATCAGATACGCGGCCTGATGATTGACTTATACTCGTGAAATGGAGTTTGATGATGGGATTTAATGAATTGAAAAGTCAGACACGCGCAGTAACTTTGTTAAAAGCGGGGATCAGGACAGGACGGATCGCGCATGCCTATTTATTTCATGGTCCCCGGGGGGTGGGAAAAAGAAAAGCCGCCCTGATTTTCTCCCGGCTGATAAATTGTGAGAAACCCCAGGACAGTGAACCGTGTGAAGTGTGCTTAAGCTGCCGCAAAATAAAAAGCGGCAATCATCCCGATGTACTGCAAATCAGGCCTGACGGGACATCTTTAAAAATAGCGCAGATCCGTGACCTGCAGGAAAAAGCATATTTTAAGTGTTACGAAGCCAAGTTTAAGGTTATAATGATTGATGGCGCCGATACAATGACAATCGAGGCAGCCAACAGTCTTTTGAAGATCCTGGAGGAGCCGCCTGCGCAAACAGTATTTATTATACTGGCGGAGGATACGGATAAACTGCCTGTTACTATTCAATCCCGCAGCCAGGCTGTTGCTTTTAGCCCTCTGGATGAGGACGTTATATGCGCTATTCTGGCTGAACGAGGAATAGATGCGAAAGTTCCGCCGGGGATGGCCCGCGGCTCAGTGGGAAAAGCCTTGGAAATAATAGAGAAGATAAACTGTGAAGAACTGAGGGATAAAGCCAGGAAACTTTTCCATGACCTGCGGCAGGGCGGTTATTATGAAATATTGTCATGGGCCAAAGAGTTGGAAAAGGAACGGGACTGCCTGGAGGCGGTACTGGACTTGTTGGTTGGGCACTACCGAGATATGCTCTTGTCTGAGGCTCTGAAAAACAGGCATGAGACTTCAAAGGACGCTTTACTGCCAGGAGTTAAATACAGTATAGAGGGTTGTTATGCTGCTTTGGAGAAGATAGAAAAAGCTTTCTATTATCTTAAAGGCAATGCCAATACCCGCCTTGTCCTGGAAGTATTGTTTATAAATTTACGCAACATTGATAAAAGAGAAAGAGGGAGTGACCCCGTTGGTTAAAGTTATAGGAATAAGGTTTAAGCCAGCCGGTAAAATATACTATTTCGACCCGGGAAATTTAAAAATAAGGGTCAATACGGATGTTATTGTAGAGACTGTGCGCGGCCTGGAGTTTGGGAAAGTCGTGATTGGTGAGCGAGAGGTGCCGGAAGAGGATGTTGTACTCCCGCTGAAAAAAGTTTTACGGTTGGCAACTCCGGATGATACTGTACAGATGGTGGCAAATACGCAGAAAGAAAATGAAGCTAAGGAGATATGCCTGAAAAAAATAGAAGAACACCAGCTTCCCATGAAACTGGTGGATGTTGAATATACTTTTGACGGCAGCAAAGTAATATTTTATTTTACTGCGGAGGGAAGGGTAGACTTCAGAGAACTGGTGAAAGACCTTGCTTCCGTTTTCCGTACCCGGATTGAACTGCGCCAGATAGGGGTGCGAGATGAAGCGAAAATGCTGGGGGGAGTGGGTTCCTGTGGCCGTGAACTATGCTGTGCGTCGTTCCTGGGTGATTTTGAACCTGTTTCCATTCGTATGGCCAAGGACCAGAACCTGTCTTTAAACCCTACAAAAATATCCGGTATTTGCGGGCGGCTGATGTGCTGTTTAAAATATGAGAGTGATGGGTATGAGTGTAATAAGAAGTGTCCTTTAATTCCTGAAATACCGCCTTCCCCGGATGACCCGCCGCTCGAAGAATGCCTCGATGAGCTTCTTGATGATCCCAAATAGATTTAAGCAAGTTCAGCGGCCTCTGAACAGGTTGTAGTATTTTGCGTAGGAGGAGGAAAGACTCATGAAGATAACTGAACGCCTGATAAAATTAGAAGAACAGCACCAGAAAATTTTAGATGAGCTTACCTCTCTTAAGATGCTGGCCTATACACTGGAAGAAGAGAACGAAAGGCTGCGGCGCCTCTTATGCAGTTATACCGATGAAGATACCGCCCAGGTTAAAGCCAACGTCAAAAAAATTCAGGGCGAGGGTCATGACAATCTGGCCAGGTTATACCAGGAAGGATTTCATATCTGTCATTTGCATTTTGGGCAGAGCCGACAGGGTGACTGCCTGTTCTGCATGAGTTTTTTACGCAAACTATAGTACCGGGGGACGATGATGGTTATCCTGAAAACTGATGAAACATTAGACGACCTGCTTATCAAGGGACTAAAGCTTATCCAGAAAAACAAGGGTTTTCGCTTTACCCTTGATTCTGTTTTATTGGCGCATTTTGCCTCTGTAAAAGAAGGTGACCGTATAGTTGATCTGGGAACCGGTACGGGGGTGATACCGCTTATTCTCAGCACCAGGGTTAATAAATACCGGGCCTGGGGTGTGGAGCTACAGCAGGAAATTGCCGAAATGGCGGACCGTTCAATCCGGATGAATAACCTGGAAGACGCTATTACTATTTACTGCGGTGATATCCGTGATATCCACAGGGTACTGGGAGGGGGGACCTTTACACTGGTTACCGCCAACCCGCCATACTGCTCCCCGCAGGAAGGGCAGCCCAGTTCTTTGGAATCCAGGGCGCTGGCACGCCACGAACTGGCCTGTTCTCTGGAGGATGTTGTATCCGGCGCCAGCAAGCTTTTGAATTACCAGGGACGGTTTGCCTTTATTCACCGGGCTGAACGGCTTCCGGATGCTTTTGCCCTGCTGCGCCGCAATCAGCTCGAACCCCGCAGGCTGCGGTTTATCCATGCTTTTATTGATAAAAATGCCCGGCATGTCCTGGTAGAGGCCAGAAAAAAGGCAGCGCCGGACTTAAAAGTTTTGCCGCCCCTCATTGTATATGAAAAACCGGGCAGGTATACACGGGAGATCCTGAACTGGTACGGGAAGGAGGACGAATAGGAAGTGGAAGGAAACAGAGCGGATGTAAACAGAGGCGTGCTCTATTTAGTGGGTACGCCGATTGGCAATTTAGGCGATATCACGCTGCGCGCCCTGGAGACCTTAAAGAATGTGGACCTTATCGCGGCTGAAGATACCCGGCATACCAGGAAGCTCTTGAACCACTATTCCATAGAGAAAAAGGTTACCAGTTATCATGAACACAACAAATACATAAAAGGACCGTGGCTGGCAGAAGAGCTTAAGCGAGGTTTAAGTATAGCTCTTGTTTCCGATGCGGGGATGCCGGGCATCTCTGACCCGGGACATGACCTGGTCAAAGCATGTATTAATCAAGGTATTACCGTAACAGCAATACCGGGTCCTTCTGCCTTTGTCACCGGGCTTGTGGCTTCCGGCCTGGATACGGGCGGATTTGTATACTGCGGTTTTTTTCCGCGTGAGAAAAAGGGCAGAAAAGAATTCTTTGAAGATTTGGGGCGGGAGGTACGCACGCTCATTTTTTACGAAAGTCCCCACCGGCTTGTCCGGACCCTGCGGGAGATGCAGGAGGCCTGGGGCGACAGGCAGTGCTGCGTTGCCCGTGAATTAACCAAAATTTATGAAGAATACCGCCGGGGTACTATCGGCGAAGTCCTTGCTCACTTTGAAGGCAGAGAAGTAAAAGGGGAGATTACTCTAATCGTCGCCGGCAAAGAGAAGGACAGGATTGTAAATGTTGGCTGGAAAGAAGCTGAAGAAATGGTGGGTAAACTGGTCGATGCGGGTTTAAGCCGGAAAGAAGCGGTGAAAGAAACAGCAAAACTGCTGGGAGTACCTAAAAGAGAACTGTATGACAGGGTAATGAAGTAAAGTTGAGATACCAGGAAACGGGAGGAAGATTTTAGATAACAATAAAAGCCTTGTGCGTAACAAGGTTTTTATTGTTTTTTGGCATTGTATTCACGCTTGAAGAAGTAGAAGGCTTACGCCGAAGTTAGTCAGGTTAAAATATTACTGATTTTTTTTGATCTGCATCTAAAACATGTGTTGCGCAAGCAAGGCAGGGATCAAAAGAACGGATGATCCGCCCTAAAATTGTGAAAATCATTTCTTTGGACGGTATTTTGGTGCCTTCCAGAGCAGATTCCACAGGACCCCGGTTTCCGTAGTAATCTTTGGGAGAGAAGTTCCACACGGTAGGAGTAATGATGTTGTACTCTTTGATCTGTTCATTTTCCAGGGTGGCGCTGTGCAGGAGAGCCCCTCTCATTGCATCTGTTATGGCGATTACCCGTTCCCGCACAATTTCTGTTTTCTGCTCAATGGGAGGGGGACCGGGGACCAATTGTTCCAACCAGCCTTTCATTAATTGGACTATGAGCGAAGTCTCTATAGTCCGGGCATAAATCCTGTCCATGGCAGATGTACCTCCGCGGTAAAAACCATTGATAATCATTCTGGACAGCGGACCTACCTCAAAGAACCTGTCGGCATATTTAACGGATTTAATCCAGCTGTACGCACCGGGTTTGAAAGGTGAGGGTTCCAAACAAGGCTGGGGTGTGTCGTTATCCGGGCGTACTTCATACCAGGAATGGGTAATCTCTTCATGTATTAAGCTCAGATCGAGGCTCGACAGTTCATTGCCGTTTATCACCCCGCTTCCCCAGAGTACCTGTTCGTTTTTCTTGCCGAACCTGAACAATCCGAAGGAAAGCAGACGACCCGGGGTAATTCCCAACATATAATAGTCGCGGTACACCCGGGAGATCAGCTCTGTATCGGGGATCATACAGTACTTTACAAATTCTGTGATATCACTTAACAAGGCTAAGGCGCGGTTTATTTTATCGGCCGAGGGCGCCACTGCCACTCCACCATGTACAAAACTGTGTTGGTGCGGGGCTTTGCCGCCGAAAAGGACCAGGATTTCATGGCTTTTTTGTGCAGCCTTGATGGCTTCAAAATAGTGGTTTACCAGCCGCTGGTTATCTTGAGCACTTAACCGCGCATCCTGTAAATTTTGATTTAAAAAAGGCGGTTTATTTGGCATTACCACAAAGTCGGGCAAACTGAAAAGATAAAAATGCCGGATGTGATTTTGCACAAAGTCGGCAGCAAACATTATATTTCTTAAATATTGCGCATTATCTGTCAAATCGTCGTCAAAAACCTGGTCTAATAAATAACTGGCCACTGCCCCGTGAGCCAGGGAACATATCCCGCAGACCCGCTGAGTTAGGTAAACGGCATCGCTTACTTTCCTGTCACGCATGATCCACTCATAACCGCGGAACATAGTGCTGCTGGTGTTGGCTTCCTTTATTACACCGTTCTCCACAGTGACCTCAGCGGATAAAAGCCCGCTTAAGCGGGTAATGGGGCTAAAAACAACACGCTCTGTCATGGAGAGACCTCCCTTCGGGGGCTGGGTGGATTCTGGTCATTGCCGGAACTCTTTTCAGGCAGCGGGGTAAAAAAAGGAGTCGATCCATCGGGGAAGTCTTTATTGGTACAGCCTATGCAGGGAGTATTGGCCCTTACCGGCCAGTTGGCTCCCTGGACCCACTGCCTGTAGGGACAGTCGGACCCTGTACGGGGGCCTACACATCCTTGCGAGAACATACACTCAATATCCCCAAGCTTTTCGGCAAAAACCTGGCGGTCAAAGTAGGAGCGGCGCTGGCAGTGGCGGTGTACAGTGAAGCCGTAAAACAGAGTAGGACGCCCCAGATCATCCAGTTTGGGTTTTCCATACATTAACAAGTGGGCTAAGGTGCCTACAAACCAGTCAGGATTAACAGGACAGCCGCTTACGTTAATGATTTCCCGGTCCAGGATGTCCCTAACCCCTTTACTGCCTGTTATATTAGGTCTGGCGGACGAAGGGCCGCCGAAACTGGCGCATGTTCCTAATGCAACAATGTATTGGGCTAAGGAACCCAGCCATCTGACCGCCTTCAGTGCGGTAAGATTATCCTCCTTAGTTTTAATAATAATGTTGTAAATGCCATTATCTTTTACGGGTATAGCGCCTTCCACCACCAGGGTGAATTGTCCCCTGTATTGTTGGGCGGCATATTCCAGTAAGCGCAAGGCATCCGGGCCCTGAGCCCCCATAAAGGTATTGCTGTAAAGAAGGTCGATCATCTCCTGGAAAACCCTGCCCACATAGGGAGACGAAGTATTCAAAAAAGAGATATTATTGTCGCCGCTGTCGTTTGTTTCTATCCAGATTACAGGAAGTTTTTTTCCGGTTTCCAGGCGATACTGTTCTATGACGGGCAGCAGTTCTTCGGACAGGAAGTTTTCCGGGGACCGGGACCAATTGTTACAAAGGGAGATGTATTGTTCCTGACGCATAATAATCACCGGCTTACAAATTAATTTTGTATTAATATATGAGCGCGGGCATACATAATTACTATGGATACTTTAGAATTTTTTCCAAAATATAAAATTATGGTAATGGGGGCAGGCAATGTACTTAGATCCGATGACGGTATCGGAAGTTTGGCGGCTCGCTTGCTCAGGGACCAAAATAAGTGGCCGGACACTGTAGCTGTTTTAGAAGTAGGAACAGCTATGTTCAATTACTTGCAGGAGATTTCCGGGTCCCGCTGTGTAATTATCATTGATGCCGTCCGTGGGGGTGGAAAACCGGGAAGTATTTATCGTTATGAAAAGTGGGAAAGTCTCTCTTCCCTGCAAGTATGTAAAGATAGTCACGGACTGCTGCCTACGGATATCATTGAATGGGCCAGGGCTTTGACAGGCTTGCCGACGGAAATAGTGATATTTGGAGTGGAGCCGGCCAACCTGGACTTCGGCAGCCAAATTTCACCTTCTGTAATGGCGGCCTTACCGGCCTTGGTATCTGGGTTAACCCTGGAGATAAACAGAATTCTCGGGTAGGTTAGAGTTATGCACGAATTCGGTTTTGCTCAACAAATCCTGTTTCTTGCACAAGAAACAGCCCGGTTAAATGGTATCAGTAAAATTTCTAAAATAAAGGTTATCCTGGGCGAACAGCTTAATATCATGCCGGAAGCCTTAGAGTTTGCTCTCTGCGTACTTGGTAAGGGAACCATGGCAGAAACAGCCGCTATGCTGATTGAACATAGAAAAGCCAAGATACAATGCGATACTTGCGCGATCCGGTATTATTGGGCTGAATACGGATACCGCTGCCCAGAATGCGGCAGCCGGGACATTAGGATAGTAGAGGGAACGGAAATAATTATGGAATACCTGGAAGGAGAATGAGAAAGCGTATGCAGGTCAAGATTCTCACGGACATTGCCAAGGTAAATGCCGATTTAGCAGGGGAAAACAGGCTGTTTTTTAAAAACAGGGGTTTGACGGTCCTGAATTTCATCAGTTCTCCCGGCGCCGGGAAGACTACACTTTTGGAGGAAACTATTAAAAGGGTGAACAAAGATATACCTGTTGGCGTCATTGAAGGAGATATCCAGACAGCCAGGGATGGGGAACGTATCGGCGCCCTGGGAGTTCCGGTTGTTCAACTAAATACCCGCGGAGCTTGTCATCTGGATGCCGTTATGATAACGCGCGCCGTTGAAGAATTACCGCTGGAGGATATCAGGCTTTTGTTTATAGAAAATGTGGGGAATCTGGTTTGTCCTGCTTCCTTTGACCTGGGAGAAGACGGCAAGGTGGTAATCCTTTCCGTACCGGAAGGCAGCGATAAAGTCGCCAAATATCCTGCGGCTTTTGAGCGGGCAAACGTATGTATCCTCAATAAAATCGATTTGCTTCATTATACGGATTTTGACCGGGAAAAGTTTTACCGGGATATAGATATGATTAATCCGGAAATTACTGTTTTTGAAATGAGCGCATGCTCAGGCGAAGGGATGGAACCATGGATTCACTGGCTAAAAAAGAAGGTTCTGGAATAGCCAAAAGAATAAAGATAACCGGCATATCCCAGGGAGTTGGGTTTCGCCCCTTTGTCTATAGAACGGCCACGACCTTTAATTGTTCGGGGTGGGTCAAAAACAGTGGAGCATCAGTAGAAATATTCATAGAAGGCCTTCCCGGTGATATGTCTTTGTTTATTAAGAACCTGTTCGAGAACCACCCGGCCACCGCAGTAATACATAAAATAGAAATAGAGAATGCCCCTTATACAGGCAATAAAGGGTTCCGTATCTTAGAAAGCAGTGATGTAAAGGAAAAAGATGTTTATATATCTCCCGACCTGGCCGTTTGTCAGGAGTGCGTGCGCGAACTTGATGACCCCGCTGACAGGAGATACAAATATCCTTTTATTAACTGCACCCACTGTGGGCCCCGTTTTACTATTCTCAAAAAACTTCCTTACGACCGCAAGAACACCACAATGGACGTTTTTGCCATGTGCCCGGCATGTCGGGGCGAATATGACGACCCACGGAGCAGGCGTTTTCATGCCCAGCCTAATGCCTGTCCTGACTGCGGTCCTGCCTTGACTTGCCTTGATAATAAAAGGAAGCCGATTAATGAAGACTATATGGTCTTACTGGAACGAGGCCTGATTGGAGCGATAAAAAGTATAGGCGGATATCATCTTGTTTGTGATGCTAAAAATGAAGATGCCGTTAATACTTTGCGGTACAGGAAAAACAGGGAGACAAAGCCCTTTGCTGTCATGGTCAGGGATTTGAAAGTACTGAAAAAATACTGCTGCGTATCCCTGGCCGAAGAAAAATTATTAAAAAGCCCCCAAGCGCCTATTGTTATTTTGCGGCAAAAAAAGAAAGGGTGTTTACCCCTATCCCTAAACCCTGGTCTGAATAGTTTGGGTGTAATGCTGCCCTATACTCCTCTTCACCAGCTTCTTTTCAGCGGTAAATTGGAGATTCTGGTAATGACCAGCGGGAACAGGAGCGATGAACCAATTGCGTCTGAAAATACAGAAGCTTTGGAGAGGTTAAAAGGCATTGCCGATTTTTTCCTTCTGCATAACCGCCAAATTTTAAACCGTTGTGATGATTCCATCACAACGGTCATCGGGGATAGAAAACAGATACTGCGGAGGGCCCGGGGTTTTGTGCCTTTACCGATTAAGGTTCCTGCTGCACCTTATCCTGTGATAGCCCTGGGCGGCGATCTTAAAAACACCTTTTGTTTGTTATCCGAAGATCAGGCCTATGTCAGCCGGCATATGGGCGACTTAAGCAATAGATTTTGCTTTGATGAATATACCAGGGCAATAAAAAACTATCAGCAGTACGTTGAGGTTAGTCCAGTTGCCGCTGTTCATGACCTGCATCCGGATTACATTACAACACATTTTGCCCAAGGTATTGGGATACGCAGGATTGGCATCCAGCACCATCATGCCCATCTTGCCGGTTGTCTCGCCGAAAATAATTACGACGACCGGGTACTGGGCCTGGTTTGTGATGGTTCAGGATACGGGTTAGACGGGAACATCTGGGGATTTGAATTTTTTACAGGCAAGATAGGATGTTTTGCACGGGCAGCCCATTTGGAATACTTACTCTCTCTTGCCGGTGATAACATAGCACGCAGACCTGATAGGATGGCCCTGCTGTATTTGCTTCAGCACGCAGAGAGTTTTATAAATAACAAATATATGGAGAGACACCTGAAATTACCCAAAGAAGACGGACTGCTTTTAAAAAAACTGCTTGCCACCGGGCAAAATTGCATTCTGACTTCGAGCTGCGGGCGTCTTTTTGATGCTGTGGCAGCCATTTTGGGGATATGCACACTGAACAGTTATGAGGGAGAAGCGGCCATGAAGCTGGAAGCGTTGTGCAGTGAAAGAACAGAGGATTATTATCCATATGCCGTCTCAGTTGAGGATCCTATGAAGATAATCTCTGTACGCGGGATGTGGCCCCTGCTCCTGGAAGATATGGAAAAGAGGAAGAGCAAAGAATACATTGCCGTTAAATTTCATCACACCCTGGAAAGAATGATTATCGAAACCTTCAAAATACTCCGTGGGGAAACGGGAATAAATACAACAGCTCTAAGCGGCGGGACAATGCAGAATGCTTTCTTGCTGGCGGGTTTGCTGGACGGATTGGAAAAGGAAGGTTTCAAGGTGCTTATTCATCGGCAGGTACCGCCCAATGACGGCGGTATAAGTTTAGGCCAGGCAGTTATGGCGGGGAGGTCGAAGCTGTGTGTATAGCAATTCCTGCTAAGGTGTTATCGATATCAGGGGATGAAGCCCAAGTCGATCTAAACGGCAGTCGTATCAAGATATGTACAGCTTTGGTTCCCGGGCTCACAACCGGTGACTATGTCCTGGTTCATGCAGGATTTGCCCTGCATATTATGAACGACTTTGAAACGTTTATGGAATGGGAGGAAACATGAACCTTGATACGTAAGGCATCCATAGATGAACTGACAAAGAAGATCTGTAATGCAGCGTCTTCTCCGGTCCGAATTATGGAAGTATGCGGCACCCATACGATGAATATAGCCCGGTACGGATTGAAACAGCTTCTGCCTCCCGGCATTCAGCTTATTTCAGGACCGGGCTGTCCCGTATGCGTCACGGACGAGAACGACATTGACTTACTGTTGGAAATGGCCCGGTTTGGTAATGTATCAATATTTACTTTTGGAGATTTATATCGCGTGCCCGCAAATTGGGGAAGCCTGGAAAAGCTTAAGGGCCAGGGGATAAATGTCCGGGTTGTCTTTTCTCCGTTGGAGGCCTTGCTTTACGCAGTCAAGAACCCTAATGAAGAAGTGGTTTTTGTGGGTATCGGCTTTGAAACAACTGCGCCTGTTATCGCTGTGCTGCTTGATTTATCAAGAAAAAAGGGAATTAAGAATTTCAGTGTATTGTCCTTACACAAAAAAATACCGCCTGTTCTAACAGAATTAGTTAAGCAGGATAATGGATTTATCGATGGCTTATTACTGCCGGGTCATGTAAGCAGTATCATTGGGACCGAACCTTACCGGGCATTAGCCGAAACATGGCGCATACCCTGTGTGATTACGGGGTTTGAACCGGCAGATATCCTGGAGGGTATTTTTCTTATTTTGCAGCAAATTTTGTTAGAGGACTGCAGGATTGACATTCAATACCGGCGAGGGGTAAATACCGAGGGGAATCCTTTGGCCAGAGCATACATAAGTGAGTATTTTGAAGATTGCGATGCCTTATGGCGCGGTCTTGGACTTATTCTTCAAAGCGGTCTGGCTATAAGAAAAACCTATCGGGACTTGGATGCACATTACCGCTTTAACTTGAATAAAAGAATTGATAAAGAGGGACTTTCTGATTCCTGTTCCTGCGGCGACATCCTGCGTGGAAGAAAGACGCCCCTGGAGTGTCTTCTTTTTGGCACTGTATGCAGCCCCGATAACCCTGCGGGTCCTTGTATGGTTTCGTCACAAGGGGCGTGTGCGGCCAGTTTTTATTACGAAAGGAAAAAATATGAACAATAAAAAAATCACCCTTTCGCATGGAGCGGGAGGCGCAATAACCCAACGGCTGGTGCAGGAACTGTTCCATAAATATTTTCATAACCCTGTTCTCGAAACCCAGCTTGATTCTGCGCTTTTGTCTTTAAAGGCTGGGAAGTGGGCTTTGACCACAGACAGTTTTATTGTAAAGCCGCTGTTTTTTCCAGGAGGAAATATCGGGAAACTATCCGTCTGCGGCACAGTAAATGACCTGGCTGTAATGGGCGCGGTCCCGCTGTACCTGACCTGCTCATTCATTATTGAAGAAGGCTTTGGGATTGACCAGCTTGAAGTAATCGTTGAGAGTATGAGCAAAACAGCCCGTGAAGACGGAATAATTATCGCAGCCGGTGACACCAAAGTAGTGGAGAAGGGTTCGGGTGACGGTGTTTTTATAACCACAACAGGGTTGGGGTTAGTTGCAAACGGGGTTAATTATACCCCTCAGGCTATACGGGACAACGACAGGGTCATCATCACCGGCCCGGCAGGGGCGCACGGATTGGCGGTTTTAGCAGCACGGGGCGAACTGGGGGTAGAACCTCCGCCTCAAAGCGACTGTGCCAGTTTGTATCAACTTATCTCACCGCTTAATGTTTTGGAAGTTCGCTGCATGCGGGATCCGACCAGGGGCGGATTGGCCGCAGCCCTTAATGAGCTGGCCATGCAAAGCCGAAAAGGGATCAGGATTGATGAATCTTTAATACCTGTAGATTCCAAAACGACAAATTTGATGGACCTTCTGGGAGTAGACCCTTTTCAATTAGCCAATGAGGGGTCGGCAATAATAATCATATCGGAAAAAGATGCCGAAAGGGCGCTGGAAATAGTAAAAACCCACCCATTGGGGAGAAGTGCCTCTGTTATCGGTGAAATAACGGCCGAGAATCCCGGACAGGTCATAATGATAACGCGCCTGGGAACGGAAAGGATAGTACCGATGCCAAGCGGAGTGATAATTCCCCGTATATGCTAAAACCAACATAATTGAATACTTTTACTTTTCATGCCCAAGCCCGAAAAGGGCGGTAGATTTTAAGACTTGCGCCGGATCGTCTGCATAAAAAAAGGCACAGTTTCACTATGCCTGTCTATAAAACAATATGTAAAGACATGTTATTATCTGTACTAGGCGTTGGCGGCCATAGCCTGGGCACATTCCTTGCATACAAGTTTCCCGCGAAAATGCTGCACATGATCAGCGCTTCCGCAGAAGACGCATGCCGGCTCGTATTTCTTAAGAATAATTTTCTCCTGGTCAACATAGATTTCCAGGGCATCCTTCTCATCAATGCCCAGGGTTCTCCTTAACTCTATAGGAATAACTACGCGACCCAACTCATCTACTTTTCTGACGATTCCTGTTGATTTCATACATACATCTCCTTTCTTCTACAATATTCGACAAATTTCCTCATGACTAAATGATAACAATAATTCCATTATAAGTCAATACAATACCTGCAATTTTTTCATAATATTTGTATTTTGTTTTGTTCTATCCAGAAACGCTTGACAATACCGCCGTTCCTTCATTATACTTCTCATATAACAGGCAAAAAAAATAACCTAAACGAAATGAAGGAATGAGTAAGCAGGAGGTTTTACAACAGCGAGCGGGGCTGGTGAAAGCCCGCGAAAATCTTTGCTGAAGATGGTTCCCGATCGGTATTTTCCGGCAGGCGTCCGTTAACACGCCAGAGTCGTTATGACTTGCTGAGGGCTAAATTGTTAGCTGAAGCAGGGTGGTACCACGGAGGGTATATAGCCTTTCGTCCCTGGGTGGACGAAAGGCTTTTTTAATATTTTAAGGAGGATTATTAAAATGGACAAAAAGACATTTTACATTACAACGCCGATCTATTACCCGAGCGCCAAACTACATATAGGACATGCGCTTACTACGGTAATGGCCGATGCAATGACTCGCTATAAAAGGATGCAGGGCTATGACACTTATTTTCTTACCGGTTCCGATGAACACGGGCAAAAGATTGAGAGGGCTGCAAAAGCGTCAGGAAAAGAGCCGCAGCAGTATGTTGATGAAATTGTCAGCGGATTTAAACACCTCTGGAAAGAACTATTAATCTCCAATGACGATTTTATCCGCACAACGGAAAACAGGCACAAAGGTGTCGTCCAGGGCATTTTTACAAAGATCTATGAACAGGGTGACATCTACCGTTCCGAATACGAAGGATGGTATTGTACGCCCTGCGAGGCGTTCTTTACCGAACGTCAGGCAGGAGAAGAAAGACTTTGCCCCGATTGCCAGCGGCCGGTGGAGCTGGTCAAAGAAGAGAGTTATTTTTTCCGGATGTCCAAATACCAGGACCGTCTTCTGAAACACATTGAGGACAATCCCGACTTTATCCAGCCCGTTTCGCGCCGCAACGAGATGATAAACTTTATTAAAAGCGGGCTGGAAGACCTCTGCGTTTCCCGGACAACGTTCAACTGGGGTATACAGGTCCCAATTAATGAAAAGCACGTTATTTATGTCTGGTTTGACGCCCTTTCCAATTATATCTCCGCGCTGGGTTACGGTACGGAGAATGACGGGTTGTACCGGAAGTTCTGGCCTGCTGATATCCACCTGGTGGGAAAAGACATCGTCCGTTTTCATACAGTTATCTGGCCAACCATTTTGATGGCGGCAGGACTCCCCCTGCCCAGGCAGGTATTCGGCCACGGCTGGCTGCTTCTGGAGTCCGGCAAGATGTCAAAATCCAAAGGCAATGTGGTCGACCCGCTTATCCTTAAAGATAAATATGGCGTCAATGCAATCAGATATTTCCTGCTCCGGGAGATTCCGGCAGGAGCGGACGGGTACTATTCGGAAGAAGCGCTCGTACAAAGAATCAACTCAGATTTGGCTAACGATTTTGGCAACCTGGTCTCCCGTACGGTAGCCATGGTTGAAAAATTTTTCGCCGGAATTATACCCGCGCCAGCCAACCAGGAGAAATACGACTATGACCGTGATTTGCTGGCTGTGGCAGCTGCCGTACCTGTTGAAGCGGCCGGATGCATGGACAGGCTGGATTTTGCCGGCGCGTTGACTGCTGTCTGGCGCCTGGTTAACAGGGCTAACAAATATATTGACGAGACCATGCCCTGGACCCTGGCCAAGGACCCTGCCCATAAAGAAAGGCTGGCATCAGTGATGTATAACCTGGTCGAAGCAATCCGTATCGTTACGGTAATGATTTCCCCGGTTATGCCGTCCCTTCCGGAACAGGTGTGGGCTCAGATAGGGGCTGACCCGGCCGAAAACGGGAAATGGGAAGCCGTAACGTGGGGCCAGACCAGGCCCGGTCAGAAAGTTACCAAGGCGCAAGCGCTCTTCCCGCGTATTGAATACAAGGAGAATGATATTATGGATAATAAAATTGATAATAATCAGGACAACAAAGCGGGCAATACAATGGATAGTAAAACGGATAACAAAGCGGGTAATACAATGATTCCTAAACCGGATTACAAAACGGAAATCAGCATCGAGGACTTTGCGAAGATAGACTTGAGAGTAGCAGAAGTAATAGCCTGTGAAAAAGTGGAGAAGGCCGATAAACTTCTCAAGCTGGAAATTAAAATTGGGGAAGAAACCCGCACTGTGGTGGCCGGGATAGCAAAAAGCTACTTGCCTGAAGAGTTGGTTGGCAAAAAAGTCATAGTCGTAGCTAACCTAAAGCCTGCCCAGCTTCGGGGCATTACTTCCTGCGGCATGATTCTTGCGGCCTCTCATGGCGATACGATGGAAGTATTAACAATTACAAAAGAACTGCCATCGGGCAGCAGGGTAAAATAATCAACAGGAGGGGCTTATGTATTTCGATACCCATGCACATCTTGATGACAAACAATTCAGAGACGACCGGGACCTGGCAATAGAGCGGGCCAGGGAGGCAGGGGTGGAACTGATAGTCAATGTAGGGTATAACGTGTCCTCGGCCCGGCGGACCATTGAGCTGACAAAAAAATATGATTTCATATACGGTTCGGTCGGGATGCACCCTCATGACGCCAAGACCCTTGATGATAAAAGTTACGGGGAATTAAAGAGCATGGCCCTGCATCCCAAGATTGTTGCCATCGGGGAGATAGGGCTGGACTATTACTGGAACCATTCGCCCCATGATGTGCAGCAGAAAGTATTCCGGCAGTTGATTGCCCTGGCCAAAGAAGTCAAGCTTCCCATAATCATTCATGACAGGGACGCGCACCAGGATATTTTCGATATTATCAGGGAAGAAGGTGCGCGGGAGGTAGGCGGAATTTTTCACTGCTATTCGGGAAACTGGCCGCTGGCAAGAGAAGCAATTAAGATGGGTTTTTATATCTCGATAGCCGGACCTGTAACTTTTCACAATGCCCGCAGGGCGCAGGAAGTAGTCAAACTCGTTCCGCTTGACTATCTTCTTATTGAAACCGACTGCCCGTATCTGGCGCCGATGCCATATAGGGGTAAGAGGAATGAACCTGCTTATGTAGTAAAAGTTGCCGAGATGATTGCAGAAATCAAAGGCATTACTGTGGAAAAAGTTGCTGAGGCTACAACAGAAAACGGGAAAAAAGCCTTCGGGATTAAGTGAAACTAGTATTCAGAGGGAATATTGGCGGTGGTTTGCTGTCGGAAGTCGTCCTATTTACAGTAGTCCCTATTTCCTATTTATGTATATTGTTGTTTGTGACATACTGAAGATGGAGGATAGTCCCAAATTAATATACAAATTAGAAGGGGGCGACCATATGAGGAGCCGGCTTAAACATACAGTCATTATTGTCCTGACCATATGTTTACTGGCCTGCGCAAACACCGGATTAGTCTGGGGTTGTGAAGAAAACGCCAAAAATACTGCTGAGACCGGGAAAAAGTTTAAAGACCTGAAAGAGGAACACTGGGCTTATCAGGCTATTTCCCGGATGGCTGAACGAAAAATAATCGGGGGTTATCCCGATGGGACATTTAAACCGGACAAAGTGGTTACCAGGGATGAATTTGCAAAAATGATGGTTCTTTCTCTCGATCTTCCCGAGGTTAAACCCGAGCTCCCCACTTTCAGGGATATACCACGCAACTACTGGGCTTATGTTCCGATTGAATCGGCCAAGCTGTATCTTACAGGATTCAGGACAACCTATGGGGATTATTTCAGACCCGGTCAGGACGCGGTAAGGGAAGATATGGCGGTTGCACTGGTTAAAGCGCTGGGTTACGCGGATGAAAATGTGGAAGACAGTGTTTTGAATATTTTTACGGACGTGGAGGATATCTCCCCAAATCTAAGAAAATATGTAAAAATCGCGGTAAAGCATAACCTGATGAGCGGTTACCCTTTACCGGACAGTAACAAAAAAATGTTTAAATCCCAAAACTCCTTAACCCGGGCTGAGGCTGCCTCCTTGCTCTTTAAGGTGCTGCAGGAGGAAAAGATCACCTACGAAACTACCCAGGTTCCTGTACCGTCTAATCCGACGAATCCTGGTGCGTCCTATCCTGCCGTTCATGTAAGCGGGCAGGTTGACGGCGGGAAAATAGTCTTGAAATGGGAGCCGGTTAACAGCTATCTTTTTCAGGGTTATAAGATTGTTATTTCCAAAAACAACTCCCGCCCTAAGTACCCCGAAGACGGGTATCTCTATTACATAACCGATAAAAATAAGACTTCTGCGGTCATCAATAACAGTGAGCCGTACAAAAACGGGGATTTTGGCAGTTACCTCGTGTCCGGGGAAGAGTATTATTTTAGTGTAACCGCAGTTTACAAAGACAAAAAGGTACCGGGCAACGTAATTTCCCTGACAATACCTTAACCATTGTAATGAAATAATTAATCAGTTACAAAGATTATGATAAATAAGCGCCCGTCCCACAAGGGACGGGCGCTTATTTTTAACGCCGCTATTTTTGGTCTGATTTTATAGGACAAAAAGCAAACAACTCTGCATTCAATTCAGAATAAAATAATAGTATCACTGGATATAATATTAATAATAAATATTGGATATAAATCCCCAAAAAAATGATAAACGGGGGAACGATGATGAACCGTAAAAATAATGTCGGACTGTTATGTGGTCTGACGGTGGCAATAATTGCTTTTTTATGTTTTGGTATATTTATACAAAAAGAAAAGGATGTCATAATAAATCTGGATGGAAGTAAAATTCCGGTATCGACCAGATGTATCAAGGTAAATGCTGTTCTAAAGGAAATGGATATCAGCTGGAACAATAAAGACTCAATCTCCCCGGCGCCAGACCAACTTTTAAAGCCCGGAGACATAATTAATGTGCGTAAATGTGTCCCGGTCGAAATAGAGGCTGACGGCAATCTGATCTGCCTGGAAAGCACGTCACTAGACATTCCGGAATTGCTGAAAGCTGCCGGGATAACGCTGGGGCACCTGGACAGAGTGGAAGGAACGCTCGATAAAAAAACACTGCCCGTACGGCTGACTGTGATACGTGTACAAGAAAAAATAATAGAATCTGAGGAGACAATTCCTTATCCCAGCCAAAAAGTGCTTGCCCCCGATTTGCAGAAAGGCAGGCTTAAACTCCTGCAGGAAGGGGAAGATGGACGGGTCAAAAAAAAATACTTGCTGCAATATGAAAATGGGATTGAGACAAACAGCCGGGAAATTGAATCCATAGTACTAAAAGAAGCTAAACCTGAAATTACAGCCCTGGGTACAAAAGGAACGATAGTAATGACATCACGGAGCATGATTGATCCTAAAAAAATCATACAGGTCCAGGCAACCGCTTACACGCATACCGGTAACACCACGTTTACCGGTATATACCCGCAAATTGGCACCATTGCGGTTGACCCCAAAGTAATACCTTTAGGCAGCAGAATGTGGGTAGAAGGTTATGGTTACGGTATTGCCCAGGACACAGGCGGTCTTATCAAAGGCAATATTATCGATCTTTTTATGGACACCAAACAGGATTGCCTGCGCTGGGGCAGGCGCTGGGTAAAAGTATATGTTTTGGAATAACGGGTACTTGTCAAGCTTATTTAAAAATAATAGTATGGTTATTATTATATGTATCAAGGGGATAAGGAAACATTGATCAAAGAAATCATTGTTGTGGAAGGCAAGGATGACGCTTCCGCAGTAAAAAAGGCCTGCCGGGCAGAAGTAATAATAACCAACGGACTGGGTATAACTAAAGAAACAATCGAAAGGATCGGGAACGCACAGCAAAGGTGTGGGGTCATAGTCCTGACAGACCCTGATTTTCCCGGAGAAAAAATACGTCATATCATTGACCAGGCTGTGCCGGGCTGCCGCCATGCCTTTATAAGCCAGGCGGACAGGGATAAAGTGGGGGTAGAATACGCTGCGCCTGAAGAAATTAGGGAGGCCCTTGCCAGGGCTTGTGTTTCCGAGGTTAATCTCAAACCTGCTTTTGAAATGGAGGACCTCTACCAGAACAACCTGGTTGGCCGGGCGGATTCGAAGGCGCGCAGGTATGAGGCAGGCCGGAGGCTGGGTCTGGGTGAAACCAATGCTAAACAGTTTTTGCGGCGTCTAAACTCCTATCAGATATCCAAAGAGGGGTTTAATGAAGTGATGGCTGTTCTGTCAAGGAGTGAAGAATGATGTCTTTAAAACAAAATGAAACAAAGACAATGGAACTATTGAAAAAACATGGGTTTCATTTCAAGAAAAAGTGGGGGCAGAATTTTCTTACTGATAAAAATTTGCTCAACTGCATAGCCGATGCCGCGAAGATTAAGCAGGGGGAAAGTATAGTGGAAATCGGTGCAGGGGCGGGAACCCTGACAAAACATTTGGCCGAAGCCGGGGCAAAGGTCCTGACTGTTGAAATAGACCCTTCTCTTATACCGGTGCTTCAAGAAAACCTCAGGGGATACGACGTTAAAATTATTCAAGGAGATGTCCTTAAACTGGACATGGACAAGTTAACTACCGGTCATGGCTTAACATGGCCCTACAAAATAGTAGCAAATCTTCCCTATTATATTACTACTCCTATTATCATGAACATTTTGGAAAATGAATATCATGTAGACATTATGGTTATGATGTTACAGTGGGAAGTTGCCGAAAGGTTGACTGCCCGGCCGGGAAGCAAGGAATACGGCGCCATTACCCTGGCAGTCCAGTATTATACCGAACCGAAGATTCTTTTTAAAGTAGCCCGTCATCTTTTCAAGCCAACCCCCGAAGTGGACTCTGCCGTGCTGTTGTTGGAAAAGCGGATTCATCCCCGGGTAAAAGTAAAAAATGAAAAGCTTATGTTCAAAATTATAAAGGCTGCCTTCGGTCAAAGAAGAAAAACACTATTAAACGCTTTAACTACTGTCAGTCCAGGATTTGGCAAAGAAAAGCTGCAAGAAGTATTGAAGACGGCCGGAATAGACGGCCAGCGAAGAGGAGAAACTTTGAGCTTGGAGGAGTTTGCCAGGCTGGCCGATAGCTGGCAGGATATGCAGGATTTTTTGTAATAGGTAAAACAGACGGATAAACATGGTTATGCTGGTTATCATTACTTCTTTTAATTGTACCGGCTATTCGTTATAATAGGAAAAAGTGACAACCTAAAACACTCTAAAAAAACCAAGTTGTCGGATTAGAAAGGATGGTGTCATGTTTAGCAAAGGCAGAAAGCTGTCAATTGTCACTGCGGCAGCGCTTTCTTTGGTTATCCTGTTCTTACTGGCTTCGCCGGTCCTGGCCGCTCAACAGCACACCGTAAAGCCGGGTGAATCATTGTATGTTATCAGTAAGAAATATGGGACTACCGTAAGTGGGATCAAAAGAGAAAACGGACTTACCGGCGATAAGATCTACCCCGGCCAGGTATTAAGGATACCCGCTGGGTTAACGGCTTCCCGCAGCAGCGGCAGCTATAGCCAGGATGACTTAAACTGGTTGGCCAGGGCGGTCTATGGGGAAGCCAGAGGCGAACCTTACACCGGTCAGGTTGCAGTTGCGGCAGTTATCTTAAACCGCGTAGAAAGCTCAAAATTTCCTAACACAATCAGAAATGTGATCTTCGAGCCGCTGGCTTTTACAGCTGTGGCAGACAGGCAGATTTACCTTCAACCTAATTCAACAGCCATCAAAGCTGCCAGAGAAGCTTTAAACGGATGGGATCCTTCCGGTGGCGCGCTTTACTACTGGAACCCGGCCACGGCAACCAGCAAATGGATCTGGAGCCGTACGATCATCAAAAGAATAGGCAACCATGTGTTTGGTATATAAACGCAAAATGTATCGAAAAAAAAAGAAAACATCCTGTGCCCACTTGAGCGCAGGATGTTTTCTTTAGAAAAACACCTAACAGGAAAAAATATTTAGAAGATCAAAACGACGCCCGGACCTGTACCCGATTTGTTCTTCTTTGCTGTTCAGTACGGACTCCAGGGGTTCGCCATTGGCGTAGGACAGGGCCTGGCGACAGTCCCCGATAATAGTCTGGGCAATCATAGCGGCATGTTTACTGTTACGGAAATGGGACCCCAGCAGGTTGTGGGGAATGGCAGCGGCAACTCCGACTCCAAAACCGTTTGCAGCCGCATATGCGAGGGAGAGAGGAGGAATAGCAAAAATTTTGTCCGGAACTGCCTGAAGAAATGAACGGGAAACGGCATGGGGCCCATGACAGGGTGAAGCCAGTCCTATCTTATTAAAAAGACCAACCCTGCGGTTTAGAGTTTCGCGTTCTTTAATAACGGACAAGGCCAGTTCGGACCTCTGATAAATATAGGGATAGCAGTTGGTAAGAGCCATATCCAGACCTTTTTTAATGCCCGTTATCAGGTCAAGCAGCGCATAGGAGATATCACCTTTCATATCACCATCCACAAATATTAAAACAGCGGGATCGAATTGCCTTGCATAGGCAGCCCCAATGGCGCGAGGGATATCCAAACCAAGCTGTTCGGGGAAATTAAGAAGGTGCAATGTATTTTCATCTGCGCTGCGCAGAGCCTGTTCACACGTAGCATCGATACAGCCGTTAGCTACCAGAATAATCCGGTCAATATTTATTTTTTGTAAACTATTTATTACATATGGTATAGATTCAGCCTCGTTACAGGCGGGAATGACAGCAATGTGCATAGGTTTCGGCTCCTTAGCTTTCAAGGGGTATTCTATGTTATGAAAAAAGAGCTAAGGTAGTGCCATTAACCTTCACTGCCCAACCGACATAAAATATCGTAATAAAAGGTAGGGGGATTGAATATGGGTAACAACATTGAAGTGGGTGATATAGTAGCCCGGATCTCGCACGGCAGTGACATTTTATTCAAAGTAACAAACATTAACGACGATAGAGATGAGAAAAGGGCGAGTTTGCGTGGACTTGATATCCGCCTCCTTGCAGATGCGCCTTTAGATGACCTGGTTAAAAAGGCGCCGTCTGAAATCAGCAAGATGAGACAGGAATATATAAAAAAAAATAGTGAATGCATGAGAAAGATATTTGAAAGAAGAATTGAAGATAAATCAAGAATAATGCTGCGTGGAGAGGCATTGGTCACGAGCATGATGAGGTCTGCGGAACCGGAGTATTTCGAACTGCCGGGTTCCGTTTTGCACCTGGATGGTGACAAAGAATATTTGGATTTGTGTAAAGTAACATATTCACAGTTAAATTTAACTGTTCATGGTTATAATGTGGAAGAAAACAAACAGCCTGAAGTTGTCGGAGAATATCTAAAAACACACACACCCGATATTCTGGTACTGACAGGACATGACGGATTGATAAAAAACGCCCGGGACTTCAGCGATATTAAAAATTATCGAAATTCACAGTATTTTGTTGAGTCCGTACGTAAAGCCCGGGAGTATGAACCTGGACGTGATGATCTTATCATTATAGCAGGCGCCTGTCAGTCACATTACGAAGCCTTGATTGCAGCGGGAGCTAATTTTGCCAGTTCACCGCAGAGGGTTATGATACACGCCTATGATCCTGTCTTTATTGTTGAAAAACTTGCCTATAGTTCAATTTTTGACACTTTGACTGTTCAGGATATTATCCGTAACACCATCACCGGTCTGGACGGTGTCGGCGGTATTGAAACCCGGGGGTGCCTGCGTTTGGGATACCCAAAATCACCGTATTAATTATGAGGTACAGCTAGCCTTTGAACAAAAAATCAGGAATTACAGCAGAAAAAATACTGTAAGTTCTGATTTTATTATTGACAGCAGTCCTTTCGCTTTAGTATAATAATGGGCTCCGAGTTTGACAATATGTACAATAAGTGCTATAATAGGTTCGTTGATGCTGAAAGAAGGTGATTAATTGTCCGGGAGAAAAGTATTAGCTGATATAAAGCGGGATTTAGAACCTTTTGTCGGAAACAAGATTAGACTAAGAGCAAATCGCGGCAGAAAAAAAGTCATAGAGAAAACAGGTGTACTGGAAAGTACTTATCCTAATATTTTTGTGATTCGTCTTGATGAAAAACAGGTAGAACGCCGGGTTTCATTTAGCTATGCTGATATATTAACGGATGCGGTCCAGCTAACAGTTTTTCGTGGAGATGAAAATATAAATATTAAGGCTCGAAGCTGCTAACAGATAGCAGCTTTTTTATGTCTGTCAGAAAGAATTTCACTTTCAAAGTAATGGACCGAAAAGGTCCTTTTTTATTCAATTTTATCGGGACAATCTTCTATTTATTGGAAAGCCCCATAATATAGAGTACAATAATAAATTTTTAGCACATATTCCAAAGTACAGCATATACTTAAGTGAATTAATATGAAATGAAAGGAGGATATGCAGAATATGGATATCAGTGTGACCACCAGAAAACTGAAGGTGGAAAATGTCATCGGTGAAGCGATTAAACAGGTGAATGTAGTAAGAGAAATTGAACTTCCGGAGCCTTTTTTAGCGAAAAAAATTGAGAGTGTAGATACAAAAATCAGAGATGTAGATTTTAAAATAATCGAGAATAAAATAATCGTGGAAGCCACTCTGCATAAACAGATTTATTATGTGGAATGTGTCACCGGGGACGTACAGGAATATACGGTGCCTGACGAAAAAATTACGGAATTTGTTCATATTGATGGCGCTATGCCCGAGATGGACGCCAAGGTCAAAGTAGAAATTGAGTATTGTGATGTTGAAGCGGTTCATATGATGCCGGATACCAATAATAATCAGTGCTTCCGTATATTCCACCAGACATGTATTTTAAAGATAAAAGCAAAGGTCATGGAAACAATAGAAATCGATGTTATTACCAGTGTTGAGGGAGCAGGGTTGACACCAACTTACCAGACAGTGGATATAGATATTGTAGTGGGGGCGGGAAGCGAACAGCACAACATCTCTGACAGCTCTATCGTGCTTCCTGATGCAACGAGAAAAATCAAGGATGTTATTGCTGAGATCCGCGATGTTGAGAAAAGAGTTCTGCCCGGTAAGGTTGTTGTAAAGGGAAATATTCATAAACAGATTTTCTACGTAGTTGACCCGAGCGGTGAGGTCAGAGAATTAAGCGCCAATGTACCGTTCAGCGTCTTTGTTCCCGTAGAAGGAGCAAAAGAAGGCGCTATGGTCAGCGCTGACGTAACAATCGAATATATTGACAGTCAGTTAATAACTATAAATGGGGAGAAAAGACTTAAGGAAACCGTTGTTCTTGAGGTCAGCGCCAAAGTTACGGAGACTGTGTCAATTAACATTGTAACGGCAGTAGCGGGCGCAGAGGTTGAAACGAGGACCTTGAGGATTGAAAACATTGTGAGCGAGGGCTGTCGGCAGGTAAATATTTTACGTGCGATTGCAACTCCCACGCCTGCTCGCAAGGTGGCTAAAGTTGACGCAAGGATAAGAGACCTGGAAGGTGAAGCTATCCCCAATAAAGTAATTGTTAAAGGGGTACTGCACAAGCAGGTTTACTATGTCTCAGCCGTTGACGATCAGCTCCGGGAAATTACTATCGAAGAACCTTTTACAGAGTTTGTTCATGCTGAAGGTGCTCAAAGCGGTGATATCGTCGATGTCTCCGGACGGGTTGAATATGTTAACGTAGAAGCGGCGGCGGCACTGCCCACGATCAACTTCCGGCAGACAGCAGTGCTGGAAATATGTGCACTGGTTACTGAAACACAGGAAATTACAGTTGTTACTGCTGTAAAAGGAGCGGAGATAGTATGTCCTCCCGGTGAAACTTTTGATTACGTAATCCAGAAAGGCGATACCTTATCAAGTATTGCCAGGAAATTCAATGTTACAGTAGAGGCCATCCTGGCTGTTAACCCGCAGATCACTAACCCTAATATCATTTTTGCGGGCCGTACCATTAAGATTCCCTGCCCCGGTGTTCCCATGGGTTAATGAGAGTTTGTCCAGCTCCAATTTCAAAAAAGAGCAACACTGCTTATCCCACTGTCCTAAAAGGGCGGAGGTATTAGCGGTGTTTTTTTTACTCTTCTTTATTGTGTGATGATTAAAAATGCCTCCTCTTGTTAATACTTGTAATGTACAAGAGTTGAGGAGGCTTCGATGCATGCAAAGAGGATCAGTTGTTTTTTTATTAGTAATATTGTCACTTATTTGCCTGATTAATTTTGTCACCATAGAATATCAACCACCTCCGCTTATCAGGCTGCATATACTGGCCAACAGCAACAGTGAACAGGATCAGGCTCTCAAATATATAGTAAGAGATCATGTGATCAGTCTGATGGGTGAAAAGTTTAAAGAGTCAGGCAGTATTGAAGAGTCCCGCGAGATACTTCTTACCAGCCTTGATCAACTGGAAGAGGAAGCCCGGCTTACTCTTAAAGAAGCGGGCAGTCAGGACTCAGTCCAAGCCGTGTATGGAAAATTTGAATTTCCAACCAAATATTATGGGTCTTTCTCTCTGCCAGCCGGAAACTATGAAGCCCTGCAGCTTGTTATCGGCAATGGCAAAGGAGCTAACTGGTGGTGTGTGCTCTTCCCTCCCCTTTGTTTTGTGGATGCACAAAAAACAAAAGAACCTGAATTACCCTTATCTCAAGAAAAAGTCATAAAAATAAAACCCGCTTTTAAAATTGTGGAAGTATGGAATTCAACATTTAATAAGATTGCAGCGGGATCTGATTAAAAGAAAAGGTGTACCGGTGGTAGATGCACTAGTGGTACCGGTACACCTTTTCTTTATTTTATTAATAAAGAGTATTACAATATAAGGTATAAGACAATACGGGTTTTCGAGGAGGAGAAATGAACCGGCAACTTAACACATTATTACGGCAACTGCCTGCGGTCAATACAATAATTAATTCAGATAAAGGCAAAGAGCTGGTAAAATTTTACGGACACCACTTGACGGTGGAAGCCAGCAGCTTGGTTTTGGAGCTGTGGCGAAAAAAAATGATAAACAGCCCTGACACAGCCCTTCCCTTAACCGAACTTATTATACAAGAAATCAGAGAGTTACTTGCCGGTATTACTTCGACCCGCCTCAAGAGGGTCGTCAATGCTACCGGAATAATACTGCACACCAATCTTGGACGCGCTGTCTTAAGCCAAAAGGCTCGTAAGGCCTTAGACGAGGCGGCGGCGTATTACACCAACCTTGAATACAACCTGGAGAAAGGCGAGCGCGGGTCACGCTATGACCATGTGGAGGACCTCCTGGTTCGCCTGACCGGCGCAGAGGGCGCTTTGGTTGTCAATAACAATGCGGGAGCGGTGCTCCTGATCATGAACACACTGGCAGCAGGAAGGGAAGTAATTGTTTCCCGCGGGGAACTGGTGGAGATAGGCGGGTCTTTCCGTATTCCCGAAGTTTTAAAACTGGGCGGGGTTAAACTGGCAGAAGTCGGCACAACCAACAGGACCCACTATGATGACTATAAAAATGCTGTCAGCGAGAATACTGCCCTTATTTTAAAAGTACATACAAGTAATTACAGGATCACAGGGTATACCCAAGCAGTTCCCGGAAAAGAGCTGCTTAAGATTGCCCGTTCCAGTGAAATACCGCTGGTGGAAGACCTGGGAAGCGGGACCCTGCTTGATTTATCCGGGTACGGACTGGTGGATGAAACGCCCGTTAAAACGGTGATTGAGACCGGGGTTGACGTGGTGGCATTTAGCGGGGACAAACTCCTGGGCGGTCCGCAGGCAGGGATTATAGTAGGGAAAAAGAAGTACATAAAAGCAATGAAGGCGAACCAGCTTACCAGGGCTTTAAGGGTGGACAAATTTACCCTGGCTGCCCTGGAAGCAACATTGCGGGAATACCTTAGGCCGGATACGGTCTGCGAAAACATACCGGTTTACCGGATGCTTTGCACTCCTTTGGAAAAATTGCAGGAAAAAGCTTCCGGGATTATCGAACGCCTGGGGATAAGACGGGAAAGTGTAAGCATAACCGGCGTTCCCACAGTGGCGCAGATGGGCGGCGGAAGTATACCGGGAGAGGGGATTTCTTCCTGGGGAATAGCAATAAGTCATACCGACAAGAACGCTTTCGAGCTGGAAACCCGGTTTAGGAAACTTCCGGCAGCAATAATAGGATATATTGAGAAAGAAAGGTTTATCTTAGATATGAGAACGCTTTTACCAGGGGATGAGGAAATATTAGCAGATGGAATCAGGAAGATAGTATGTGAGGAGGTGTAAGCTTTGACCGGTAAAGAAAAAGCTTTAGTCTATCTAACCGCTTATTCGACAAAAGCGGGGTGAGCTGCCAAAATAGGTCCGGGCGACCTTTCGCAGGTGTTATGTCATTTGCCGGTTCAAACTAATCCCAATCTGCTGGTCGGGCTGGAGACTTCCGATGATGCGGGAGTTTTTTTACTGGACAAAGATACCGCTCTGGTACAGACGGTTGACTTTTTTACTCCTATTGTAGATGACCCTTATAATTTTGGGGCAATTGCCGCCGCAAACGCCTTAAGCGATATTTACGCCATGGGTGCAAAGCCATTGACAGCTTTGAATATTATGGCTTTTCCGGTAGATACGCTTTCTTTTGACGTTCTTTTGGAGATACTGAGGGGCGGCGGGGACAAAATAAATGAGGCCGGCGCCGCGCTCCTTGGCGGGCACAGTATCAGCGATAATGAACCCAAGTACGGACTTGCTGTAACCGGGTTAGCCCGTCCCGGTGAAATATGGACTAATACGGGAGCAAAACCCCAAGATGTCTTGATTCTTACTAAACCCCTGGGCATTGGGATTATAACCTCCGCGCTGCGTAAGAAAAAAGACAGGGAGGGAAATTTGCAGACAGACTCTGTCGTCGCGCCTGTGGTTGAAGAAAAGGCTTTGGGTGTCATGAAAGAACTTAATGCAAAAGCGGCTGAAGCAGGCAGGGCAGTCGGGCTGCATGCCTGCACGGATGTAACGGGATTTGGTTTATTGGGCCACACCTGGGAAATGGCCAGGGGCAGCCAGGTGCAAATAGAACTTTACCTGTCTGATATCCCCGTCATCGAAGGCGCAAGGGATCTGGCCCGGGCAGGATATATAGCGGGCGGAAACTGGGTCAACCTTGAATTTATGATGGATAAAGTCGATTATTTTGCAGGAATGGATGATATTGATAAACACATATTAGCAGACCCGATTACCTCCGGCGGGCTTTTAATGGCAGTTTCCCCTGAAAACGCGCAAAAGCTGCAGGATGAGCTTAACCGTTTGGGAGTTAGCGACGCCCGTGTTATAGGCAGGGTGAGGGAAGGCTTGCCGCGCATAAAGATTTTACCCTGAAGTATTCCGCAAATAAATGGCTTTGGGCGTTACCCGCACCATATCATACATTATGCAAGAGGGGGATATTGACGTAGAGTCAATATCCCCCTTGCCGGTTTTCCGGTAGTCACAAAACAGCAGCATAACAGCAGCAAAACAGTGTTACCGATGTCTCCTAGGGCAGGTAGATAACATCACCCGGATATATTAAGTCCGGGTTGATACGGGGATTTAACTCTATGATCTTTTGCACCGTTGTGCCATACCTTTTGGCAATTTCCCATAAGGTATCCCCTTTTTTAATTACATATATTTTCCCCTGTGGATTACCTTGTGCCGGGGGTTGGTAGGGAGGCAGGGGATGACCGCTGCCCTGGGTACCTGCGATAATTTCAACATCAGTGCCTATCGGGACCAGGGAGAATATGCCTTCCACATCATGATTATACATTCTGATACAGCCCAAAGATACAGCCTTCCCTATTGCACTGGGATTGTTATTGCCATGGATGCCGTAAGTATCGTAATTGAGCCCCATCCATCTGGTCCCTAAAACCGTGCCCCCGGATAAAATGCGTTTATTTGCAATTTTCCATTTACCGACTGGAGAAGGTGTTTTCTGTTTGCCGATAGCCACTAGATATGAACCCTGAAGCTGTTCACCCTGGTAAAGATAAAGATGTCTATCCCGCAGGTTTATCCTGATGTGATAACCGCCTCCGCTCATTATTTTCACCCCGTTTTTTTACTATTTTATGAAAAAAGTGGGTCCACGGTGAAAAGATTAATAACAGATTAAATATTTGTTAACGCAAAGTTAAAAAATATATAAGCGGCTGTTAATTCGATATAAATAGTTGTAGTATGTTGACGAAAACATCATGAAGAGGTGGAAACAAGTGAACTTGAACTATCAGGAAATACTGTTTTATTCAACCGGGGGACTGGCTTTATTCTTGTTCGGCATCAAATATATGTCTGATGGATTAAAGTCGATTGCAGGGAAAAAGATGCGGGTATTCCTGGAAAAGGGCACTAAAACCCCTCTGCGCGGCGTGTTGTCCGGAATGATAACAACGGCATTAATACAGAGCAGTTCGGCCACGACAGTACTTACGGTGGGGCTGGTCAATTCGGGTCTGCTGAATTTACGACAGGCCATTGGTATCATCATGGGAGCCAATATCGGCACCACAATTACCGCTTATATAATCGGATTTAAACTGGAACACTATTCTTTGCCTGTTGCCACAATCGGCATAGTGTTATTGCTGTTTTCAAAAAATAAGAGAATAAATACTTTCGGACAGGTGTTATTCGGGTTTGGACTGCTCTTATATGGTATGCAGACCATGGGGGCAGGGCTTAAACCACTGAGAAACATGCCGTTTTTTATTAATGCCATGAGCAATATAGAGTCACACGCCTGGATGGGCGTACTGGTAGGTACCGTATTTACCGGTATTGTACAGAGCAGCAGCGCTACTATAGGTATCCTGCAGGAACTGGCTTACCAGGGAGCGGTGACGTATAAACAGGCTGTCCCGATATTATTTGGAGACAATATCGGGACAACTGTTACAGCTCTGCTTGCCGCCATAGGGGCTTCAGTAGCCGCCCGAAGGGCAGCTCTGGCACACTGCCTGTTTAATCTAATCGGAACGTTAATTTTTTTGCCGCTTTTCATGCTGGGCGCTTTTACTGAAATCGTTAAGCTGCTTACCGATTATATTTATGTACTGGTTCCCGGATTTGAAGGAACATGGGAAACGCTAAACATCAAAATGCAGATTGCTCAGACACACGGCGTTTTTAACATCATCAATACGATTATACAATTGCCCCTGGTTACAGTCCTGGCGAGTATTGTTTCAAGATTAGTCCCGGGAGAGGACTTAATAGTCGCATTTGAACCGAAATACCTGGAACCCCGTCTCCTGGATAACCCCTCAGTGGCCTTGGATCAGGCCGGGAGGGAGGTGCTGCGGATGGGGTCTATAGCCAAGGAGTCACTTGAACATGCTGTAACCTATTTTTTTACGGGCTTGGAAAACGAAGCCAAAATGGTTGACAGCCTTGAAAATGTTATTGATAACCTGCAAAAGAAAATTACCGATTATATTGTATTGGTTTCAGAAAAGAAGTTGTCCGAGGAAGAATCCGAGCAGGCATATATTTATATTCAGGCAGTAAACGATATCGAAAGGGTTGGGGACCACACCACAAATATCATGGAGCTGACCCAGTATAAGAATGAACAGGGAATCAATTTTTCCCCTGAGGCTTTGTTAGATATGAGAAAAATGATTGATAAAACTGCGGAGATTTTTGAATGGGCTATGCAGAGCATGGAGACCAATAACCTTGGATTGGCCAAAAACGTTGTTAAAAACGATGACATTATTGATAATATGGAAAAAGAGTTTAGACGTGCCCATATAAACCGCCTTAACCAGGGAGTCTGTAACGGAGATGCTGGAGCTATCTATATAGATATTTTAAGTAATCTGGAACGTATCGGCGATCATTCAGTCAATATTGCCCAGTATGTTTTGGGGGAAAGGTAGGCGGAGCACACATAAAATATGTAATGTTAAGAATGTGTTAAGTTTAAGTTAAGTCATGGATAAGTTGTTGTTAACAAGCTCCCGAAAATAGTAAGATTAATGTCGGAAAGAGAAAACAAAGGGGTAATACTTGTGAATTTCAATTATCAGGAAATACTGTTTTACTCAACCGGCGGTCTTGCTTTATTTCTGTTTGGTATCAAGTATATGTCGGACGGGCTTCAGTCCATTGCAGGCAATAAGATGCGGGTATTCTTGGAGAGAGGCACTAAAACTCCTCTGCGCGGCATATTGTCTGGGATGATAGTAACAGCCCTGATTCAAAGCAGCTCAGCGACAACAGTCCTTACGGTGGGACTGGTCAATTCGGGTTTGCTTAATCTACGGCAGGCCATTGGAATCATTATGGGCGCTAATATCGGTACCACAATCACGGCCTATATAATCGGTTTCAAGCTGGAAACCTATTCCCTGCCTATAGCTACGGTCGGCATCATATTAATGTTTTTTTTCAAAAACCGGAGATTGAATATAATCGGACAGGTGCTGTTCGGTTTTGGGATGCTTTTTTATGGTATGCAGACCATGGGGACAGGCCTGAAACCACTGCGGCAGATGCCGGTTTTCATTAATGCGATGACCGACATAGAGTCTCATGCCTGGATGGGTGTGCTGGTAGGCACTGTATTTACAGGTATTGTGCAGAGCAGCAGCGCTACAATCGGTATCTTACAGGAACTGGCTAACCAGGGAGCTGTGACTTACAAGCAGGCCGTACCCATCTTGTTCGGGGACAATATAGGAACAACAGTTACCGCGCTGCTGGCTGCCATAGGGACTTCCGTGGCCGCCCGGCGGGCGGCCCTGACTCATATCCTGATAAAAATAGTTGGTACAATAATATTCTTACCTTTGTTTATGTTTGGGATATTCACACCTATCGTAAAAATGTTTACAAACTATATATATGTTTTAATACCTGGATTTCACGGTTCATGGGAGACGCTGAATATTAAAATGCAGATTGCCCAGACCCACGGCGTTTTTAATATAAGCAACACTCTTATATTGCTTCCGTTTTTAACATTACTTACTGCTATAGTTACGAAAATGATGCCGGGCAAAGAAACCTCCGTCGATTTCGAGCCCAAGTACCTGGAACCGCGCCTGCTCACCAACCCTTCCGTAGCCCTGGGGCAGGCCGGCAGGGAAGTCTTTAGAATGGGGACTATTGCCAGGGAAGCGCTTGAACATGCTATAACATATTTCTTTACCGGTCTGGAAAACGAGGCCAAACAGGTTGAAAGCCTGGAACAGGTGGTAGACAATCTCCAGAAAAAAATAACCGACTATATAGTCCTTTTGTCGGAAAAGAAGCTGTCCGAGGAGGATTCTAACCAGGCCTATATTTACATCCAGGCGGTTAATGACATTGAAAGGGTCGGCGACCATGCCATGAATATAATGGAGTTGACTCAGATAAAAAACGAGCAGGGGATACGTTTTTCACTGGAAGGCCTTGCCGATATGAGAAAAATGATTGACAAAACAGTGGAAACGTTCGAGTGGGGCATGCAAAGCATGGAGACAAACGATATGGAGCTTGCCAGAAGGGTTGTGGCAAATGACGACGAGATTGATGAGATGGAAAAAGCATTTCGCCGGGCCCATATCAACCGTCTTAATGAAGGGATTTGCAGTGGTGATGCCGGGGCTATCTATATAGACATACTTAGCAACCTGGAACGCATCGGCGATCATTCTGTAAACATCGCCCAGTATGTACTGGGTGAAAGATAGTGATAAAGAAATAAGATCATGGAAAATAAAAATAGTGAATTATAAAGATAGCGAGAAAATACCCGCCGGTGAGGCGGGGTTTTTTTTTGGTGGTTTCTTTATTTCAATTAGTGGCATAAAAAGCCGGTACGCATAGTATTTATAAAAACAAACCAAAAGGAAAGGTTGTCGCTACTATTGAAAAAGCAGCATATATCCGGTTACCCCATTATATACAAGACCTTGCGTGTTTTATTATTATTACTTTTTTTCGCAGCAATTATAGTGAGTACAAATAATCAGGCTGCCGCTTTGCAGAATGGCAGCCTTACAAACGGAAACCTGATAAATTTAGTAAATAACGAGGAGAGAGAACGGATAGTTTTTACTGATGGCGTACAGCAGTATCCATACACACTGGCCGAACTGTCTCTTGTCAGGATGGGAGATACTGAACAGGATGGGCTGTCCTACTATTTTATATCCTGTGCAGACCATGCCCAGCTTAGTTACAAACTATTTCTTTTGTCTAAAAAAATTAATAAACCCCCGGTTGATGCCAGGTTTTACTTTGATGAACAGGAAACTATACATATAGAACAAGAACAGGAAGGCAAGGAATTGGACTTGGGCAGTTTGATAACCAGTCTTGGCAACCCCGGTTTTTACCTGGAAACTTATCCTCTTCCAATCAAGCGGGTCCCTCCCCGTATCACGGCAGAAGACCTGGCGGGTAAAACACCGAAATACCTGTGGTCTGAATACAAAACGGTATTAGCCAACATACCGGACAGAACAGAAAACGTAAGGGTGGCAAGCCACAAACTCAATGGATTTATTATCGAACCGGGCGCTGAGGTATCATTTAATGACGTTGTTGGGCCGCGTGAACCGGAACAGGGTTACAGAGCAGCCAAAGTAATAGTAGGCGGGAAATTTGAACCGGGGATGGGGGGCGGTGTCTGCCAGGTTTCCAGCACGTTTTATAATACTATCCTCCAGGCCGGGCTAAAAATAAAAGAGCGCTATAATCATTCTGTTAGAATTGCTTACGTTCCGCTTGGCCGCGACGCCACCGTGGTATATGGACAGAAAGATTTAAAGTTTATTAATACATCTGACAGTTATCTTTTAATCCGGACTGAACTGTCAGGCCTCAATCTAAGTATCAGTTTATACGGCAGTGATCCTAAACCTTTTGACCAAATCGAGCTTGTTACAAAAGTCTTAAAAACCATACCCTGCAAAGAACAGTATATATCCGACAGTTTCCTGGCACCCGGAGAAAAAAAATTAATTGAGAAGGGAGGCAAAGGCTATATAACTAAGACTTACCGCGTAATTAGCGCTGACGGCAATAAAACAACTGAACTTATCTCGGAGGATTATTACCACTCCTCTCCAACAATTATAGCCCAAGGTCCTAAATTAAATGAAGAATATTAGTAAATATATTGTCCAAACCCCCAGAAAAGGGAAGCGCCTCTCGAAATATCTTACTGAAAACAAATCGAGGAGGTGGATTCCTAAGGGGTTTACCGAGATATCCCCTAGGGAAAATAAGTATGAGAAGGATTACAACTGTACTGCTGATTATGCTGCTGTGCCTGACACTGGTAAGCAGCGGCGCATTTGCCAAAGGCAAACCGTCTTGGGCTGCATCCCCTGTTAAAGAAAAGGGGGACATTGTAACTCAACAAACAGAGAGTGATGAACAGGAAGGTGACCAGACAGAACCTGTGCAGACTGAAAACCAGGCCAAAAACCGTGGACAGGCCAAGAAGCTGGAAGAACGCATTAAAGTAAGAGGTATGAACTTAAAATTTGACGTTCCTCCCGTTATCAAGGACGGCCGCACTCTCATCCCGGTAAGGGCTATCATGAACGGCCTGGGAGCTATGGTTGAGTGGAATGCCGAGGAACAAACCGTGACCATAACCCGTGATGACAAGATAATTGTCCTCAATTTATTACCTGACCCGGAAACCGGCAAATACATAGCTACCGTGAACGATGAGGTTATAGAACTGGATGTCCCCGCTCAACTAGTCAGCAACAGGACATTTGTCCCGCTAAGATTCATTGCCCAGACTTTGGGCGAAGCAGTAGATTACGATGAAGACACCGGCGAAATCAATATAGGTGACGAAGACACCAATGACGAAGACACCAACGACGAAGACACCAATGACGAAGACACCAATGACGAAGACACCAATGATGAAGACACCAACGACGAAGACACCAATGACGAAGACACCAATGATGAAGACACCAATGATGAAGACACCAATGATGAAGACACCAATGATGAAGACACCAATGATGAAGACACCAACGACGAAAACACCAATGATGAAGACACCAACGACGAAGACACCAACGACGAAGACACCAATGACGAAGACACCAACGACGAAGACACCAACGACGAAGAAAATGGTGACGAAGAAGAAAACAGTGACGAGTAAAATATAATAAAGACACAACTAATAAACGCCTGGACAAGTAAAGTCCAGGCGTTTTAACTCTATATACGGTTAAGTAAGTTCGAAATCACACTACACAAGCAGTGTTTTCTTTATTGTATTCATTAAAGACCGCTCCTACTGCAGAAGCAGCTTCATTAGCGGGTACCGCCCAGGAGCCGCCGGAGTCAATTCTAAAGAAGCCTTTGATTACCATTCCTTTTTGCTCCAGCAGGGTCGTAATTCTTTCCGGGTTTATATTCATATCCTTATCCCACATAAATGTCACCAGGTCACAGATGCCTGTAACCGTGCAAGCGTTTGGTCCGATTGTTTCCGGTCCCGCGGTCGTCTGGACCGCCATAAGTATACCCGCATCAGTATTTTGATAAAACAATTCATCAACAGCCTTTTGTTTCCAGAAACCCAGCTTGTCCTGTTCCTTTAACGTGACAAGGATAACATCTTTGAGGACTGCTGCTCCGTAAAGACCTCCTATGCTGGGGCCGGGTTCTCCAATAAGAGTCCCTCCGCCATCACTGAAGGTCGACCGGACTACAAAAGGTCTGTTGTAGCTAATAGCTGTTTTCACCGCACGGGGATGGACTACCTTAGCCCCTGCCCGCGCCAGTATGTACATAGGATAAAAGTCTATTTTGTCAATAAAAGGCGCCTCCGGTAACAGCCTGGGATCAGTAAAAGCAATGCCGGGAACGTCAGTATATATTTCTACCAATTCGGCTCCAAGCACGCCGCCCAGGGCAATAGCGGTAGTGTCGCTGCCTCCCCTGCCCAGGGTCGTTATATCCATTTCTTCTGTCCAGCCTTGAAAACCGGCAACGACTGCGATTTTGCCTTCATTAAGGGTTTTGCGAACTTTCTTAGGGTCAATATGTACAACTTCTGCATTGGTAAAATTGCTGTCGGTAGTGATACCGGCCTGAAACCCTGTCAGGGGCGAGGCTTTATATCCCTTTTCTTCCAGGGCATGGGCAACCAGACACGTGGAAATCGTTTCCCCGCAGGATGCCAGTAAATCCCTGGTCTGAGGCGTCGGGTGCGGGCCGATCTCCGCAAGCATATCAAGAAAAGTATCGGTGGCGTAAGGTTCGCCTTTTCTGCCCATGGCGGAAACAACTACTACCACATCAAAACCCCTGTCCCTGGCTGCTGTTACCTTAGCCAGGATCTTATCACGCTTTTCGGGCGAATTAACAGAAGTGCCGCCGTATTTTTGTATAATAACGGGCATTACTTATCCCCCTTGACCCAGTTATTCTTAACAAGCAGCTCCGCAATCTGTACTGCGTTCAAGGCAGCCCCTTTCCTGAGGTTGTCAGCCACCACCCACAGGTTCAATCCGTTCGATATTGTAAAATCTTTGCGGATCCGGCCCACGAAGACCTTGTCCGTGCCTTTGCAGTAAATGGGCAAAGGATAGGAATTATTCTTTACATCATCAATTACCTTTACCCCGGCGGCCTCATTCAGCAATTTCCTGATTTCATCCGGATGGGGGAGAGGCTTTTTGGTCTCTATATTTATCGATTCAGAGTGGCATCTGAAAACAGGGATCCTGACACAGGTGGGGCATATCATAATGTCTTCGTCACCAAGGATTTTCCGGGTTTCATTGAACATTTTCATTTCTTCTTTGGTATAACCGTTATCCAGGAACGTATCGATGTGGGGGAGGGCATTGAAGGCGATCTGATGGGGATAGACCTGAGGGGTGATCTCCTTACCCTCTACATAATCCTTGATCTGTTGGCTCAGGTCCGCAATAGCGGGCTGGCCTGAACCTGAAACCGCCTGGTAGGTTGATACAACAATTCTTTTTATCCGGAACCTGTCATGAAGGGGTTTCAAAGCAACCACCATTTGGATAGTTGAACAGTTGGGATTTGCTATAATACCTTTATGTTTTCGGGCTGCCTCGGGGTTTACTTCCGGGACTACCAGCGGCACAGCGGGGTCCATCCTGAAGGCATTGCTGTTATCAATAACTACCGCTCCTTTTTCAACAGCTACAGGAGACAAGAGCTCGCTGGCTTTTTCACCGGCCGAGAAAAGAGCAATATCAATACCGGCAAAGGCGCCTTTTTCTGCTGATCTCACGGTCAGGGAACGGCCACGGAAGGCAACGGATTTACCCTCGTTTTCCTTGATGTCCAGGGGTACTACTTCAGCAATTGGTAAACCGGACCTTTCCAGGGTAACAAGCATCTCTGATCCTACCGCTCCCATTGCGCCAACCACTGCAATTTTATATGATTGCATGATCCACTCTTCCTTTCCAACTAGTTATTCCTTTTTGGAAGTCTTTTCATGGATTTAACCCTTTCAAAAAATTCCTTGGAAAAGCTGCAAGTGACAAGGGGTGTATGGTTGTTTTGCTTAGTATTTACAACTCGTAAAACCTTGCCCTGGCAGACAACATCACCCATTTCATCAACCAGGGAAACCTCTTGGCCCCTGGAAGGAATAGGCCAGTATTCATAGGGAAAGGTCACTGTGGCTTCATTTTCGGCATAGGTATAGTTCTTTATATATATAGCCAGTCCGGGGCAGGCAGCAATACATTTGCCGCAGCCGATACATTTTTCCGCATCCAGCACGGGCAGATTGGTGATGGGCGTTCCAACACATATCGCACCCTGGGGACAGGAACTCTCACAAGGGTTACAGGGGATTTCTTCCACACATTCGATAAAAGCCAGGGACCCCTTTTTCCAATATTTTTGGGCAGGATACCCAGGCGTTTTTTTCACTTCATCAAGGTTAGGTGCGCCCGATAGTTTTACACCGGGATGATCAGGCCAGGCGGTCATTAAAAATACCCCCTTTCGACTGGAGAATTTGTTCCTTTAGTTTTCTCCTTACAGTACCGAAGGGACCGCTCCGCAGGGAATTCAGCCTTTCCCATACTTGAGCGCATTTTATATTCCTCTCATCAACAGTAAGATATCCCAGGGAAGCGGCAGCGCATATACCGGCTAAACGGCCTTCTTCCATGGCCGTACTGGCTTCCTCGACGCCGGTCAGGTCGCCGGCTGTATATATCCCGGGGATATTGGTTTCCATATGTTCATTGTGGTCAGGAAAGAACCCGCCCAGTTGAGGAATAAACTGGAATTCACACCCCAGGGACCAGGCCAGCTCGGCAAGGGGAGTCAAGCCTGTAGCCACACAGATAGTGTCTACATCCAATGTGAATTCCGAACCGGGTATTTGCTGCCATTTGTCATCCAGGGCTATAATCTCCGCCCCTTCTACCTTATTTCTGCCCCAAGCCCTTTTTATAGTATGGGAAGTATAGAAGGGAATTCCTGCCCTGCGGACCTTAGCGGTATGAACACCATAGCCTCCCAAGCGGGGAGCCGCCTCAATTATGGCAGCAACCTCAACACCCGCCTGCAGCAATTGATAAGAAACGATAACCCCCACATTTCCGGAACCAATCATCAGGATTCTTTCACCGGGGGTGACACGGTGGATGTTTATCATGGTTTGGGCAGCTCCGGCGCCCATTACACCGGGCAGGGTCCAACCGGGAAAGATCAAAGAATTTTCCATTGCTCCTGTGGCCAAGATTATCCTATCCCCCTTAACCTCCAGGGAATCAGTCCCATCCCGGATAACCCAGACATTTTTTTCTTTTCCAACACCAACAACTTCAGAATTTAACCATACCTCAATATCTAATTCCCCGGTTTCTTCCAGCAGCCGGTTGCCAATATCGATTCCTCTCACTCCCGCCTGGTGTTCACGGGAACCGAAAAATTTGTGTATTTGCTTAAAAAGCTGTCCGCCCGGACGGGAATTCTCATCAATGACTAAAACCCGGGCGCCCTGTCGCGCAGCTTCAATAGCGGCGCACAGACCTGCCGGCCCGCCTCCGATCACTATTATTTCAGCTTTTTTCATTCAGGCCGCCCCCCTCCCATTCACCCAAGCCTTTTTGGGTTTTAATGATCATCCCTTCTCGGACCGGTGTCTTGCATGTGCGGATATTAGGAATCCCGTCGACAATCATTACACAGTCGGTACAGCGACCGATTCCACAGTATATTCCGCGGGGCTGGTTATTCTTTTTTGTATAGCGCAGGTCTTTTTTTCCGGCAGACCACAGGGCGGCAGCTATCATTTCCCCTTCAAAAGCTTCCAGCGGTTCCCCGTCCACAGTTATTGCAACCTTGCGTCTGGGCGGGGCGTCACCTAGTATTACATGGTTATCAATCCGTCCCATTAACTTGTCCCTCCTAATGCTGCAAATTATGTAAATCGCGTTCCAGCGCGGATATTACTTTTTCATCGGCTTCCAACAGCGGCAAACGCAAAGGGCCTGCATCAAAACCGGTAAGTTTTAAAGCGGCCTTTAACGGAATGGGATTACTGGTCATAAAAAGGGACTTATAGATCGAAACAAGACTCAAATGAATCTTTTTGGCTTCTTCCACTTTCCCGGCCAGGTAACAGTCAATCATCGCTCTCATTTGTTTCCCGACTACGTGAGCGGCAACGCTGACCACGCCAAAACCGCCGACAGCAAGGGTGGGCAGGGTGAGAAAATCCTCTCCTGTATATACGGTAAAATGAGCAGGGGCTTCTTTAATGACCCGTGAAATCTTACCGAATTCGCCCGTGGCTTCCTTTAAAGCACGCACAAAGGGGATCTCGGCAATCTGCAAAACGGTGTCAGCGTCCAGGTTAAGACCCGTTCTTCCCGGAACGTTATATACCATAACAGGCAATTGGGCGGACCCTGCAACAGCCTGATAATGAGCCAGCAGTCCGGCCTGGTTTGGTTTGTTATAATACGGCGTAACTGCCATAACTCCGTCAACCCCGGTTTTTCTCGCTTTTTCCGCGAGTTTTGCCGACTCTTCCGTATTATTGGAACCAACGTTGGCAATAACCGGTATGGATACTGTGCTCTTAACGGCGGCAAAAAGCTCAAGTTTTTCCTCATTGGCGAGGGTAGAGCTCTCACCTGTCGTTCCCGCCAGGACCAGGGCGGTAGTCCCTTCCCCGGCCAACTTATCAGCAAGCGCCTGAGCCCCGGACAGGTCCAGTCTTCCATCCCTGTAGAAGGGTGTAGCCATGGCCGTTATTAACCGACCCCATTCCTGCATTATGTTCCCTCCTCTATTTTTGCATTTGCGATCACTTCTGTACGCACCGGACGAACGGGCTGACGGACATTTGACGGAATCACTTCTGCGGCGCTCCTGCCTGTCATTTCGCTCAAAATCCGGGCTGCATTTTTAAAACAGGTTTTGCCCTGGCATAATCCCATCCCGGCCCTCGTCCAGCGTTTTACTTCATTCATTGTAACAGCGCCGTTTTTAATTGCTTCTTCAATTTCCTCCCTGGTTACTTCTTCGCAACGGCAGACATAGTCAGAGCGACTCTCTTCCATTTACCGGCCACCTCCATTTTAAGCCTGTTAAACGGCTCTTGCTAAAATATTAGTATTCTGGTATATTTAATAAAAATAGTTGCTCATCACTAGGTGAGTAGCGCTAATTTAATTATACCTTTCAAAAAGCACAAGTCAATAAAAGTTGTAAAATTTTATACATAATTAACTTACTGCTTTACACAGTTATTTTTCAGCAGTTTCAACAATCTGAGGCACTACTGACCTTATAAAATTTAAATTTATGGTCATTTTGTTTTTTCCGAAAATATGTTAAATTGATGTTAACCGCTTCTCATTACATGATTAGCAAGATGCGTGTTTTTCTGACACCAATTTCTAAAATAGAAACACGGGGGTGACAAAATGTTACATCATAACAAATTTGATGCAGTTGTCATTGGGGGAGGTATCATAGGTCTGTCCACTGCTTATTTTTTAACGCGGAACAACAAAAAAGTACTTCTTCTGGAGAAAAAAGAACTTGGGGCCGGCGCTTCAGGCGCTTGTGACGATATGATACTGCTGCAATCCAAAAAACCGGGTATCTTGCTCACACTTGCGATGGAAAGCTTACAGCTGTATAAACGCCTGGAAAAGGAACTGCCCCTCGATATCGAACTGGAAAACAGAGGAGGAATGGTTTTAATTGAGAACCAGGAACAGCTCCCGATTATTGAAGACTTTGTTAAGCAACAGCAAAAACAAGGTTTGGAGGTAACCATTTTAAATAAAAATGAAATGAAAAAGTATCAGCCTCATATCAGTCCTCACATCGCAGCCTCAACATACAGTCTGCTGGATTCACAGGTTAATCCCTTAAAAACGATGCGTTCCTTTGCCGTTGCCGCACAGGACCGGGGTATGATCATTAAGAAAGGATCTCCAGTGAAGGATATCGTTTTTCATAATGATTACAACTGGGAGATTATAACTGAAGATAATGAACACTTCTTCTCCGAGTTTGTTATCAATGCTGCCGGGGCATGGTCGGCATCTTTGGCCCGGCTTATCGGTCTGGAAATACCGGTTAAACCGAAGCGGGGACAAATTGCGGTAACGGAGCAGATACCCCGGTTGGGGAAAACAAATATATGGAGCGCCGACTATATAGTTATTAAACTGAACCCGGCGCTGGCTGAGAGCCGGAGAAAGACACTTAACGACCTTGGTATTGGTCTGGCTATGTCGCAGACTAGTGATGGGAATTATTTTATCGGAGGGACCAGGGAGTTTGCCGGTTTTGACACATCAACCAATTTTAAAGCCCTGCACCTTGTTATCCAGGAGGCGACGCGTTTCTTTCCAATACTGAAAGAAGTCCACATTATCAGGACTTTTGCGGGTCTCAGGCCTGCGACTGATGATGGGAAACCCTATATCGGGGCCGTGCCCGGATACCCCGGGTATTACATGGCAGCAGGGCATGAAGGTGACGGTATTGCCCTGGCGCCTGTTACGGGTAAACTGATCTCAGACCTGATCTCAGACCGGAAGATACCGTTTGATATATCTGAGCTTTCCCCTGCACGTGCCATGAAGGACTCATTATTCACAAAAAAATCAGTCTGAAGAAAAATGTTATTTTATGGAGGAAAAATGTATTATCGCGAATTAGATAAAATAGATTTAACCATTCTGGAAATGATCAGGGATGCATCAGAACCAATCGGCTCCTGGAACATTGCTAACCGCCTGGCCGGGGAAAACATTGATACCAGTTCTGCTACTATCGGCCGTATTCTTAATAAACTTGAGAGCATGGGATACTTAAAAAAAGAGAAATTCCGCGGCCGGGTCATTACGGAGAAAGGTCTTCACGCTATCTTGGTCGCCAAACAGTTCATGAGCGCAGAGATTCATAAAAACAAACTTAACCGGTTTATCGACGTGCAGCTTTTAGAGGACTTCCTTACTGTTCTCGAGGCCCGGCGTTCCATAGAGCGGGAAACAGCCCGCCTTGCAGCTTTGCGGGCTACGCCTGAAGAAATACAAATGATGGACGATATCTTATCCCGCCAGGAAAACAAATACAAAGATCACCAGTGGATAACAGAAGACGACCTTGCTTTTCATAAAGCGATTGCAAAAGCTTCGAAAAACGAGATACTGGAAACCATGTATTCGCTGCTGGCCATTTTTGGTCAGCAGTCCAGGGCTTTTGAATACATGCGGAAAAAAATTAACGCCGAATATATGGTATCACACCGTCGTATACTAAATGCTCTCCGTAGGGGTGATTCCGGTGAAGCTGAAAAGGCTATGCTGGATCATATCGACAACCTGGTCTCAGATGTCAATAAATACTGGAAGAAGTGTCTCCCCACAGAATTTAGCCAAGACGAAATAATCGCTGGAATAAAGGATGCCAATTGATTAATTTTAAGATACAAAGGAGGTGGATATCGGGCTTAAAACCAGGTTGTTTTGTATGCTTATTGAAAGCTTAAAAATCAAGGGAGGGAGAATGAAATGACAAAACATAACAGTGTCAAGTGGTTAGTACTTTTATGTGTTGTTCTTTTGGTTTTTACGGCGGCATGCAGCAAGGCTCCTGCTCAACAACCTGCTGAGAAACCCGCGGCAACAACACTGACCTGGACGGCAGGCTCCATGGGCGGCGGCTGGTATACGCAAGCCGGCGGTTTCGGAGAATTAATGACCAAGAAAAATACCGGGATCAACTTAAAAGTAATTCCCGGGGGCGGTGTACAAAACGTACTTCTCGTTAATAAAAACGAGTGCGAGATCGGCTGGGGACTTCCGCCTCTTGTATCCGCAGCCTTGGCAGGAGAGGATCCGTATACGGAAAAAGTTGCCGATGTGCGAGGGGTTGCGACCGACCTGGGCATCAGCTATTTCCATTTTATGGTAGCGGAAGACAGTCCCTACAGGAGCATTAAAGATGTGTTGACCACAGACAAACCGATTAGACTCACTGTATCGGTTGTCGGTAGTTCTGATGAATGGGTCTTCAGGAAAGTAATGGCATTTTACGGAACATCTTATGATAAACTTAAGGCAAACGGCTCTAAAATATTCCATGCCGGATATGCAGACCAGGCAACCCAGTTTAAGGACAAAAACGTAGATGTCTACTTTACTTTCCTGGGCTTGCCCGGAGCTGCCGTTACCGAGGCTTCGATAGGACGTCCCATGCGCCTGTTGGAGTGGCCTGATGACCTTCTAGCCGCTCTGAGCAAGTTCAACCTGGGAGCCGGTGAAATCCCTGCCGGCACCTATCCGAAAGCCGTCAACGGCGACAAGAACGTTAAGACCACTACCATGAGCAACTGCATCATTGTCAACAAGAACGTACCCGATAATGTTGTTTACACCATAACCAAGACTATCTGCGACAACCTGGAAGAAACTAAAGCCATTCACCCTGCATTTAGTGTGTTTGATCCTAAAACGGCCTGGGATAAAATTGGCGCTCCTCTCCATCCCGGGGCAGAAAAATATTATAAAGAAAAAGGGTATATAAAATAGAGATATCAACAAACGGAATCAAACGGCAAGATATGGTTACAGCACATTGCCGGTTTAGGCGGGAGGGCCCTGGAAGCTTTTTTCCGGGCCCCCAACCTAATTAAAATGAATATTGAAAAATTTACCGGGCTTGAGAGTCGCATTTTACGGTATTTATATAGACAAAGACCGATAATACAATGGTTTAAAGGAGGGACTGCATGAATACTCGCCAGTTGAAGGGACCGGTGGGAATCATTATTGCATTTTACGCTGTGTGCGCTACGCTTTTTCATATCTATACATCGGGATTCGGTGTTCTGGAACCGAGAGCGATGCGCTCTCTTCACCTTATGTTTTTAATTCCTTTAGTATTTCTCCTGTTCCCTGCCACAAAGAATTCTCCCAAGGATAGAATTCCCTGGTATGACCTTCTCCTGGCTATAGGGGCTTTTGCCGGCAGCGGCTACAGTTACCTGAATGCCGACCGCATCAATTTTCGCTACCAGGGCGTCACGGAAGTACTGACGGCTGAGGTTATCTTCGGTACAATTATGCTGGTATTGGTAATAGAGTGTTGTCGCCGTATGATTTCCAAGTGGTTTGCCGTCATGCCCATTATATTCCTGGCTTATCTCGGTTTTGCCTCACACCTGGGCGGTATCCTGCATTTTAAGTCATATTCTTTTGTGCGAATTATTGAAATGATGTATCTTTTTGTGGATGAGGGTATGTACGGGTTTTTAACCGGGTTGTCCGCCAACGTACTTTATATCTATGTAGTATTTGCCGTATTTATGGTCAGATGCGGGGTGGGAGATTACCTGATTGAGGCTGCGCATGCCCTGGCAGGCGGTTTAAGGGGAGGCCCTGCCAAAATTGCTGTGATTGCCAGCGCTCTATACGGCAGCGTCAGCGGCAGCACGGTGGCCAATGTATATGCCACGGGCAGTGTGACCATCCCCATGATGAAAAAAATCGGATACAAACCCAAAACAGCGGCAGCTATCGAAGCAGCAGCTTCCACAGGCGGCCAGATTATGCCTCCCATTATGGGTGTAGGAGCTTTTGTTATGTCGGAGCTTACTTCCATGCCCTATTCGCAAATCATAAAAATTGCCCTGCTTCCGGCCTTGCTTTTCTATTTTGGCGTTATTTCCATGGTCCATTTTGAAGCAGTGAAACTAAACATACAACCGGACTCCAACCGGGAAAGACCGGATTGGCAGTCACTGTTGAAAAGGTCGTACATGGTCGTACCCTTTATACTGATTGCTTACCTGCTCATTGCCGGCTACTCACCGACTAAATCAGCCTTTTATGTGGTGGCGCTTACTGCCTTTTTGGGTATTATAAATCCCAGAACAAGGATTAACCTGAAAAATATCTGGGATTCACTGGCTGAGGGCGCTGTTACGGCTTCACAAATTGCAGTGGCTCTGGCCAGCGCCGGTATTATTGTAACCAGCATGACACGGACCGGCGCTGCGCTCTCCTTCAGCAGTATGGTAATTCATTTCTCCGGCGGGGTCCTGTTTTTTGTGCTTCTGATGATATTTGTGGCCGTAGCCCTTCTCGGGGCCGGCATCCCCACCACAGCCGCCTATATTATTGCAGTTACGATCGGCGCCTCCGCTCTTGGTGAATTCGGTATCCCCCTTATCGTTGCACACCTTTTCGTCTTCTATTATGCCGTCTTTTCCGACCTGACCCCGCCTGTTTGTGTCACTGCGTTCGCGGCGGCGACTCTTTCAGGATCGGAAATGATGGTCACAGGGATCGAGGCATTTAAACTGGCTATTTCCGGTTTCATTGTACCTTTTGTTTTTGTCTATCATCCTGCGCTCCTCTGGCAGGGCACTATTTATGAAACGTTGCTGGCATTTGCCCTTACCGCGACAGCAATTTTTGCTCTTTCCATAGCGCTTGTCGGAAGTTTCAGGGGCTTAATAAACATTCCCAGCCGCATTATTTTGGCAATCGCCGGTCTTTTACTGGTGTATCCGGGGATCATGGTCCAGATGATAGGGCTGGCTTTAGCCGCAGCCGGATTGATCTGGGTTTATTTCCAGGGTAATACCCGGGCTGACGTAACTGTACGTGACGGTGTACCGGTTGAAAAAGAGTAAGCGCACATAGATATGTAACAGAAGTTTAATTAGCCGTCGATGTGGATCGACGGCTAATTTATAGGTTACATTGAGCTGATTTCAACAGGTTGGACAGATACGGCTTTAACAGCGTCAACACAACCATGTCCCTGTATATTGGCGTCAACCGCTGTTATTTTACGGCAGCTTGCAGCAAGGCGTTCCTTAACTTCAGAAGGCATCAAATGAGGATGGGCTTCAAGCAGCTGCGCGGCTATCCCCGCACAGATAGGGGCAGCCATAGAAGTCCCGGAAAGACTGAGATACCAGTCATCCACAACGCTGTCAGTAGTTATATCCAGGAATGAACCCCTGGCCCGTGCCGAGATGATATCTGTGCCGGGGATTAAAAAATCCGGTTTGGTCAGACCGTCAAGGGTAGGGCCGCGGCTGGAAAAGTCAGCCGCGCTGTCATCGCCGGGAGCGGGAGTGTCTTTATCATCACTTGCACCTACTGTAATTAAGGCGGGGTGAATGCCGGGAGTATTGATGGTTTTATTCTCCGGCCCGTCGTTGCCGGCCGCTGTGCAAACCACGATACCTTCCTTCCATAGTTTTTCAGCCGCCTGGCAGAGAGGGTCGTTGCGATATGATTCTGATGCAGAAGCCCCGAATGAAATTGAAACTATTTTAATATTATATTTTTCTTTGTTAAGCAAACACCATTCCATCGCTTGAATGGCACGTGAAGCTTTCCCTTTTCCCATTTTGTCCAGGATCTTTAGTGCTGCAATAGTGGCCTCATAAGCAGGACCTTTGTATTTTCCCGCAGAGCAATAACCGTTTCCTGCCGCTGCTCCTGCGCAATGTGTTCCATGACCGTTATCATCGTAGGGTGTGGAAATATGTTTATTAATAAAATTTTTAAATACTACTATTCTGTTAACCGGCTGAATAAAATCAGGGTGGGGGTATATCCCACTGTCCAAAAAAGCAATGGTAATTCCCTTTCCTGTATAATCGTCTTTCCAGAGACGGTCAGACTGAACCGTTGGAACAGCCGTATCCAGCAGGGCCCTTATTTCACGGTCTAAGAATACTTTGGTGATATGAGGATGATTGATTAAGTCTTTTAAGTCTTCTACAGACAAATTTGCCGCGTAACTGTTAATGATGCTGAGCTTATGATATTTTTTCCTGTGCCTTGAAAAAAAAGACGGAACTTCATCTTCACCTTCTGCTCTTACAGGGGATACCTGAACAATAACCGGTATGGCGTGTATTTTTCTCTGGTAAAAACGATATATTCTTTGAAGAAAACAGGGGACTTTATTGACAGACCTGTACTGGTTAAAGATTTCCGCACGAAGATTCTTATCCAGCTTATCAATATTTGCTCGCAGCCAGCGCAGCTCTTTAATATCCGTGATGATCTCCCCCTTTCTATATTTCGTTACATCTTACGAAAAAAAAGAAAAAAGCGTGCTTCAGCAAGCAGGAAAAAAGCACGTTCAGGCATAATTAACTAGAAGTAAAAGCAAATTGGCCAAAAAGTAAGCGGAGGTAAACTGATGAGAAAATTAATTGCGGTTGTGTGTCTTGGCTTATTGTTCTTCATTGGATGCAGTAAAGATCAGCCGTTGCCCCCGCCTCCTCCTGCGCCGCAGGTAAATGAACAAAACAGTCCCCCGGAGGAGGAGACGATCCCCAAGAAACCGCAGCTTCCCGGGGCTGTGGCGGTGATGGTGGACAACTACTCTAAAGCCCGTCCCCAGAGTGGACTGGATAAGGCTGATATGGTATATGAAATGATGGCGGAAGGCGGGATTACCAGGTTCATGGCCCTTTTTTACCGGCAGGAGGCAGAAAAAATAGGGCCTGTGCGGAGCGCCCGCTACTACTTCGTTCAATTGGCCAGGGGCTATGATGTGCCGCTGGCACATGCAGGCGGCAGTGAAGATTCTTTAAACATGATTGTAAATCTCAAGGTCAAAGACCTGGATGAAATCTATAATTCAGGCGGTTATTTTTGGCGTGACCCCGGCAGAAAAATGCCGCATAATCTTTATTCCGGTACTAAACGTTTGTTAGAGGGCGCAAAAGCAAAAAGATACACTCTTGTGCCATTGCCGCTGCTTCCCACTGCAACAGAATGGGAGGGTGAAACCATACCCCGGGATAAGGAGATGATCCTCGATTATTCTTCAGGAGAATACCACTACCTGGTTAACTGGCATTTTAACGGGAAAAAATATGAGAGGAAAATCAACGGAGAAAATCACAGCATGGAAGACGGCACAGCTATATCGGCCGATAATGTAGTTGTTATTACGGCGCAGACAAAAACCATACTGAAAGACAACATACCTTTGTCTGAGATAAAGATTGTCGGAAAGGGGGAGGCGCGTTATTACATAGGCGGAAAAATGATGGAAGGGACATGGAGCAAGAATTCAGCCCAGTCTGCCATCAACTTTTATGATAATACCGGTAAACCCATGAAGTTTAAAGAGGGAAGGATCTGGGTACAGGTGGTACCCGACTGGTCCGTCTTAACTTATAAAAATTAAGTGATAGAAAGGCAGCCAATCCACATTAAGGGGGGTTGGCTGCCTGACAATGGGAAGGTGATTAAACAGTGAACAAGCCCCATGTAAACATTTACACGGATGGGGCCTGCAGCGGCAATCCGGGTCCGGGGGGATGGGGAACAATACTTGTTTATCAGGGAAAAGAAAAAGAATTGTGGGGGTTTGAGCAGGAGACCACCAACAACAGGATGGAGCTTAAGGCTGCTGTCGAAGGTCTGAAAGCATTAAAATATCCTTGCAGGGTACAACTATACAGCGACAGCGCTTACCTGGTGAATGCATTTAACAAGGGATGGCTCCGGAAGTGGCAGGCTAACGGCTGGCTTACTTCGCGCAAAGAACCGGTGGAGAACCAGGACCTCTGGAGAATGCTGCTTAATCTTTCTGCAGACCATGAAATTGACTGGATAAAAGTTAAAGGCCATTCCGATAATGAATATAATAACCGCTGTGATAAACTGGCCGTTGAAGCTTATCTTAAAAATTTGCAGAAACAAAAAAAATAGGTCCACAGGAAAATTAGGTTCAAATGCTGACTTTCATAAAAAAATCCCGCACCACTTGACAGGGAGCAGTTCAGGGAGTGGTCAAGTGATACGGGATTTTTGCTTTAAGATCAGGCCAGCAGGCTTCCCACGTCAGGGTGGTCATCCTGTTCCTGTCGGGATTCTTTACAGGTGGGGCACGAGCAGTGGCTGCGGTTGTTCTCCGGTTCGGTATAAACGAAAATTTTGCCCTCGTAATTTCGAAGCACTACCTGCCGGTCAGACTGGGATATTAGGTACTGCGGCGTCACCGGGATTTTACCGCCTCCTCCGGGAGCGTCGATGACAAAATGGGGAACTGCCAGGCCCGAAGTATGGCCCCGCAGGTTCTCAATAATCTGGATACCCTTGCCGACGGAGGTCCTGAAATGACCTATCCCCCGGGCCAGATCACACTGGTAGATGTAATAGGGTCTTACACGTATCATTAACAGTTTGCGCATTAATTCTTTCATGATGTGAGTACAGTCATTGACGCCTTTTAACAAAACACTCTGATTTCCCACGGGTATTCCGTAATTGGCCATGAGCTCGCAAGCCCGGGAGGATTCGGGTGTTATTTCTTTGGGATGATTAAAATGTGTATTGACCCAGACAGGATGATATTTTTGAATCATACTGCACAGTTCGGGAGTAATCCTTTGCGGCATTACGACGGGTATCCTGGTACCGATCCGGATAATTTCCACGTGCCGGATATTGCGCAGTTCCTTTAACAAATACTCAACCTGTGAATCGGGAAGCGTAAGCGGGTCTCCTCCCGAAATAATAACATCCCGGATTGCCGGCGTTTTACGAATGTAAGCCAGCGCTGTTTCAATTTGTTTTGGGGGCAGCGCCCTGTCCTTATGGCCGGCTATGCGGCGCCGTGTACAATGACGGCAGTACATTGAACAACGATCGGTTACAAGGAGCAGCGCCCGGTCGGGGTAGCGGTGGGTCAGGCCAGGCACGGGTGAGTCCTTATCCTCATTAAGGGGGTCATCCAGGTCGCATCTATACGAAAGCAGTTCATACGCGGATGGTATGGCCTGCCTGCGAATAGGGCAGTGGGGATCGACCGGGTCCATCAGCGATGCGTAATAGGGTGTAACAGCCATACGGAATTGCTGCAGGCAGGCATTAATACCCTTTATTTCTTCGGGAGTTAGGTTAATGTATTTTTGTAGTTGATCTACTGTGTCAATACGGTTTTTCATTTGCCAGTACCAATTATCCCATTTCGATTCGCTATTGAATAGTTCGTTTTTAATCAATAATTCTTGTGTGTATAATGACATACTCATCACTCCCGGAACAAACTTACAACTTATTATACCATGCACAAGTTGTCGAATTCAAGGAGTTTATTATGTAGAAAAAAAGTATAAAATTTCTCAGGTGTGTCCATAAATTATTGAATTTTAGTAATTTAACATGATAAACTAGTAGAGTAAAAATACGGACGGAGGGGATATTCAATGTTCAAAAAATTTATGCTGTTTATAGTTATTGTTTTATTAAGTATGAGTTTGGTATTTTGCGGATGCGGGAAAAAACCGGAAACTACCCAGCCGGTAGGGGAAAACAGCCTGGACAGGGTCAAAAAAGCCGGGAAGATAGTGGCCGGTTTGGACGATGCCTACCCGCCCATGGGGTACAGGAATGATAAGGGCGAATTGATCGGGTTTGACATTGATATGGCTAAGGAAATCAGTAAACGTATCGGGGTGGAAATTGTCTGGCAGCCAACTGTCTGGGATACCGTAGTTGCCTCACTGAAGGCCAAGAAGTTTGATATTATTATTTCCGGAATGAACATTACTGAAAAGAGATTAGCAGAAGTGAACTTTGCCGGTCCTTACGGAAAAGCAGGACAGGCTGTGATTGTCAAGGCCGATAATAATAAAATCAAGTCGCTTCAGGATGTTGAACCGGGCAAACTTGGTACGCAGTCGGGCAGTACCGGTTATGAATATGCCAAAAAGAATGGTTTCAGCGATGACCAGATGAAATTATACAAAGAATTCCCGCTGGCTTTCAATGACTTGTCCATCGGCAGGACAGACGCCGTTATTATTGACGCATTTGCGGTTAAGCCATACCTTGATAAAATGCCTGGACAATTCAAACAGGTGGGAGATATTATAGGCGATGAAACAATAGGCATTGCTGTTCGTAAGGAAGATAAGGAATTGATGGACGCATTGAACAAGGCTATTGATGAAATGAAGAAAGACGGAACATTAACCGCCATATCTGAGAAGTGGCTGGGCTGTGACATTACGAGCGATATCCAGTAATAAAACAGTAATACTTAACCGTACTGGGGGGGGTTAACCTTGGAAACGTTGAGCTATATATTAAAAAATCTTCCTATCCTGCTAAAAGGGGCCGTGGTAACGGTAGAACTGGCTGCCCTGTCCATTACATTGGGCACCTTTGTGGGATTGGGGATAGCGCTTATGAAAATTTCTAAGATGCGTATTCTGAAATATCTGGGGCAGTTTTACACCTGGATATTTCGGGGGGTCCCCCTGCTGGTCCAATTGATTTTTATCTATTTAGCGTTACCCAGTGTAGGTATAGAGTTTACCGCTTTTCAGGCTGCTGTGATCGGGATGACCTTATGCGGGGGAGCATATATTGCTGAAATCATCCGGGCGGGAATACTTTCTATTGACAAAGGACAGATGGAGGCCGCTTTATCGCTGGGCATGACCTATGTCCAGGCGATGAGGCGGGTGATTATCCCCCAAACGTACCGGCGTTTAATACCGCCTATGGGTAACGAATTTATAACCCTTACCAAGGATACCGCTTTGGTTTCCGCCATCACCGTGACGGAGCTTTTAAGACGGGCCCAGCTGGTAGTGGCTTCTGATTTCAGACCTTTTGAAATGTACTTCACAGCCGCCGTTATCTATCTTATCTTGACAACCTTCTTTACGGTGGTGTTCAATAAGATAGAGAATAAGTTGGCCTTATATGAATAAGGCGCACAGAGGGGGATGGCGAAGTGATTCATGTAGAGAATCTCAGTAAGAGTTTTGGCCCTCTACATGTCCTAAAGGATATATCTCTGCGTGTAGCTTACGGTGAAGTAATAGTCATAATTGGGCCGAGCGGGTCCGGAAAAAGCACCCTGTTAAGGTGTATAAATTACCTGGAGGCAGCGGACAGCGGGGAGATAATAATTGACGGGCAAAGACTGGGAGAAAACCTGCGTAATATTACACAAATTCGCAGCCAAATAGGTATGGTGTTCCAGCGCTTTAATCTTTTTCCCCATATGACCGCTTTGGAAAATGTTATTGAGGGTCCGGTTACCGTCAAAAAGACACCTCAACACGAAGCTGTCTCCAAAGGAGAAACCTTAATGGAAAAAGTGGGCCTGGCTGATAAATTGTCAGCTTATCCGTCCCAGCTTTCCGGCGGGCAGCAGCAGCGTGTTGCGATTGCCCGGGCGCTGGCTATGGAACCGAAGATCATGCTTTTTGATGAACCTACTTCTGCCCTGGACCCGGAACTGGTCGGTGAGGTGCTGTCAGTTATGAAGAACCTGGCGAGGGATGGTATGACGATGATAGTGGTAACCCATGAAATGGGATTTGCCCGTGAAGTGGCGGACAGGGTCCTTTTCATGGATGAAGGACAGATCATTGAGGAAGGCAGTCCGGAGGATTTTTTCAAGAATCCCCAAAATGAGAGAACCAGGGCCTTTTTAAGCAAAATCTTATAGAACAAACAGATACCCTGCCGGATAACGGCAGGGTTTTTTCTGCTACAGGGACAAAATGACAGGCCATTACATATACTAAATTATCAACAGCAAAGGAGGTAATATTTTGAAGAACTTTACGTTTAAGGTAATTCCTGTCCAACCGGGACAGCCGAATAAAGTGGGACCGGCGCCGTCTGTGCCAACATATTCTCCGCCGGCAGCGCCCCAGGAACCATGTCCGGCCCCGGCCCCCTGTCCGGTGGCGCCTGTGACTCCGATGCCATGCCCGCCTCTGATGCCTGCACCTACACCGGGGCCCTGCCCTCCGACTCTGCCGATGCCGTGCCCGCCCCAGACGCCTTGTCCGATGCCGCCCATGGGGGCGTTTCCCTATCCGCCCTGCCCGGGACCTTCTCCGTATCCCCAATATCCCCAATATCCGGTAGCTCCGGCCTATCCCAGTCCGCCTTTCAGGTTAGCTCATGCTTATGTGCCCTGGCAGTTTTATAATGTTGTCTATTGTCCGACCGAAGCCCTGGATAAAGGGACATTATTTCCGGAACTTTTCCAACCGCAGGGGATATACGGCCCCTGTGAGGGACCCCAGCCGTGCCACACATATTTTCCCAAAGGAGGTGGGTCCTATGGCCGAGCTTGAAGAAAGAATGCATTTATTAAAAAGGATCCGGGAAATCGAATTTGTCGCGCTGGAGCTAAATCTCTATTTAGACACCCATCCTGACGATACCCAGGCTTTGCAGCATTTTAACCGAGCTGCCGATGAACTGGCAGAATTGAAGAAACAGTATGAACAGTGCTATGGGCCCCTGCTAAATTACGGGTTTGGGAAAAACCCCGGAAATACCTGGCTGTGGGCGCAAACCCCTTGGCCCTGGGAAATGTAGAAGGGAGGAAGCAAAATGTGGATTTATGAAAAGAAACTACAGTATCCCGTGAAAGTATCCGGCAAAAACGTCAGACTGGCCAAGTGGGTCATTACTCAGTATGGCGGGCCGGACGGGGAACTGGCCGCATCATTGCGTTATTTAAACCAGCGCTATTCTATGCCGACGGAAAAAACAAAGGCGCTTTTAAATGATATAGGGACTGAAGAGTTAGCTCACCTTGAGATTGTAGGAACCATTGTCCATAAGCTTACCAAGGACGCCACTATAGAAGAACTGAAGGCCGCTGGTCTGGCGGGGCACTATGCAGACCATGATCGGGCTCTGTTCTATGTCGATGCGGTGGGTAATCCCTGGACAGCCGCTTATATCCAGGCCAAAGGCGACCCTATTGCTGACCTGACGGAGGACATGGCTGCCGAACAAAAGGCAAGAGCGACTTACAACTGGCTTATCAACCTGTCGGACGATCCCTGTGTCACCGATGTGCTCAAATTTTTAAGGGAGCGGGAAGTCGTCCACTTCCAGCGCTTTGGCGAGGCCCTCAACGATGTGCAGTGTTATCTGCAGGAGAAAAAATTCTTTTAGAAATAACAGGTAAGTGACAAAATAAGTGTACAAAAAGGGACAAGAATTTATAGGGATAAAAATTTGTAGGGGCAAAAATTGTCCCTTTTTGTATAATTAGAATCTTAAAATAATAAAATTGTTTTATTGACATTATTAAACACAAACATATAATTAGGTTAGCAAACTAATTAAACTGCTGACAGGAGAGCTGAGACATGACCTATGAATCTTTGGCCCACAAACTGATGGAGTCCTTTCTACGAATTAAAAAGATTAACAGAAACCATTCCCCGGTCGCGGGTTTGAAGCATAGTGAGATAGTATTATTGTTTTGTATCAATAAAGCAGTGAAGCCTGGTGAACTGGGAATTACCATATCGGAAATAGGCCATTTATTAAAGGTCACATCGCCTACAGTTACACAATTGGTAAACGGTCTGCAAAAGCAGGAGCTTATCGAAAGAAATATTGATAAGGAAGACAGGCGTGCCGTTCGGATCAGACTGACAAATAAAGGCGAAAAGGTCATAAAAAAAGCCTGGCAGACTTTCTTACATTCCTTTACAGGTCTGGCCGAACACCTGGGTGAGGAAAAGAGCCGGGAGCTGGTAGATCTGTTAACACAGGTTTTCTCGTACTTTAATAGTCTGCAGGAAGCTAATGATAACAGCGTTGACGAAAGTGGAGGATTACTTAATGATTAAACTGATCAGATATTTACAACCCTATCGCGTCGCCGTGATTTCTATTTTAGCGCTGGTATTTTTTCAATCCTTTTCCCAACTGTATCTTCCCACCTTAATGTCAGATATTGTGGATACCGGTATTGTCAAAGGGGATACGGATTACATCCTCAGAATAGGGGGATTGATGCTGCTTGTTGCTGCAGGGGGCACAACATGCATAGCTTTATCCAGCTTCCTGTCGGCTAAGGTTGCAACCGGATTTGCAAAGGACCTTCGCAAGGAAGTATTTTCGCGTGTGGAGGGCTGTTCGCTGCAGGAATTTGATAAGATTGGCACCGCCTCGCTTATCACCAGGACTACAAATGACATTACCCAGATCCAACAGGTAATGATCATGATCCTCCGGATGATGGTCAGTGCGCCTATGATGTGCATCGGGGGTATTATCATGGCGGTGCTGCAGGATGCCACCTTGTCCCTCATTCTCGTTGTAGTAATACCGGTCCTTGTCGCCGTTATATCTGTTATCGCGGGTAAGGGTTTGTCTTTGTTTAAAGCATTGCAGGTTAAACTGGATAAATTAAATCTTGTTTTACGGGAAGAACTTACCGGGATCAGGGTGATCCGGGCTTTTAACCGGGCTGATTATGAGAAAAACCGTTTTCTTGACGCAAACGCCGACCTGACCGGCACCGCAATCAAGGTCAATAAAATAATGGCTGCCTTAATGCCAATTATGATGCTGGTAATGAATTTTACTGTCATTGCCATTATCTGGTTCGGCGGGATTCGTATTGATAACGGGGATATGCAGGTCGGCTCATTGATGGCTTTTATTCAATATGTTATGCAGATTATGTTTTCCCTGATCATGGTTTCCATGATGTTTGTTTTCATACCACGCGCCTCTGCTTCGGCAGAGAGGATAAATGAAGTGCTGGATATTGTCTCCGTGATCAAAGATCCCCAAGAGCCCAAAAAGGATGGCCTGGCAAAAGGGTTTATTGAATTCAAGAATGTTACGTTCAGCTATCCCGGCGCGGAACAGCCCGTTCTTAACAATATTTCTTTCAGCGCGGGTCCCGGTGAGGTAACTGCCATTATCGGGGGAACGGGTTCGGGTAAATCCACCCTGGTTAATCTAATCCCGCGATTTTTCGATGTTGACGACGGCAGTATTTTAATTGACGGGGTAGATATAAGAGAAATGACTCAGGAAGGCTTACGGGCCAAAATCGGCTTTGTCCCCCAGAAAGCGGTCCTCTTTTCGGGTACTGTCGCTGATAATATCAGGTACGGCAGAGAAGAGTCCACGGATGAAGAAATCAGACATGCCGCACGGATTGCCCAGGCTGAGGAATTTATCACCATGATGAAAGACGGCTATCATTCCCTGATTGCCCAAAGAGGCGCCAATCTATCCGGCGGACAGAAGCAGCGTCTGGCTATTGCCAGGGCGCTGGTCAGAAAACCGGAAATATATATTTTTGATGACACTTTCTCCGCCCTCGACTTTAAGACAGATGCCAGGCTGCGTACCGCCCTGAAAAAGGAGATTGCAGGCGCAACAGTACTGATTGTGGCCCAGAGAGTCAGCACCGTGATGGACGCAGACCGGATAATTGTGCTGGATCAGGGACGGGTCATGGGAATCGGCAGGCACAGCGAACTTATCAGGACCTGCGGGGTGTATAGTGAGATCGTATCCTCGCAGCTTTCAGAGGAGGAGATAGCATGAGCGAAAGAAGCAAAAGCGCTCAACCGGGCGGATTTCAGCCCGGGTTCAGGCCCAGAAGGGGCGGTCCGATGGGTCCTCACGGCATGGGAATACCGTTTGAGAAAGCCAAGGATTTAAAAGGCACTTTCAAAAGACTGCTCCTCTATTTAAAACCGCGCAGGTTTAATCTCCTTATCGTTTTTGTCACGGCAGCGCTCAGTACTGTTTTTGGCATATACAGCCCCAAAGTCATGGGGAAGGCCACAACCAAATTGTTTGAAGGCTTCATGATGAAAATGAGGGGTATCCCGGGAGCCGGAGTCGATTTCCATTATATTTTACAAATACTGCAGGTGCTTGCTGCGCTGTATATTCTAAGTTCGTTTTTCAGCTATTTGCAGCAGTATATTATGGCTGGGGTTTCACAGAGAATAGTTTATGAGATGCGAAATGAAGTAAATGAAAAATTATCCAGGCTGCCTCTTAAGTTTTTTGATTCCCGGACCCACGGCGAAGTATTGAGCCGGGTAACCAATGATATTGATAATATCAGCACGACCTTGCAGCAGAGTCTTGCCCAGATTATTACGGCGATCGTTACCATGACCGGCATTATTGTTATGATGCTTACCATCAGTCCCTGGATGACCCTGATTGCGCTGGTGACCCTGCCGCTGTCTTTTCTTGTCACTGCCAGTATAGCCAAACGCTCACAGAAGTATTTTGCCGGTCAACAAAAAGTGTTGGGCGAACTTAACGGTCACGTTGAGGAAATGTATTCCGGTCATGTCATCGTGAAGGCCTTTGGCCAGGAGAGAAAATCTATTGAACGATTTAATGAGATCAATGAAAGGCTGTATGATTCGGGCTGGCGGGCTCAATTCATTTCCGGCCTGATTATGCCCTTGCTGACATTTATCAACAACATCGGCTATGTGTTTATTTGTGTGGTTGGCGGCATCTTTGTAACAAACGGGCGGATTGCGATAGGCGATGTACAGGCGTTTATTCAATACACCAGGCAGTTTACCCATCCCATCCTGCAAACCGCCAATATAGCCAATATTCTCCAGTCTACCCTGGCCTCAGCCGAACGGGTCTTTGAACTCCTCGATGAAGCTGAAGAAATTCCCGAACCGGAAAATGCCGTAGTTATTGGATCGCCCCGGGGTGAGGTTGAATTTGAAAATGTCAGGTTTGGCTACGCCAAGAATGAACCGGTTATTGAAAATATGAATATTGATGTCAGGCCGGGACAGACTGTTGCCATAGTCGGGCCGACCGGAGCAGGGAAGACTACCTTTGTCAATCTCCTGATGCGGTTTTATGAAATAGACAGCGGTAAAATCACAGTGGACGGAGTTGATATCAAAAATATAAAAAGGGCCGATTTACGCGGCATGTTCGGGATGGTGCTGCAGGATACGTGGCTCTTTAACGGCACAATAAGGGATAATATTGCCTATGGCAAGGAAGGCGCGACGAAAAAAGAGGTTATAGACGCAGCCAGGGCAGCCCATGCCGACCACTTTATCAGGACTCTGCCCGAAGGGTATAACACTGTCATCAACGAGGAGGCCTCTAATATTTCGCAGGGTCAAAAGCAGCTTCTGACCATTGCCCGCGCTTTCCTGGCGGACCCGGTTATCTTAATACTTGATGAGGCAACCAGCAGTGTTGACACCAGGACCGAGGCGCTTATTCAAAAGGCCATGACCGAACTGATGAAAGGAAGGACCTGCTTTGTTATTGCCCACCGGTTATCCACTATTCGTGAGGCCGATATGATCCTGGTGATGGACCATGGCAGGATAATTGAAAAAGGCACCCACAAAGAACTGTTGGCGATAAAAGGGTTTTATGCCGATTTATACAACAGCCAGTTCACAGGACAAGGGCTTGGGACAGCAGTATAAATCAATAAGTTAATAAACGGGTGCCAGGCACCTGTTTATTAACTTATTGAAAATTGCAAAAAAATAGGCTTTTATTAAGCGGTAAAAAAAGAAGGCATGTTGACCGGACAAACCGTCAATATGCCTTCTTTAATTTAGAAACCGTAATCATGTCAAATAGCAATAAACTTTTGTATAAAAAGATTTTACAGGCAAAAAATAGGCTTAAGTATTAACGTAAAGTATTAACTTAGGGAGGTTTTCAAAATGAACCATCAGGTAAGAATTCATTATGATAATGCTTACGATTTCCTCGAGCCTGTGATGTGGGTGTGGGTCAGTGACGGGGCTACCCTGGAGCGAGAGATTGAGCCGACAGGCCGGGATGATTTTGGAGTTTTTTTTGACCTTACCTATAACCGCAGCAGTTTTAACTTCATCTTTAAAGACGGAAAAGGAGAGAATGTCCGGTGGGAAGACCGGGACAAAAACAGGGGTTTTCAAAGATGCCTGGGCAGCGAGATCTGGGCCATGGCGGGCAGGCATAATGTCTACAATGTACGCCCGGCTGAACCGGTCGGCAACTGCAAAGACTACTATCAGACAATCAAACACCTTATCCCCGGGGAGAATTTCTATTTTCCGGATACTGATGTTTCGGGACTGGGTATTCCCTCCATGCTCGGGGCTAATATCCTGACAGACGGGTCTGTTCTCTTCGGATTTTTTCACCCCCGGGCAGCCAGGGTCTACCTGGCAGGCAGTTTTAACGACTGGCAGTGTCCGGGAAATCCTCATCCCCGCCCGCGCGATTTTATTGAAATGAAATTATATCGCGGCTTCTATTACCAGCCCAATATCTGGCTGGCCCGGATCACTCCGAGTCGCACCGTTTGGCGGGCTGACAACCGGCCGTTGGAATACAAATTCTATATTCAGGGCGGGTCCGCTGAAACCGCGCGCTATGTGCCGGACCCCTATACCAGGGTGTATGGCGACAATTTTCAATACAACAACAGTGTTGTCTTGGATCCGACAAAATTCAAGTGGACCGACCAGGACTGGAAGACCCCGGACGCAAGTGATTTAATCCTGTATGAATTAAATGTATACGGATTTACAGACAATGACCCGGAAATACCAGAAGATATTCAGGGAACCTTTAAGGGAGTAACGCATCGTATCAGGGACGGTTACTTCGAGAAACTGGGAGTAACTGCGCTCGCGCTGATGCCAACCGCGGAAGTACCGGTACAGCACGGGCTGGGGTATGAACCCTGTACTTTTATGGCAGTGGAAAAGGATTTTGGAACCCCTGATGACTTCCGCGAGATGATTAACGAAGCGCACAGGCATAACCTGGCGGTTATTATCGACCAGGTGTTCAATCATACCTCCAATGACTTTAACCCGCTGTGGGACCTGATTGATGACGGGTCGGGACGGGGCGGTTTCTATTTTGCCGGTGAAACTATGTGGGGCAATAAGGTTGCTACAGGCAAAGATGAGGTCGATAACATGCTCATCGATTCCTGTAAGTTGTTCATTAAAGAATACCACATTGACGGCTTCCGTTTTGACGCTACCCACAGCTATTTCCTTAACCACAGGCTGCTGCACCACCTTGCCCACGAGATTAAGGATAAGGGATTTAAACCCGATGCTGTTTTAATCGCGGAAAATCTTCCTAATGAACAGGACTTGAACATTGAGGGATATAACGGTTTTGCTCAATGGGCCAACATCTTCCATGACAAGATTAAGGCCTTGCTGCGCGAAGGCGCTTTCGAAAATGTCCCCAATAACACAGATAATATCGGGACAATGTTTTATTTCTGCAAGGACAGGTTCGCAGCCCATACCAATAATGTTGTTAACTATTGTGAGAGTCATGATGAAAACAGTGTCCAGTACGAAGTTGCTACCGGCGGAGAACACTTGCAGGATCCGGCCGTCAAAGAACGGAAAGCCCGGCTGGGATTGTTTTCTACCATGGTAGCCCTTGGTCAGCCTATGATTTACATGGGGCAGGAGTTTGGTATTGAAAGAGAGAGAAACCGCATTAAAGTAGCCTGGGAAAATGATTCCGAGCAGTCCGGAAACTTTTACGATTGGACCTGTGGATTGATTAATCTGCGGAAAAGATATAGGGGGTTGAGGTTAAGTGGATACAACCCCATCGATGACGGCAAATTTACCTGGGTTATCGCCCCCTGGCTGGAAGGGGAAAGGGGCGGCCAGAAAAGAGTAATTGGCTGGAGGGTCAATGACACCGGGCCTGCCTTCGAGAGGCTGCTTGTCATGCTGAATTTTGAAAACCATGATGTGCCGGTTAAAGTGGATTTTCACACACCCGGTCGCTGGGTTAAGCTGGCCGATATTGAGAACATTAATGACATTCCCCCGGCAGGAAACAGAAGTCCGGAGGACCCGGCAACCATTATCACAGGTGACGGGCTGGTGACAGATTTTATCCTGCCGCCTGCCAGCGCGTTTATCTACAAGTATGAGCCCACAGAAACTATATAAAAATGAGGTGTTTTAGCTTTGAAGAATGTCTACGTAATCCTGGCTTTTCATGCCCATGAAATGCTGTGGGACCTCCCGGAGTTAATGCTTTCATACCTGGATGATGATAATCCCATGAAAGAGGGAATAACAGGTGAAAACTATCTTAAAAAAAGAAAAGAAGAGGGTCGTGACATTTATTCCCACTGCAGCAATGTCGGAGAAATTCTGAATGCGCCGATGTGTGTCGAATATACCAATGAATTGCTGGTCCAGATTAAGGATGTTATGCCGAAAGTATTTGAAGGCCTGAAAAAAGATTACAAAAGGGGCAGGCTGTACCCGCTTTACGGCCATGCCCATCACTCTCACGTTTCCCTGCTGCGGCAGGAAGAAATGACCCAGGATATTCTCTGGAACAGGCAGTACCTGCACCATGTGATGGAAGCGCCATATCCCAAATATAACGGTTTGTTCCCTACTGAAGCCTCCTTAAGTTATGCCAAAATGGGAGGCATAGAAGACGCCAATATAGATTATGTCATTTTCCCCCATCTCGCAAAAGAAAAAACTGCCTTTGAAGTAGAGGGAGAGGGAGATTATATTTTCCGGCCTTTTTGGATTAAAGGTCCCCGACGTAATATCCTGGCCCTCCCCCGTAACTTTTCTATTTCCCAGGAAATTTGGCGACCCATTACCAAGATGAAAAGAGACGAAGTCAAATCTCAAGGTTACATGCTGGGGGATTTTGCGGTGTTTGACAGCGAATACCTGACAGGGCAGCAGGAAAGGTATCCCATCAGCCTGGAAGTCGGGGTAGAGATGTATAAAGAAATTTTGCGCCGCGAATTAAAGAAGGCGCCGGAAGGAGGCGTGCTGCTTTATGTGCAGGACCTGGAGCTGATGGACTTTGGCGACATTGCTCTTACTATAATTGAGCGGGCCTGGCAGGATATCCGGCAGCAAGACGGGGCAGATTACACAATTCATTTTGTGACTCCGGATGATTACATTGACCGGGTTTTAAAACCTTACGGAATGGAGAAGCTTCCCACCGTAAAGTTTGACGAAATCAGCTGGGCTCCGGAAATCAGGCTCATCCTAAGGGTAGACGGGCATTATCCCCCGCTGGGAATTAAGGGGGCAGGGCCTTATGACATTAAAAGTACCGGTATTTATGACCATCCTCATATTTTCTGGGAAAACGGCAAATATTACACGGGCATTTTTGACAGCCTTCTTCAGATGTTTGGAATCTCGGTCCATGTTCCTGTCGATGTGGGCCGGCTTGGCAAGCACGGCTACGACCTGGCTAAGGAAAGCCCTGATTCCCAGGCCGTACTCTACCTGAGACTGATGAAGAGAGCCTGCAACTGGGGATGGAGGCCTACGGAAGGAAGACAGAAACGCCCTTGTTTGCTGGGATACCTGCTCTGTTCAGTCTTATTAAAAAAACTTGAAGAACGACCCGTGGACCTTGTCTTGAACCGGGAGCCGGAAAGAATTGATCAACGTAATTTCGTGGGATTGAGTGAAATACTGAAAGTATTCATTGATGGAAGAATCAACTACCTGAAGTACGGTTTGGATGAATACGCAAGAGAAAACAACGCCGACCTTTCTGCCGCCTATGCTTTATTTGACGAAGCGGAAAACTGGAAACACCAGGCGCAGAAAAAAGTTAAAGACCTTTATGAACTTAATAATCAGGGGCTGTCCGACCTATCCGGTTTTCTCAGGGCTTTACAGGGATATGCCCAGGCGCTCTATATGGCTACCGATTATATCCAGCGGGTATGGTCCAAAGCGCCGGATACCGATTACCTGGTGGAAAAAATGTATCATTACCTTTACAGGATTTATCCCCCGCTGTTCCCCGCCATTATTGACAGCATTGACGCGATGTCCCCGGAAGATGTGAAACATTATTTTGAAAAGGCTAAAGTCCGTGTTTAAAAAAGCCATGATTCCAGGATAAGCATCTGCCCGGGAAGCAGTTCAAGGCTGTCGCCTTCTTCTCTCCCGCCGTAAATTCTCCATTCCGAATTAAAAATTTGCCTGCCAGGTTTTTCTTCTAAGATAACTTTTTCGACTCCCAGGTTGAATAGACCTATCAGCTTTTGATTACTGTCGCTGCGAATTATCTTAATTAATTTACCGATGGGGTCGGCCTTAACCTCCAGCGCTTCTTTGTTTAACTTTTTCAGTACCGGGTGAGACACCCTTAATTTGATCAGGTCGCGGTAGAATCTCAACATGCAATGGTTTTGTCCGCTCCAGCAGTCTTGGGGCGTCGGTTTCGACAGAAAGAAAGTATTAGGGTCCTGGGGGTCCGGGACTTGCGACCAGCCAAAATCTTTAAACTCCTCTTTTCTTCCCTGGGAAACTGCTTTTTGCAAAGCCGGGTCCTGATAGTCGGTAAAGAAAAGAAAGGGCTTCTCTTCCCCATATTCTTCACCCATAAAGAGCAGTGGAAGGTAGGCGGAAAAAAAAAGCAGTCCTGCCGCAGCTTTAAGATAGGGTAATTTCACCAAGGCTGAGAGGCGGTCGCCGTAAGCGCGGTTCCCCACCTGGTCATGGTTTTGAATACAGGCAACAAACTGGCTTCCCGGTCTCTGCAGCCCGTCTGTACCCCTTTTCTTTTTCCAATATCGTGAGTATTGACCTGTATAGAGGTAGTTTTTATACACCTTTTCAAAATCGGAAAAACGTCCGTAGTCCATGTAATATCCTTTGTCTTCCCCTGTCAGGGCTGTGTGGATGACATGGTGAAAATCATCCATCCACTGGGCGTCCATCCCGTAACCGTCGTCTTTTATGGGCGAAATAAGTTCTACATTGTTTTCATCGCTTTCTGCCATGACAAAAAGTTTCCGGCCTAGTTTAGCGGCCAAATCCTCAACTGTCAGGCTTATTTCCTGCAGGATGTGGGGGTTGCTGTCATCTTTGATAGCATGAACCGCATCCAGGCGCAGCCCGTCAAAATGAAACTCATCCAGCCAGTAGCGCACATTTTCCAGTACCATCTCCCGCACAAATTGAGAGCCGTCATCGTCATAATTTACGGCAGCTCCCCAGGGGGTTTGATGCTTATGGGTGAATACCGGACCATACACCGGCAGGTAGTTTCCTTCCGGACCAAAGTGGTTATAGACTACATCCAGAATCACCGCGAGCCCTTTTTGATGGCAGCGGTCCACCAGGTATTTAAGATCATCGGGCGTGCCATAATTATGGTTAACACTGAAAAGATTGACTCCGTCATACCCCCAGTTCCACCTACCGGGCGTCTGGGCGACGGGCATGACCTCAACTGCAGTTATACCCAAATCCGAAAGGTAGTCGAGTTTTTCGACGGCAGCCCTGAAGGTTCCTTCAGGAGTAAAGGTCCCCACATGTATTTCCATTATAATCAACTCATTCAAATTCCGGCCTTTCCAGTCCCGGTCCCGCCAGGTATAGACCGTGTGATCAATTACCTGTGAATAACCATGGACGCCAAAAGGTTGAAAATTAGAATAAGGATCGGGAAAATCACCCTCCCCGTCCAGCCTGAACTTATATAACAGGTTTAAACCCTGACCTTCTGCTTCCTTCATATAAACAGACGGTCCTTCCTGTATCATGGGTAGAACCTGTACCTGGTCGCCTTTGTTCAGGATAAGGCTGACTTTGTTCCTGCCGGCGGCAAAAACTCTAAAGACAACCTTCTGCCGTTTATTATCGATTATATGGGCGCCCATTTTCAGCATAAATCAGTTCCTCCATATTTTCTTTTCAACAGTATAACCAGATTACCTGAAATTGAAGCAGGTTTCTAATACAGATTAAACCGGGTTATTCAGGTAAATATTAATTTGTTAAAGGAGTTTATAAAATGGATCTTGTGAGAACCGGAGAAAAGAAATTTGAGGATTACTGTCCGCTGCTGGATAAGGATTTAAGCATAGAAATAAACTATTATACCGAAAAAATGAGAGGTAAAAAAGTAGCAATGGTTAACGCCACCTCTTTTGGAGGCGGCGTCGCCGAGATACTTCACTCGTTTGTACCGTTGGCCAGCGATATGGGAATACATATCGACTGGTATACCCTGAAAGGGGCCGACGAGTTTTATAATGTGACCAAGTTGTTTCATAACTGCCTGCAGGGATTGGTATGTCAACTGGATACCGCGGCTAAAAACATTTACCTGCAGTATAACGGGTTGAATGCCCGGTATATGGCAAAGTGGGATTATGATTATATTGTTATCCACGATCCCCAACCGGCAGCTCTTATCAATTACCGCAGGCCTAATGACAGGGCGAAATGGATCTGGCGGTGCCATATAGATACATCTTCACCCAACCCGGAGTACTGGGAGTTCTTATATGAATATATCCGACGCTATGACGCCTGTATCTTTACAATGCAGGAATTTGTCAAAGAAGAAGCTATTCTTGAAAACCTTACCTTTATTACCCCGTCTATCGACCCTCTCAGCCTGAAAAATATACCTCTTGAAATGGACAAGGCCCACAAGATAATCAGCAGATTTGGAATTGATGGCAACCGTCCTCTCATTACACAAGTATCAAGGTTCGATCCCTGGAAAGATCCTCTTGGTGTAATTGATGTCTACAAGCTGGTGAAAAAAGAATATCCCGCCATCCAGCTTGCTCTGGTTGGGTCCATGGCCACCGATGACCCTGAGGGCTGGGACTTTCTCTACCGTACATTGCGCCGGGCCGGAGAAGATTATGACATTGAAATCATCACTAACTTCAACGGTGTATCCAACCTGGAAGTAAACGCGTTTCAGACAGTTTCGCGAATAGTCCTTCAAAAATCTATACGGGAAGGATTTGGCCTGACTGTATCCGAAGCCATGTGGAAGAACGTACCGGTAGTAGGAGGTAATACAGGAGGGATCAAACTCCAGATAGAGGATGGGGTAAACGGTTACCTCGTAGATACAGTGGAGGAATGCGCAGACCGCGTCATTACTTTACTGAGAAATCCCGCTTTTGCTGTAGAAATGGGCAAGGCCGGGCGGGAAAAGGTTCGCAGGAACTTTTTGCTTCCGATCAACATCCTCAACTACCTGCGCTTATTTGATAAACTGGGTTGAAGAAATACTTCGTTCAAAAGGCAATAACAAAATATTTACATCAGGTCCATATTATTTAAGCGTATATAATGTTATATTTATCAAGAATATAAATACTGTTCTTAAAATACAGGTGATAGACTATGTTAAGTGTAAAGCAAAAAATTCAAATAACAGCCGATGTCGGGTTACTATGTGTTGCAATAATCTGGGGCGCAAATTTTGTTGTTATAAAAAAGTTATTATCTGAAATTACTCCTATGGTATACCTGGGCATCAGGTTTTTGCTGGCTTTTCTGGTCTTATTCTGTTTGTCGCCTCAAAGTATAATTCGTACCGGCAGGAAAGATATCTTAAAAGCAGCCGGGGTTGGAATGCTTTTATTTGGCGGTTTTGCTGCACAGACTTTGGGGCTGTATTTAACTACACCTGCCGTATCGGGCTTTCTTACTGTTTCCTATGTTGTTTTTGTACCGGCAATATTAACGCTGTGGAAGAAAGAATTTCCGGGAAAACATATCATCTTGGGCAGTATCTTTACTGTTACAGGTGTAGGGTTCCTGTCCCTGAACGACAGGATTATGCTGGGACAAGGAGAAGTACTGACTTTAGTCTGTGCGCTTTTTTTTGCTCTTCATATCCTGGCGCTTGATAAGGTATCAGCAAGCATAAATCCATATGTATTGACTGCAGTGCAGCTTGGTACAATTGGTGTTTTTTCGTTTATCTCAGCGCTTGCTTTCGAAAGCTTCACATTATCTTTTTCTTTTAACGGTTGGATGGGTTTAATTTACGGTGTTATATTCGGCAGTATTGGCGGATATTTTGGTCAGACAGTTGCGCAGCGCTACACCAAGCCTTCCCATGCCGCCATCATCTTAAGTCAGGAGGCCGTTTTTGCCCTGCTGTTCTCTGTGGTGTTTAACATGGAGCATCTTAGTGCAAGGCATATTATCGGATTTGTTTCAGTCTTTTCCGGCGTTATGATTGTAGAAATATTTTCATATAAAAAGTCTCTGCTTTTGGAGATTAAGGAAAGCAGAGACTTTAGATCATAATCACATTTTCAAAATCAAATTTTCTTTAATCCGGTAATTTAGCCGGCGTGCTCTTTCCGGGCAGATGGTTTCGAATGAATAGGAGTGAACGGGATGACATTCTCGTGCAGGCTGACAGGTTTATAATAGACCAGGGTCGTATAAACTGTACCGTTATTTTCTTCGTAGCGAACCCCCGCAATCTCGTATTTCTGTTTAATACGGAAATTCAAAGATGCCAGGTTAGGAATAGGAGCGATTATGGTTTCGGCAAAAATGTTTTGAATTTCTGCGGCCTTTAAGTCCTTGATTAATGACTCATACAGCAGGCTTCCAATCCCTTTCCCGGTTAACTCCGGATACATGGCAGTCTGGTTAATCAGAATAAATTTATCCAGCAGTCCGGTATCAAACTTTGGATACCAGTATATTTCTTTGGCCCAGCAAGGGTTTTCGCTGAACCACTCATCTTTGGTATGTGCTATCAGGAATGCCTTGATTTTTTCGTGGTCTTCGTAAACATAGGTATAAAAACAGGAATCCAGGATGTTCCCATATTTGTCCCTGTATTGTTCCTCTTTTTGAGTGTAGTCATTCATTAAGAAGCCCTGGGCGGGGTCCTTATATCTCGTGCCCACGCTTTGCACTATAGATAAAATACCATCCAAATCGTTAATTGCTGCCTTGCGTATCATAACTGCCCTCCTTTACCGGGGGATCATATCCAAAGCACGTAGAAGTCTGATTTAATTATACACATAAAAAAAGATAATTACAACTTATATTTTATGGCAAGTTGTTGCTTGTCGCTTTTATAATTAATTTTGTCGCTTTATTGTAAAGTGTTGTTTAATTATATTTATTTTTGTAACGAATAGAAATAAAATAAAATTTTGCAAATAACGACAGGTTTTAGAGAGGAAAAATCAAGATTTTTAGCGAAGAATGTATCTTAAAAAAATGAGTGATAAAAGGACAGATGAAAATTGGGAGGACAAAGTGGAAAACCTGAATAACAGCGCATTAGATTTCGAGTATTTTTTTCGTTTTTCCCCGGAAATGATGTGCGTTCTGGATTTTAAGGGAAACTTAATAAACGCCAACCAGGCCTTTGAAAAGATGATGGGGGTTTCCGGGGAAGAGATGAGGGCCAAACCGCTTATCCACCTGTTTCATCCCGATGACAGAAATTTAACCGTACCAGGGCTGCACATGCTGCAGTCAGGATGTTATGAGAACAGGTTCTTATGTGGTGACGGTACATACAAGTGGTTTTCCTGGTCAGTTATACCAGTTAACGAAGAAGAACTGGTATATGTTATTGTACGTGATATCAGCCGGGTTAAAGAACTGGAAAACAGACTTGTGCAAGTGAACAGGCAGGCTTACGCAATAATTGACAACATATCCGACGCTATTTTTATTCTTGATATGGAAGGACGTATCACTTATCTTAATAAAACGGCTGAAAAACTGGCTGCGAGAAAAAAGAAAGATATAACAGGCAAGCGGATCTGGGACGTGATTCCCCAGACTATCAACACTGTATTATATAAAGAATATCGTAAGATTATATCAGAAAAAACCGTTTGTGATCTGGAAGCGTTCCATCCTACCCGCAACCAGTGGTTTGAAGTGAGGGTCTATCCGACTGAAGAAGGGGTGACTATCTATTACCATGATATTACCCGGCATAAATTAACGGAAGGCGCGCTTCGCCTAAAGGAAAAAGCCTTTCACCACAGTACTGCTCTGATGGCAATAGTATCTTACCCGGAATTAACCATAGTTGATGTGAACGAAAGATTTTTGAACACACTCGGGTTTTACCGGGAGGAAGTAATTGGGCAGCCCCTGCCGGATTTAGGGATCGGAGCAGATGAGGATGGCAGGTTTGCCGCGGTTAAGCAGGCTCTGCAAATGAACGGTATGGTTAAGAATAGGGAAGTCGGTTTCAAGACCAGGTCTGGTGAGGAAAGAATAGGATTATTGTCGATAGATTCCTTTGTGATGGGTGATAAACAGCATTTTTTAGGGATGCTGAATGATATCACCGATGACAAATACAGGCAAAAAGATGAAGGCCGGATGGAGCAGTTGAATTTGGCGGCACAAATTGCCTCTGGCATTGCTCATGAAATACGTAATCCGATGACAACTGTTTCCGGTCTTCTGCAGGTGCTGGTGAGAAAAGAAGAATTCACCAGGTATAAAGAATATGTAGACATTATCATATCAGAATTGAGCAGAGTAAATTATATTATTGATGACTGCTTATCCTTTGGGCGGCAGACAAGCACGGGTATGAAACTGCATAACCTCAATAATATTATCCGTGATATAAGTTCGCTCATTCAGGCCTATGCGGCGGAAATGGAACAGGAAGTTGCGCTCGACCTTGAATCTGTTCCCGATCTGCTGTTGGATGACAGTGAAATAAGGCAGTTGCTCTTGAACCTTGTCCGCAACGGTCTCGAGGCAATGAGCAGTAAAGGCAAAATTCACATCCATACCTATCTGGAGGAGAATGAAGTTGTACTGGTTGTCCGGGACGAGGGCGGCGGGATCGAACCACCCGCACTGGACAAAGTGGGAATGCCGTTTTATTCCACTAAAAGGGATGGAATTGGACTGGGCCTGGCTAAATGCTACAATATTGCTTTTAGGCATAATGCTTCTGTTAATATAGAAACAGGAGCCGGCGGCACAACTTTTTATGTCCGCTTTAGTACACAGCTACTCCCTGAAAGATATGAATAGCAGAGTAGTAATATCTCCCGCTTTATAGAAGTAGGAGTCTTAGCGGCGTCAGTCATCGGATAAAATTATAAAATCAAGTATTAAAAGAGCGGTTCAGTTGAACCGCTCTTTTATTTGATTCTTTCACAGGCTAGGGACAACAGGCTCTCCCTGGCTAATGCTTCAGTATTTTCGTTAGTAAGGACAACTATAAAATCGCCGACCTGGATAATTGTGTTACCTTTGGGTATAATCTCTTTTTCACCTCTCATAATACCAACAAGTAAGCAGTCTTTTGGCCATTGAATATCTTTTATTCGTTTCTGGTCAAGTTTTGAGCCCAGGCATACAGCAACTTCAATAATTACTTTATTTTGGTATTCGTCGGTGGTTTTCTTTGAAGCATTTGCAGCAAGAAGTCTATCTAACAGTATGTCGTAGATAGGTTTGGAATTTACCAGTTCCGTAAATATGTAAGCAGTTGTGGAAACAGTAGCTACAGCCAATAGGTGACTGAACGAGCCGGTCATTTCCGTAATCAGGATGGCAGCGGTAATAGGAGCTTTGACAACGGCGGTAAAATAGGCTGCCATAGAGAGTACGATAAAATTATTTATATACTGGGATTCAATTTGAAATAAGCTGGTTGTGATGTTTCCGAAAATACTACCTATTAGCGCACCGATAACCAAAAGCGGCAGGAAGATACCGCCTGGAGCGCCTGAACCGTAGCTTAACATCGTAAAATAAAACTTGACCACAACTAAAAGAAAAAGCGATGTTAAGACCATTTTCTGGGCTCCCAGTGAATTAATAAGATGGTGTCCGCCACCCAGTGTTTCCGGAAGGACAAAGCCAAGAATACCGGCTGTGATAAGAGGGAGAACAGCTTTATACTCAACGGGAATACGTGATTTTGCAAAAAGATCGAGGGTTTTAATCAAAGAACGGTTAAAATATACACCCAGTATACCCAGGATTAGACCCAATACAATTAAATAGATATAATAATTAAGGGGTAAGATGGGGAGAGATTGAAAAGTAAAAATCGGCATCTGACCCAAAAAATGTTGAGACACAAAGTCCGCTGTTAAAGATGCCGCCATGGCGGAGGATAAAACGATAGGGGAAAAATTTTTATGCATTTCTTCGAGAGCAAAAATAACCCCGGCCAGCGGCGCATTAAAAGCCGCGGCCAGTCCGGCGCTCGCTCCGCAGGTCAGAAGGTATTTGTTCTCCATTTTGAATCTACCCAATGAACGTCCAATACCCTGGCCTATCGCGGCCCCGAGTTGAACTGAAGGCCCTTCTCTGCCTAAGGAAAGACCTGCCCCAATTGCTAACACCCCACCTACAAATTTACCGGCAATAACATGCAGCCAGTTGACCTTCAATTTACTGGACAGCTGTCCTTTTACCTGGGGTATACCGCTGCCGCCAATCATCGGTTCGTTTTTGGCAATTAAACCAAGCAGATAAGCAATAAATAAAAGAGTAAAAAACCAGGCCAAAACGGTCCACCAGGGGCTTGTTTTAAATAAAACATATATATGGGTCCGTACAAGTTCGGCTTTTTCCAAGGCAATTCTGTAAATAACGATAACACAACCAGCTACTAAGCCAATTAGAATACCTTCGAGAAAAAGCCTGAGCCTGAAGCTCATCCAATTCTCCAGTATGCTTGAAGTTCTGCTTTTCATGGATCCACCGCTCATCCTTGTCTTACTTAAGTACAATAGCAATTATATCGCTAGTCACACTAATAATCAAAGGATGAAAATTTAAAATGAAAACTATCCGGATTTTAAAAAGTGAAAAAGCACCTTGTTTGAGCAAAAAAATTTGTAAAACAGTTACGTTTAATCTGTATTTAAGATAAAATAAAGCCCAAAAGAGCGAAGTTATTTTCAGAAAGCAGGTATCTCATGCAAATGTCCTCAGAAAAATTAGGAACTTTTGCCTCTCTTATATCAGGCTGCTCTTTTGCTACCCTGGCTATCTTTGCCAAGTTTGCATATCAAGGCGGGGCAAATGTACCTTCCGTGCTTTTTATGCGTTTTACCGGCGCCGCCCTGGTATTTTGGCTATATTTCTTGTTTAAGTCGGAAAAAATCAATTACGGGAGAACTACCGTTCTCAAACTTATGCTGATGGGATCTTTAGGGTATGGCAGCATGTCGGCATTTTTTCTTCTCGCGGTGTCGCGCATACCGGCATCACTCGCAGCCATGCTTCTATATTTGTATCCTGCGCTGGTAACAGTGACCAGCGTTATCCTGAAGCATGAACGCTATAATTTACAAAAGGGCGTTGCGCTGGTTATTACGTTTGCCGGGACGGTCATGGTCCTGGGGACGTCTTTCGAAAGCAGTGATTTCTTTGGAATAATGTGCGGGATAGGCGCAGCCTGTGTTTATACAGCATATATTGTTGCAGGGAGTCAGGTCCTGAAACCCCTGGAGCCGATCAGGGCGACCACATATATTATGACAGGGGCTGCAGCAGCTTATATTCTGTTTGGCCTTTTCAGCCGCACGCTTGTTTTCTCCTATAACTCCTATACCTGGATGGCAATCGGCGGGGTTATTTTTATTGCCACCGTTTTGGCGGTGACAACTTTTTGGATGGGTGTTAAATGGGTAGGCCCGTCGAAAACCAGTATTATCAGTACGGTTGAACCTCTTTTTACGGTGTTTTTGGCCGCGGTTATTTTCAACGAGATGATGACAATAACCCAGCTTATCGGCGGCACACTTATTCTTGCCGGAGTGGTCATTCTTCAATATCCGCTGGATAAACATGCGAAACATAGAAAAACGGCTTAAAACAATAAAGAACTCATCTGAAAGCAAGAATTGTTCAAGTGTTTTTAATTAAATGCATTGACTAAAACGGTTAGATACATATACGATATACTGTACAGGTATTATGCGCGTTTTTTGCGTAAGGAGGAGCAGCAGCTGTGCGTGTAATCATTATCGGAGCCGGTAAGATCGGGTTTAATATAGCCAAGTTACTGGTTCAGCAAAATCACGATGTGGTGGTAATTGAGAAAGACGGGGAAAGAGCCAAGAACTTGCAGGAGAACCTTGATATCCAGGTGGTTATTGGCAACGGGGCCAGCGGCGCTACTCTGTTTGAAGCAGGCGTTCGGGAAGCCGATTTGCTTGTTGCGGTTACGGAAATGGATGAAGTAAACATGATAGCCTGTATGCTTGCCAAGAATTATGGAGTTGAAAAGACGGTTGCCCGTGTCCGTAACCCTGAATACGTAGGAGATAATAACGAATCAAAAAGCGTTTTTACCGGGATCGACCTGATCATCAACCCTGAACTGGTAACAGCCAAGGAAATTGACAAACTTATCGATGTGCCGGAAGCCCTGGATGTCGGTTATTACGGGAACGGCAATATCCAGATGCTGGAATTGAAGATAACGGATAAGCTCCCTGTTACTAACAAATATCTTAAAGATTTAAATATTAATTACCCGTTTCTGATTGTGGCGATTCTAAGGTCGGGCGAGATGATCATACCGCGGGGTCATGATAAGCTTTTGCCGAAGGATATAGTTTTTGTCCTGGCAAAAACAAAGGATATGGTCACAATAGAACGTTTGATGGGAACCGAACGCAAGAGGGCGGAACGCATCATGATAGTGGGCGGTGGATATACGGGATATTACCTGGCTAGATTTCTGGAAGAAAAAAAATACCAGGTCAAGGTTATTGAAAAAGAATATAGTCGTTGTATCGATATCTCCAACAGTTTAAACAGCAGTCTGGTACTTCATGGAGACGCTGCTGACATCGACCTTCTCAAAGCAGAGGGGGCAGGGGCTGCCGATGTCTTTGTCTGTTTGACCGACGATGATAAGTTAAACCTACTGGTAAGCCTGATTGCCAAACACCTCGGCGCAAAAAAAGCGATTGCCCAGGTAAGGCGTTCAGATTATATCGGTTTAATGGAGAATGTGGGAATTGACGTGGGAGTAAGCCCAAGAACGTTGACGGCTAACGCCATTTTGCGTTTTATCAACAAAGGTGGCAATGTTCTCTCAGTAACGCTGTTGAACCATGAAAATGCCGAAATGATGGAGTTTATTGTCTCGCCTGGGTCCAAGATTGCCAATGAAAAGTTGAAGGCCATAAATTTTCCGTCGGGGGCCATTATTGCCTCTATCTACCGTGACGACCAGGTAATCATACCCTCAGGAGAAGAATCTCTGAAACCGGGCGACGTTGTGACAGTTTTTGCTTTGCCCAAAGCAACTACACGGGTTATTGATTATTTTGTCGTATAATAAAGAAAGGATTTGCGGATGAATTACCAGAAGATAATTGCAGCGTTGGGAATTGTTCTGATATTTATCGGCGTATCCATGGTATTGCCGCTTTTATGGTCCTTATACTATGGAGATCACGACTGGTCGGCTTTTTTAATAACCAGCCTGGTTACTTTTCTAACAGGATTGACTGCTTATAAATTAACCAGCCTGGAGGGCGGTTTTTACAACAGGGAAGCGTTTGCGGTGGTTGGCCTCAGCTGGTTTATGGCATCTTTGTTCGGATCAGTCCCCTATCTTTTAGCCGGTACCTTTACTTCTTTTGCCGACGCCTTTTTCGAAACAATGTCAGGGTTTACGACAACCGGAGCCAGTGTCCTGACAAATATAGAAGTACTGCCCCATGGGGTCTTGTTCTGGCGCAGCCTGACGCACTGGCTGGGCGGGATGGGTATAATTGTATTATTTGTGGCTATCCTCTCTTCCCTGGGGGTAGGCGGGCTGCAGATGTTTAAAGCGGAATCGCCGGGACCGATTGCCGAAAAGATCAAGCCCCGTATCAGTGAAACCGCCAAAATCCTGTGGTATACTTATTTGTCGCTTACAGTCCTGGAAACGCTCATGCTGTGTCTCCTGGGAATGCCGCTTTTTGACGCCCTCTGTCATACCTTCGGCACCCTGGCTACAGGAGGTTTTTCCACAAAGAATGCCAGTATAGGATATTACACCAATCCCCTGATTCACTGGGTTATCATTGTCTTTATGTTCCTGTCAGGAGTAAACTTTGCCCTGCATTATCAGGTATTCCGGGGAAAGAGTATAACTGCTTTTTGGAGAAACAGTGAATTTAGATTATATTCTTTTTTGATTTTGATTGGGATTGGGATTGTCTTCACCAATCTTTTCATGACAGTCGACTTACCCCTGGAAACCGCTTTAAGGCAGGCCTGTTTTCAGGTTGTTTCCATTATGACGACCACGGGCTATGCTACTGCTGATTTTAACGGGTGGTCCCTGCTGTCGGGAGCGGTGCTGGTAACCCTGATGTTTATTGGCGGCTGCTCAGGGTCAACCGGGGGTTCGATTAAAGTGGGCAGAATCCTGATTATGCTGAAACAATGCAAGCTTGAACTGCATAAGACCATTCATCCCAGGGCGATTATGAATGCAAAAATTGACGGTAAAATAGTAAATCCGGAAGTTATGGTTAATGTGCTGCAGTTCTTTTTTATCTATATAAGTGTGGCGTTTATCAGTACTGTAATAATGGCTGCAATGGGCCTGGACCTGGTCAGCGCTTTGACCTCTGTTGCCGCTACCCTTTGTAATGTCGGACCTGGTTTGGGTAAAGTAGGACCTGCTGAAAATTACAGTTTTATACCCGTTGCGGGCAAGTATTACCTTTCATTTTTAATGTTGTTGGGCAGGTTGGAATTATACACCGTGCTGGTTCTGTTCGTGCCTTCTTTCTGGAAAAAGTAATAAATTAAGGCAACAGATAGGAATTCACATCCAAACGTGTTAAAATAAAATCCAAATATTGTCAGGTGTGACGTGGTAAAGTGGGTAGAATAATTATTAAGGCGTATGCCAAAATAAATCTGGCTTTGGATGTTGTGGGAAAAAGAGCCGATGGTTATCATGAAGTTGAAATGATTATGCAGGGCATAAACCTTTACGACCTTGTTGAGTTAGAAAAGGCAGGAGACGAACTCCGGCTTACCTGTAATGTCCGGGAACTTGAAAGAACCGATAACCTTGCTTATAAAGCGGCTGCCCTGTTAGCAAAGAAATATGGGATAAAGCCGGGCCTGAGAATAAATCTACAGAAAAATATTCCGGTGGAGGCGGGTCTGGGCGGTGGAAGTACGGATGCGGCTGCTGTAATACTGGGGATAAATGAACTCTATGCTTTAAATCTGACCCTGGACGAAATGAGAGAAAGTGCAGCGCTCCTTGGCTCCGATGTTCCTTTTTGCCTGCTGCCCCTTACTGCTCTTGCTACGGGCAGGGGAGAAAAAATTAAAGAATTACCTATCAGCCCTGTTATGTGGCTCGTTCTGGTCAAACCGCCCTTTGGTGTGTCAACCGGAGAAGCGTACAATCATTTGAGCAGGGTTTCAATTATTAGCAGACCCGATTTGAAAGCAGTCATCGATGCAATCTGCAATAACCGAAAAGATTTGATATATCAGAATATAGGTAACGTATTAGAATATGCCACCTATGATTTATATCCCCAATTGCGGGTATATGTACGGGAAATAGAAGCATTGGGAGCCAGAAGGGTAATGATGTCCGGCAGTGGTCCGACCCTGATAACGTTACATGATAGTCAAGACGAAGCCAGAAAACTTGCTTTATCGCTGATAAAGCCTTACTGGCAGGTGTTTGTTGTCAGAACAACACTTCAGGAGGATATAAACGGACGGAGGGTATTATATGAATGAAAGACGGATACCATTACGTTTAGAAGAATATAAACCGCTTAGAGAAATTGTTTTTGAAGGCATGCGGGAGGCCATTGTCAAACAGCTGCTCCGGCCGGGCGAAAGGCTGATGGAAAGCCGGCTGGCCGAGGAAATGGGCGTAAGCAGGACGCCAATCAGGGAAGCCCTGCGCAGGTTGGAGTTAGAAGGATTTATTTATGTCCTGCCGCGAAAAGGAGCTTTTGTAGCCGGCATTTCCATAAAAGACATTCGCGACCTCTATGAGATAAGGGGCGCCTTGGAAGCTCTGGCGTCAGGCCTGGCAGCCCAAAGAGCCGCTCCGGAAGAAATAGAGGAAATGAAGAAGTGCCTTATCAGGGAATCAGAGCTGGTAGACTCGAGCGATATCACTCACACTGTGAATGCGGATGTCAGTCTGCACGATTTAATATATAAAGCTGCCCGCAACAAACGCCTTCTTAATACACTAAACAATATCAGGGAGCAGATTTACCGGATACGTTTTGTTTTAACATCGCTGCCGGGCCGGAAAAAGGCGAGTTTGGAGATGCATAGTAAAATTGTAGAAGCAATTGGTGAACGCAACGTAGAATTGGCTCAATACCTGGCTGAAGAACATGTCAGGTATGCGAAAGAGGCTATGAAAGAACATTATAAAGAAACTCAACGGGATGAACCAAGCTGAAGGGAGTCTTTGGATATATGGCTTTAGCTGTAGTTTTAGCCGGTGGTCAAAAAGAAGGATTGATACAGGGTGAAGCGCTCCCCATTAATGAAGCCTTGATACCCATAGGCAGCAAGTTTATGATTGAGTATGTGGTTGAAGCGCTTCAAAAGTCGTCTCACATAGAAAAAATTGTTATTTCAGGCCCTGTGGAACAACTCGAAAAGATATTCCCGCAGGTACCCACAATTACGCTGGTGCAGTCGGGTGACACGGCTGTGGATAGTTTTCAGAAAGCTTTTTTTGCTGTATCCCCTGTCCAAGACCTTATTTTGGTGGTAACCGCAGATGTGCCACTTTTAACTACTCAGGCGATAGATGATTTTATCAGCGTTTGCCTCCGGCAGGAAGGGGATTTGTTTTACCCTATTGTCAGCAAGCAAGCCAATGAGAATAAGTATCCGGGTATAAAGAGGACCTATGTAAATCTAAAAGAAGGGGTTTTTACCGGGGGCAATCTGATCTTACTAAAGCCGGGTATCGTGGAAAAATGCATTCCGGTGGCCGAACAACTGGTGCGACTGCGGAAAAAACCTCTGCGACTGGCTACTTATATTGGCTGGGGAGTTCTCTTCCGTTACATTTTTAGAAACCTCTCCTTACGGGATGCCGAAAAAGAAGTATCAAAACTGATGGGAATTCAGGGAGTGGGAATTATATCATCCTTTCCTGAAATAGGTATTGATGTAGACAAGCAAAGTGACCTGGATGTAATAAAAAAGGAATTTTGTTCGTAGTTCAGAAAGTATAAGCGCACAAAAGGGTCAAAAGCCAATCTTAAAGCAGGTTGGGTTAGCTATTGGATAAACACCGGGGTTTTTGTTAACTGTGATGTAAAAAGGAGGTTTTTGACATGGAAAAATGGCGCAGAAGTGAGCGAATCTCCGTAATAACAAAAAAATTATTGGATACACCTAATACACTAATATCTTTAAATTATTTTACAGGGCTTTTTTCAGCAGCCAAGTCCAGCATCAGCGAAGACATCAGTATCGTGAGGGATGTATTTTCCGGGTTTGGGTTCGGTAATATAGAGACCCTGGCCGGAGCCGGAGGTGGGGTCATATACTTGCCACAGGTAAAAGAAAAAGACAAAATTGCCTTTTTAAGACAAACCGCCAAGAAAATTGCTGACCCCAGCCGTATTTTGCCTGGTGGATTTTTATATATGACGGACTTGATATTTGATGCGCAAATAGCCCAAAAGGTAGGGGAGATATTTGCCCAGCATTTTGCCGGACTTGAACCCCAGTATGTGGTAACTATCGAAACAAAGGGTATACCTCTGGCGCTAATGACGGCAAAAGCCCTTAATCTGCCTTTGGTGATAATCCGGGACGGAGGCCGTGTGACAGAAGGTTCAGCGGTTAGTCTTAATTATGTTACGGGTTCCTCTCGCCAAATCCGTACCATGTCCCTTTCCCGCAGGGCTTTGCCGGTCGGAAGCAGGGTAATCATTATTGATGACTTTATGAAAGCCGGGGGCACTGCTAAGGGAATGATTGACCTCTTGTGTGAATTTAAGTCCCGCGTGCTTGGTATAGGAGTTTTAATTGATACAAAGGTGCCGGAGAAAAAACTGGTTGACGGTTATTACTCTCTGTTGAAGCTGATAGAGGTCAATGAAACGGACAAGAAGGTAGTTATAGAGCCGATAATAAACACAAAATAATTTTTAATAAATGTATAAAACAGCTAAATTATGGGAAATTTCATAAAGAGAAGCAGGAAAATCCAAAAATATGACGAATAGGACATATTAACCAGGAGGATGCCGGGAAGGTGGTGAGGTTAAAATGAATATCACAGATGTTCGTATTAGAAAAATAAATCAGGACGGTAGGATGAAAGCCATTGTCTCGGTAACTTTTGACAATGCTTTCGTAGTGCATGACGTAAAGGTTGTGGAGGGTACGAATGGGTTATTTGTAGCAATGCCCAGCAGGAAAACGCCTGAAGGTGAATTCAGGGACATTGCTCATCCGATATCATCGACCGCGCGCGAAATAATCCAGTCTGCAGTGTTAAAAGCATATGAAGAAGCCATTTAGGTAGTGGTGATCCCTGTAAGGAGCTTAATAAACTTAGCTCCTTTTTTGTTTGTGCCGATACTCCTCTTATAAATTGAGATGACGTACGGGGTAAAATTATGATATAAATATAATGATGCGATAGATATGATGCGATAGATATGATGCGCTAAAATTTTCTTTTTTGGAGGGATGAAGATTGGGACAGTCTGCTGCAGTTGTTTTAGCTGCCGGAATGGGAACAAGAATGAAGTCAAAACTGCCCAAAGTATTGCACAAACTGGTAGGAGTTCCCATGATAATTTATGTTATCAACGCTCTGCATGAGGCTGAAATAAATAACGTCATTGTGGTCCTTGGCCACCAGGGAGAGCTGGTGGAAGGAGTAATTGATAAAAACTGCAAAGTAGTGTATCAGAAGGAGCAGTTGGGGACAGGACATGCCTTGCTGCAGGCGCTGCCTGCGCTTTTACAATATTCTGAGGGCGACTGCCTGGTTGTTTGCGGCGATACACCTCTTCTCAAGGCCCGCACCTTAAAGCAGCTCAGGGAAAAACACCGTAAAACCGGAGCGCAGGCTACTGTATTAACTGCTTCCATACCGGATCCGACCGGCTACGGCAGGGTAATCAAAGGGCCGGGAGGAATTGAAAAAATTGTGGAAGAAAAAGATGCCTCCGCACAGGAAAAAGCAGTCAAGGAGATAAATACCGGCACGTATTGTTTTAATATTGACAGCCTTAAGCATGAACTGGCCCGGTTAACCACATCCAATGCCCAGGGAGAATACTATTTGACGGATATAATAAAATGCCTGACAGACAAAAAAGAAATAGTGGAGACTATGCTCTTGGATAACCCTGATGAAGCTATCGGAATAAACAGTCGGGTGCAGATGGCCAGGGCGGAGGCGGTTATAAGACGCGAAATCCTGGAAAAACACATGCTTCAGGGCGTCACCGTAATAAATCCCGAGCACACCTATGTTGAGGCAGGCGTGAAAATAGGCCGAGACACGGTTATATACCCGGGAACAATCCTGGAAGGTGATACAAATATCGGTGAAGACTGTCTTGTCGGGCCTGATACCAGGATAATTGATTCCAGCATTGATGATAGTGTCGAGATAAAGTATTCATATTTAATTCAAGCAAAGGTTGCCCGCGGCTGTACTATCGGGCCTTTCAGTTTCCTGCGTCCCGGTTCCGTTTTGGCCTCGGGCGTGAAAGTCGGTGACTTTGTAGAAATAAAAAACTCTTATGTGGGTGAAGGTTCCAAGATACCGCATCTCAGTTACGTAGGCGACAGCACTGTTGGCAAGGGTGTGAATATTGGCGCCGGGACAATTACCTGCAATTATGACGGGACCGGTAAACACCCCACCTGGATAGGGGACGGGGCATTTATCGGCAGCAATACAAACCTGGTAGCTCCCATTTCTGTGGGCGCCGGGTCTTATATCGGCGCAGGATCCACTGTGACAAAAGATATACCGGATGGAGCGCTGGCTGTGGCAAGAGGGAAGCAAAAAACAATCGAGAACTGGCAGAGCCGGAGTGCAAAAACATCCAAAAGTGATAAAGACAGGGAGGATTAGTGATGGCTAGCTACAAAAAACTGAAACTGTTTACCGGCAACGCTCATCCCGGACTAGTCTCGGAAATCGCGGAATATTTGGGGGTGGAAGTAAGCGCGGCTTCGGTGAAAACCTTCTCCGACGGTGAGATAAACGTATTTATTGATGAAAGTGTCAGGGGAGCCGACGTTTTTGTTATTCAACCCACTTCCACACCGGTAAATGACAATCTGATGGAACTGCTCATCTTAATAGACGCCTTGCGGCGTGCTTCAGCCCGCAGGGTAACCGCTGTCTTGCCATATTACGGATATGCCAGGCAGGACAGGAAGGCCAAAGCCCGTGACCCTATTACAGCCAAACTCGTTGCCAACCTGATTACGGCTGCCGGCGCCCGGCGTGTCCTTTCTGTGGACCTGCATGCCGGACAGATCCAGGGGTTTTTCGATATCCCTGTCGACCACCTGCAAGCCGTTCCCATCCTGTCCGAATATTTCCTGAACAAACAGATGGATAATGGTGTCGTTGTTTCACCCGATTTAGGGGGTGTGACCAGGGCCCGGGCTCTGGCGGAGAGGCTTCATTTGCCCCTTGCGATCATAGACAAACGTCGTCCCCAGCCCAACGTGGCGGAAGTAATGCATATAATTGGAGAAGTAGAAGGTAAAAAAGTAATCATGATTGATGACATCATCGATACCGCCGGGACAATTACCCTGGGCGCCCAGGCTCTTTTGGAAAATGGGGCCGAAGAGGTTTATGTCTGCTGTACTCACCCGGTTTTTTCGGGCCCGGCAATCGAAAGATTAAGAAATTCTGTGATCAAAGAGGTGGTTATTACGAATACCATTCCTCTTGGACCTGAAAAAAAGACAGACAAGATCAAGGTCTTATCGATTGCGCCTTTGTTAGGAGAAGCCATAATCCGGATCCACGAAGACCTGTCGGTGAGCAAACTGTTTGACTGATCGTTTAGCATGGGTCACCTCCGGACATAATAGTGGTGAGGTGATTCAAACATGGAAAAACATGTAATAAGAGTGGACAGACGTCCGCTTAATACCAAACATTCAGTCAAAGACCTGCGTAAAAAGGGGTTAGTACCGGGGGTGTTCTACGGTAAAAAGATAGGTTCTATACCTATCTCTGTATCGGAGAAAGACCTCGGCAGATTAGGGGGAGCTCATTTATTTGAAGTAACCCTGCCGGGCGGATCTTATCCGGCGGTAGTCCGGGAAATCCAAAAGCACCCTGTCAGCGGTCAACTGCGGCATGTCGATTTTCACCAGGTAGAGCTGGATAAAAAGATCAGGACCCAAATACCTGTCCTCACAACCGGGCTTCCGGCAGTTCAAAAGAATGGCGGGATACTGCAGTTAGGAGAACGCATGGTGGAAATTGAGGCTTATCCGGATGAAATACCGGATTACCTGGAAGTTGATGTTACTAATCTTGGGATAGGAGATAAATACACGGTCGCAGACCTGCAAAAGAACACAGACATAAAAATTACCGGGGATGCGGATGGCGTTATTGCGGCAGTGATTGCGCCCCGAACCATTGAAACAGGGGAGACGGATGAAATAGAGAACGAAGAAGAAAACACTGAATAAACAAGGGAAAAGGCCAAGAAGCATGTGGTATGACAGCCAGGGATTAGCTGCAAAGCTTTGCTATGTTTTGTTTTACCGGGGAGGGGCTAAAGAGGATGAGATTGATAGTAGGCCTGGGCAATCCCGGGTCCCGATATGAAAAGACCAGACACAACATAGGGTTTATGGTGCTTGATGCGCTGGCAGACAAAGAGGGGTTTACAATAAATAAAAAACAAAACCGATGTCTGCTCGGGCAGGGCTTTGTATCAGGGATTAAGATACTTGCAGCCAAACCCCAGTCCTATATGAACAAAAGTGGTGAGGCTGTTTTGGAGGTCCTTAACTTTTTTCGGGACAGTATCGATGACCTGATAATTGTTCATGACGATCTTGACCTTGATTTTGGGCGGCTTCGCTTCAGAGACGGCGGGGGAACCGCCGGACACAAGGGGCTGAAGTCGATCAGCGATATGCTGAATTCGAACGATTACGCGCGCTTGAAAATAGGGATCGGACGTCCGCCTGAATTTATGAAGGTTGAGAACTATGTCTTAAGTGAGTTTCTACCGGAAGAGAGAAGGGTTTTGCCCGAACTAATCGGGACATGCGTTACCGGACTGGAATCATGGTGTCTCAACGGTATCGAAAAAGCGATGAATGATTTCAATGCCACTTGTTTGATAAACCCCCTTCCGTAATAGTGATAGTGCATGCTGCACTTATACATGTGAAAGAACGAGTAAATCGCTGCAAAGCGATTTTTTTATCTGTCAGAAAAAGACTAACACGCTTATTCTAACGCTGTTTCGGACATACTACACATAGCCTATTGAAGGAAGGATAAAATGACCTATCTTATGGCTGGTTTCGTCGCTTCCGGTTTAGCCTGGCTGGTTAACTCCTTTCTTGTCAGAAACTGGGGTGAAAGGGGAGTTATCTGGGCTGTTCCTGTGTTTGAAGAAATTATCAAGACAACCAGCGCACTGCTGATAGGCGCTGCGGTTCCTCTTACTCACGGTGTTTTCGGTCTGGTTGAGTCCGTGCATGATTTCAGTATTTCCCGGCGCTGGGGCTTTTGGGCCGGACTTGTAAGTATCATAAGTCACTGGTTGTTCGGACAGTTAACTTATTTTATTTTTTGGCTCACTAATCTATGGATTATCGGGATTATCGCTGCCGCTTTTTTACATATCTATGTTAACTTCCTGATGATACGCCTGTTTGCTTACCTGTCACGCTCCTGATATAAGCTGAAAACAAATCAAGGGGGTACTAAGGTGCACCTCGTTTATATTTGTGACCGCTGTCAAAAATTTATTGGTGAAATTGATATGGGTTATATAGATGAAACCCGGCTGGGATTCAATATTTTAACCCCTGAGGAAAAAGACGAACTGCTCTTTTTCGACTGGGACCGCCGGATGGGAACAGTGAAGGCGATTTGTGATGACTGTTGGCTGAAAATCAACTCCGGCCATTCTTCTAATGACCCTGACACCGTCGTTCATTGAATTTGATTGCATATTATTTTTCTGGTCTAATACTGGCGTCATACGATATAATATTAACTAACTTCAATCTTTGGTAAAGCTGAAGAAAGTTTTTGTGGGGGTTCTTTTTGGACGTCCACTATTTGACATGGGAGGCAGCTTAATGATCATTCATTCAATAAGGGAATATCTGCATAAATCCAAAGAATGCAATTTTCTTCTTGACCGGGTCAACAGGGACCAGGACACTCTGATCTATGGGATAACAGGCTCGCTCAAAAGCATGATTGCCGCCTTGATAGCCATGGAACGCTCTCAGTCGATCCTGTATATTGTCGAGAGCCCCCAGAGAGCCCAAGAAGTATTTAATGATTTAAATAGTTTACTAAGTGGATATACTGTACACTATTTCCCTGCCCTTGATATGCTCCCCTTCGAGGTGATAGCACAGAGCCATGAAACACAGCAAAAGAGACTGGAAATAATGCAAAGTCTTATTAGCAATGGCAAAAATGCAGTGGTCACAACCCTCGAGGCCTTAAGTAAAGTACTTCTTCCTCCCGATGTTTTTAGTTCGGCATCATTCGGACTCAAAACAGGGGAAAGAATTCAACTTGAAGAACTGCTGCAGCGACTGACTAAAATCGGGTACCAGAGGGTGGATATGGTTGCAGATAAAGGCCAGTTTAATTTGCGTGGCGGAATTCTTGATATCTATGCCTCTACGGGAGAACATCCCTATCGTCTCGAATTTTTTGATGATGAAATAGATTCTATTCGCCTTTTTTCCATAGAGAACCAGAGGTCTATCAAAAAAGTTGAGGAAATAAACATATCCCCCGCAGCAGAGTTCTTCCTGCAGGGGCAGGAAAAAGCGCATGCGCTGCAGCAAATTGAAAAAGAGGGACAGCGGCTCTTAAAAGCTATAGAAAAAAAGGGAAACAGGGAAGGTTATGAGTTTCTTTCTGCCAGGCTGAAAGAGGTTAAGGAGAATATTGAGCAAGGCCAATACTTTCCCGGTTACGAACAGTTTTTACCCTACTTTTTTCCGAAAAAGCATTCTCTGATGGAATATTTTACCGGGGATTTTATTGTAATGCTGGATGAGCCTAACAGACAGAGAGAGAGTTTTCTTTTAAACGAAAAAGAGAAACAGGAAAGCTATAAAAACCTCCTGGAAAAAGGCCGTGTTTTACCGGGACAGCTAGACAACTATTTTACCTGGGAAGAAATGTGGCGCTATTTGTCAGTTGTTAAAAAAGTCTTTTTCTCGCTCCTGCCTAAAAAACCAACAGGTGCAGAAACAATTAATATGCTGGGGGTTGTGGCCAAAACCCCGGGTCTTTTCATGGGTAAAACAAGGCTTTTGGTGGATGAATTGAATGAGTGGCGGAGGCAGAAGTACGGCGCTGTAATAATTGTCAACTCCCCTGAACGGGGCGAACGGCTGAAACAGGGTCTCTGGGATCTGGGTATAGAAGCGATAGTAACAGGTCCTGATTTTAAACTTCAACCCGAAAAGGTTTATATCTGCAGCGGGCACCTGAGTACGGGATTTGAGCTGCCAACCTGGAAATTAGCGGTATTAACGGAACATGAACTCTTTTTCCAGCCTAAGAAACGCCAGCCCAGGCGAATCTTCCAGGAGGGTAAAAGGATTACCATACTGGAAGACTTAAAAGCTGGCGACTATGTCGTCCATACCAACCATGGTATAGGTAAGTACCTCGGAATAGAAAAACTTGCTGTGGGTGAGGCGGAAAGGGACTACCTTGTCATCAAATATATGGGAGAAGACAAGTTATATGTCCCCACAGACCAGTCAGGCCTACTGCAAAAGTATGTCGGACAGGAAGGGCAGGCTCCCAAACTTTCCAAACTGGGCGGCAATGAATGGAACAAGATTAAGAGTAAAGTCAAAGCCGCCGTTAAGGACCTGGCCGAAGACCTGCTTTCTTTATATGCAGCACGCCAGTCACTTCCGGGATTTGCGTTTGCGGCCGATTCTCCCTGGCAGATGGACTTTGAGGAAGCCTTTCCGTACGAAGAAACACCCGACCAGTTAAAGGCCATCCGGGAAGTAAAAGCCGACATGGAAAAAACGCGTCCCATGGACCGGTTATTATGCGGTGACGTAGGGTATGGTAAAACCGAAGTGGCCATCAGGGCGGCCTTCAAAGCGGTAACAGACGGTAAACAGGCAGCCGTGCTTGTGCCTACTACAGTACTGGCCCAACAACACTTCAATACTTTCCGTGAGCGGTTTGAAGGCTTTGCTGTCAATGTAGCGGTGTTAAGCCGTTTCCGTACAGCCAAAGAACAAAAAGCAATCATAAGGGACCTAAAGTCCGGAAAAGTAGATATTGTGATAGGAACACACCGGCTTTTGTCAAATGATATTAAATTTAAAGACCTGGGATTATTAATAGTCGACGAAGAACAGCGTTTTGGCGTTGTCCATAAAGAAAAGCTTAAAAAACTCAGAAAGACCGTAGATGTGCTGACCCTGACCGCCACTCCCATACCGCGCACACTGCACATGTCTTTGGTGGGTGTAAGGGACATGAGCATTATTGAAACGCCGCCGGAAGACCGCTACCCTGTACAGACCTTTGTGGTTGAGTACAGTCCCCAGCTTATCCGGGAAGCTATCAGGCGTGAACTGGGCAGGGGAGGGCAGGTCTATTATGTCCATAACCGCGTGGAAAATATTGATAAAGCTGCCAGCCAGGTACAAGAACTGGTTCCTGAAGCTCAGATCGGAGTAGGGCACGGCAAAATGTCGGAAGAACACCTGGAAAAAGTGATGCTGGATTTTATTGAAGGGAAAATTGATGTTTTAGTCTGCACGACCATTATCGAATCCGGGCTTGACATCTCCAACGTAAATACCCTGATTGTAGATGATGCCGACAGACTAGGACTTTCCCAGCTATACCAGTTAAGGGGCCGGGTCGGACGTTCAAACAGGGTGGCATATGCCTACCTGACGTATAGCAAAGACAAAATCCTCTCCGAAGTGGCCGAAAAAAGACTTAACGCTATCCGGGAGTTTACTGAATTAGGTTCCGGTTTTAAAATTGCTTTGCGAGACCTGGAAATAAGGGGCGCCGGCAACCTTTTGGGTGCAGAGCAGCACGGACATGTTGCTGCCGTGGGGTTCGATCTGTACTGCCGCATGTTGGAGGAAGCCGTCCGTGAAGCAAAAGGCGAGCAGTTGCCCCGGGAAAAAACCATTACTATCGATATCCTGGTTAAGGCCTATATTCCTCAGGAGTTCATACATGACACGGGAATTAAGATTGATTTTTATCAAAGGATCTATGCTGCCAAAGATATGCAGGAAATTAATCATCTCAAAGAAGAATTGGAGGATAGGTTTGGTCCGCTGCCCGAACCTCTTTTGAACCTTCTTAAAATTGCCACCATAAAAGTATTGTCCCAAAAGGCCCGGGTACAGGCCATTGTACAAGAAAAAGGCCAAATAAAAATTAAGATGGAAGACGACCACGGCCTTACCGGCCGAAATTTGATGGACCTGGCCAGGCGTTTTCGCAGGCAGTTAAGTTTCAGCGCTTCAGCAGGCCTGGAAATATTAGTTAATATTCAGAATATAGATTCAAAACATGTCTTAGCCTTGATAGAGGAGGTTATCCTGGAAATATGCACTATTGCCCAAAAAGAAGCAGCTTTGGTATAATGGTTTAAGCTTGTATTAAAGCGCTTGCTTCAACTACAGAAAGAAGGGAACTTAAGGATGAAAAAAATATTGGCGCATCTAACATATATTCTGCTCATTTCATTTGCGCTTACCGGCTGCGGCGCTAAAGTGGCAGTTGTAGTGAATGGAGAAAACATAACTGAAAAGGAATTAAAGACAAGGGTGAGCCAGGTTGCCGCTAGGTACGGCTATAATCTTGACAGCCCGGAAAACAAAGAAATGGTCGGTTTCCTTGAAGAGCAGGTTTTGCAAGGATTAATTGAAGAAAAAGTAATCCTTCAGGCGGCCAAAGAAATGAATATTCAAGCCGGCAAAGAAGATATCAATGCCGAACTGAATAAAATAAAGGACCAGTTTAATGATAATCAGAAGTATAACGACTTTCTCAATGAACGCAAGTTTACGGAAAAAGATTTAAAGAGGTATATCACCAATCAGTTAATTCTCGACAAACTTATAAACGAAGTAACTAAAGACATTACAACCACCACGCAAGACCCTAAAAAATACTATGAAGAAAACAAGTCGGAATTCTATGAACCTGAAAAAGTCATGGCCAGAAATATTGTTGTTAAAACCGAGGAGGAAGCCCAGGCCATTATTGAACGTCTTGATAAGGGCGATGATTTTGCAAGCCTGGCCGTTGAATTTTCTATAGACCCCAGTGTAAAAGATAATCATGGTCTTATCGATTACTTTGACAGGAACGCCATGCTGGTCGATGAATTCAAAGACGCTGCTTTTTCTCTTCAAGTTGGACAGTATACCAAACAGCCCGTTAAAACTGTTTATGGTTATCATATTATCAAGGTTGAAGACAAAACTTCTGCCAAAAACCGCACTTATGAAGAGGTTGAGGACGAACTGATAAACCGGTTTATTATGGAAGACAAGAATGAAAAGTTCATGGAATACGTGGATAACCTTCTGGGAAAAGCCGTCATTGAAAGGAAATTCCCGGAGACAGAATTGGATAACACGGAGCAAAGCCAGCCTAACCAAGATGATTTAGGACAGCAAGAACAGAACAAATAAATAACAATTATTGGCTGTTGAATTACTGAGATGCCCTATAATAAGGGCATCTTTTTTATTCCGCATTTTAGTCAAAAGGGAAACCTTTTCATAATAAGGTATAAAAATGGTGATTAGGACAAAGATTATCTTTTGTAAGGGTAATGAAAGGAGGCTGATACTAAGTCACCGTAATGGTGAAAAAAAAGAATAAATGGTATTAAGAGGATATATACTATCATTAAAAGGCATCCCTTAAATTATAAGGAGGGAACTCAATTCAAATGAAAGCAACCGGTATTGTTCGAAGAATCGATGACCTTGGTCGCGTTGTCATTCCCAAAGAAATCAGAAGAACCTTACGGATTCGCGAAGGGGATCCTTTAGAAATTTTTGTTGACCGCGAAGGAGAAGTAATTTTAAAGAAATATTCTCCGATTGGTGAACTTGGGGACTTTGCCAAAGAATATGCGGATTCGTTGTATGAAGCTATCGGACACATCTCCTGTATCGCTGACAGGGATCAAATCGTTGCCGTTGCCGGTGGGCCTAAAAAAGAATTTTTAAATAAACGCATTGGCCCTGCAGTGGAAAAAGTAATGGACGAACGAAAGGCTGTACTTATCAACCAGCCCGGCCAGCACCCGCACTGCCAGATTTGTGCCGGAGAAGAAGGCGAATGCAAGTACACGGCTGAAGTGATTGCCCCCATAATAGCCGAAGGAGATCCCATAGGCGCAGTAATAATTGCGTCTAAGGAACCAAACACCAAGTTCAGTGACCTTGAACTCAAACTGGCCGAAACGGCAGCTTCATTCCTTGCCAAACAAATGGAACAATAAAAAAAGGTGGTGATTATGTCACCACCTTTTTTAGTAGTTCGGTTCGGTCATCGCCAACAGTCCGGCACAAGAATTAACAATACAGATGGCAGTTACTTCCTTTCTTCCGGGTTTTTATAATGATATGATAAAGTCAGCGGATAAAACAAAAAATCTTGGTAAGGGGTATGGATATTGAAAAAGCTAATCATTGTAGGACTGGGTCCGGGAAACATCGAACACTTGACTTTAGGCACATGGAACATTTTATTGACAGGTAAAAAAATTTATTTTCGTACGGCAAAACATCCTGTGGTCCAAGAACTGGCAGATAAGGGGGTACGCTTTGAAAGCTTTGATTGGCTTTACGAAAGAAAAGAGACTTTTGCTCAGGTTTACCAGGACATTGTGAACTACATTCTGGGAATACTCCAAGGACCGGAATCAATACAACTCATTTATGGCGTGCCCGGGCATCCGCTGGCGGGAGAAGAATCTGTCCGTTTGCTGCTGGAGCAAGCCCGTGCTGCGGGTATTGCCGTTACCCTTATACCCGGTATGAGTTTTATTGATAATGTTTGCACTGTTCTGGAGATAGACCCCGCAAAGGGGCTTTTGATTCTGGATGCTCTTGATTGTCAGGATGACCGGATAAATACAGGATGCCACATCATCTTTACACAGGTATATAACAGGCTGGTAGCCTCCGACCTTAAATTATCACTACTGGAATCATATTCTTATAACTACCCGGCAGCAATTGTCAGGGCGGCCGGAATTTCCGGTCATGAACAGGTAATAACGGTTCCTCTTTGTGAGCTGGACCACGGGGATAATTTTAACCACCTTACCTGTGTTTACCTCCCGCCGGCAGCGAATGCGGGAAAAAGCGGCAGTTTCCGCTGCGCTCTTGATCCCCTGCTTGAGGTAATGGATAAACTGCTGTCTCCACAAGGATGTCCATGGGACAGGCAGCAGGATCATTTCTCCTTAAAACCCTATCTTTTAGAGGAAGTTTATGAGGTTATTGAGGCAATTGACAGCAAGGACATGAATAAATTGGAGGAAGAATTGGGAGACTTACTCTTACAGATAGTTTTTCATGCCAAGTTAGCCCAAAAGAGGGGGGATTTTACAAGTAAAGATATTATTAAGACAATAACAGAAAAAATGATCCGCCGGCATCCCCACGTATTTGGCAATGCAGATGCAGAAACACCGGAAGAAGTTTTAGTTAATTGGGAAAAAATAAAGGCAGTAGAAAAAAACTCAAACGGGACCAGCCCCGCCAGGGTCATGGACGGTTTGAACAAAGCGCTGCCGGCGCTTTTACTGGCGGAGGAGGTTCAAAAAAGGGCAAAAAAGGTAGGATTTGACTGGAACGAGGCCAAAGGCGCCTGGGACAAACTCTTTGAGGAAATTGATGAATTGAAAGAAGCATTCAGGGAAAAAATAAATATGGAAGAAGAAATTGGCGATATTCTTTTTGCTGTAGTCAATATCGCGCGTTTTGCCAAATTTTCACCGGAGGCGGCTCTTTTTAAAACCATACAAAAATTCATCAACAGATTTAACTACATAGAACAACATATTGTAATAAATGGAAAAACATGGAGCGATATGTCACTGGAGAGTTTGGATATTTTATGGGAAAAAGCAAAAAAAGAAGGATTATAATGCAAAAATAATGAAAAAGTTTACAGTTGACGCAGGATTTTGCAAGGCTTTGTAGAATCATAGATAAGGAAAAACCTTAAAACTATAGGGAGGGATTATTTTGAATAAAACCGAACTCATAAGTGCAGTAGCAGAAAAAGCCGAAATGACCAAAAAAGACGCAGAAAAAGCCGTAAATGCAGTACTTGCAAGCATCGAGGATGCAATGACCAAAGGTGACAAGGTCCAACTCGTTGGCTTCGGGACATTTGAAGTAAGACAAAGAGCTGCCCGGACCGGTCGTAACCCCCAAACTGGCAAAGAAATTAAAATTGCCGCTACAAAAGTACCCGCGTTTAAACCGGGAAAAGCGCTCAAAGAGTCTGTTGTTAAGTAAGATATCATAATTAAAATTTTGTTAAACTTTTTGTTTGATGTGTAAATCAGGTTCAGTCAAGAACCTGATTTTTTTTGTACATCGTTAAGTATAAGTAGTTCGGGAAATATATCCTGACTAAATGTTTGACCTATCTATTACTTCATGATTATTATGGTTGTAATGATGAATTCCGGAAGGAGTGAGAAGGATGCGGTTGGATAAATACCTTAAAGTATCCAGGCTGATTAAACGCCGCACGGTAGCTAAGGATGTCAGTGATGCGGGAAGAGTATTAATTAACGGGAAAGTGGCTAAGCCTGCTTCTGAGGTAAAAACGGGCGATATTTTGGAAATTGGGTTTGGAGCAAGGAGAATTAGGGTGGAAGTGCTGGAGATTCGGGAGAATGTTCCTGCCAAGGAGGCCAAAGATATATACCGCGTCATAGAATAATTTGCCATACATATTAACCCCGGCCGGGGCTACACTAACCATAAGTTAAGGAATAAAGGCCTTAAAAGTGTGCGGCACAACTAAAACAGAAGGGGGGGTTAGTATGAATAAGAAATTACCGCGTTGGGGCAGCTCACATTTATTCATTGTTGTTATACTCTGTGTCTCTATAATGGCGGCAGGCTGTACGGCGCAAAGGAGACCCGGCCCCGGTACAATGAAAGAGGAGCCTACCATCTCCCTGTATATTGCAGAAACAGGCGAAAAAAAGCAAATCAAAATGGAAGAATATATAAAGGGTGTGGTAGCTGCGGAAATGGACCCTTCCTGGCCGGTAGAGGCCTTGGCTGCCCAGGCTATTTTAGCCAGGACATTTACCCTGGAAAGAATGGAAACAACGGGAGGAGTGCCGGATCGCGGTACAGATGCCTCAAGTAATGTGGAGGAATTCCAGGCCTATGACCCCAGGCGGATAAATGACAATGTAGTCAGAGCCGTCGATAAAACCCGGGGTGAAGTAGTAAAATATAAAAACCGCTATATCAAAGCATGGTTCTTTTCTGACGCGGGAGGTCAGACAGCCGCTTCAGCCGAAGAGGGTTTGGCGTATACAAAAGAGCCCAGTCCCTATGTGCGGAGTGTGCAGGACCCTGGATCGGACATAACTGTTCCTGAAAACAAATCCTGGAAGGCAGAGTTTCCTCTTGGTTTTGTGCGGGAAAGCATCAAAAAAGCAGCCGGCAAAGACCCCGGAGCGGTGAGCCGGATTAAAATAGTGAAAAAGGGTCCCTCCGGCCGGGTCATGACCTTCGGAGCAGGCGACACCACTGTTAGCGGTCCGGCCCTGCGGCTTGCCCTGGGCAGCGAAAAAATGAGATCCACCCTCATTACGGACTTGCGGGTAAGCGGTGGAAAACTTATTGTATCCGGCAAAGGTTTCGGGCACGGTGTCGGAATGAGCCAATGGGGCGCCAAAGCATTGGCTCAACAGGGTAAATCGCCGGAACAGATCATCCGGTACTTTTTTAAAGACGTGGATATTGTGAAAGAATGGCAGTAAAAGAGGGAGTTTATGGAACAGTACCGTCTGATATATTTCAGGAAAAAGCTGGAAGACATGCGTAATGCCGAGATAAAAAACGCACAAAAGCTGAAGGATGGCTTGCGCGCCACTTTGCAGGATTCAGTTGGCGAACTGTCATTGTATGACAACCATCCCGCTGATATGGGAGATGCTGCTTTCGAACGGGAAAAGGATCTGGGTCTGATACTTTTTACGGAAGACCGATTGGCTATGATAGCGGAGGGTTTGGACTGTATTGAAAAAGGGACATATGGGATTTGCCAATCCTGCGGCGGGAACATCAGCGAAGAGAGGCTCGAGGCTATCCCCTACACCAATCTGTGCCAGCAGTGTAAAAAAGAAAATGAAGGACTGGAACGCCATATCAGGCCTATTGAGGAAGATGTGATCAGGCCTCCCTTTGGTGGATTGGATATGCATAAAGAATTTTTAGAAGACCCGGAAACTGTTGATAATAACGCTTTTGACGGGGAGGATGCCTGGCAGGCGGTAGCAAGGTACGGGACCAGTAATTCTCCTTCTGACATAGGAAGCGTGGATGATTATAACGATATTTATGTCAATTCTTCTGAAGACGTAGGAACTGTTGAAGACTATGAAAGCATAGCTTCCCAAAAAGGTAAAGACGGCCTGTTATATGAGAATTATAAAGGAGAGGACGACGAGGATTCTCCCTTCAACTGGACAAACGAATAATCTGTATAGATTTTGGCGTGCAACATAATTAACCTGTTGAATTGATTTCAACAGGTTTTTTTTGTTGGTAGTTAAGAACAACCATCGCCTTAAGGCTCGGCTTCGTCATGTTTTCTTTATACAGCCGCGTCATATTTAAATTGCTGCGGCATAAGGATATATGTAAAAGAGTTGTGGGGGTGTAACAGCAGTGGAAAACAATGAAACTCAAGGTTATCAGCTGGTTTTGACCAACCGGGAATTACTTCAGGCAAGTGGGATAATTGAAGTGGTTAGTTTTGATGAAAACCAGATTATTGCGACCAGTAAATTAGGACCTTTATTAATCAGGGGAGAGGGGCTGCATATCATACAACTCAACCTGGAAGAGGGCAGACTTGTTATTGATGGTGAGGTCAGCAGTGTTCAATATATAGAAAACAAGAAGGCCAGGATGAAACAAAAAGGCAAGGGCTTTATGGAACGACTCTTCAAATAAACATTTAGTTAGGAGTGACAAGATGCAGCCTGTGGCTGACCAAATAATCGCATTCTTCCTGCTTGTGCTGTTGGGAAATCTGGTAGGGGGTATTTTCGACTGCTATCGTTTCTTCAGGCGGATTCGGAGGCTCAACAGATGGGGTACAAACCTGGGAGATGCTTTTTTTTGGCTGATTGTTACCGTGTTTACCTATATTTATTTGTTGGGGAGCACCTGGGGTGAAGTGAGGCTTTACGTATTCTTGGGTATAGGATTGGGTTTGTTTATTTATTTGAAGTATCTCAGCAAATATGTACTCATTTCTCTCAGGCATGTTTACCTTGCCCTAAACAAACTGATTAAAATTATGATTAAGGTGTTTTTGCCTCCCCTAAAACTAATATTGAGGATTTTACTGCTGCCGGCAACCATTGCAGCTTCTTTTTTCTCAATTTTTCTGAGAGGGCTAAGGCATCTGCGCACCATAATAAAAAAGGCCGGGAGACACCTTGGCAAAAAGAGATACCCGCCCGGTCCTCCCCCGCAAGACTGTCCTTAAGCGCCAAGAAGGATATTAGGTCGCTTATGTAGAAGATAGTTTATTGATTTAATGTAAAGAATAGGGTGTGAATCTGGTTGAGGGAGCAGATGAAGAAAACCTTCGGAAAAATAAATAAGTCTGCCGGTCGGCGGGGTCGTCCTAACCTTTACATCATAGACACAAACAATCCGGATCCGTATGCATCTCCCCTTCCCAAGAAAAAACGCCCCGGCTACCTTAAAATTTTTGCGGCTGTACTGGGTTTGTATTTGCTATTCTCCTTTCTGGTAGGAGGATACCAGGTATGGCAGTTAAAAAAACAGATTCAAGCGCTTGAAAGTGAGCAAAAACTCCTTCTTGAGCAGCAGAACGGTTTAAAAGAAGACATACAATCGCTGAATAATGCCGAAATTATTGAAAGGATAGCCCGGGAAAGCCTGGGAATGGTTAAACCGGGAGAAACTGTAATTATTCCTGCCATACCGGATAAAAGCATTCCCAAAACCAAGATCTTGAGTGACGAGGATATAGCTCATTAAAGGAATCATAGCGGTTTAATCTATTGACACTCGCAGAAATATTAAGCTATAATGTTTAAGCGACAAACTAATCTTTAGGAGGAAATTTTTTTACATGTCAATAACTATAGGGGCAATACTTGAGGGTACTGTTACGGGCATCACTCCTTTCGGGGCTTTTGTCGAGCTGCCGGGTGGGGTAACGGGTTTAGTGCACATTTCGGAAGTAGCAGATGCCTATGTCAAAGACGTCAATGATTATTTAAAACAGCAGGACAGGATAAAAGTAAAGGTTATAAGTATTGACCCCAAAGGAAAAATAGGGTTGTCCATCAAGCAGACCAATCCTACGGTAAGCACTCCTCCGGGCAGAGACGGGCGCAGAGATAAGGCCCGTGCCGGCAAGGATTCATTTGAGGATAAGCTGGCCAAATTTATGAAAGACAGTGATGAAAGACTGCAGGAATACAAGCGGAGTACGGATGCAAAACGGGGCGGCAGGGGTTCCGGTCGTTACTGATATATAATATTAGGTAAGACAGCAATAATAAATAATCATAAGATGCTAAATATTAAGGCTGCTGACGATGCGTCGGCAGCTTTTATTTGTAGGTCAGAAAGTATAAGCGCTTTTTTATTGTTATAAAAATGCGAGAAACAGCAAACTATAATAAAAAAGTAAACCCTTGAAATGTTTCACGGGTTTAGGGGGGGTGAGTTTTTTGGCGTGTAAACCTGATAACGCTGAAGAAAGTTTTAAGTGCAGTAAGTGCGGCGTATCGTTTTCCCGCGACGGAGAAAACCGCAAAAAGTGTCCGGTCTGCGGGTATGACTGTTCAATAAGCACGTGCCCCAGTTACGGGGCATCCAATGAAGATTATTGACAACAAACAAAACATAGTGACCATATGCCTCTTTGAGCAAGTAATACCTGCTTGCTTTGGGGGGCATATTTGTTTTTGGTCACCCATTTGCTTACAGGCACATACCATAAAGTTAGGAATGAGAGATGGGGAGAGGGGGAGAGTGTTGAGAAGTATGGGCATCGAAACCGAAAAGGTAATACCGGAAGGTATGCCAGCTGAACTGCTTGCTCAATACAACATTAATTTTCGGTCCTGTCACAAACAAGAAAACGCCTGGTATGTCGAGAATGAACATGACAGCTACCTGATATACGAACACCAGGGTAACACGGAAAAATTGGAGACTGCGCTTAAATGGCAGGATTATTTAACCGGCAGGGGTTTTACAGGGGTGCCAAAAGTGGTGGAAAATAAAGCGGGTCAACTATATGTAATAGTAGAAGGCAGAACATTCTTTATTAACGAATTGCCATCAAAAGTTGAATTTAACGGGAAAAAAGCGGAAAACTTGCTGCTGGCTGCGGAGGGACTGGGCAGACTGCATGAAACAAGCAGGGGCTTTTACATAGACAAGGTTATAAATAACAAGAAAGAATCATGGCCGAAAATATTCCAGGAAAGACTGACCAGCCTTTTAACACTCTTTGGCATGTTAAAACAGGAACGGGTTAGAAACGATTTTGAGAGGCTGTATGTTGAAAATTTTGATTTTTTATACAGTCAGGGGCAGGAAGCGCTGCAAAAAATGGTAATGGCGGGTTGTGGGGCAGGTCATGCAGAGCATAGTGACAGGACCATGCTGGTTAACTCGTTCAGATCCCGGGAACTGGCTGTTTGTGACAAAGGTGTGCTTTTTTTGAACCTGAGGGAGTGGGATACCGGTTCAAAAACAAACGATCTGGCCCTTTTTATTAACAGTTACCTGCCGCTGCACAGGTGGGACCAGGGGCTGCTGCGAAAAATCATGGAAAGGTACCGAAAAAATAATTCCCTGAATACGTGCGAAAATGTTTTTCTCATCGGACAGCTTCGTTTCCCCAGCCGGTACTGGCTTTATACTTACCAGTATCTTAACGGGTTAAATAGCATTCCGGAACTGACACAACAATTTAAGTCATATGTTCATGATTGTTATTGGCGTGACCGCTGCCTTGACAGTATGGAAAGCTGGTTGTAGGAGAGTGAAAAGATGAGGGATATTAAAAGCAAGTGTGAACTGGAGTTGGATCCAGTTTTTTACCCCTGGCAGTTAATTCAGGGAGAAGGGGAAACGTGGCTGATATTAAGACAAAAAAAGAAGATTAACACAAGAGAAATAAAGGAAGTCCGTAATATATCGCTTGATATGTTCAACTGGTCCGTTCCTTATAAGCAAGACGGCAGATCTCTTTACAGGGGAAAGATAAAATTTACCGTATATTATATGGATAAAAATGAGGATGACTTCAACGTCACAAATGAAGAAGCGGCTGACGAAGAGAGCTGCTGCCGGCAATTATTATACACCGCTAAAGCCTTTCACCCGGAAAATATGAAAAAAAGGGAGAATATTCCCAGCGCTTTTTCAGGCACAGTCCTGGATGAAATCAAACCAATAGAGGAACAGTCCTTCGAATCAAACGGAGTCGCTGCCTGGAATACGGAGATACCGTGGCAGGCCTGGTTGTACGGAGAGGGTGAGGAACAAGAACCCAAAGTAGTAAAGATCCACGTCGGGCAGGTTGGTTTAAGGACTATACTTTTGGAGGTTGTCATTCGTCTTTATACAAAACCTGACCTTAGACTGGCAAGATTTGAAAAGACCAAGTCCATGCTGCTTCCAAAGGAAGAAATTCTTTATACCATAAAAGAAGATGAGATCCAGGAGGTTATCGGGGTATCGGTGAACAGGGCATTTTATTCAAGTTCAGTTGATCCCCTGACAGGATGTTTGAGTTTAAGAGACCTTAAGAAAACAACCGTTATTTTTGTTAGCGCAAAAAAAGGCGGTGAAAAAATAATGACCGCATCTTCTCTCAGTAATGAACATACCAAAATGGCAGGATTTCCCGTACCCTTGTTTCCCCCTGCTGTTTACCGCTGTCTAAACAGGGTGTTGGATATATTAAAAGTCGATTCCGATAAAGTACTTTGTAAAAATGAGTGTTTATGGTCTCTCGAATATGAGATAGAAGACGCTAAAGAACAGCGGGAAGAGAAACTTACGCCTGCCGCTACAGCCGGAGATTACGGCCCTGCTCAGGTTCAGGCTGTAGTTCCGCTGCGTAAAAGACCAGGAGAGAAGTGGTTAAAAAACAATGAAAAACGCTCTAAAACACAGGCAAAAACCGGAATGCTTTTGAAAATAGTAAAATGAAAGGACCAAACAGGTGAATTCACAGTTTGTTGTCGAAATAAACTTATAAACCAGGACAAAAAATTCCAATATTTACCACAAAAATATTATATAATTGTAGCAGTTCACTCTAAGGGGGTGTAAGGCGTGCTAAAAGCTTTGCCCGGGCCTTCTTATTCCGCCGGGCAGGTCTGGTGGAGATCTTCCGTGGCGCCTGTATTATCTTTTGCCGGAATTTTTGTCTTGAGTCTTCTTTTATCCAAAGCCGTAGTTATGGGGGAGTTGTATCCTTTTGGCGCCAGTTTCCTGGCGGCAGTCTGCGTAACGTGTCCCAAATATGTCAAAGCGGCCTTGCTGGGGGTTATAGCCGGAACGGCCCTGGCAATAAAGGGCTGGATGTTGGCCAGTTACCTGTTTGGTATAATTCTTTTATATGGGGTGTTACACCGGCAGCGGGAAACTGAGGGGTCCTGGTTTTTGGTACCGGGATTGGTGCTGGCCATACATTTTCTGGGGCGCGGAGCGGGGGTGTTTTTTCTTCAAAATGAACTTTATCAATGGATTGGAGTTTGTTTTGAGAGTTTTTTTGCGGGGGTTTTGACTCTGGTGGCTGTTACGGGTTTACGGGCTTATCCCAGGGCCTGGAAAGGGGATATACTGACTGCTGAAGAACGGACAAGCCTTGGCTTGATTATTCTGGGAGGAGTTATAGGTATAGGCCCGGCCAATATTGGGGGGATAGGCCTGCAAAGCGTGATAAGCCGTTGGCTTGTTTTATGGGGGGCCTTTCTGGGCGGGCCGGGCGGCGGTTCTGCGGCCGGAGTTGCGGTTGGCCTCATTCCAAGTATCGGGGGCAGCCTGACCACGGGTCCGATTGCCTTTTATGCTTTGTCAGGAATGCTCGGGGGGATTTTTAACAGTTTTAAAAAGCCGGGTGTGATTGTGGGTTTTTCCCTGGCTAATTTACTGCTCTCTCTTTTTTTCCCGGAACAGGTGGTGATCGAGCAAACCTTTATGGAAACGGCAGTCGCGGCTGTTGGTTTCCTCCTGTTACAACTGCCCGGGATTAAAGAGGGATTGACCACTGCGGCAGCGTACCAACAGGAACATGCGGCAGGAGCGGCAGGGGTGACGCTGGATAGACTCAAAAAAATGCCGCAGATTCTGGACGAATTGGGCAAAATACTGCGCACCAATAAAGACAACATAGCTAAAAGCCCCGAATTAAGTGTGTTGTTTAACAGGGTTGCGGCTAAAGTTTGCGAGGGGTGCAGCCTGCACAGGGTTTGCTGGAAAAAAGATTTTTACAAGACATACCGGGCTATGCTGGATGCCTGTACCCGGCTGGAGACTGCAGGCGCCATTACGGAAAAGGATTTTGGCGCGGAAATAAACAGAAGATGCATGAGGCTGCGTGAACTCAGCACAACTCTTAATTCCCAGCTCGAAACCTTCAAACTTATTAACAGTTTTGAAAAACAAATTCAAGAATGTAAAAGCTTGGTTTATAACCAGTTAAATGGAATGGCAAGGGTAGTGGAAGATTTTGCGGAGGACCTTCAGGAAGAAATATCATACAAAGACCCGGAAATACCGCTAAAAAGGAGATTGGAAGAAAAAGGGATACTTGTTAAAAGCATTAAAAAAATTGACTTGCCCGACGGTGAAGAAGAAATAATTATCAATCAGGCTCCCTGTGGAGAGAAAAACTGGTGCGGTTCTATGGTAGCTCCCAATATCTCGCAGGTTTTGGGAAAAACATACAGGCTAAAAAGTAAGTCTTGCGCCGAAAGCAAAGAGGACAGTTACTGCAGTTACCATCTGGTTCCCAGCAGTACCCTGCAGGTCAGGGTCGGCCAAGCCCAGCTTCCCAAAGAAGGGGTTCGTGTCTCGGGCGATGTCTGCGCATCTTTCGCCATACCGGACCAGCGTTTTGTCCTTGTTCTCAGTGATGGGATGGGAGCCGGGCCTGAAGCATGTGCTGAAAGCACCACTGCAATCGGTCTTTTGGAAAAGCTCCTGGAAGCAGGCTTTTCCGTTGAAACAGCGGTTAAAACAATAAATACCGTACTCTTTTTGCGCTCAGGAAAGGAGAACTTTGTAACCCTGGATGTGGTTATAATCAACTTGATCAACGGCCGTGCAGATTTTATCAAGATAGGAGGGGCGCCTTCTTTAATTTTTTCTTATCGGGGGATGAAACAGGTTCAGGCCTTTGTCCCTCCCGCGGGAATACTCGATACACTGGCGCTGCAAGCCTTTCGTCATCAAATAGTACCCGGTAATATCATCATCATGATGAGCGACGGGGTATGGGAAGCCCTGCATAATGCTGGAGGTCCGGTGGGATGGTTGGAAGATGTATTGAAAAAAATGGATTTGAACAATCCCCAGCAGATGGCGGTCAATCTTTTATACCTGGCTGAAAAAGCGGCGGGAAGCACTAAAGATGATATGACTGTCCTGGTTGCACGGATCGACCTTGAGGAAATAGCTTAATAATTGCTTCAAAATATTTAAAAAAGGGAATCCTGTAGAAGGACTCCCCTTTATTTTTGCAGAATAAGATGAATAGTATTGAGGGTAAGTCAGTGAGAGGTTTTACACATGCGGCAAAAATTCATTGATAAAGTACATGATGCCATTCGCCGGTATAAATTAATTGTTCCGGGGGAACTTGTTATTGTCGGCGTCTCCGGTGGCCCTGACTCCCTTGCGCTGCTTCATGTCTTAAATCTTCTGAGAAATGAGCTGAAGTTTAATTTACATGTCGCTCACCTGGACCATTCTTTTCGGGGAAAGCAAGCCCAGGAAGAAGCGGTCTGGGTGAAAGAAGTTGCCGAAAGCTGGGGATTGCCCTGTTCCCTTGCCAGAAGGGATGTTCCTGTCCTGGCCAAATCAAAAGGGCTGTCACCTCAGGATGCCGGGCATATGGCCAGGAAAGAATTTTTTTTAAATATTCTTAAAGAGCAGGGGGCGCAAAAGATTGCGTTGGGACACCATGCTGATGACCAGGCGGAGACCCTCCTGATCCATTTTCTTACGGGAACGGGTCCCGAAGGCCTGCGCGGAATTTTGCCCGCCAATGGTCCGTGGATCAGGCCCCTTCTTTTTGTCAGGCGTAGAGAGATTGAAGCATACTGCCATGAGCAGGGTTTAAACTTTCGGGAAGACCCCAGCAATAAAAAAAACATATACCTGCGTAACAGGATTCGCAACGAACTGCTGCCCTGGCTTTTAGATAACGTTAATCCCGGTCTGGTTGACACTTTGAACAGGACAGCCCGGATTTTCTGGGCTGAGGAGGAATATTTCCAGGCCCGGACAGAACAGGCGGCAGAAAACTGTACCGGCAAGACAGAAGACAGCGTAAAAATTATGCTGAAGCGCCTGCTGGCTCTGCCCCTTGCCTTGCAGAGACGTGTTATCCGCCTTGTTTATAAACGTTTAGGGCATGCACAGGGCCTGCCTTTTTTGCATGTGGAAGAAGTGCTGGAGCTGGCAGCGGGAAAACAGGTCGGGAAAGCGCTGCATTTGCCGGGCGGGGTGGTTGTGGAAAAGTCATATGACACCCTCTTGTTTTATCCGGCCGGGGGGAGCAGGCCGGGTGGTTTTATAGAAACACGCGAGCTTATAATCCCCGGGAGGACAGATATTCCGGAAACAGGGCAGACTGTCGAAGTCAAAGTAAGCAGCAGTCCGCCCGAAGGAATAACAGGAACCGCTGCTTTTCTGCCGTTTAACGGTGCGCTGCCGCTCTTGTTTGCGCGTTCCAGGCGGGAAGGCGACAGGTTTTGCCCGCATGGGCTGAACGGCACAAAAAAGCTAAAAGATTACTTCATTGATAAAAAAATTCCCCGGGCCCAACGTGACCGGGTACTCCTTATCTGCGATGAAAATGAAGTCCTGTGGATTCCGGGGCTGGCTGCCGGCTGCCGTCTCAATAAAAAAGGAAATTATGATCAATATCTGGTCTTAAAAGTTTTTTAGTTTATACTGCATTTATACTTTCATGCATAAAATTAACAGGCTGAGAATAATTCGTAATAAAATTGAAAAAAATCACGGAATATGGTAAAGTATATTGGTGTTTCAGTATTGAATTTAAGTGACTACTTTAGATTTAGATAAGGAGTACCGGAAGGAGGAAATACGTGAACCGTATATTAAAGAATCTGGCTATTTATTTACTAATTGTAATGGTTGCGGTCTCCATCTTTCATCAATTGGGTACCCCCCAAAAAGCAGAGGACCCTTTTAATAATGATTACAATGTTTTTTATAAAGCTCTGGAAAAGGGACAAATCCAAAGCATCAGAATTGTTCAGGAGACGGATACCCGCGTAATTTCAGGGATATTAAAAAACAGCGGTAAAGAATTTCAGCTAAACGGTCCTCCCAACGATGAAAAACTGATAGAATTGATTAAATCCAAGGATATCCTGTTTTCCCATGAGCCGGCCCCCAAACCGCCGTG
>Ga0228535_1000438_pt1 | contig 117265 bp, 99 predicted proteins | sample SJ1metagenome_FD_168457 | JGI IMG/M metagenome (GOLD analysis project Ga0228535, IMG submission 168457) | Enriched culture of PCE-dechlorinating microbial communities from Ithaca, New York, USA - SJ1 | ecosystem: Engineered > Modeled > Simulated communities (microbial... > Unclassified | place... | reverse complement strand
CTGCCAGCACCTTTGTTATTGCTGCCGTCAGCGTGGTCTTGCCGTGGTCTACGTGACCTATCGTCCCTATGTTTACGTGCGGCTTCGTCCTCTCAAATTTTGCCTTCGCCATCTCAGAATCCCTCCTCGTGTAGGAATCTCTATCCTTTTACTTTCGCAACTATTTCTTCAGCAACAGATTTAGGAACCTGCTCATAATGATCAAAAGTCATTGTATATGTAGCACGTCCCTGCGTCGCGGATCTAAGATCTGTTGCATAACCAAACATCGACGCAAGAGGCACCATTGAAGTTACAACCTGGGCACCCGCTCGGGACTCCATGCCCATAATGCGCCCTCTTCTTGAGTTGAGGTTGCCAATAACATCGCCCATATGCTCTTCCGGAACAACAACCTCGACGGACATTATCGGTTCGAGCAGAACGGGATTCGCTTTTGCGCACCCGTCCTTGAACCCCATGGATCCTGCAATTTTAAAGGCCATTTCCGACGAATCGACATCATGATAGGAACCATCTATCAGGGAAACCTTCACATCGACAACGGGAAATCCTGCTAAAGTTCCTGTTTCCATTGCCTCCTGAATCCCTTTATCAACTGCGGGTATATACTCACGCGGCACTACACCGCCTTTTATGGCATCAACAAACTCGTAACCTGCTCCTGCTTCCTGAGGTTCTATTTCCAGCCAAACATGGCCATACTGTCCTCGGCCACCTGATTGCCGAACGAATTTGCCCTCAACCTTAACTTTCTTAGCTATCGTCTCACGATAAGCAACTTGCGGTTTTCCAACATTTGCCTCTACTTTAAACTCTCGCATGAGGCGGTCAACAATTATTTCCAGGTGCAACTCGCCCATGCCGGATAAAATTGTCTGTCCTGTCTCCTCATCCGTTCGCACCCTGAATGATGGATCTTCGCTGGCAAGCTTTTGTAAGCTGAGGCCGAGCTTTTCCTGGTCAGCTTTCGTTTTTGGTTCAATCGCAATCTCAATAACCGGTTCCGGGAACTCAATAGACTCTAGAATTACTGAATTATCATCATCGCAAAGAGTGTCCCCGGTCGTTGTATTCTTAAGACCAACAGCTGCTGCAATATCTCCAGCTCGCACTTCCTTGATCTCTTCTCTTTTATTCGCGTGCATCTGCAGTATTCGCCCGATCCGCTCTTTTTTTCCTTTTGTCGAATTATAAACATAGGATCCGGACTGAATAACTCCAGAATACACCCTAAAAAAACAAAGTTGACCAACATACGGATCCGTCATTATTTTGAATGCGAGAGCCGCAAATGGTTCTTCATCCGAAGATTTTCTTTCAACTTCAGCGTCAGATCCTTCAACCACCCCCTTGATAGGGGGAATATCAGTCGGTGCAGGCATATAATCTACAACTGCATCGAGGAGATTTTGTACTCCTTTATTCTTAAAAGAGGAACCACATATAACAGGACATATCTTTATATCGATTGTAGCCTTTCGTATAGCTGCCTTAAGTTCATCTATCGCTATAACTTCACCAGCCAGATATTTTTCCATCAAATCATCATCATGGCTTGCCAGCTCTTCGATCATTTTTTCCTGATACTCTTGCGCCAACTCCAGCTCCGACGCCGGAATTTCTTCGACCCTGTACTTTGCTCCAAGCGATTCCTCATCCCAAATAATCGCTTTCATTTCCACCAAGTCTATAACACCAGCATAGGTATCTTCCTTACCAACCGGAAGCTGAATCGGAACCGGATTCGCCTTCAGCCTTTCACGTATCATCGAAACGCCACGAAAAAAATCAGCTCCAACTCGGTCCATCTTGTTAATGAAGGCCATCCGCGGCACTCTGTATTTATCTGCTTGACGCCATACCGTTTCTGACTGCGGCTCAACGCCCCCAACAGAACAGAATACAGCTACAGCTCCATCCAGTACACGTAATGATCGTTCTACCTCAATAGTAAAATCGACATGGCCAGGTGTGTCTATGATATTTATTCGGTGATCCCTCCAAGAGCACGTCGTCGCGGCCGAAGTAATCGTAATCCCACGCTCCTGCTCCTGTTCCATCCAGTCCATGGTAGCCGTGCCTTCATGAACCTCTCCGATTTTATGAGATACACCTGTATAATAAAGTATACGCTCAGTCGTAGTAGTCTTGCCGGCGTCAATATGCGCCATAATCCCAATATTTCTAGTTTTTTCCAAAGGTACTAAACGCGGCACAAAAAACTCCTCACATCCGTATCTGTCACAATTTACCAGCGGTAATGCGCAAACGCTCTGTTTGCCTCCGCCATCTTATGAGTATCTTCACGCTTTTTAACAGCGGCACCGCGGTTGTTATACGCATCAACAATTTCACCCGCGAGCTTATCCATCAAAGTCTTTTCCGCCCTTGCGCCGGCGTACTTTACCAGCCAACGCATGGCCAAGGAAGATCTTCTGTCTGCTCGAATTTCAACAGGCACCTGGTATGTAGATCCGCCAACCCGTCGAGATTTAACCTCTAAAACAGGCCTGATATTATCAAGCGACTTCTTAAACACCTTCAAGGCATCTTCATTCGTTCTCTTCGCTACCAACTCAAGAGCACCATAGAGAGCCCTCTCCGCAGTACTCTTCTTTCCATGAAGCATCAATATATTGATGAGCTTAGCTACCACTCGATCATTATATTTCGGATCCGGCAAAACAACCCGTTTTGCGACTTCTCTTCTCCTAGGCATAGCAACCTCTCACACGTGTCCTTTACTTTGGTCTTTTTGCACCATACTTGGAACGACCCTGCTTCCTGTCCTTAACCCCGACAGAATCCAGAGTTCCTCTTACAATGTGATATCGAACCCCAGGCAAATCCTTTACCCTCCCCCCCCTGATAAGAACAACGGAGTGCTCCTGCAAGTTATGTCCAACACCAGGAATATAGGAGGTAACCTCAATACCGTTCGTCAACCGCACCCTTGCAACCTTACGCAATGCTGAGTTCGGTTTTTTCGGCGTAGTCGTATATACACGAGTGCAAACTCCACGTTTCTGCGGACAGCTTTTAAGCGCCGGCGCCGTCGATTTATCTTTTTTGCTTTCCCTGCCAATTCGTATCAACTGATTAATAGTAGGCATACGCACTATTCTCCTAAGTCCGCATTTTGTGGCCAGCTAACGCCGCTTACCAGAAGCGAAACCCGACAAAAATATCAGAATAATTCTGCTATGTCAAGATTTTTTAGACTCCATTTTTGTCTTCAGAGGCTACTCCTCAACTTCCGTTTCTTCGACTACGGCTTTCTCTTCTCTACCATCTTCAACAAGCATTTTGAGATTTCGATACCGTGCTATACCAGTACCAGCGGGTATCAGGCGTCCCATTATAACGTTTTCTTTCAGCCCACGAAGGCTGTCAACCTTACCTTCAATGGCAGCCTGTGTCAAGACTTTTGTTGTCTCTTGGAATGACGCGGCTGAAATGAAAGACTCGGTCGAAAGGGACGCTTTCGTGATTCCCAAAAGAAGAGGCTCTGCGATTGCAGGGCGTCCACCGTTAAGAAGTACCCTCTCGTTCTCTTCCTCAAAGATGCTTCGCTCCAACTGGTCATCAATCAGGAAGGTAGTATCCCCGACATCTTTGATCCGGACACGACGGAGCATTTGGCGGACAATTGTTTCAATATGTTTGTCATTAATCTTGACGCCCTGTAAACGGTAGACCTCCTGTACTTCGTCTACAAGATACTTCGCCAGATCCTTTACACCCAGAACTCTCAGAATGTCATGCGGATTCGAAGAGCCGTCCATCAGGGCTTCACCGGCTTTTACAAAATCACCTTCGTGAACACTGATATGTTTACCTTTCGGAATCAAATATTCTTTTGTCTCACCCTGTTCAGGGGTGACCATTACCTTTCTCTTTCCCTTTGCATCTTTTCCAAAAGAAACAATACCGTCTATTTCAGAAATAACCGCGTAATCCTTAGGCTTTCTTGCCTCAAAGAGTTCCGCGACGCGAGGCAGACCTCCGGTAATATCTTTTGTCTTTGTCGTTTCGCGCGGAATCTTTGCGATAATATCACCGGCATTGGCCATTGAATCCTCCAGCACGGTGATATTTGCGCCGACAGGGAGGAAATAGCGGCCTACTGAGCTTTCTCCCGCCTTCACCGTTTTACCGGCTTCGTCCTTAATAGTAATCCGCGGCCTTTTGTCCGGGTCCCGTGATTCAATAATAACTTTTCGAGAGAGCCCCGTCACTTCATCCACCTGCTCTTCAACGGTGACACCTTCAAGAATATCGCCAAATTTTATCCGACCTGAGACCTCGGTAAGAATCGGCATGGTGTAAGGATCCCACTCAGCAAGAGACTCACCTGCCTTGACGTGCTGTCCATTGCCGACTTTTATCTTCGCGCCATAAACAACGGAGTACTTTTCGCGTTCGCGCCCCGTTTCATCAATGACTGCCAGTTCACCGTTCCTATTCATAACAATAAAATGGTTTTCGGCAGTAGTGACGCTGTTTATGTTGATGAACTTTACGGTACCCTCATTCCGGGATTCCAAAGATGTCTGCTCTGCATGTCGAGATGCGGTTCCACCGATATGGAATGTTCTCATGGTAAGCTGGGTGCCCGGCTCGCCGATTGACTGGGCAGCGATGACACCAACTGCTTCTCCCAGATTCACTAGATGGCCGCGCGCGAGGTCGCGACCATAACATTTTGCACATATGCCGCGCTTGCTCTGACAGGTAAGAACCGACCGGATCTTGACCTTTTCCAGGCCAGCTTCTTCAATCTTTGCAACCAGAGTCTCGTCAATTTCTTCATTTGCCGGAACCAGAACCTCATCGGTTACAGGGTCCAGGATATCATCGAGGGCCACTCTTCCGAGAATTCGGTCGCCAATATGCTCGATAATCTCTCCGCCTTCGGTCAGAGCTGAAACCAGAAGACCGTCAAGGGTCCCACAATCTTCTTCTGTAATAATCGCGTCCTGCGCAACATCTACGAGCCTCCTGGTAAGATAGCCGGAATTGGCCGTCTTCAGCGCTGTATCTGCGAGACCCTTACGGGCGCCATGAGTCGATATGAAATATTGCAGTACTGTCAATCCCTCTCTAAAATTAGCCGTGATAGGCGTCTCTATGATTTCGCCAGACGGTTTTGCCATAAGGCCTCGCATCCCCGCCAATTGCCGAATCTGCTGCGCCGATCCCCTTGAGCCTGAATCGGCCATCATATGAATCGCGTTAAACGATGGAACCTTTACTTCCTTTCCATCCGGTGACGCAACCGTATCACGAGAAAGGTTGTCGAGCATCTCTTTAGCAATTTCTTCGGTTGATTTTGCCCAGATATCGATAACCTTATTATAGCGTTCGCCATCCGTAATTAATCCTTCAGTGTACTGGTTCTGAATTTCTTTAACTTCTTCAGTAGCTTTTTCGATAATAAAGGTTTTGCCACCCGGAATAACCATATCGTCGATACAAATCGAAATACCGGCTTCAGTTGAGTACCGGAACCCGATCTCCTTCAACTTGTCGGCAAGAATGACCGTGTCCTTATTCCCTGCGAGTCGATAGCAGACATCGACGAGATTCGAAAGTTCCTTTTTGGTCATTACCTTATTTATTGCGGCAAATGGAACAGCCTCGGGAAGGATTTCCCGGAGAAGAATACGGCCAGTGGTGGTCTCTATTCTTTGTGGGGCTTCGTCGCCGGCCAGATTCTTTAGACGGACATGTATCCGCGCATGCAGATCCAGTTCGCCGGCATCATACGCCATTCGAACTTCTTCGGGAGACGCAAAGATCTTTCCTTCACCCTTGGCAAAGTACTTGTCGCGCGTCATGAAGTAAATACCGAGAACCATGTCCTGAGAAGGCACTATTATCGGCTTTCCGTGCGCCGGTGAAAGGATGTTATTGGTACTCATCATGAGAACACGGGCTTCCACCTGGCTCTCGATGGAGAGAGGGAGATGAACCGCCATCTGATCACCATCAAAGTCGGCATTGAATGCCGTACATACCAGTGGGTGCAGCTGTATTGCTTTCCCTTCGATAAGTACCGGCTCGAACGCCTGAATACCAAGTCGATGGAGTGTCGGGGCGCGGTTCAGCATAACCGGATGTTCCTTGATAACTTCTTCGAGAACATCCCAAACCTCCGGGCGCTCCTTTTCAACCATCTTTTTCGCGCTTTTTATCGTTGTGACGAAACCGCGTTCCTCCAGCTTGTTATAGATGAAGGGCTTAAACAGCTCGAGCGCCATCTTTTTCGGAAGACCACATTGGTGAAGTCTCAGTTCTGGACCGACAACAATAACCGATCGACCGGAATAATCGACACGCTTTCCAAGCAGGTTTTGACGGAAGCGACCGGACTTGCCTTTCAGCATATCTGAGAGTGACTTCAACGGCCTCTTGTTAGGACCGGCAATTGCCCTACCGCGCCGTCCGTTGTCGAACAGGGCATCGACTGCCTCTTGAAGCATCCGCTTTTCGTTTCGAATAATAACTTCCGGTGCCTGCAACTCCATCAAACGCTTCAGACGATTGTTACGATTGATTACCCTTCGATACAAATCATTCAAATCTGAAGTTGCAAAACGGCCTCCATCGAGAGGAACCAATGGGCGCAACTCCGGCGGTAAGACCGGGATGCATTCAAGGATCATCCACTCGGGCCTGTTTCCAGAGGCTTTAAACGCGTCAACAACCTTAAGGCGTTTCGAAATCTTCTTTCTTTTCGCCTCACTGGTTGCATCCAACATTTCAGTGCGCAGTTGAACTGCCAAGGTTTCCATGTCCAGAGACTTCAGGCACTCCCTGATAGCAGCAGCGCCCATCCCCGCCTCGAAACCGCTACCAAGCTCCTCTTTGAGTTTCAGGTACCGATCTTCGCTAACAACCTCAGCTAAACCAAGACCTGAATTCCCCGGCTCGGTAACTGCATACGCCTCAAAGTAGAGAACTTTTTCGAGATCCTTCAGGGAAATATCTAGGAGATTTCCGATACGAGATGGCAGAGATCGGAGAAACCAGATATGAGCCACCGGTGTCGCAAGGTCGATATGACCAAGCCGCTCACGCCTCACTTTAGAGGGAATCACTTCAACACCGCATTTTTCACAAACAATTCCACGGTGCTTCATTCTTTTGTATTTTCCGCAGTTACACTCGTAGTCTTTCGTTGGGCCAAATATTTTAGCGCAGAAAAGGCCGTCACGTTCCGGTTTGAAGGTACGGTAATTAATTGTTTCCGGTTTTTTAACCTCTCCGAAAGAACGCTCCCGGATTTTCTCCGGCGACGAGATAGATATTCTTATTGCTGAAAAATGTAACGGATCCTTTGGTTTCTCAAAAAAGCTGAAAAAGTCTTCCAAATTTCTTTCCTCCTTTTTTTAGGAGTTGGTTGCTGCTCTCCGGTATACGACCGGAAATGCTTTCCCAAGCTAGTATGTTCAAAAACTTCGGCGACCATCCAGAGACCTGACATCGCAGAGGAGAAGGGGGCAAGACATACAACGTATCCTCAAGCGACGTACAGCAAGGAGAGAAGCTATTCTTCTTCAGTCTCCAGCAGTTCGACATCGAGGCATAACGATTGAAGCTCCTTGATAAGTACGTTGAAAGACTCCGGCAGCCCCGGTTCCAAGGTGTGCTTGCCTTTGACTATAGCTTCGTACATTCTTGTTCGCCCGGCAACGTCGTCGGATTTGACCGTCAGGAATTCCTGTAACGCATAGGCAGCGCCGTAGGCCTCCATCGCCCAAACTTCCATTTCACCCAACCTCTGACCACCAAACTGCGCCTTACCACCGAGCGGTTGCTGAGTAACAAGACTGTACGGACCGATTGAGCGCGCATGGATTTTGTCGTCGACTAAATGATGGAGTTTGAGGACGTACATGATTCCAGCCGTAACCCTATGTTTGAAAGGCTCACCGGTTTTTCCATCATACAGAGTGACTTGCCCGAGCGGAGAAAAGCCTGCTTTTTCCATCAGATCGCGCACCTGCTGTTCAGAAGCACCTTCAAAGACGGGAGACGCCATGGGAATCCCCCTCTTAAGTCGCTGAGCAACCGCAAAGAGTTCCTCTTCTCCAAGGTTTTGCAAAAATCGCGACATATCCGGGTCGTTATATATCTCTCCGATGAACGATCGGAGAGAGTCGGCCGAACCGGCTTTTGCGAGCATTTCCTCTATTTTCCAACCAATCCCTTTCGAGGCCCACCCAAGATGAGTTTCAAGAATTTGTCCAACATTCATACGTGATGGGACACCAAGCGGGTTCAATACTATTTCTACGGGGCGCCCATCTTCCATATAAGGCATATCTTCTTCTGGGAGAATGCGAGAGACAACACCTTTGTTTCCATGTCGCCCCGCCATCTTATCCCCGACCTGCAGCTTTCTCTTGATGGCAACATACACCTTTACCATCTTTATGACGCCCGGCGGCAGATCATCGCCTCTCTTCAGCTTCTGAATTTTGTCTTCAAATACGAAGTTTATCAATTCAATCTGCTGTGTCAGGGTGGCAAGTATCTGTGCAACCTTTTCTTCAGTTCCCTCTCCGTCGACAATGGCGATTTCATCCCAGCGGTCAAGAGGCACGGAAGTAAGCTCTTCTTCCAGAATCTTTTTGCCCTTCATGATTACAGGACGACCTTGCCTGTCTTCAAAAGTAACCGCTGACACCTTGTCAATCAGAAGCTTCTTCAGTTTTGCAACAGCAGCGTCTCGAATGATTTTTATTTCGTCTTTTTCATCTTTCCGGAGCTTTTCCTCTTCGGCCCGCTCAATACTCTCTGTTCTCGAATCCTTATCGGAGCCTTTACGGGAGAATATCTTCGCACCAATAACAGTCCCTTCAACCCCCGGGGGGACTCTCAAGGACGTATCGCGAACATCACCGGCCTTTTCTCCGAATATTGCACGAAGAAGTTTCTCTTCAGGGGAAAGCTGTGTCTCGCCTTTTGGCGTTATCTTTCCAACAAGTATATCAGCGGGTTTAACCTCTGCTCCGATTCTGATAATACCTGATTCATCAAGGTCCTTTAAAGCTTCTTCACCAAGATTTGGTATGTCGGAGGTTATTTCTTCCTTGCCCAGCTTGGTGTCCCTTGCAACGCATTCAAATTCCTCTATGTGAATGGAGGTATAACGATCGTCTTTGACCAATCTCTCGGAAATGAGAATAGAGTCTTCAAAGTTATATCCCCCCCAGGGCATGAATGCGACGAGGATGTTCTGACCGAGCGCCAGCTCCCCCATCTCCGTGGAAGGCCCGTCAGCGATTATATCGCCGCGTTTCACATGATCTCCCACACGCACTACCGGTCTCTGGTTGATGCAGGTGTTCTGGTTTGAGCGCGCAAACTTTATCAGGTTGTAAATATCAACGCCGGTACCGGTTTCATCGTATTCGTCTTCATCGATTTTTATGACAATACGCGAAGCATCCACCGATTCAACAATCCCCGTATGTCTCGCAACAACTGAGACACCCGAGTCTCTTGCGACAACCCTCTCCATCCCTGTTCCAACCAGAGGTGAATCCGCGCGAAGCAAAGGAACAGCCTGGCGCTGCATGTTGGATCCCATCAATGCGCGGTTTGCGTCGTCATTTTCAAGAAAAGGGATGAGTGACGCTGCAACGGAAACAAGTTGCAAAGGTGAAACGTCCATCAATTCAACTTCGTCTCTTCCGATGAGGACAAACTCACCTCCCTTGCGAGCAGAAACGTAGTCCGCGACAAAGCGCCCATTCTCATCAACTTCCGCATCCGCTTGGGAAATAGCATGCCCCTCTTCCTCAAGGGCTGAAAAAAACCTGACCTCGTCCGTTACAATTCCGTCCTTAACGATACGATACGGTGTCTCAACAAAACCGTGCTTGTTGATTCGAGCATACGTTGAGAGCGAAGCTATAAGGCCTATGTTCGGACCTTCCGGTGTCTCGATAGGACAGACACGGCCGTAGTGAGTCGGATGTACGTCTCGAACCTCGAAACCGGCTCTTTCGCGGGTAAGACCTCCCGGACCAAGGGCGGAAAGTCTGCGCTTATGGGTAACCTCCGACAGTGGATTGGTTTGATCCATGAACTGAGACAACTGAGAAGAACCGAAGAATTCCTTCACAACCGCGGAGACGGGCTTCGAATTGATGAGGTCATGCGGCATCAGATTCTCAACCTCTTGCAGACTCATCCGCTCCTTGATGGCCCGCTCCATGCGAACGAGACCGATGCGATATTGGTTTTCCAGAAGCTCCCCAACAGCTCTAACACGACGATTTCCAAGATGATCAATATCGTCTATAGCTCCTCTGCCGTTTTTCAGATCAATAAGGTATCGAACCACTTCGAGCACGTCGTCCTTTGTTAAGGTCTGGCATTCCAGCGGAATTTGAAGGCCGAGCTTATAATTGAGCTTCAAACGTCCAACAGCCGACAGATCGTATCTCTCCGGATTGGAAAACAGGTTCTCAAATAGCGCCTGGGCGCTTTTCAGCGTTGGAGGATCCCCTGGCCGCAAACGGCGATAAATCTCAATGAGAGCTTCATCCGTGCTGCTGATTTTATCAACCAGCAAGGTGTCGCGCAGAGACGAGGTCACCTGAAGATTATCAATGAAGAGCACCTTGAAAGAAGCGATCTCGCGAGACTTCATTTCCTCAAGCTTTATCGCAGTTATTTCATCGTTACATTCCACCAGAACTTCGCCGGTGGAAGGATCGACAATATCATGTGACGCGAACTTTCCGACAATTTCCGCTTCAGTAATAGTAATATATTTAATTCCATGCTCCGCCATTTTCTTGATAGCGGCCTTGGTGAATTTCCTGTTTGCCTTGAGGATTACTTCTCCTGATACTGGATCAACAATATCAAAATGCGGCTTATGATTTATCAGCAATTCGGGATCAGCAAGCTTTCTTATCTGTTCACCGACGAATATTTCCTCACTTTTGTAATAGTAATTTATCAATTCTTCCGCAGAATAACCCAAGGCCTTCAATAGAACGGTAGCGGGCATCTTTCTTCTGCGATCGATTCGAACATACAGTATATCTTTGTGGTCGAACTCAAAATCGAGCCATGAGCCTCTATAAGGAATAACACGGGCAGAATAGAGCACCTTTCCGCTCGAATGAGTTTTCCCCTTGTCGTGATCGTAAAAAACACCCGGGGACCGGTGTAACTGGCTTACAATAACCCTTTCAGTACCGTTGATGATAAAGGTACCGTTCTCTGTCATGAGCGGTATTTCGCCGAAATATACTTCCTGCTCCTTCACCTCTCGAACGGCACGTGCTCCCGTCTCCTTGATAACATCCCAAATAACAAGTCGAACTTTTACTTTCATGGGAGCGGCAAATGTCATGCCTCTCTGATGGCATTCCTCCACGTCATATTTGGGAATACCAAGGGAGTACGAGACATATTCAAGAGATGCAGACTCAGTAAAATCCTTTATGGGAAAAACACTCCGAAAAACCGCCTCAAGACCGAAGTTTTTTCTTGCTTCCGCGGGTACATCTACTTGAAGGAATCTTTTGTAGGAGTTTTTCTGAATGTCGATGAGGTTGGGTATATCAATAATTTTTTTAATTTTGGCGAAGTTTTTACGCAGAAGGTGGTTATTCGCAATTGAATAAGCCATATTTTCTCCTTTGGTGAATGCCTGAAAAAGCCCGTTCCACCGGCATCGAACAGGCCATCGAATCCTGCTGTCCGGTGGAATAGCCGCTTGTTACCAAAACTCTTCACAACGAAAATAGAACAGCCAAGGCCGCACGAAGCAACCTTGGCTCATGGTGTATAAATATATCTGTTCGTTATTTAACTTCCACTTCAGCACCAGCTTCAACCAGCTGCTTCTTTGCATCCTCTGCTTCATCTTTGGAAACAGCGCTCTTCACAGGCTGAGGAGCGCCGTCTACCAAATCCTTTGCTTCCTTGAGGCCGAGGCCGGTCAAAGCGCGCACGACTTTGATTACTCCGATTTTATTAGCGCCGGCAGCCTTCAGGATGACATCAAACTCAGTTTTTTCTTCAGCGGCTTCAGCAGCTCCAGCAGGTGCAGCTGCAGCAGCAACGGCGACAGCGGGTGCAGCAGCTGACACGCCGAATTTCTCTTCCAGTTCTTTTACCAGTTCAGAAAGTTCCAGCACGGACATGTTCTCAATAAAGCTGATTACATCAGCCTTGGTAATTTCGGCCATTACTCTATCCTCCATAGTGTGTCTTTTGGTTATTATTAATGCTAGTGATTTTTATGCATTTTGTTTCTGTGACCTGACAGCTTCAAGTACGCGGACAAAACTTCCTGGTACCGCTGCGAGTGTACCGACAAAACCGGAAATCGGTGCATTCAAGGTACCAAGCAGCTTTGCGAGAAGGACTTCTCTGCTCGGCAGGTCCGCAAGTGCCTGAATATCAGATACCGAGATTGATTTCCCGGAGAGAACAGCCGCTTTCAGCTTAAAAGTAGCCTGCTGATCTTTTGCACAGCGAGTTAAAACCTTCGCAGCCGCGACCGGATCATCATAGCTGAACGCGATCGCAGTAGGTCCGGCAAAGTGAGGGGTTAAAGACACCTTGTCGGTTCCTTGAGAGGCCAGATCAAGCAGAGTGTTCTTCACTACCCTGTACTCTACGGAAGCCTTACGTAATTCATTCCGTAATTCCGTAGCCTGTGTTACGTTCATTCCGCGAAAATCAGCAAGAAAAACCGCCTTTGCGCTGAGAAGTTTTTCGTGCAGTTCGTTTATCAACTGCTGCTTGTTTTCCTTTTTCAAACGCCTTCCTCCTTTCTTGTAAGGTTAGGGTCCTAGGACCCCGCCAAAGTCGGGGGCGTACAGGCTAACCCTTACGTACCGCTAGTCTCGGTAGGCTGTTTCATCGATTAAGCCGACAGAATTTACTGTCTCCGGCACCTACTGTCTTTGACTTTGGCGATTAGCTCAATTCTCCGTTACTATGTCAATTGCGACGAAACATCCGCCACATCGAGTCCTATTCCCGGGCCCATCGTTGAGGAAAGCGATATTTTCCGAATATACGTTCCCTTTGCAGCTGACGGCTTAGCCTTTAATAAGGCTTCAATAAGAGCCAGAATATTCTCGCTGAGATTCTCCGTAGCAAACGACAGCTTTCCAACCGGTGCGTGAACGATACCTGCTTTCTCAACGCGATATTCTACTTTGCCGGCCTTGCATTCCTTCACGGAACGTTCAATATCAAAAGTAACCGTTCCGACTTTCGGATTCGGCATGAGTCCTCTTGGTCCGAGCAGCTTACCAATCTTCCCAACGACACCCATCATGTCGGGAGTTGCGATGGCCATATCGAAATCAAACCATCCCTCCTGAATCTTTGCGACAAGATCTTCCGCACCAACGTAATCGGCGCCGGCGTCTCGTGCTTCCTTTTCTTTTTCACCCTTTGCAAAAACAAGCACTCTGACTTCTTTTCCCAGTCCGTTCGGAAGCACGACAGCACCACGTACCATCTGATCAGCATGACGGGGATCAACGCCCAATCGAACCGCCACGTCTACTGTCTCGTCGAATTTGCAGTATGATGCATCTTTAACGATTTCTATGGCATCCTTTAGTGGATATGTTCTCGATCTATCAATTTTTGCGCGTGCTTCTTTTTGTTTTTTAGAAATCTGTGACATGTAGTATCACCCTCTCTTTGTTCAGACAATCTCAACGCCCATACTGCGGGCCGTGCCTTCTATTGTCAGTATTGCAGCATCGAGACTGGCTGCATTCAAATCCGGCATCTTCTTCTGGGCAATCTCTTTGACCTGATCCTTGGTCAATTTTCCTACCTTGTTCTTGTTAGGTATACTTGACCCTTTGTCAAGGCCGATTGCTTTCTTAATCAGAACCGAAGCAGGTGGAGTCTTAGTAATGAAGCTGAAGGATCTGTCGGCATAAACCGTTATTACAACTGGTGTTATGGTACCCTCATCACCTTGAGTCTTTGCATTAAAGGCCTTGCAGAACTCCATTATGTTAACACCGTGCTGACCAAGCGCAGGCCCCACGGGAGGAGACGGGTTTGCCTTGCCGGCAGGAATTTGCAATTTTATATAACCGGTAATCTTTTTTGCCATGGTTAACTCCTTCTATTACTGTGTTATCTCCACTTATTCTCTATACCATCAACTACGGGCAGCACGTAATGAACCACGCCTCAACACTTCTCAACCTGCATGAACTCGAGTTCAACAGGTGTAGCGCGACCAAATATACTCACCATCACCCGTAATTTTCCCTTATCAGGCTTTACATCCTCCACAACACCGGAAAAATTCAAAAAAGGACCGTCAATCACCCGTACGGTTTCACCAACCTCGAAAAGTACCTTAGGTTTTGGTTTTTCCGCACCTTCCTCCATGCGGCGTGTGATTTTCATAACCTCTTCATCAGGTATCTGAACCGGATTATTCCCCCCGACAAAACCGGTAACCTTGGATGTTTCCTTGACTACATGCCAAGTCTCATCATTCAACTCCATGTTTACCAGAATATAGCCGGGGAAGAACTTCCTCGATGACGTCTTTTTCTCACCTTTTTTGAGTTCAACCACAGTTTCCGAAGGAATGAGAATCTCTCCGAAAAGATCTTCCAGATTGAAGTTCTTTACCCTTTCCTGCAGGGAAAGCCTTACCTTATTCTCGAATCCGGAGTACGTATGTACCCCGTACCATTTTTTTGTCATGAACTACTCCTAGCCTAGCAACGTTCTCATGATTTTGGCTAGAACCACATCACAAAAACCGAGATAAAAAGCAATAAGGAGAATAATAAACACAACAACCCACAACGTTGATAACGTTTCTTTCTTCGCCGGCCATGTGACTCTGTGCAATTCAGCACGTACATCATCGAGGAAGCTCTTCGCTTTTGCAAACACTTGCTACCCCTTGCTATATTTATGGTTAATGAATAAGTGGCAGGCCAGGAGGGATTCGAACCCCCAACACCCGGATTTGGAGACCGGTGCTCTAGCCGTTAGAGCTACTGGCCTGCATGAAGACGAAGCAGTATACGGCATACCACTTCAGTGCAAGCTGATCTGTTACTTACTTTCTTTATGGAGAGTATGAGTGCGGCAGAAGCGGCAATATTTTTTAAACTCAAGCTTGCCGGGGGTATTTTTTTTATTCTTTGTCGTAGTGTAATTGCGATGCTTACATTCAGTGCACGCAAGGGTGATGATATCTCTCATGATATTTTCCTCTTATGTATGTCTGCGGGGGCCGTGTTAACAGCCCCCGCAAGCATGACCCTACTCGATAATTGAACTCACGACCCCGGCGCCGACAGTACGGCCACCCTCACGAATCGCAAATCGAAGTCCTTCGTCCATGGCTATCGGTGTTATCAGGTTCACCGTTACCGCCACATTGTCCCCGGGCATTACCATCTCCGTGCCCGCAGGAAGATCTACCACTCCGGTCACGTCCGTGGTCCTGAAGTAAAACTGCGGACGGTAGCCGTTGAAGAACGGGGTGTGACGACCACCTTCTTCCTTCGTCAGTACGTACGCTTCCGCCTTGAATTTGGTATGCGGCGTTATGGAGCCCGGCTTGGCAAGTACCTGCCCGCGCTCGATCTCTTCTCGCTTTACCCCGCGCAGCAACGCCCCTATGTTGTCGCCCGCGCGCCCTTCGTCCAGCAGTTTCCGGAACATCTCCACTCCGGTGACCGTGGTCTTCTGGGTCGGCCGGATTCCGACTATTTCCACTTCCTCGCCTACCTTGATGATACCTCGCTCAACGCGGCCCGTCGCAACCGTACCACGCCCGGATATGGAGAATACATCTTCTACAGGCATGATGAACGGCTTGTCTATTGCCCGCTCCGGTTCCGGGATGTAGCTGTCCACTGCTTCCATGAGCTTCAGTATGGACTGCTCTCCCAGTTCGCCCGGATCTCCCTCCAGACCTTTCAACGCCGAGCCCTTTACGATGGGGATGTCATCACCGGGGAAGTCATAGGCGGACAGCAGTTCCCGTATCTCCAGCTCTACAAGCTCTATCAGCTCCTCGTCGTCCACCATATCCGCTTTGTTGAGAAACACCACTATGTAGGGAACGCCTACCTGACGCGCGAGAAGGATATGCTCGCGGGTCTGGGGCATCGGGCCGTCCGCGGCGGAAACTACCAGTATCGCACCGTCCATCTGAGCCGCTCCGGTTATCATGTTCTTTACGTAGTCGGCATGACCCGGACAGTCCACGTGTGCATAGTGCCTATGTTCCGTCTCATATTCCACGTGCGCCGTCGCGATGGTTATCCCGCGCTCCCGCTCTTCCGGCGCATTGTCTATCTGGTCAAATGATTTGAACTCCGCCTGCCCCTTCGCTGCCAGCACCTTTGTTATTGCTGCCGTCAGCGTGGTCTTGCCGTGGTCTACGTGACCTATCGTCCCTATGTTTACGTGCGGCTTCGTCCTCTCAAATTTTGCCTTCGCCATCTCAGAATCCCTCCTGCACTCAAGCCTTCTAGTGTTGATGATGTATAGATTTATTTTTTGCGCCGTAGCCGGGTGTTAGAAGAAAATGGAGCCCACAATCGGACTTGAACCGATGACCTCTTCCTTACCAAGGAAGTGCTCTACCGCCTGAGCTATGTGGGCATTACAAGAAATTGGAGCGGGAAACGGGACTCGAACCCGCGACCCTCAGCTTGGAAGGCTGATGCTCTAGCCAACTGAGCTACTCCCGCATTCCTTTAATCTGAAGTTTTTTGAAGAAAATTGATTTATCACGGCTCCAGTTCCATCGACCAAGGTCTCCTGACAGCCTAGCAAGCCAATTACTTCTGAAGTCTTAAATGGTGGAGGGGGGAGGATTCGAACCTCCGAAGTCGTCCGACGACAGATTTACAGTCTGTTCCCTTTGGCCACTCGGGAACCCCTCCAGGGAAGATTGATGCTGATTTTATGGAGCTGGCGATGGGACTCGAACCCGCAACCTGCTGATTACAAGTCAGCTGCTCTGCCAGTTGAGCTACGCCAGCAAAACCTTAATACTATAATAATTTCGCCAAGTCTTTAGTCCGTTTCAAAACGAAGATAATCCTTATATATCCCTTTGCAAATCTTGTCAATCTTTTTTATTCCTTTAGTCATAAAAAGACGCGCATGCCATATGCCGTTCCCTCGACTTCCCAAGAAACACCCTACCTACCTGAACTTCCACGATTTTTCGCCTTGCGTCCACACCCGCCAAGAAGCTCCGGTGCGACATCCTCACGATTGACGACGCGCAGCGCAGTCACTATGTTTTCACGCTCCGCCCGCAGATGATAGAGAAGTAAGGATTTCTGCAACCGTTTTTCCTTTTCGCTTCGCGCCACATACACCTCCTCCCCGGTTAGAGGGTCCAGGCCTGCATAGTACATACAGGTTGCGCGCGTACCCGGGGTCGGCGTGAAATCCTGCACCTGCTCTACCCTGAGCGACAATCGCCTCAGCAGCAGGGCGGTATCCACCATGTCGGAGAGCGTACAGCCTGGATGACCTGACATCAGGTAGGGGACAACATACTGGCATTTTCCGAGCCTGACGCTCTCTTTTCTAAAATATTCGAGGAATTCCACAAACTGCTGACGGCCGGGCTTCCCCATTCGCTCCGTAACCGTATCAACCAGGTGTTCGGGGGCTATCTTCAGAAGACCTCCCACGTGATGTGCGAGAAGCTCATGAAAATAGTTAGGCTGTCGGCGAAACAGGTCAAAACGGATGCCGGATGAAACGGAAACATGCCTGATCCCCTTTATTGAGCGGATCTTTTTCAGGAGCAGCGCTGACGCATGGTCTGCCGTTCTAAGCCGTCCGCACACCTCGGGAAAAAGACAACTCACCCTGCGACAAGCTGACCGGCTCTTCCGATTCTCGCAGGACATTCCGTACATGTTCGCGCTTGGGCCGCCCACGTCCGTGACGCTTCCGGAAAACCAGGGAAAGCGGGTGAGTTTCGCAACCTCCTCGAGTACCGAAACCTTGCTCCTCGACTGCACCGTCTTTCCCTGGTGAAGCGCTATCGAACAGAAGGCGCATCCGCCAAGGCAGCCGCGGTGAGTTGTAATGGAAGACCTGATCTGTTCCCATGCCGGTATCGGTTCCCGGTAGGAAGGATGCGGCGACTTCGTAAAGGGAAGCCCGTACACCTCATCCATCTCACACTCCGCGAGCGGTAGTGCAGGCGGATTGCAGACAAGAAATCGGTCACCATGCCGCTGCGCAACCACGGTACCGCGGAACGGGCTCATCTCCGCTTCCGTGATACGGAATGCCTCGGCAAAGGACCGGCGATCGGCCGCAACTTCCTCCCAGGAGGGGATCTCCCGCACGGGAGCATGTACATTGGATACATCGGCGGCAGAGGATATGTATGCAGTCCCCTTGATGTTGGTACAAGCGCGCAGATTCTCACCGCGCCGCACCCTCTCGGCAATCTCAAAAAGTGGGCGTTCGCCCATTCCGTAAACCAGCAGGTCGGCTTTTGCATCGAAAAGAATGGACCGTCGAACCTTGTCTTCCCAGTAATCGTAGTGGGCAAATCTGCGCAGGCTGGCTTCGACCCCCCCCAGGACGACGGGCACGTCCTTGAACGCCTCTTTCAGTCGCGTTGTGTAGACAATGGTTGCCCGGTTGGGACGGGCGCCGTGCCGGTTACCCGGTGTATAGGCATCATCCCGGCGCAGCCGTTTTGCCGGGGTGTAGTGGGCCACCATGGAATCCATTGCGCCGGCGGACACGGCAAAGAAAAGGGCCGGGCGTCCGAGGGCCATGAAGGATTCTTTTGAGCGCCAGTCGGGTTGGGGCAGGATTCCGACACGGAATCCGCGGGATTCAAGAAGGCGAGCAAGAAGCGGTATCCCGAATGCGGGATGATCGATATACGCGTCACCGGAGACAAAAATAATGTCAAGTTCCGACCAACCTCGGCGGCCCGCTTCCTCACGGGTAATGGGAAGAAAAGACATCAGGGAAAGAGCGGCAGGACGTCCAGCCCCATCTTCTCGGGAAAGCCGTTCATGATATTCATGTTCTGGACTGCCTGACCCGAGGCTCCCTTGACGAGATTGTCAATGACGGAGACAACCACGACGCGACCGGTGCGCTGATCAACCACGAGGCCGATGTCGCAAAAATTCGATCCCCGCACGTGGCTTGTCGACGGATAGACTCCCTCCGGAAGAATCCGCACGAAACCCTCGCCCCGGTAGAAATCCCGGTACAACTCCAGCAGCCCGGCCGTGGAGACCTCCTCCGTCAGACGGCCATAGAGCGTGGAAAGGATTCCACGATCCATGGGAACGAGATGTGGTGTGAACGAGATTGTTACCGCCTCACCGGCGAGAAGCGAAAGTTCCTGTTCAATCTCCGGGGTATGTCGGTGGACGGCGACCCCGTACGCCTTGAATCCTTCATTAACCTCGCAGAAGAGAGTATCGACCTTGGCGCCCCGCCCCGCCCCGCTGACCGCCGACTTTGAGTCGGCAATAATGGAGGTATGATCCACAATGCCGTTCCGCAGCAGAGGCGCCATTCCGAGAATGACACTGGTCGGGTAACAGCCCGGATTTCCAACGAGATCAGACCCGGCAATTGCGTCCCGCCTGATTTCCGGCAGTCCGTACACCGCAGTGCGCAAGACTTCCGGATTCATATGGGGCTGATACCAGGAAGCGTACTCATCGGGAGAGCGGAAACGATAGTCGGCGGAAAGATCGACGACCTTTTTGCCCAGTTTCAGGAAGGAGGGAACAACTTCCATTGCCGCCTGGTGCGGGAGGGCGGTAAAGATGAAGTCGGCCTTCTCCGCAACCCGAACCGGCTCAAGCCTCTCCAGTACCAGGGTGAAGCGGTCGCGCACCGACGGGAATATCTCCGCGACGGTCTTGCCGGCGCTTCTCTCCGAGGTGACGCAGGTAACCTCCACCTCCGGATGACCATGGAGGATCCGTAAGAGTTCAACACCCGTATATCCGCTTGCACCGACAACCGCTACCTTTATCATGTGTATTCCCCCTTGGGACGGATACGCAAAATACTGATAAACCGTATTTCACCCCGATATCTTCCGCTGCAACTTCAGACGCAGAAAAGGGGAAACCCGCTCGGATTTCCCCTCCATTGATATTCTGTGAAGCGATTCGAATCTTAACGTTTGGAGAACTGGAAGCTCCGGCGGGCAGCCGCCTTGCCGTACTTCTTACGTTCCTTGACGCGCGAATCACGCGTAATAAAGCCCGCTTTCTTCAGCACACCGCGCAGGGCCACATCAGCTTCGAGCAGCGCCTTGGTGATTCCGTGCTTGATGGCTCCCGCCTGTCCGCTGTCCCCGCCTCCCTTGACGGTTACGTAGATGTCGAACTTATCCGCATTCTCGGTGAGCTCAAGCGGTTGTTTTACAACCATCTTGGATGTTTCCCTGCCGAAGTAATCATCAAGACTCTTGTCGTTAACGATAATCTTGCCGCTTCCGGGTTTCAGCCAGACCCTGGCGATGGATGATTTCCTTTTCCCGGTACCGTAGAAGCTTGCTGCTGCCATATATCTTCTCCTGATGCGATAGTAGTGAAAATGTAATTATACCTGCAACGACTTGGGTTGCTGCGCCTCATGGGGGTGGGTTGATCCCGTATAGATCTTGAGCTTCTTGAGCATGTGGCTTGCAAGCTTGTTCTTGGGCAACATCCCTTTAACCGCCTTCCGGATGATGTCTTCGGCCTTTTTCTCCATCAGCTTTCCAGCTGTAATGGATTTGATTCCGCCGGGATACCCGGAGTGGCTGTAGTAAATCTTGTCGGAAAGCTTGTTACCGGTCAGCACTACCTTCTCCGCGTTGACGACTATCACGAAATCACCGCTATCCACGTGGGGGGAAAACAGGGGCTTGTTTTTACCGCGAAGGATAGAGGCGATCTGGGTAGCTACCCGGCCGAGAACCTTGTTTTCCACATCGACCAGGAACCAATCCCTTGCAATATCATTATTTTTGGGCACGAGCGTTTTCATATAACCTCACAACTGGATAATAAATCAATTTCTTTGACGTATTGAAAGATGGTAAATCTAAAACATAGACATGTGCTTGTCAAGAAGTTTTTCTTTTACCACGTCGTATCAGTAGTATACCTCCATGAGGCACAATCCTTGCGGAGGCGCGGTGCTTCCGGCACGCGTTCGATCCCCGGACTCAATCAATACTGGAATATCGTCCGGGGACAGGCTCCCTCTCCCGACGGATACCAGGGTACCGACAATGATGCGCACCATGTTTTTGAGAAATCCTGAACCCTTGACATCGAATATCAGAAGTGTTCCGTCCCGCCGGATATCAAGACTGTCAATACGGCGAACCGATGTTTGCGCCGCGCAGTTTGCGGCCCTGAAGGCGGCGAAATCCTTCTCGCCGATGAAGTGGCGCGCAGCCTGAACCATTGCCTCCACGTCAAGGGTGCAGCCAACTCTCCAGGTGAACAGTCGCGACAAGGGTGACCGTCGCGAAGCAGTCAGGACCGTGTACCGGTAGTGCTTGCCCTTTGCGTGTCTGCGGGGGTTGAAATCGGCCGGCGCCTCCACTGCCTCGCGCACGGCGATATCGGACGGAAGGAGGGAATTCAGTCCGTCCGAAAAGGCCCTGACCGGGATGCTCTTCTCCGTGCGGAATGCGGCAACCATTCCCAGGGCGTGGACACCTGCGTCGGTGCGGCCCGACGATGCTATTCGAACCTTTTCCTTCAGAAGCTTCGCCAGGGCCTCCTCCATAACCTCCTGGACGGAGAGACCGTTGGGCTGGACCTGCCACCCCGCGTACTGCGTCCCCTCATATTCGATTGTCAGCTTTATGGTGCGCATAGAAAAAGAGAGACGCCCTGCGGGCGTCTCGGAGAAACAAGAAAGCGTTTATCCGGCCGTTGAAAACCGGCGAAAGACGAAACGTCTCTACAGATATTCCTTGATAAGGATCTCGGCAATCTGCACCGCGTTGGTTGCCGCCCCCTTGCGGATATTGTCCGCGACAACCCACAGGTTCAGACCGTTCTCAACCGACTCGTCCTCGCGGATACGACCCACATAGGTCAGATCCTGACCCGCCGCGTCGATGGGCATCGGGTATACCTTCTTTGCCACGTCGTCCACCAGCTTGCAGCCGGGAGCCTTCTTCAGCAGCTCGAATGCCTTGGCAACGGTGATCTTTTTCTCGGTCTCGATGTTCACCGATTCCGAATGGCCGTAGAAGACCGGAACGCGAACCGTGGTGGCCGTCAGCCGGATATCGGATTCCATGATCTTCCTGGTCTCGTTGACCATCTTCATCTCTTCCTTGGTATAGCCGTTCGGCTCGAAGGAATCGATCTGGGGAAGACAGTTGAACGCGATGCGGTACGGGTAGACTTTCGCCTCCGCGGGCCTGCCGTTGAGCATCTCGCCCGCCTGGATCCGCAGCTCGTCGATGGCCTTCTTGCCGGTACCCGACACGGCCTGATAGGTTGAAACCACGACCCTCTTGATGGTGCCGTAATCGTGCAGCGGCTTGAGGGCCACCACCATCTGGATGGTGGAGCAGTTCGGGTTGGCGATGATTCCCTTCTTCGTGTAGCCGGCAATGGCGTGGGGGTTCACCTCCGGAACCACGAGGGGCACATCCGGGTCCATGCGCCATGCGCTTGAATTGTCGATGCACACCGCACCGGCCCGCGCCGCGGAAGGGCAGAACTCCTGGGAGCGGCTGCCGCCCGCGGAAAAGAGGGCGATATCGATCCCCTCGAACGCATCGTGGTCCAGGAGCTCCACCTGAACCGGCTTCCCCTTATACTCAAGAACCTTCCCGATACTCCTCTCGCTCGCCAGGAATTTGATCTTTCCCACCGGGAAGTTTCTTTCCTCAAGACACTGAATCATCTGGTTGCCCACGGCGCCGGTTGCGCCTGCTATGGCAACATTCCACAGTTTTTTCGCCATCTCCGCCAATCTCCTCTCTCAACGACCCCCTGTCCCCGGGCCGGAAAATTTTACAATTTTATTGAGAGTAAACGAGTATTGTCAACAAAAAAGAAAAAAGGGGAAGCGGAATATCGCCTCCCCCCTTCCAGCACAGCCTTTCCGCCCTCGTCAGCTGACCGCTTTGGCCACCATATCGCCGACCTCGGTAGTGGAATATCCCATCTTGCCTGCGCTCATGCTCTTCATCTTCTGCATCACGCCGACCATGGCCGACTCAACGTCCTTCGCGGCCTTCTCCTCACCCAGGATATCAAGCATCATCTGGGCCGCGCCGATGGCCGCCATGGGATTTATCACATTCTTGCCGGTATACTTGGGCGCGCTCCCCCCGATGGGCTCGAACATGGAAACGCCTTCCGGGTTGATATTGCCGCCGGACGCAATGCCCATACCGCCCTGCACCATGGCGCCCAGGTCGGTGATGATGTCGCCGAACATGTTGTCGGTCACGATGACGTCGAACCACTCGGGATTCTTCACCATCCACATGGTGGTGGCGTCCACGTGGGCATACTCCCGCTTGATGTCTGCATAGTCCTTGGCGCCGATCTCGTGGAAGGCCCGCTCCCAGAGATCGAAGGCAAAGGTGAGAACGTTGGTCTTGCCGCACAGGGTCAGGGTCTTGTTTTTGTTGCGCTTGCGGGTGTATTCGAAGGCGTAGCGCAGGCAGCGCTCGACACCCTTGCGGGTGTTGATGGAGGTCTGGATGGCCACCTCGTCCGGTGTCCCCTTCTTCAGCACGCCGCCGGAGCCGGTGTAGAGCCCCTCGCTGTTCTCGCGCACCACCACGAAGTCGATGTCCTCGGGCTTCTTGTCCTTGAGCGGGGTTTCCACGTTTGGGTAGAGCTTCACCGGACGGAGGTTGATGTACTGGTCCAGTTCGAAACGGAGCTTGAGCAGGATCCCCTTCTCCAGGATCCCCGGCTTCACGTCGGGGTGGCCGATGGCGCCCAGGAAGATGGCGTCGAACTGTCTCAGGTCGGAAACAGCGGTCTCCGGCAGGACCTCGCCGGTACGCAGGTAACGCTCGCCGCCAAAATCAAAATCGGTATACTCCATCTTGATACCATACTTGCAGTTCACCGCATCAAGAACCTTCAAACCCTCTGCAACGACCTCGGGGCCGGTCCCGTCCCCGCCGATAACGGCAATTTTGTACATTCCGTTCTCCTTTTACCTTAATGTTCAAAAGCCTGGTGAGTAGCGAATCTTATAGAAATAAATGGATTTGTCAACAGAATGAAAAGCTTAAGGCTCTCGACCACGGGCACACACGGCCAGAACGGTACAAAACATCTATTGCTTACAGCTTTCCGTTGACGGTTTTTTCGTCCGTACCGTTCAGTATCCGCTCCACCACTTCAACCCCCTGCATGAAGGAATGATCCATGTTCCCTACTTCGTACTTCCAGGCGCCGAAACGGCCGCGGGAATATACCCCCTTGGATTCCAGGAACGGCTGGATTATTCCAAGCGCCCTGTCCCGTTCGAGCGTCGGGACAGGATAGGAATACGGGATATCAATGAGATAGCGACTGACAATACGGCTGCGCTCGTCTTCGGTTATCATCCCTGCATTGATCAGCCCTTGGATGGTCTCTTCGATGATCCGGTCTTTATCAACCGGCTTATGGGGCGAGTAGGTGGTCTCGCACATGAGGGAGAAATAGCTTTCGATGTCGCCATTTGGGACGTTGTAGGGAGAGTAGTTGAAGAAATTGGTCACCCGGTAGAAGGGTGAATTGGATTCAGGGAAATACATCCAGCATTTGGGATCGACCCGCTTCCCGGCAAAGCCGAGACCTACGATAAGCCCCCCATTATGGACCAGGTCCTTGGAAGCGTCGCGCACAACATCGGGAAGGGCGGTGCATTTCCCGATGAAAATATCCAGAGGGATCGTGTTGATGAGCGCGTCGTACCGCTCCCGACGGCCATTGGCAAAGCGTATCTCTTTCGATTCCAGGTCAACGGACACCAAGTCGTGGTCGCAGGAAATGCGCTCCCTGAACGGCCGGGCAATACCCTCGAATATGACCCCGGTTCCCCCGAACTTGGGAAATTTGAACCGGTTGTTCGGCCCCCAGTTAACATCGTCCTTGTGTTCGGCGATGTTTTTCTCAACCCGCGCGAGGTCCACAACACTCACCCGTTCGCCCAACCACTCCTTGCCCATGGTTTCCAGCGGCACGCCCCACACCTTGCGGTTATAGGGCTCCATGAAGTACCTGACAATGCCTTCACCGAAAATCGCGTCCATCCACTCGCGGAAATTCCTGGCATCATCCGGATTGGTTCGCACGGCACGCAACCCGTCGAGGCACTTCTGCAAGGCATCCTCGGGCAGATGGCGGATGTTGTTCTGGAAGGGATACGGCACCCAGGTTTTCAGGATTCGGATCCAGCTTTCCCGGAGGTGGTTGCAGTATTCATCTCCTAGGGCTTCCTCGACTGCCTTGTCGAAATAGTCGTAGTGCGAGAAGAGGACATGGCCGCCGACGTCCCAAGTGAAACCCTTGTCGTCGACAAAGGACGCGGAGAGACCGCCTACGTGGGGGTTGCGCTCGAAAAGCATACAATTGTCGTAGCCAAGCTTATCAAGGTGGTACACCGCACCAAGACCACACGGTCCCCCTCCAAGAATCATGATCATGGCCTCACGATGTACATCCTGAATATCCTTTTCTCTCTTCATCTTTGGAACCTTAGCTAAGCATCACGGTCTACCACCCGAACAGGGGGAACTTTGCAGTCAGGCACTCCAAGAATGCGATAAATGAGTGAACGAAATGCTATCATGAGCCTTAGCGGCAGGGGAATAATTATGACTGGCGTCAGAAGAAGAAAACGCATCCGCTGATAACCATTCATTACAAAGAAAATATTAAATATCTCGCGCCAGAATTGTTCCTTGTTTATGTGTCGCTCAAGAATAATCCAAAAGCCTAGGCACTTGAAGAATCCCCGCTTCGACGTTGCCTGTTCTATCGTCGCAAACCGCAGACGACGTTCAGGTATAGTAAGGCAACAATTGAGCCAGCCATTATACCAGGAAAGGGGGGAAAGCACCGATTCGTTCACATCATTGCGGACCACGACTTCGGAAGACGGCAAGTAAACTATTGCGTTTTTCTGCAGCATTTTGTTTATGAAGGCAAAATTCGGGTAGCGCTCTGCGCTCAGCCTGAACCCCTTGACGATGCAGTCATAGTCAAAAAGTGCCGTCCTGAAAATACATGCCGGGAAGAAACTGAGTGCAAAATGCGGAAGAAACCCTGCACCAACCAACTCGCTCATCGTTCCGCTACGTCCCCGCGACATGAAAGGGGGCTGCAACGGGCCAACCACAATGAGGTCGTGCTCTTTCCTTTCTACAACTTCGATCACCTCACAAGCGGCCGACCAATCGTATGTATCGTCATCACAAATTATCCAAGTATATATCGAACCCGACAGTTCGACAGCCCTCAGGTAGTTCGCATCACCGCCGATGTTTATCGAATGACGAATTACCCGGTAATCCGGAAAACAGTTGCGGAATCGCTCTGCCACCTGCGGAGTATCATCGGTCGATGAATTGTCCAGGATTGTAAGCCTGAACCGCGAAAAAGGACTATCCTTCAACTGCTGGAGCGTGGTCTCAAGATATGCACTGCGGTTATAGGTTATGAGGAATATGTCGAGCATGTTCTCAGGCATTGTCGGCATAACGAACCACTGCCTTCCGTAGCGCCATTGGCAGACGGAGCAGCATCAGAAGGCTTACTAGGAGAATATGCCACCTCTTCGGCGATGGCAGGCCCCACACGATATCAAGAAGAGCCACCCATAATTTCTTGGAACGTTCGTCGCCGTCCAGGAGGAAACACGAGATTACAGAGACGCCATCGCCGGTTATGTACGCGTCGATGGCAATCTGGCGCAAAGCTCGATCTTTGATACTTTGACAGCAATTGACCCAGGCGGCACAGCTATAGAAATCGGCGACGCGCGCCTCTTTTTCCTGAAGCACGATAGGGCATCGGCTGATGAATACCTTCGCATTATTTTCGACTAGAGCATTAACAAATGCAAAGTTGGAAAACATGTTGTTCACCAACCGGTACCCCCGGACCAGACACTCTTCGTCAAAATAGGAACTGCGAAAAATAAGCGACGGCCAGACGGTGAAGGCGTAATAAGTTCCTGAGTTCGAGCGGATACATTCGGACATGTCGCACGACACGTCACCGTTCCAACCAATTGCAGCACGACTTCCAACGTGGAGAACGCTGTAGCTGCCGCTTTCAATCGCTTCAATCACTTCTTGAGCAGAAGTAAAATCATACTCGAAAAAATCCGGCAGCACCCACCCATATGGTGCAGTGATGCTTTCTACGGCATGCAAACACGCCGCCTCCACTCCAATGTGCTTCCCATACCTCATGAAGGTGAGTCCTGGCAATGAAGCTGCATGCTGCAGACATACTGCCTCCGCGGAAGTGGCAGAGCCGTTGTCGCAAACGGTTATCTTCGCATTCCTGAATACGCTTTCGGCCAACTGAAGCAGGATTGTGTCCAGCGATGAAGGCCTGTCCGAGGTTACAACCACAATTTCCAGTGAAGTGAGTGAACGGGATCGATTGTCAGTTTTCATACACATCCCGTGGGTCAAACTCTTTCTCAATGTAGGGTAAACCGCGCAAACGGTAGTTCATTTTTCTCAGAAACCCGAGAAACGACAACGGCAGCAGCATCCCCGAAATAAATGCAGCCAGAAAGTACAGGCGTTGTTTCAAGCTGTAGGAGAGCCATAGCAGTATTGCATCTTTCCAGAAGCGCTTACGGTTGCGGGAAAAATCGAGCCGCTCACACCCCACCAAAGCAAACAGTTCTTTCAGCAGCCCTCCACCCGCACCTGTCATATCCTCGATAACCCTTGCCCTGAGTTTCCTGTCAGTTATAGAAAGGGCGCACTTGCACCATGCGGCATACTGCGAGAAGGGAGAAACGCCGGTGGAACCCCAACCGCGGGTGATGATCGGAGTCAGGGCGACATAAACGGAGAAGCGATTCGTAAACGATTTGTGAATGAAAGGAAACTGCGGATACAGATACTCGTAAAAACGATAGCCCTGTTCCAGGCAATCCCCGTCGAAAAGTTCCGTCTTGAAAATGATAGAAGGAACAAATGAAAGTGCGGGGTAGTATCGTGCACCTTGCTTCATGAGGACATCAGCCGTAGTCACAAGACCCCGCTCCCATGACTCTAGATGCTCGTCGCTAACCCAGATGATGTCGCATACTCCGTCACGGACAGAGGCGATAACATCGGAACAGTCAGAAAAATCGTAATCGTCATCGTCACAGAGGACCCAAGTATAGGCTGACGTTGACAGCTCGATAGCTCTGAGGAAGTTGGGGCCTCCTCCGATGTTCTTATCGTGCCGAACGATTTTCAGTTTGGGAAACCTATCGGCATAGCGTTGGCAGACCTTCTCAGTATCGTCTGAAGAATGATTGTCGTATAGGGTAAACTTCACTCTACTGAACGGACTCTGTGCCAATTGGCCAAGCGTCTTCTCAAGATGCTCACTTCTGTTGTAAGTAATCAGTGCAATTTCTAGCTGGTCTTCCAAACTTGAGTAGCTTACCACGTCACCGCCTGCTTTAGATATTCGCCTGACTGCTGCTATGGTTTCCGAAGCTTTCGCAAAATTGTGAATACACCGTTCCGTACATTCATCACTCTAATCGCCAGTGCCGGGTACTTCAACATATTGGTTACCACAACGGTAAAAAGGTGAGCAAGAGCACTTCGTACCCAAAAACGTCGACCACACATTCGACAGTACATCATCTTATTGAAGAGCAGCCTATTCTGCAGAAGTGAAAAAAGAACAGAACCGGAATCAACCACAGCGAAATTCCGATAGGTCATCCTCTTATCGCAATGGGGACAAACAACAGTGATCGCATTCTGTTCAACTTTTTCGGGAAGCGCGTACCGGCTATGGGCATAATCAACTCTCAACACCTCCATCCTGAGCCTGAAGAAATCCTCATCGGGCATTTCAGTCATGTTGAAGATGTCGAACAGATGATGTTGCACAAAATCTAGCCGATCGCAAATTATTCCCTTCTGGAGACAGTAGCGGTAAAGTTCACTTCCAGGGTACGGTTGTACAAACCCCAGAAGAATCCCTGCATCAGAATGTTTTTTCCAGAATTGGATCGTTTCCTCGGCAGTCGACATCGTTTCAGAAGGATCCCCGAAGATAAAATTCCCCTGCAATCTGAGATCGGTCTTAAGAATGCAATGCACCGCCCTGTGGATATCTTCGGGCAGTATCTTCTTCCTCATACTATCGAGAACGTTTCCACTGTAGCTCTCGATCCCAAGGCTTAGGTTGTAACACCCTGCATCACGCAGCATCTGCAAATTCTCATCATTAATATTTTCGACTCGGAGTTGACACCCCCATTTCAGTTCCCATGGCAGAGTCTTGCGAAACTGTGTGATACGTTCGCAGAATGTCTTAAGCCTATCATCGTCAATCGAGAAGAGTTCATCCAGAATCTCGAGAACGTTGATCCGGTACTTGGGAACAACCTGCCCTAATTCTTCAATGATCGAATCTACAGAACGCTGCCGGTACACTCGGCCAAGAGGATGGTAGCAAAACGTACAATCATACGGGCAGGATCTTGAAGCAACGACCGGATAGCCGCGCGGATGGTCGAAATAATCGAGATAGTACAGATCCGACGGTTTAAATGTATCGATGTGTTTTCTGAACCCGAGCGATTCATAATCGGGATACGGCAACTCATCGAGACACATAATCGGCTTGCGAGCGTCCGTCATGCAAAAGCAGTCATCCGAAAGGTAGGCTATCCCCTGGACAGCATCCACTTCCGTATTTTTTTCAAGTGCAGAAAGCAGCTCGCAAACCGTCACCTCTCCTTCGCCAATGACACCGTAATCAGCTTGAAAGGCCCGCAACATCAACTCCGGCTCCGACGAGATTATCCCCCCACCTACCACCGTCGTGGCACCAGCTTCCCGTGCCACCTGCACTACACGTTTAATATCAGTGAAATGACAAGCCAAGCCGCCTGTAGCAACGACGTCATACCTGCAGCAGGCATTATTCAGATCGAAGGTGTGGTTGAGATTGAGGCAGTCTACGACGTGACCAGCAGCTTTAAGCGCGGAAACAACGTACGCAAGACCAACCGGAAATATTTTCGTGCCGCTTCTTGGGGCAACAACCAGGACTTTCAAGTCAGCAGTACCTCAATTTCGTTTCTTGTAAGGTAAGTGACCTCACTTCGAACAACTACAAGTTAAAATCGTCATTTACTAATTTTACATAAGAAATTGTCCGGGCAATGGCTTCATCCAGGGAAATGCGTGCCTGAAGTCCGAGAAAATCACGCGCCCGCGCCACTGAAGGAACATACCTCTGAGGCAATGCATCAGGGTCGGCTTTCCGCACGATATGGACATCAACTGCGGGAGATGACGCTTTTGCGACACGCTGAGCCAGTTCGGCTATCGTCACCGCCGTTTCAGATCCGACGTTATACGGTTGGCAGGATTCCCCGCGAAGAAGAATAGTCCAAAGCCAGATCATGAGGTCGGCTGCATAAAGATAGGAACGGTGCGGAGTGCCATCCCCTTTTACGACAATGGGACCTCCCTTCACAGCATCGAGAATGAAGTTGCCGATCGCGTAATGGATGTCCAATGGAAGGTACGGCCCGACGAATGAAAAACACCGGGCAATGACCGCGTCGAATCCATACCTTCTGGAGTAGCATGCCGAAAGCATTTCGGCCGCGCGCTTCGCCTCTCCCCAGACCCCATTCGAATCCATGGGATTGGGCGCGCCAGCGTAATCTTCCGGAATATGCGTCATCTCCCCCGGCTGGCAGCCATAAACGGCACCGGAACTTGTGAGCAGGTACTTCTTCGCTCCGCATCTCGCTGCGAATTCCAGCGTCCGCCTTGTTCCCAGGACAAGCGTATCAAATTTCACCAGAGGATCTTCGTTGTTGAACGTGGCGACCGCTGATGTCGCTGCAGCATGGATGATGTGGGAGAAATTCCCTTCCGGAAAGACGAAATCCTGGATATCACCCTGCTGGAAAGTAATCGCGGGATCGTCGGTAACATGCGGCATCTTCTCAAGAAAAGCGGCAGGAGATCGAGAAAGCACCAGGGCGCGCGCCTTCAGGTCGAATCTCCTGTTTGCCCACAAAAGGCTTTCAAGAAACCAGCTGCCAAAGAAGCCGGTCCCCCCAGTGATGAAGAGTCGTGCGCCGTGCAACTCATCCCACAGCCCCTCGGTATGTGCAAGTATGTGATCAAGATCCCGTGCTTGCGTGTTGTCCCGGCGTCTATCGGCCATCACTGTTCTTTCCTTGGAAAAGGTAACGATACGCTCTACTCGAGAAAATCATCAGGAGAGAACACTTCCGCGCAGGGCACCGGAAGCGGCTTGCCGTATATTTTCTTCGACTCGTACTCATTGATGAAGTGCCTGTCCTCAGCAATCAGACAGGTATCAACATACTCCCCGAAGTATTTTATTTTCATTCCTCGCTCAATGATATCCTTAAGAGGTTCTTCGAAGAAGTTTCCCAACGAAGTGTGGATGTAGGGACAAGGCATAACATCACCGAACTTTGTAATAGAAACCATTCGTTTCACTGCAATACAGCCCAAATTAAATCCATAACCCGGCGTCAGATGCGTAAAGACATTATACTTTGTTTCCAGTTTTCTCATGTAATCCATATCATCTCTGGTCACTAGAATATCAATAATCCCCTCCCAGTCGCCCACAGGCTTGGCATATGTCACGAAGACGCCGACACCTTTTTCCTTCGCGAATTCGAGGAATTCGATAAACTCACTCGATCTGACACGTTTTTTTGTCACAACCGTCGCGATGATAATGTTCAAACCCGCTTCTTTTGATGCATCGATGGCCCGCAAGGCCCGTTCGTGCGAGCCCGGCATCCGCCTGAACGCATCGTGCTCCGTGGCGGAAAGACTGTCAAGGCTCAACTGGATCTTGTCAAGCCCGATGTTCTTCAGGTGACGCGCCCGCGCATGATCCAGATACCAGCCGTTCGTATCTGATGTTATATAAAACTTCTGAGGATCAACCGCTCTGATGAGGTCATCAAGATCTGGAAACATGAGTGGCTCACCTCCAGTGATAACCAGATGAGCCAACCCCATGGCATCAGCCTGTTTCGAAAGTTCCCTGACATCATCAAGAGTAAAACATCTTACTCCCATTTTTCTGCGCAGTTTGGTTATACAGCAGTGCTGACATCGAAAATTGCACGTATAGTCATACTGGAACTGCAGGATTGCAATACTCTCGCCCTTCCTGACTTTCTCCCTGTAGTTCATGATCTTTTCATAAACATAGGGCTTTTCCAGCTTGAGTTTATTTCTTTTGTTTGACTCATCCGGGGTTAGCTGTTCTTGCTTGATAGACATAATATCTGTACTCCTGATCGTTGCTCTTCCACGGCTGGACAAGGTGGCCGCTGAGCAGCAAAACCACGGTCATCACCTGAACCCGGCACTGATCCGGGCTCATCGAACGATTTCCAACCCGTAGTCTCTTAGTACCGCAATGTCAAGCTGCCCGCCGTGCCGCTGTTTCAGTATCCCAACCACTTCATCCGAATAGCTGGCAGCCATGACGATCACGGCGGCTACCGGATCCGATTCCAGCAGGTCTGGAGCGACTATGGGAATCTGAGTGGCCGGAGTAAACTTTCCCTGTTTGAACGTTGCGGAATCGACCACATACTTGATCTTGCCGGCCAAATCCGTCAGGGCCATGGTGGCGAGCGCCTGATGACCGGCTCCCCAGACTGCAACCTTGTTCGCACCGTAACGGACGATATAGTCCGTTATCTCTTGCCTGAGTTGTTCACGCGAGTCACGGAAGCTTCCGAGATCAAGCCGTTTTCGCTTTCTCACGGTCGCGGAGATGATGTAGTCGTGCCAGATTTCAGAACAGTCAACAATGTCAAATCCATTGGTCTGAAGCGTCATCGCCAAGGTCTCCCGGGTAAAATAGAGTAAATGGTCGCCAATGAACTCGGTAAAAAGGTTATTTCTCAGGATCATGTCGAAATTGGGCACCTCAACCAGGCCAACAGCCTCATCCGACAGGTTGTTCCCTATCCCGGAGAGAGTGCCGTTCGGGTTGGGAAGATGCTCAAGAAAGTTCAGCAAGAAAAAGCCATCAAACGGAGCATGCTCCAGCCTGCATGCGGCATCTTCCAAAAAGACCCTCATGACTTTGAGACCGGCGCCGGCACAGTGCGACACTGACGCCTCTCCGTACTCCAAGCCATAGGAATTCATGCCCGCTTGTTGCAACAAAGAGAGAAATTCTCCCCGGCCGCAGCCAATTTCAATAACATTCTTCCCTGAAAGGGCATACTTCTCACAGAAGCTTCCGAACTGGGTTTCGCGAAAACTCCTCATCTCTCCAGAAAAAGCGGCTGCCCTGATCACCTCGCGATAATAGGGGACTGGGGCATTGCTCAGCTGCACGAGTCCGCACCCCGAGCATTGGCACACCTCCAGATCGACGCCCCTGTCGCCGGCAATGGAAGCCGCATCAGGCATATGCTGGGCAACCGCCGGCATATTGTCAAACCTGAGGAGCGGATCCGCATAAAAATCACGATCGCACACCCGGCATCTGAGTGCCGTGGATTGAGACATGCCAGACAGGTGCGTCGAGGGCCTGGATTTCATGGGCAGCATGCTCCCCAGAGATTGTCGGACAAGCACTTCCAGTCCCTGCCGTGAATAAGCTCGGAAGGCGAAGTCAGCAGGGTCCAACCTGAAGGCAAGTGAGCTGTCTCCCACTCTCCATACCCCCAGCCAGCCGCGACAAAAGCCATCCCGTTCGCCTGGGCAGCTTCGCCATCCTCACGCTTGTCTCCTACATACAACGACGCTTTACCATCCATCTCCATTACCCGAAGCAGATACCCAATCAATGATCCCTTGTCAGGATGGGGTGGCGAACACATATCCAGTGTTCCCACGAGCGGGAAATAGCGTTCCCATCCAAGGGTTTCCACTATCTTCAGCGCCGGCTCAAGGCGCTTGTTGGTAGCTATGGCCATGGGAATCTCGTCGGAATGAATTGCGGCAAGCAGATCTTCCACTCCCTGGTAGACGCGTGTCAACAGGTAGCCTTCCGTGTCATAGGCATCCTTGAAACGTTGTACCAGCTGGTCAAGTTCGGTATGCGCATCAACTCCAGTCAACATCTTGAGGGTCTGCCGCAAAGGGGGGCCGATCAAACGGTTATCCAGAGGCAGAAGCGGCGTGATTCCCGTATCGCGCAGAATACGATCGAAACAAGCTAGAATTCCGGGGGCTGAGTCGATCAGGGTCCCGTCCAGATCAAATATTACCGCTTTAAGTCCCGATTCAATCGACATGTGTTTATCTCTTGCAGCGTAACGACGCTTCGGTAAGCGGGATCAGCATCTCCGACTTCAGGACCTCTAGTGGCAGAAGCGGGCTCATGTCCTCCATCGGCATGGAAATAATCGACCCGTCGGCCTGGTGGAGCGCCGCCACCTTGGGTGACAACGCCTCATCCGTCTTGAACTGGACATCGATAATCAGGGGGCCGTCACCGGCAACGAGACCCGTCAGGGAATCCAGCTCGGCAACGGTGCTGACCCGTCGGAAACCAATTTCATATGTACGGGCAAGCTCTTCAAGATCAGGCAACCAGAGCCCGGCCTCGGGACCGGTGCCGACATAGCGGCCCGAAAAGTAGTTTCGCATGGTGTTGCGGATCGAGGCATAGCCCCGGTTGTTCAATATGATGAGACGAATGGGGAGATTGAAGGCGCGCAGGGTTGCCAACTCCTGAATATTGAGCTGCAGGCTGCCGTCGCTCTCGACAGCGATCATCGGCTTACATCCGTTGGCAAAGCAGGCTCCGATGGCCGCGGGCAGGCCATAGCCCATGGAACCTAGACCTGATGTCAGAAATATGCGCTGACCCGGCCTGTTGCGGAATACCGTGTAAAACGCCTCTATCGCCAAGCCGGAACTGCCGGTGCTGATCAAGACTTCGGGTGGAACCGCATCGGAGAGTGCATCCATGAAGTGATAGTGGCTGATCTGGCCTTCGCCGGAAAAGGTGAACTCCTTGCGGAGTCCGTAACGATCTTTCCATGCAGCGCACTGGTCACGCCACTCGGATATCTCCATAGTTTGCAGGGAATCTGTCTCTGACGCCAGCGCGGCGAGAAAATCCCTGGCATCCGCCACCAGGGCTACATCAATCTCCATGTCGAGCTTTTCAATCTCATTGAGATCAACATCGACAACGACCTTCTGTGCTTCCCGGGCGAATCCACGCGGGTTATAGGCGGTGATGATGTTGTCGAGGCGACTCCCGATGGAGATGAGGAGGTCGCAATTCTGCACCGCGAAGTTGGGCGCCCGCAGAGCCACGACACCGGGACGTCCGACCAGGAGTGGATGATCGTAGGGAAGCAGATCGAGGGCGTTCCAGGTGGTGACTACAGGGATACCAAGAGATTCGACCACCTTTCGGAAAATTTCCGCGCCCCCGGCAAGACGTACCCCATGTCCGGCCAGCACAAGAGGACGCCTGGCGCTTCGCAGGAGAATGCTGATTCTTTGAAAAGCATCAGCAGATATCTCTTCAGTTGTCTCCGTTATCGGGCCATCCGCTCCGGCAAGGCTTGCCGGGTCTAGGGGGGCGCCCTGGACATCCAGCGGCACGTCTATCCAGACCGGCCCTTGTCGACCACTTCTTGCCAAGAAAACGGCCCGTTCGAGCTCCCGACGGATATCCTCCGGTTGCCTGATGGTGACGGCATACTTGGTTATCGGCTTCACCATGCTGATGATATCGACCTCCTGGACCCCCTTCTGGCGAAGAGGTGCCCCGTTCAGCATGTCCGAACGCTTGACCTGACCCGATATCACTAGCATCGGCACGGATTCGATCCAAGCGCCCGCCACTCCTGTGACGGCATTGGTGGCTCCGGGACCGGTCGTGACCATGGCGACTCCCAAGTTGCCGTTGATTCGGGCATATGCTTCAGCCGCAATCGAACAGGCCTGCTCGTGAAGACAGGGAACAACCTGAAGCCGTTCATTCTTGCCCGCCGCATCCACCAGGTGCATGGCCCCGCCCCCGGGCAGCAGGAAAATATGCCCAATCCCCAGGTCTGCGACAAAATCCGCAATATAATCAGCAACCCGATACTTTTCCATTGTTTTATTCCAGCCAGTAGCTCAGTAAGGTTTTACGGTTCTTGTTCACGTCAATCGTTGGATCTGTATAGAACGAATCATCGTAGAAGTGGGTACTTGAGATCTCTTCTATGACCGCGCCTCCAGCCGTCCAGAAGGCGTGCCTAACTCCCGGATCGACCGTTACCACGTCGCCCGGCTTGCAGGTTTGAGGTTTGCCATCCAGTTCGAGTTTCACATCCCCATACAGGATGTGAAAGGTTTCTTCCTTCTGTCTGTGATACTGCTCAGGATGTCTCTGTCCAGGAAACAGGATCAACAGCTTCTTGCAGTAGGCACGGTTGACGATGGTAAGCATGGTGAGGCCGAATTCCCAGAACCGGTCAATCCCGTAGTGATGTGATATCTCCAGATCGGTGCAGCCGGGAAAGGTAATTCCACCCTGATTCAGCAGATTCCTGGCGCTGTGGGCAATGCTGAGGATCTGTTCCCGCTGGTCCACCAGGGTGGCATTGGCAGGAGAAACGGCGGTATCCGCCGGGATATCCGTGCTGGCGGTACATTGCACATACTTCGACCAGTCGTTCGCGGTAAACTGGCCATCCTCCGGCGGGAAGGCAAAATAGATGTCTTCCTGGCGGATGACGTCTCTCGACGAAATGGCCCGCCTGGCAAAGATCCCTCTCCTCAGGGAACGAAGGCTGGCCGCCTCCCCCGGGTTGTGGGGCAGACGGCTGGAACCCTCGCCGGACAGGATCGCGGCGCGGTGGGCAGCTGCAAGCCAGGCGTCGGTCTGTTCGGGCGAGGCGGAATAGGCGTTCAGCTTGTACTTTTCCGTCGGCAGCCCCACATGCTTCTCAAACACCGCCGCCCCCTTGGCCACAGCTATCTTGACTATGTCGGTATTCTCCGGTGCTTCATGGGTGGAGAACCCGATCGGCACCCCGGGATACCGTGCCTTGAGCAGATCAATCTGGGAAAGGTGCAGGTTTTCATCGGCTGTCGGGTATTCGCCTACGCAGTGCAGGATGGCGAACGTCTTGTTCCGATGGCTGAAAAAGTTGACGACCCGGTCAATGTCTTCAAGAGAGGCGCCCGCGGTAGAGGCTATGATGGGTCTGTCAGTGCGAACCACCCGCTCCAGGAGCGGCCAGTCGGTGAACGAACAGCTGGCTATCTTGATGATGTCCAGCCCCTGCTCCTGGATAACGTCAACCGACGCCTCATCAAAGGGTGTGGCCATGGTCAGAAACCCTTGATTTCGCATTTCCGCGATCAACTGATCGAACTGCTCGCGGCTGAGCCGCGTCTCGGAAAAGCGCTTCACATATTTGATATCATCGCGACCGCGCACCGCGGGATGTATGAATGTGTCCAGGTCGCGGTACTGCAGTTTGAATGCAAACGAAAAGCGTGGATACTTCCTGCATACGGCACCGAAACTGCGTATAATATTCAAGCCGTGCTGGAGATCACCCATATGGTTGTTTGCCATCTCCAGCACGAATAGTGGTTGAGGAATTTGATAGGTCATATAGGACACCCCTTCATGATTAACTTTGTACCAACTTCCGCAGCACATCGATCATATACGCGATCATGTCATCCGTCATGCCTGGGTAGACCCCGATCCAGAAGCTGTCACGCATGATCCTGTCGGTATTCTCCAGGGCGCCGACGGCTCTGAACCCCTCTTCCCTTGCCCGCATTTCGTTGAAACAAGGATGCTTGATCAGGTTCCCGGCAAAGAGCATCCTCGTCTGTATCCCGCTTTTCTCAAGATTTCTCACAACTCGATTACGGGATAAACCCGACCCTTCCCGCACGGTAATAAGAAAGCCGAACCAGGACGGGTCACTGTTTGGCGCGGCCTCGGGCAGGAGAAAGAATTCTTCCAGGTCGGCCAACCCCTCCCGCAATCGGCGCCAGTTGAGTTTTCGGGACTCGATGAATGCGGGAAGCTTTTCCAGTTGGGCACAGCCGATGGCAGCCTGCATGTCCGTTGCCTTCAGGTTGTAGCCGAAATGGGAATAGACGTATTTGTGGTCGTAGCCGAAGGGAAGCTCTCCAAACTGCTGTTCAAAGCGCTTTCCGCAACTGTTGTCGCTTCCGGAAGGGCACCAGCAGTCACGGCCCCAGTCACGAAAGGATTCGACAAGTCGTTTTAACTCCATGTAGTCGGTATAGACCGCCCCCCCCTCGCCCATGGTCATGTGGTGGGGCGGGTAGAAGCTGGAGGTGCCAAGATGACCAATAGTGCCGGTATAGCACCACTGACCGTCAAGCATGTAACACGAGCCGAGCGAATCGCAGTTATCCTCGATCAGCCAAATGTTGTGCCGATCACAGAAAGACTTAACCTTGCCCAGGTCGAACGGGTTTCCAAGCGTATGAGCCAGCATGACCGCTTTCGTGCGACTCGTCAAGGCTTCGTCAAGATAACGACAATCAATATTTCCCGATGGCAACTCAACATCGACGAATACCGGCACGGCGCCAAACTGAATAATTGGTGAAACAGTTGTGGGAAAGCCGGCTGCCACCGTGATTACTTCATCACCCCTGAAGATCCGACGTTCACCCAGCGACGGCGACGTGAGAGCCATGAAGGCTAGGAGATTTGCCGACGACCCTGAATTGACCAGCGAACAGTGGGAACTGCCGAGAAATGCGGCGAACTCTTTTTCAAAGCGCTCGGCGTATCGCCCCGCAGTCAGCCAGAAATCCAGCGAGGCATCGACAAGGTTGGCAATTTCGGCTTCATCAAACACCCGTCCGGCATAAGGGATGCGGTCACCTGGGCGGAAGAGCCCCTTTGAAGCATGATGCGCACGGTAATAGGAAACCGCTGCAGCAATGGCCTCCGCGCGCAATCTTGAATTCTGATCGTGGTCCATCAATTCTCCAATTGAGTTCAGTGAGAGTGCAGCCAGCCCGTCATGGTGAAGGCCTCTATCTGTGCTCGGCAGATTTCAGCCGCGTCATTGCCGGATCGATACCCCTGCACCCAGTCAATGGTGGCATTCAACGCTTGTTCAATACCCCATCGGGGTTGCCAGCCAAGCCGGGTTTTCGCCTTAGTGATGTCGAGCTTCAGACAACCCGCTTCATGGGGATGACTCCTCTGATCTACGTCAAACCTGCAGTCCTTTCCCCATTTTTCACACAACTGCCTGACGACCCGCTCGACAGACCAGCAATCACCAGCGTCCGGACCAAAGTTCCAACCCTCGGCAGACTCGCAGCCCTGCTCGTAGAGGCGACGGGCAAGGAGCAGATAGCCTGAGAGCGGCTCCAGAACATGTTGCCAAGGACGGACGGCATTGGGATTGCGGATACGGATTGGCCGGTTTGCCATCAAGGCACTGATGCAGTCCGGTATCAGGCGGTCCCTGGCCCAGTCGCCTCCGCCGATGACGTTGCCGGCCCTGGCCGTGGCCACGGCCACCTTGTGCCGGTCGTATTCCGCTGGATTGAAATAGGATGAGCGCCAGGCAGCGGTCACCAGCTCGGAGCAGGCCTTGCTGCTCGAATAGGGATCGTACCCCCCCAGCGGTTCGTCCTCCCTGAATGCATGATCCAGGTCTCGATTGTCATAGCACTTGTCCGTTGTCACGTTGACGACAACCCGTACCGACGGGCAGTGCCGCACGGCCTCGAGCAGATTGACCGTGCCCATGACATTGGTGGCATACGTCTCGACCGGATGCAGGTACGATTCCCGAACCAACGGCTGCGCCGCCATATGGATGACAATTTCCGGCTCCGCAGCGGTCAGAGTCCGTCCCAGTCGCTCGCCGTCCCTGATGTCGCCAATAACGGAAAAGACCAAGCGGTCGATTCCGGCAAGTTGAAACAGATTCGGTTCAGACGGTGGTGCGAGAGCATAGCCGGTCACTCTGGCTCCCAAAGTCTGCAGCCAAAGGGAGAGCCATCCTCCCTTGAAGCCGGTATGGCCGGTCAGGAAAACCGATTTTCCTTTCCAGAATGACGCAGCACTGCCACACGGTTTGGAGTACATCTTCTCCATCACCTACCAGACCTTCCACGGAGCGGTCCCTTTGCGCCACTGCTCTTCAAGTTCCGTCTTGTCACGAATGGTATCCATCGGCTTCCAGAATCCGGTATGACGATACGCTACAAGTTGACCATCTCTGGACAGGTCTGAAAGGGGTTGTTTTTCCCAAAGGATATCGTCAGTCTCAATATAGTCGATAACTTGTGGTTCGAGCACAAAAAAACCGCCGTTAATCCATGCTCCGTCCCCTTTCGGCTTCTCCTGGAAGCGCTGAACAAGGTCGGCTTCACCATCGAAAGCAATCGCGCCGAAACGGCCTGGGGGCTGGACAGCCGTTATGGTTGCGAGTTTGCCGTGGTCACGATGAAACCTCAGGAGGTCCGCAATATTGACATTGGCGACACCATCACCATAGGTCATCATGAAGGTCTCATCCCCAAGATATTTGCGGATGCGCTTGAGTCTCCCCCCGGTCTGGGTCATGAGTCCGGTGTCTACAAGGGTAACTTTCCATGACTCCGCGTTGGAGTCATGTATTTCCATGCTATTGTTGCCAAGATCAAAGGTGACATCCGAATTATGGAGGAAGTAGTTGGCGAAATATTCCTTGATGACATACCCTTTGTAACCGAGGCAGATTATAAAATCGTTCAGGCCATAAAACGAGTAGATCTTAAGAATATGCCAGAGGATGGGATGGTCTCCGATCTCTATCATGGGCTTTGGTTTCAAATGGGACTCTTCACTGATTCGAGTGCCGAATCCACCCGCCAGGATAACGGTTTTCATTCCATCTCCTTCATGCCGCTCGCATTCATCAGCTTACCGTGTTGAATTTCAACGATCCTGTCGCAGGTCTTGCTCAACTCAACAGGGTTATGACTGACAATCAGTATTGTCTTTCCATCGTTCCCAATCTGACTAATCCTTTCTCGGCAACGCTGCTGAAAGCTCTCATCTCCCACGGACAATACCTCGTCAAACAGGAAAATATCGGCCGGGCTGTGCACAGCGATTGAAAAGGCCAGACGAAGATACATGCCCGACGAATACTTTTTTACAGGAGTGTTTATAAACTCTTCCAAACCCGAGAACTCGACAATTGACGGTATCAGACGTCTCAGCTCCCTAATCGACAGTCCGAGGATGGTCCCATTCATGTATACGTTCTCCATCCCGGTAAGGTCTGGATGGAAACCTGCCCCAAGTTCGATCAGGGGGGCAACCCTCCCCCGGCAGGTGACATCCCCGACGGTAGGATAGGTGACATTGGAAATGATCTTGAATATGGTGCTCTTACCCGAACCGTTCGGGCCGTGCAACCCGACGCACTCCCCCTTTTTTACAGCAAGATTCACGCCCTGCAAGGCCCAGAACTCACCATCGGCCAGACACTCCTTCCGTTTGCGCTTACGGAATGCCCCCATCAATTCTTCCCTGAACGAATTGTGAAGTACCTGATGCCGTGAATACTTCTTCCAGACATTTCGAAAGGCAACAATCGGTTCAAATGACATCGGCAAACGACCTTTCAATCCTCGTGAAGACCCGATATATCACGAAATAGAGCAAGAGCACACTTGCCATAACCAGCGCCATCTGCCACAGGATCACCCCTCTCCCCTCAATTGTGACACGTCGCATGTTTTCAACGATGAACGTGAGCGGATTACAAAATAGCAGGAGTTTCCAGCGATTGTCTACTGCATCAATGGAGTAAATGACAGGCGTGGCAAAAAACAGAATTTGCAGGAGAAACATAGAGGCGAGTTTTACGTCGCGGTAATACACATTCAGGGCTGCAAGAAGCAACGATATAGAGGTTGTATATAAAACCAGCATCAAAATCAGCGGTCCCATCCAGAGGAAATTCCAGGTTAGAGGAACCTGGTATACCAGCAACAATCCAACGTAAACGACTGCCCCAACGAGAAAATCAATAAAATTTATTGCGACACCGGAGAATGGAATGATTTCCCTAGGAAAGTATATCTTCGTCACCAGGTTGAAGTTTCCTGAGAGGCTTGTTATTGCAAAGTTCACCGCTCCGGAAAAGAAAGTCCACGGCAATACTCCAGCATAGAAAAAGAGCACATAAGGATAGTCCTTATTGCTTGTCTTCAGGATGACGCCGAAAACGAAGGTGAAGAGAGCCATCAGACTGAGAGGTTGCACCACTGCCCAGAGAACGCCGATCAGGCTCTGCTTGTAGCGTATCAAGAACTCTCGCCATATGAACACCAGCAACAGGTCTTTATATTGAACAAGACGACTCAGCATATACCATCACCTTCACTTCATCAGCCACAGACGCACACAGACAAAGTCAGACAGAAAATCTTAGATTTATGGTTTCGTCCGCTGTTGTCCGTGTGAATCCGTGGCTGAAAACTAACCGTATTTCAACCCTTTTTTCCCGCACAACCCAGAGAGTATCCCAAATATAAATCCCAGCCCGAACCGCCCCATTTCCCTGAACCTGCCCCAAGGGATGAAGTACAGTGGCGCATGGCGGGAGCAGTTAAGCAGAAGAAGGGTCCAGATCAGGAACGGGTACCGTTTCCTCACCTTAAAGAATGACTGACCGACAGCCATCGGCTTGCGGAAATTTCCCACCAGGAGCGGTGGGTGATAATACTCCAGCCATGGAGAATTCAGTGACTTCTTCCCAGCCATGAAAAACCGGACCACGAACTCCACATCCTCCTGACCGATGAAGTCAGCGACAAAACCGCCCAACTCGGCTAGGACCGACCGGCGATACGCGGTGCAGCGGCTCGTCATGAAGTAGGGGTCATGGAAATCGTATTTCCCCTTAATCAACCCATAGCTGGAGTCCCCATGGGGGACAACAGCGTCTATGCCAGGGTTATCGCCTAAGACCTCGTCCAGCGTGGAAAGAAAGTTATCCTGCAAGATAACCGTATCATCATCAAGGAACAGAATATATTCTCCACAGCTTCTCGACAAACCGAAATTACGGGAATAGCCCATGCGACCAAAGTTCTTGTCCAACGGTGCATAGACAACCGAAAGCGAAGAGGCAAAGTCCTCCGCCATTTTCCGTCCCGCTTCCGTTCCACCCTTGTCTTCAACCAAGACAACCTCGAAGAACTCCCGGGGATATTCCTGGGATGCGAGGGAATAAAGAATTCCCGCAAGCAGATCGAGCCTGCCGTAAAAATTGATGATGCAGGAAATGCGGATACCATCCGATTCGGGAGGGACAGAACAGTCGCCCCGCAGATCGAACGGGAAAAGACGGAAGAGGGTTTTGAGGATACGAGTTCGCAAAAGCTAAAACCTTTTTTTGCCACAGACACACACAGACAACATCAGACGTTAAAACCCTAGAATTTAATGCTTTTCGTCCGCCTTTGTCCGTGTGTGTCCATGGCTACAAAATGAATCGTTTTATTTCCGCTTTCGGATAGGTGAAATTTATCAGCAATCCAATCCGGTAACCCGTTGCCTTGAGATAATTCAACAACTGGGCTTCGTGCACCTTAAGAATAGAATCAACAGCCTTCAGCTCCAGGATTACCTTTTTCTCAACAACGATATCCGCAAGATAATCGCCTACGTTTGTACCCTTATAGGCAACCTTGATGGGAACCTGTCTTTCAACACTCAAGCCTCTGGAAATCATCTCATGGACCAGTACATTTTCATACACTTTTTCCAGATAGCCGGCCCCAAGCACCTGGTTGACTTCGAAAACGGCGCCGTTGATTTGATAGGTCAATTGCTCCAAATCGTTCACGGCTTTCCTTCACTTATTTCGCCACAGACACACACAGACAACATCAGAAGTTAAAATCTGTAATATTTAATGGTTTTTGTCCGCCTTTGTCCGTGTGGGTCTGTGGCTAATTGGTTCCGTAGATGCCCCATCCTACCATAACCGCCCACAACACTCCTATCACTAATAGCGGTCCGTCCTTCAAGAGCGATTCGGTCGGGTCGCCGCCCAAGCCCGCCTTGACCCGCAGGATGTAGCGCAACAGGCCGAAGCAGCAGAGGGGGACAGTGTAGATGAGGACGTGATGCTCAATAACATACAGTGTGTACGTGACAAGAACCGCTCCGCCCGTCATGTACATGATACCGTCTAGAAAACCGGGTGGATAGGATTCGAGGGACTTCCGATGCCTGCCCGCTGCGTCGCCGAGAATTTTTTTTTCGAAAAGGCGTTTTCCAGTGCTGAGGAATATTGAAAGAAGAAAGACGGATAGAAAGAGCCATTCCGATACTTCTATGTTGTACGCTTCGCCACCGGCCTGGAGGCGGAAGAGGAAGCCGGCGGAAATGCAGAAGAGATCAACAATCGGCAGGTTCTTTAGATAGATTGAATACATTACGGAGACAAGAACGTAGGCGACAAGAATGGAAATAAAGACAGTCGATATGCCGAATGCCAGGATGACCGCTCCTGCAAGAGAGAAGAGACCCATGATAGTTGCAATCGGAATCGAAACACCACCTGAAGGAATGGGCCGCTTGTTTTTTCGCGGATGATTCCTGTCGCTTTCTCTATCGATAATGTCGTTCAGGATGTAGGTGGAACTGGAGGCCAGACAGAATGAAACCAACGGAAGAATCCCACGGCCTATCATTCCCGGCGCAAGTAACTCTCCACCCAGAAAAGAGGGGAACAAAAGAATGAGGCTTTTCAGCCATTGAGTCGGCCGAAAAATCCTTACAACAGCAGGACACATCATTGGCTTAATCTCTGTGCCAGACGTCTTGCAGGCTCTCGATAGTATGCACCATCAGGGGCCTTTTCATAAGCCTGGTGAAAATAGCTCCTTGCTTCCCCTTCTTCATGCATTGCCAGAGCATTTTGGCCGAGACGATAACAGTAAAACGGGTCACCTGTCAGATGATACAATTCTTGCAGATAACCGCCGATTTCTTTCTGAATCGACTTCCGCTCTGTGACATCAGTTGACTTAACAGCCCTAACTCCATCTATCGCTACGAGCCTTATAAGCATTTTCTGATAATTCTGGCTCTTTTTATCCAGCACCGATTTAAGCACGGTTACCGCCCCGTCAAGGTCCCCTTCAGAAACCATCGCAATAGCCGCATTTTCAACTGCATATTCCCTGTTCTTCAGATTTGCAGCCAATCGATTTTTTTTTAATAATTCATACCCCTCTCCAACCTTTCCCGACTTAATCAAGGCAATAGCGTATTCGTTCTTAGCAGGGGGAAAATCCGGTGATTTGCGCAATGTGTCCTCGTAGAGTCGCAAATTTTCCTGCCAGGTAAATCCACGGGCAACCGTTGTCCATGTAAACACGGCAAAGAGCACAGGAAACCCATAAACAAGAATACAGCGCCACCGAGTCTTGGAAAATAAAAGGTAGGCGAGCAGGATAGTGCAGATTGTGAATAGGGCACAGGGAATATACAGATATCGTTCAGCAATCGGAGTCCACGCCATACGTCCGGTGACAACCAGCAAGGCCGCTGACATGATACCCACACCAGTCAGGAATACAGATGAGATTACTTCTCTGCGATACACCAGATAGACACAAAGAATCATAAGGAGAATGCCTAGTGCAATGTACAGGTCAGATATTTTCACAATGGCAAAATTAAGGGGCCAAGGTACAAAGAATTTCTTTAGGTAGAACCCGGACACCTTGAACAATACTTTGATGTTGTACAATAAATCCGCATCTTTTGTCACAGTGTGCTTAATAACGGAATGGATCCCACCATCACCCCTGCTGAATGCAAAGGATCTGAGAAAAAAATATCCGAGCGACGCTACCAGCAAAAATAAATATCCGAACAATCTGGTAACTGACATTTCTCTGGGTTGAATCGTTTCCTCCGGTTTCCTGCCTTTATAACAATAAACGCAGAAAAGCGCACCGGGCAGGAAAAAAATCGCGGAATCCTTGCAGAGGCATCCTAAGAAAAACGCCAATGAAGACATGAGAAGATACCCGAGTTTCTGCTCACGTAGGCCTTTTATGAGCAATATCATGGCCATCAGGAGGAAAAAGCCGGCCATGAGATCAGTCCGTCCCGAAACCCATATGACCGCCTCCGTATTTACCGGGTGGATAGCAAACAGTACGGCGGCGCAAAAAGGCACGAGAACCTTGTTCACCCCGTACACACGACTGACTGTTGCGGCAAGATAGAATACGAGTATCGTATTTCCCGCATGGAGGAAAACATTCTCCAGATGCATGAAACTCTCATGCAGCCCCCACACGTGGTAGTCCAAGACATAGGTATAATACAAGAGAGGACGATAGTAGTATCCGCTGCTACGGGGAATGAGAAGTTGCCAGAGGCTCACGTCTGCGGAATTTAGGACGTGGTTCACCATTTCAACATCGTCTACCGAGTTGAAAGGCGCGAATATGGCCGGATAATAAATCCCGAGAACCAGAAATGCCAGGAAAGCAACCAGATATCCTTCCCGCATCTTCATTTCGAGCTCTTTTCCACAATTTCAAGAAAAAACGCCTCTAAATCCCTGCGTTTGGGTTCAATCAAGGTTATCTCAGCATCAACTTGCCCGACACCTTGCATAAATCCGGCAAGACTCTTTTTGGGAACATGTACCTCATATACGTTCTCCTGCTGGATACGATACTCCATGCCTTGGAATATAGAATCACGGCAATTCCTTACTCGAACGAGATACCCCTCGATTCCTTTTTCCAGCAAATTCTCGACATTCTGAACCGTTCGCAGCTTTCCGCCAACGATGATCCCGACTCTGTCACATACACTTTCAACGTCTGAGGTGATGTGAGTGCTGAAGAACACCGTCTTGCCGCGCTTCTTCAGATCAATAATAATCTCCTTAACAAGGGATCTTCCAATGGGATCAAGGCCGCTCATGGGTTCATCAAGGATATAAATGTCCGGATCGTGTAACATCGCCTGCGCCAAGCCGAGACGTTGCACCATCCCTTTACTGTACCCCCGGATAGGCCGCTTTGCCGCGTCGTCAAGATCCAACAGTTTCAGAACCCTTTCGCCCTCAGAGACGACATCAGCTTCATTCATGCCGAACGCGCCGCCGACAAAACGCAGATACTCCCACGCAGTCAGATACTCATAAAAAGAAGGATTTTCCGGCAGATATCCAATACATTTGCGGGCATTCGGGTTGCTCGAGCTCTTTCCGTACAGGCAAATAGAGCCTGCCGTGGGAGTTATGAGACCCATGACAGACTTTATCGTCGTACTCTTGCCTGACCCGTTCGGCCCGAGAAAGCCAAAAACTTCACCTTCTTCGATACACAGATCCAGGTTGATAAGTGCTGTGACCGGCTTCCACTTCTTGCCTCGGTATGTTTTTGACAGGCCTTGTATTTCAAGGGCATTCATATCAGCAAGCCTTTCGTGACTACTTCAATCAATTCATTTCCGGTGATGACACGGATTTCTTGTTTTTACTTGCGAAAGCAAATTTGCTGGTGCTTCGCACGATCCCTTTTTCATCCAGATAGAATATCCCCCCATAGGGATCGGAAGGTATTCTCTCAAGGAATCCGGTAGCGGTGAGCTCCCGCAGATCTTCCGGCAAGCGGTTGTTTCTCTCTCGAAAGCGGGAAACGGCCGCCGTTATCTCCCGGACCCCGATGAGCGCCTTTTTTCTCGTTTCATAGACAGCCCTCACCTGCTTGTCTTTTTCCTTTTTTATCATGTTATTCAGAAACAGCAGTCCCAGATCGGTCCTTCCCGCTTCATAGAAATAACGGGCCGATAATTTCGTGAACAAGGGATTCCCCGACAGTTCGGCCGCCCTCTTCATGTACGCGGCAGCCGTACTGTAATCCTTCAGGAAGTAGGCTGAATTGAACCCGGCGAAAAATGGAAGCTGATAATCCCAGGCACGGTATTTCATCCCGTACTCCAGTACCCTGTTTACATCCGAGGCATGTCCAACTTCCCAGGTAAATGCGGATTGCATGAAATAGTATGCGTCCATATTGTACGGGTCCAGCAGAACCGCCTTTTCAAGCGTTTTGAACATATTGTAATAATCGGGTGGAACAAGGATTTGCTGGTTGAATTTCTCAAAAAGCGTCCCGAAATAGAAGAGCACTTTCACCACACTGAAAGCGGAGACCATATTTCCATATTCGCCAGAGATCCCCTTCAAGACACTCGCATCTGGCAGGTAACCGAGTTTTACAATCACCGGCCGGTCTTTCATGTATACGGCAAACGGACCCGCCATCGCCAGGTACGCGCAAAGGAGAAGGATTGGCAGTGCCCGGCGTATCACGGCAGCTCTCTCTTGCTGAACCGCCAGACTGCCAGCCACAAAAGAATGCCGGTGTAGACGATACCATAGGCGGGAACATAGAGATACGTCGACGTATCGTGAGGCAGGCCATAAATGGCTTGGACCTTGAGGTTGAAAGCTGAGAGGTTGGGGAGGATATAGTAGACCCCATTCAGGATAAGCTTGAGAGGAGCGGACAAAGTGTTGCCGAAATCCCCCGAGATGTATTCGTGGACCTCCTGCGACGCATTACCGGCAAAGTAGACCGCTACAGTACCGAATAGCGGAAGAAAGTATGATGTGCAGATGGATGAGAGGAGCACGGCAACAGCGGTGAGCATAATATACTTGAAGCAATCGGCGAAGACCGCCAGGAAATAGTTTTGCCAGAGAATCGGCCTCTCGCCGGGATACGCCTGGACGAGAAAGTGAAGAACAATGGAACAGACGAGACTCAGGACAACAGCGCACAAAACCAGAAAAACGGCTATTCCGAAGAACTTTCCCATCACGAATCCAGCGCGGGAGACGGGCAGGGAAAGTACCGATGTGGTATAACGCCGCTCAACCTCACGCCAGATCGACGTCCCCCCCAGCAGGACGGTAAGAAAAAGAAGCACCAGGGAGATGGATGAAAGAGAGAGGGTCAGGGCCAACTCCTGCACCTGTCGCATGGAAAAAGTGCTGAAAAAGGGTATCAGAAACACGAGAAACAGGGCAACTCCCAGAACCGCATGGATCACCCTGTCGCGCAACAACCAGCGAAACAAAACAGGAAAGAATACCGAAAGTCCCATGTATCCACCTTTTCAATAAAACACGTTCAAGACGTTTTATCTATACCACAAGAACGCACCTAAAAAAAAGCGGGATGCTCAAAGCATCCCGCTTTTGTATCCATTGGGAAAGCAGCCTTACATTGAAGTCCAGCCGGAGAAGATTGTAGAGTCGGTACCAGTGGGAGCAGCAGTCTGAAGACTTTCTATCCAGTAAATATTGGTGCTGTCAAATGTTGTTCCATAAGTCTTGGTGCCGCTCTTGTGCATGGTGAAGATAGCATACCCGAGCGCGCCGGTGTTCACCCCGGCGTAGACGCCGGTTGAGAGTTTACCTATCAAAGTGTCAGTGGCAGCCGCGCTTGAGCCCTTGGAGCCGAACATCCTTTTCCCTGCGTCAGTTGCGGCTGGGGTTACGGAATTAGCAGACGCAACGCCTGCAAATGCGAGAATTATTGTCAAAGAAATCAAAATCTTTTTCATGTCTCTCCTCCTCTCTAGTTACTGTACCAACGCGACGGTTGTGGGATATTCCTGGTTATCAGCCATAAACGCTTCCATGCCGGTCTTGCAGTTTTTCAGGTCGCTGTTTGCGGCGCTGTGATACGCCTTCTGCCGGTAGGCCGCGAACTGCGGGATAGCAATGGCCGCCAGGATACCGATGATCGCCACGACGATCAGCAGCTCGATGAGGGTAAAACCTTTACTGCTTCTGAGTGCTTTTAACATGTTTCTCTCCTTTCTGGTGATGTTTCCTTTGTTGGATACCGTTCAACGGGTATCTGTAAAAAACGAATTTCTTCTCAAATGTCCTATAGCGATGAGTGGAGTAAAGCAACATCCGGGCCAAGAAAGAAGCCATCAACATCCCCCCCTCTTCCTCCCTACTCCGAGTGAGATTAGTAGCAACATGCAGCATACTCACACCTCACTGAATGCGCCTCAAGTGACATTAATCGTCAGTCCGGCATGCCGCAATTTGGCCACTCCCCATTCATTTCTCTTCTTCATCCATACCGAACTTGGCCAAGCGGTAGCGGATAGAGCGGAAAGAGAGCCCCAGCAGTTCCGCGGCCCGTTTTTTGACTCCGTTGCACCTCTCCAGCGCCTGCAGCAGCAGACGTTTCTCAATACCATCCAGATACGCCTCCAGATTCATCCCCTCGGATGGAATGATGTACTCCCCTCCGGCCGGAGTGGGGTTCTGAAAATCGAGCACCTGAGGCGGCAGACACTCCCGATCGACTCGCCCGCTTCCCAGCACCACGCAGCGCTCAACAAGATTTTCCAGCTCCCGGACGTTACCGGGGAAGGGGTAGGACATGAGAAACTTTAGGGCCGTCGTCGTTACCGGCTCCTCTCCCCCCGGCGCCCCACCATATTTCTTCAGGAAGTGCTCGACCAGCAGGGGCAGATCCTCGGGCCGCTCCCGCAGGGAAGGCATGCGTACCTGCACAACGTTCAGCCGGTAGAACAGGTCTTCCCGGAAAGCCCCTTCCCGCACCTGCTCCTCCAGATCCCGGTTGGAGGCGGCCACCAGCCGGACATCCGCTTTCAAGGGCTCGGTTCCTCCGATGCGGCGAAATTCCCGTTCCTGGATCACACGGAGCAACTTCGCCTGTAGTTGGAGAGGCACCTCGCCGATCTCGTCAAGAAAAAGTGTCCCCCCTTCCGCCTGCTCGAAAAGGCCCGGATGATCGGAAACAGCACCGGTGAACGAGCCCCTTTTGTGTCCGAACAACTCGCTCTCCATGAGGTTTTCGGGTATGGCGCCGCAGTTCACCGCCACAAACGGCCGGTCCTTGCGCGGGCTGTTGTAGTGGATTGCTTTGGCCGCCAGCTCCTTGCCGGTTCCGCTCTCGCCGAAGATGAGAATATTGGCGGTGCTGCCCGCCACCTTTTCGATGAGAGTGTAAACATCGCGCATCTTCTTGCTCTTGCCGATGAGTCCGCTGAAGCTGTACCTGCCCTGCACTTCTTCCCTCAGGCGCAGGTTCTCCCGTGCCAGGTTTCTCCTGTCCAGGGCATTACGCACGATGATCTTGATCTCTTCCACGTTGAACGGCTTTGCGATGTAGTCGTAGGCGCCAAGTTTCATTGCCTCAACCGCCTGTTCCGCGGCGGAGAAGGCGGTAACCATGAGAACGGCGGTATCGGGGGCGATCTCCTTGATGCGTGCCAGGAGCCCGATCCCGTCCAGACCCGGCATCTTCACGTCGGAGATTACTAGGTCATAGACGACAGATTCCAGCCTGGAGAGGGCCACGTCTCCCGATTCAGCCAGATCTACCAGGTATCCTTCCCGCTCCAGGAGAATCCCTAGAAATTCCCGCATGCTTATTTCATCGTCTACAACCAGTATTCTCGTTTCCATGGGTCCTCATCAATGAACAATTTCTTTTTACAGCCACAGACACACACAGACAAAATCAGACATGAAATCGAAACCTTAATGCTTTTGTCCGCCTTTGTCCGTGTGCGTCCGTGGCCAATCCGTTTTTCAATTTCCCGGAAGGGTGATGTCGAAGCGCGTCCCTTTCCCCTTTTCGCTGGATACCCGAATCGTGCCGCCATGGGCCTCCACAATGCGGTAGACCATGGCAAGTCCGAGCCCGGTCCCTCCCGGTTTGGTGGAACGGAACGGCTCGAACAGCAACCGCAACTCCCCTTCGTCCATGCCCGCCCCCGTATCGGTAACGGTAATCGTTACCGGCAGCGGGTCGGTTGTGACGGAAATGTCTCCGAAATCTGAAGCCTCGACGGTTATCGTCCCTGCGCTGTTCATAGCCTCGGTGGCATTGACGAACAGGTTCCAGAAGACCTGACGAAATTGATCGCCATCCATGGCAACGATCAACCCATCCGGGCACCGGTTACGGATGGTAATGTCCGAAAAGCGTTGATCCGCCTCCAGCAACGACTGCAGATCGGTAATCAGCCTCCTCAGGGGAACTCTCGTCTTGTTCGGCGGAACCGGCCGTGCATAGGCGAGAAAGTCCCCAATCAGCTTGTTTAGCCGCCCGGTTTCCCGAAGCACGATGTCGAGAAGCCGTTTGTCCCCGGGGTCGACGTTTTGCCCCCCGGCGATAAGCTGAACCGAACCGCTGATTGAGGCAAGAGGATTGCGGATTTCGTGGGCTATGCGGGCGGATAGTTCGCCGATTGCGGCAAGACGGTCCGCCCTCTCCAGGTCCGCCTTCATTTTTTTGATCTGGGTGAGATCCTGGAAATCGATGATCACGCCCAGGGGATTTCCATCCTTGTCGGTAAAGGGCGCGGATTTGAACCCGAAAGCAAGCGTCTCTCCTCTGGGTGTACGGTGATCAAGTTCTTCCCGAGCTATTGCCGATATCCTGTGCATGAAGGGAGCGAAGCCCGGCAAAACATCGGGAAGCGGCCGATCATACGCATCGGCCTGGGACACGCCGGTCAGCCGTTCTGCATAGCGGTTGAATACACGAATTCGCCCGTCCACGGTTATGGTCAGGAGCCCGCTGTTGATGTTGGACACGATGGAGGTATTGAGCCTTTCCAACTCCTCAAGATTCATCGTCTGCTTGCGCAGCGCCGCCTCGCTCGCTCTGAGACGGTCGGCCAGGTATCCGGTAAGCAGGGCGGTGATGATGAAGGCAACAATATTGACGAAGATAATGAAAAACAGCGCGCCCGGCTCGAATTGCAGGGCGGATTCTGGGGGAAGCCCCACGCGCGTCAGCTTCCCGAAGTAGTGGAGATCCATGATGGCGCCGTAGAGGATTGCGCAAAGGCCAGCCGAGTAGAGAGCCTCTTGGCGGGACAGGAGGATGCTGGCGCTGATGATGGTGAGCAGATAGAGAAAGGAATAGGGGGAACTGATTCCACCCGTCAACAGCAAAAGAAGGGTCACGAATCCTACATCCCAAACGATTTGAAGATAGGTGAGCGCGCGGTGAAGACGGCTGGTGGCCCACAAGAGAACGAGTGAGAAGATGGAAACAAGGTAGGCGGCGACAACGAGACGTGCGATTCCGGAGAAGGCATTCTCCGTAATCCCGTAGGACTCCCGGACATCCAGGACGGTGGTGGAGAGGAGGAAGAGAGACACCACCACCACCCTGGCAAGAATAAAATGTACAAGTCGTTTTTTTTCCTGCACCGCTTACCCGGCGACGGTTCCGGCGATCTTGAAGATAGGGAGATACATTGCGATGACCAGACCTCCGACCACTACCCCGAGAAAGACCATCAGGAGCGGTTCCATCATTGACGTAAGCGCGGCAACTGCGTCGTCAACCTCGTCATCGTAAAAATCGGCGATCTTGGAAAGCATGGCGTCCATGGCGCCGGTGGCCTCACCAACGGCTATCATCTGTACCACCATGGGCGGGAAGACACCGCTCTGCTGCAGCGGTTCGGCTATGGTCTTACCTTCCGAAATCGCCTGGCGCACCTTCATGATGGCCTCTTCGATTATCACGTTGCCGGCAGTCTTGGCCACGATGTCGAGGCCGTCCAGGATGGGCACGCCGCTGCTCACCAGGGTGCCGAGGGTACGGGTGAACTTGGCCACCGAGACCTTGCGTATCAACTGCCCGAAGATGGGCGCCCTCAGGGCGAACCGGTCGACGGTCTTACGCCCCTTTTCCGTTGAGTAGTATTTCTTCACAAGGAAGACGAGGCCGACGATGGCCGCGATAATGACAACGATATACTTGACAATGAAATTGCTCAGGCCGATGACGAACTTGGTCGGCCCGGGCAGGTCACCTCCGAAATCGGCGAACATCTTGGCGAACGTGGGGATGACGAATATCATGATGACGCCGACGACAATGATTGCAATGGACATGATGGTGGCAGGATAGACCATGGCGCCCTTGATCTGTTTCTTGAGCTTCATGGCCTTTTCCGTGTAGGCCGCCAGACGGTTCAGGATGGTATCAAGGATACCGCCCACCTCGCCTGCCGCTACCAGATTCACGAACAGCCGATCGAAGACCTTCGGGTGCTTGGACAGGGCATCGGCGAAGGTGGAACCGCTTTCCACGCTCTCCTTCACCTTCAGGAGCGTATCCTTGAAGGTCCGGTTTTCCTGCTGGCTGGAAAGGATCTCCAGGCACTGCACCAGGGGAAGTCCGGAGTCTATCATGGTGGCGAACTGCCGGGTGAATATGACGATTTCCTTGGTTTGCACCTTTTTACCACCGAAGCCTGGAAGTTTCAGCTCCTTTGACAGCCCCTTTCCCTCTTCCTTGATGGTGATGCCGGTGAACCCGTACTTTTTCAGCTGGGCTTCAACCATCGCCTGGCTCGGGGCTTCCATGACCCCTTTCTGGGCCGAACCGGTTCTGCTTCTGGCTTCCCACTGGAATTTCGCCATTCTATTCCTCCTTCAATGACCGGAAACATACAGGCAAATAAAGATTCGATTGTCTAATTTTTTTATATCCCCGACACCGTTCTCCCTGGAGAGAAAGAGCCGTACTGCTGAAACAGCTTCTCATCGCCGCTACCGCAAGGGCCTCTTCTGCGGCATGGTACCGCCGGTCATGCCGAGCATCTGTTTCAACTCGTCTGGGTCCGTGGAGCGCCCCAGTGCGTCATCCAGTGATATCAGCCGCTTCTGGTGCAGGTTGAAGAGGGACTGGTTCATGGTCTGCATCCCGAACTTGTCCTGTCCGACCTGCATCTGCGAATAGATCTGGTGAAGCTTGTCCTCGCGGATCAGGTTGCGGATGGCGGGGTTCGGTATCATTATCTCCAGCGCCAGGGCACGGCCCTTGCCGCTCGCCCTGGGGATAAGGGTCTGGGAGATGACCCCTTCCAGCGAGAAGGAAAGCTGGGCGCGGATCTGCGTCTGCTGATAGGGCGGGAAAACGTCCACGATACGGTTGATGGTCTGGACGCAGGAATTGGTATGAAGGGTGGCGAAGCAGAGATGGCCGGTCTCGGCCAGGGTAAGGGCCGCTTCGATGGTTTCCAGGTCCCGCATCTCGCCGACGAGCACGACGTCCGGATCCTGGCGCAGTACGTATTTCAGGGCATGCTTGAAACTCTTGGTATCCGATCCCACTTCACGCTGGTTTACCAGGCAGTTCTTGTGGGGATGGAGATACTCGATCGGGTCTTCGATGGTGACAATATGGTCGTGGCGTTCGCTGTTGATCTTGTCGATGATGGAAGCCAAGGTCGTGGACTTGCCGCTGCCGGTCGGTCCGGTAACGAGCACGAGCCCCCGCGGTTTGTAGGCGAGGTCCGCGACAACGGGCGGAAGCCCGAGTTCATCAAACGTGAGGATCTTGAATGGAATGGTCCTGAAGACACCGGCAACGGCGCCGCGCTGGACGAAGATGTTAGAGCGGAACCGGGACAGGCCCTTCACGCCGAAGGAGAGGTCCAGCTCGTTATCCTCCTCGAATCTATGTTTCTGAGTCTCCGTAAGGACGCTGTAGCAGAGTTGCTTTGTTTCCACCGGATTCAACGGCGGCATATCAAGTGAGACAAGCTTCCCGTCTATTCTCACCTGGGGCGGAGAGTTGGTGGTGATGTGCAGGTCGGACCCCCCCCGCTCGATGAGTTCCTTCAACATGTCGTGCAAATTCGCCATTATGTTCTATCCCCCGCTACCTCGACTTTTATATACTATACACGCGATTTGAAATCCATTTTTATGCAATCTGCTTTATGCGGCGCAAGTCCCACCTTGGCAAAGGGGGATGCAGTCTCTTACTGATGCAAACAAAAAACAGGATCAATCATCCGCCATCGTCACCCGCAGCACTTCCTCGAAAGACGTGACCCCTTCCTTCAGCTTGGTGAGCCCCGACTGGCGCATGGTCTTTACACCGAGACGCATGGACTCGCGCTTGATTTCCGCGGTATTCGCCCCGTTGAGGATAAGCTCCCGAATCTCCTCGAGCATGGGCATGACCTGATAGAAGCCGACCCTCCCCTTGTAGCCGGTATTGTTGCATTTCGCGCACCCCTTGCCCTTGTAGCAGACGTAGCTCGGAGCTTCATCGGGAGGGACGCCCGCGTCGATGAGCGCCTGAACCGGCACGTCCTCGATCTCGCGGCACTCGACGCAGACCCGCCGGGCGAGGCGCTGAGCCGTTATCAGATTGACCGCGGACGCAACGAGAAACGGCTCGATTCCCATGTTGAGAAGGCGGTTGATGGTGGAAGGCGCATCGTTGGTGTGGAGAGTGGAGAGAACCAGGTGACCGGTCAGGGCCGCCTTGACGCCGATCTCGGCGGTCTCGAAATCGCGGATCTCTCCTATCATGATGATATCGGGGTCCTGTCGGAGAAAGGAACGGAGCGCGGCTGCAAAGTTGAGGCCGATATCTTCGTGCATCTGCACCTGGTTGATGCCGGCGAAATTGAATTCAACCGGATCCTCCGCGGTCGAGATATTCTCCGTGGTCTTGTTCAGTTCCGCGAGCGCCGAATAGAGAGAGACCGTCTTTCCGCTGCCGGTCGGGCCGGTAACGAGAACCATGCCGAAGGGCTTGTGGATGGCATCCTTGAAGCTCGCCAGGGCCTCGGGCTCGTATCCGAGCTTGGTCATGTCCAGTTGGAGGCTGGATTTATCCAGGAGACGCATGACGATCTTCTCGCCGAAAAGGGTCGGGAGGACAGAGACGCGGAAGTCCATATCCTTTCCGCCGCCAAGCTTGATCTTGATGCGCCCGTCCTGGGGGAGACGCCGTTCGGCGATATCCAGTTCCGCCATAATCTTGAGACGCGAGGTAATGGCGTTCTTCAGCTTCAGCGGCGGCTTCATCACTTCGTACAGAACCCCGTCGATGCGGTACCGCACCCGGAACGACCGCTCATAGGGCTCGATATGAATATCGCTCGCCTTTCTCTTGATGGCATCCGACAGGATCATGTTGACCAGCTTGACGACAGGGGCGTCCTCGGTGGCACGTTCCAGGGAGGTGACATCCACCTCCTCGTGGTCGGCGACCACCTCCAGGTCCTCCATGTCCAGGTCGCTCATCATGTCGGCCAGAGACGCCGACTGATCGTAAAACTTGTCGATGGCGGACTTGATGCCGGAATCCGAGGCGACCACGACCTCCACATTGTAGCCGGTCATGAACTTGATGTCGTCGATGGCGAAGATGTTGGAGGGGTCGCTCATGGCGAGGATGAGCGTGGATCCGGCCCGATTGACGGGGATTGCCTGGTACTTCTGGACAACGTCGGAGGGGAGAAGCTTGACGACCGCGGGATCGATATCGAATTCGGCCAGATTGATGGAGGGAACGCTGTACTGCTTGGAGAGGAACGCCGTCAGCTCGGTCTCGCTGATATACCCATCCTTCACGAGAATGGTGCCGAGCCTGAGCTGCCCCCCCGAGTTTTTCTGCTCTTCCAGGGCCCTCTGCAATTGTTCTTTTGTAATCAGGTTACTCCGAACCAGGAGTTCGCCCAGTCTGCTTGGCTGCATGAAAACCTCGGTACCAGGGGCCTAAACGTGCCTCAAAGGTTGAATACTATTTTGAATAAAACCTAATGTCAAGATTTTGTTGCCCCGCCAAGTTCCTCAAACAGCTTTCTTTTCATGACGTTACGGGGAGCCTCATGCCCGGTCCAGAGTTCGAAGGCCGCTTCCCCCTGTCCCGCCAGCATTCCCGTCCCATTTGCGCATGCAAGGCCGCGCTCCCGGGCCGCGGCAAGAAGGGGAGTCTCCGCGGGAACGTAGACCATATCGTACACCGCTCCCTCCGGCCCCATCTCCGAAAGGGATAAATTAGCAAATTCCGTACCATTCATCCCCACCGATGTGGTATTGACGAGGAGATCGGCGCTTCGCAGGGCGCGCGACAACTCTCCGCTTTCCAGCGAGCAGACGTCGAAGCGCACGGAACCGAAGAGAGAGCCGAACCGGGCCGCCAGCTCCCGTCCCCGTTCGAGGGTCCTGTTGGCGATAATGATCCGTGACGTACCCGCGGCAGCCAGGACCGCCAGAGCGCCGCGGGCAGCCCCCCCGGCCCCCAGCAGCAGCACCGTTGAACCCGCTGGGTCCCGATCCAGGTCTTCACGGAGAGAGGCAAGAAAACCGATACCGTCCGTGTTGTGACCGATAAAAAGGTCCCCTTCCCGGAAGACGGTATTCACCGCGCCGGCCAGCTTCGCTTCCCGTGTAATCCTGTCGAGAAACGGGATAATGGCCGTCTTGTGGGGAATGGTCACATTGAAGCCCCATACGCCGAGACGCCGCAGGCCCTCCACCGCGGGGCACAGAAATTCCGGCTCAACGGGAAACGGCACATAGACATAATCCAAGCCAATCGCTTCCAGCGCCGCGTTCTGCATGGCGGGCGATAGGGAGTGGGTCACGGGCCGGCCGATAATCCCCAGCACCCTGGTTGTTCCGCGTATCCTCATGTTTCACCTCACCCCATGTTCCAGCAAAATCCGCCGGGCCTCGCCTATCATTACCGGACTCAGTTTGCCGGACATCCTGAGTTCCGCGACACCCTCCGCCGTCCTGCCGAGCGAGAGAAGGGTCCGACCGGCTTCCAGCCGACTGTAGGCATAGATCTGGATAGCTTTTTCCGAATCAAGGTCGCGGAAAAACAGCCTCTCGCCGAGGATACCCCGCAGCGAATAGGTATCCCATACGGTCGTGTCGGGCAGTGACATTCCTGCACCCGCCGCTTCCTGAATCCGGTATACGATCCCCTTCTGCAGAAGGGGCAACGAGCCCGCCTCCACGGAATAGCGGGTGGAAAAATCCCAGAACACGGGCCTGCGCGCCAGCTGCTCTCCCATGGCGAGAAACAGGACATCCCTGACGGGCATTGTTTCCACCGGCGCCTTCCGCAGCACGCTCCCGCGGAAGAGATGGGGAAAGGAATCCAGGTACCAGCCGAACTGGAGATGCGGTATATGGAGCAGGTCCAGGTCTTCCCGCATCCTCTCCACCCCCTGCAGGTACCAGAGGGGAAACGCGCCGCTGTCCCCCCAGGTAAAAAGCGCCGCACCGACCGGAAGGGAACGGAAGGTGTTGACGGCGTAATCGAACGCAAGAAAATTCTCGTGCTGATCGTTTTCGTGAAAATTGGCCCGACAGAGGGCCGCGGGGAGCAGCGCCATGAGGAGAACGAGAACAACGGCACGCACGCGACTGACGGAAGAGCCGACCAGGCCGGCGAGCGCCTCCGCCATCGTGAACAGTCCCATGCCGATGAAGACCGACGCCAGCAGATAGAGGGGGGTAAAGAACTCCTCGGTGAGGAAGATCGTTTCCTCGGGCGTGTTCTGGTAGCCGACGATATAGGCGAGAAACACCGCGATGGCGATGCCGAAGGCGATGATGAACTCCTTGCCGCGGTTGCGGAAGGCGACGGCGCCGACCAGGATCAGGAACAGACCGACGACCGAAAACTCATGGACCAGGTTGAACGCGGCCAGCTGCTTCAGGAGAAGCGGCAGGTCCCGATCCACCGTTTCCATGGGGTATCCCTTGCGCAGAAAACTCCAGAGAAACCGGGACAGTGTCCTGGGGTCGCCCCAGTTGAGAAGGGGGTTCTCCATAGCCCGTATCGGCAGGTGGAGATACACGGAAAACCCTACGAAAAAGCAGGCCAACGCAAGCAACTGTTCCCTGATGCGGGTAATGAGCCGCCAGTCCGTGGCCAGCACCAGAAAGGCGTAGGACGGCACCAGGAGAACGATGATCTGGTGAGCGCCGAACGCAAGGCCGCAGAGAAAGGCGCCGAGGTACACCAGACCCGGCTTTTCCTCACCGTTCAGGTATTTCTCACGCCAGACCAGAACGAGCCGGAAGACCACCGCGGCGAGAAATGCCAGCAGCGGGTAGGGCTTATCGTGGTTGGACTGGAGCCAGAGCCGCGGAGAAAAGGCAAAGGTGAGCGCGGCGCAGAGCCCGGCCGACCTCCGAAGGAACTCCGACACCGTGGCTCCGGAGCCCCCCCCCTCGTCGTACAGCAGGCGAACCGTGAGCAGATAGACGCCGAGACAGGCAAGGGAGGCTGACACGGCTGTCGCGAAATTGACGCGGAAGGCGATACTGCCGAAGGGAAGCCAGGTGAACGGCTTGGCGTAGTTGACGAACAGGGGGTAGCCTGGGGAATGGGGAATGCCCAAGGAGGAGATGGCGGTCAGGAATTCTCCGCTGTCGAAAAAGGTGACCGTGGGCGCCAGGGTCAGAAGATAGACACAGAGCGGCACGAGCACGGAAAGGAGCGCGAAGGTATCTATTTGTCCGAAAAAGGTTTTCCGCAACACCGGCAGACACTCCCAGATACAGTAAGGTTCGAGGAACGAGGATAAAGGAACGAGGAACGGCAAAAAATCAAATTACTACCGGTTGCATTGCAGCGTCTCCGAAGAAACGTTTCCAGTGTTTTGTCCCCTTCGCATAGAAAGTTGTCTTCGCTCCTCGTTCCTTTATCCTCGTTCCTTTATCCTCGCTCCTCGTTCCTTTATCCTCGTTCCTTTATCCTCGCTCCTCGTTCCTTTATCCTCGCTCCTCGTTCCTCGCTGTCGGCTTCTGAAGCCCCGACAGCGTCATCCTGCCGCGCGCGAGATAGTACAGCCCGAGAAACGTTATGGGAAAGAAATTGACGGCATGGATGACGAGGGCAACGCCGAGGGCCTTTTCGCCGGTGACGCCGAAGACCGTCAGGGCCTGGTAGCAGGCATAGTGATAGGTCCCGATGTATCCCGGCGACGCGGGTATCATCACCGCCACCACCAGCAGCACCATGACGAACAGGGACGCCGTGACCGGAAGGGCGATGCCGAAGGAACGGAGCAGGAGGTCGATGGGCCAGACCGCCAATGCCCAGGTAACGGCCGATGACACAACAAGGCCCATGAGATTCCCCGGCCGTGACGAGAGCCTGACCCCGCCGATGAAGGAGCCGAGCAGCGGTATCACCTTAGCCCCGAAGGCGGGGGGGAAAGGTTTCAGCAGGCGCCCGGCCAGACGGATCATGGCGGAAGTCCTTTTTTTCAGCAGAACCAGAAAGCCGACAATCGCCAGGTAGGCCGCCGCGGTCACGTATCCGCCCGTTACCAGGGCAGTCCTGACCCCCTCGCTCTCACCGGGAAGGCGGAGGGTGAAAAGCGTGGCCATCAGGATGCAGAGAACGGCGCACCCGTCGAACAACCGGTCCAGAACCAGGGAAGCGAACACCGTTCCCTTGTCGATCCCTTCGCGCTCGCCGAGCACGTACACACGTACCAGTTCACCGATCCGCGCCGGCAACAGGTTATTGGCCATGTAGCCGATGGACACGGCCGCGAACAGGTTGCCCATGGAGGTGTTCTTTTCCTCCGCCAGCAGCAGTTTCCAGCGATATGCCCGCACATAGTAGCTGAACAGGGTTGAGGCCACGGCCGGGACCAGAAAGCGGGCGTCCATGGCGCGCAGCGCAGCCAGCAGTTTGGCGAAATCCATGGAGCGGAACAGGAGCGCCAGGAAGAAAACGCTTACCCCCGTGCCGATCCAGAAGTGTCGGGCACGCCGACGCTCCGGTCTCCGGGCTTCGGCGGTTCCGCACGTTCCCCGTGACTCGACCGCTCCCCCCGATTCGTTTACTCCTTCCGCTCTATTCATCATGACAGGTCACGAGCGCGGAATCCCGCAGGACCTCCCGGCAGCGATCCACATCATGGCGGATGGCTTCGGTAAGGGCGTGGACGTCGGGAAACTCCCTTTCATCACGGATTCTGTCGATAAAATGGACACGCAGCCTCCTGCCGTAGAGATCCCCGTCAAAATCCAGGATATGCGCTTCTACGGTCACCTTCGACGCGTGAAAGGTGGGGTTGTCTCCAACATTGCACGCACCGTCGAGCACCCATCCGTCTCCCTCCACCTTAACCGCATAGACGCCCGGAAGCGGAAGGATTTCTTCCTCCACCTGGACATTGGCGGTCGGAAACCCTATGCCTCTTCCGCGATGAAACCCGTGAACGACCACCCCTCCGACGGAAAAATGACGCCCCAGCAGTTGCGCCACACCCCTCATATCCCCGAGCGTGATCCGTTCCCGAATGGCGCTGCTGCTGAACCCGGTCTCGCCGTCGCCAATCTGGTCGAGCATCTCCACGCCGAATCCGAGCTCCTCGCCCAGGCGGCGCAGAAGGCGCACATCCCCTTCCCTGTTGCGTCCGAATGCGTAATCATACCCGATGATGAGCCTCCGCATGGAGATCCTGCCGGACAGGATCTCCCTCACGAACCGCTCCGCTGACACGGCGGCGAACTCGCGGGAAAAGGGGATAGTGACGAGGTAATCGATCCCTGATTCCCCGATGAGTCTCTCCTTTTCGGCATACGTGGTGATCAGACGGAACTCGCGTTCGGGCGCGAGCACCTTCAGGGGGTGGGGAAAGAACGTAACAACGACAGAACTCCCGCCGATCTCCTGTGCGGCCAGGCGTACCCTGCGAAAGATCTCCCGGTGCCCCAGGTGCACGCCGTCGAAGTTGCCGACGGTCACGACGGCGCCGGAAATCCTTCCGGGAAGCTCATCCAGGTTTCTGCAAATAATCATGTCAGGCCCGTGCGGCAGCGTCCGCCGCCCTCTTCTTTCCAAATAAATAGGCCACCCAGATGCTCACCTCGTACATCAGGTAGAGGGGCACCATCACGACGAACATGGTCACCAGGTCGGCGTGAAAGGCGGCGATGATTGCGCTCGCGAGAACCGCGTACTTCCTGTTGCGAGCCAGGAACCTCCCGCTGACGAGGCCGAACCGCGACAGAAGCAGGGTCACGACGGGCAGCTCGAAGATCAGGCCGAAGACCAGAATCAGGCGAAGACAGAAGTTCACGTAGGCGCTCAGGCTGAACCAGCTCCGCAATCCCTCGCTTTCGTAGGAGAGTGAAAAGTTGATGATCACCGGCCAGATGACTACCAGGAAGAACAGCGCTCCAACGCAGAAGCTGACGGTCCCCGTGGAAACGAACGGGACAACCAGCCGTCTCTCCCGAGCCGTGAGTCCCGGGGCGACGAATCGCCACACCTGCAGGAACACGATCGGAAGCGCGATGACAAACCCCAGGATAAGCGCCACCTTGCACTGGACGAAAAACGCCTCCAGCGGGGCGTTGTAGTAAAGATTGCGGTTTACGACGGAAACCTGCGCCCCCTTTTCCGGGTCATAGCGGTCATACAAGGACGGATAGCGCTTTTTCATCTCCCCGTAGACACGCGTCTTCAGGTCGCTGAGATAGGTGCGCCCCGTCAGGGGCCGCTCGATGAACGACAGGAACTGCTCGGAGATATTCCAGGCTATCCCCATGCCGATGACAACCGCGATGATGATGATGATCAGCCTCTTACGCAGCTCGACCAGATGCTCGATAAGCGGCAGAATCTTTTCATCATGCATAGCCGTGCCGCCTCCCGCGATTTCCTTTCCGGTATCCCGGCGTGGCACCGGAAAAACCGTCAAACCTTAGCATAGCGTCGCACTGGTGCGCAACCGCTTTCACCGCCTCCTGCCGGGGCGCCCCGGCCGCACGCCCTTCTTCCTGCCGCTTCGCGAGCCTGTCGGGTGAGGCCGAAAACGATCCGATCCCCCCCGCCCTCCCCGACCGGAAACGACACGTCCCGACTCGTTCTCAAGGGAAAACTCGATGCGCTTCTTTGCCCTGCTGACCCCGTCCACCCGCACCCGCACGCAATCACCGATGCGGAAACGACGACCGCTCCGTTCACCCAGAAGGGCATGCTCTTTCTCCAGGAGGCGGTAGAAATCATCCGGGAGTACCGTCATGTGGACGAGCCCTTCCACCAGAAGCTCGGACAGCTCCACGAAAAAACCGTAGGAGGTAACCCCGGTGATGAAACCGTCGAACACGTCGCCGACACGGTCTTCCATGTACTGGAGCCGTTTCAATTCCACAATCTCCCGTTCCGCCTCCATGGACGTGCGTTCCCGGCGGCTGGACTGCTCCGCGATCTCCGGCAGTTCGGCGACAAGCCTCTTCGCGTCCCTCTTTTTCAGCCCGGCGCCCAGGCACTCCTTCAGGATGCGATGGACCACCAGATCCGGGTAGCGGCGTATGGGAGAGGTGAAATGCAGGTAGCAGGGAGAGGCAAGGCCGAAATGCCCGATATTTTCCGCGTCATAGCGCGCCTGCTGCATGCAGCGCAGGAGCACCTGGTTCACCATTCTCTCCTCGGGCCTGCCGTTGACCTCCGCGAGCAGCCTCTGCAACTCCCCCGGCGCAACGGTCCCCCCCCGCACCCGGAAAGAGAGCCCCAGAGGCTTGATGAACTCCCGGAAATCCTTTAGTTTCTGCGGATCGGGCGGTTCATGGACGCGGTAGAGGCAGGGCAGCTCCCGCTCCGTCAGAAAGGCTGCCACCGCCTCATTGGCGGCCAGCATGAACTCCTCTATGATGCGGTGTGCCAGGTTCCGCTCGGCCCTGCCGATGGATTCCGGCCTCCCCTGCAGGTCCAGGACAATCTCCGGCTCCGGCAGGTCGAAGTCGATACTTCCCCTCCGCCTCCTCCTTTCCGTAAGCCGTGCGGCAAGCTCCTCCATGGTCCGAAGGTCGTCGAGCAGCCCGCGGAAGCGCGCCGTGGTCCCGGGATTGCCGTCCGCCAGGATCTCCTTGACCTCGGTATAGGTAAGCCGCTCATCGCTCCTGATGACGCTGGGGTAGAAACGGGTCTCCCCGGCCCCGCCCTCTTCATCGAACAGCATCTCCGCCGTGACCGTCAGCCGTTCAACCCGCGGATTGAGGGAGCAGATGCCGTTGGAAAGCTCTTCGGGAAGCATGGGAATGCAGCGGTCGGGAAAATAGACCGACGTTCCCCGGTTGAATGCCTCGCGGTCCAGGGGAGACCCCTTGGTCACATAGTGGGAGACGTCGGCGATGGAAACCCGGAGCCGGATATGGTTTCCCTCCCGCCTCACCGATACGGCATCGTCGAAGTCGCGGGCGGTTTCGCCGTCGATGGTGACGGTCGTCTCGCCCCGGAGATCGACACGCCCTTCCCGATCCGCGTCCGTCACGGCGGGAGAGACGGAGCGTGCCGCGGCGCGCACGTCATCGGCAAAAAGGTGGGACAGGCCGTATTTCCGGACAATGGTCAGGACCTCCACCTCGGGGTCATCGGGCCGGCCCAGGACCTCGATTACCCGCGCCCGCGCCCCGCGTCCCGCCTCGGGGTAGCGGATTATCCCGGCGACAACCACCTCCCCGTCGCGGGCATTCCCCCAATCAGCGGAAGAAACGGTAATATCGCAGGTTATCCGCCGGTCATCGGGGATGATGACTCCCTCGACGCCGGCTTGCTCGTAAAGGCCGACTATCGTGGTGTACCCCCGCTCCAGGGTCTCGATGATCCTTCCCTCGCGCCGGCCGAATCCCCGTTGCGCCACGAGACCCACCCTGACACGGTCCCCGTGCATGGATTCCCGCAGATAGCGCGCAGGGATGAACACATCGTCGCCACCGCCGTCGGGAACCACGAACCCATAGCCGTCCCGGTGGCACGAAAGGCGGCCGGTTACCGTTGCCTGTCTCATTCTTTCACCACCATGAAACCACTCACCTCGTGAGCTGCCGGTACTTGATGCGGTGGGGCTGGTCCGCGGCCGCGCCCAGCCGCGCCCGGCGGTCCTCCTCGTATTCGGACCAGTTCCCCTCGAACCAGACGGTCTTGCTGTCACCCTCGAAGGCGAGGATGTGGGTGGCGATGCGGTCCAGGAACCAGCGGTCGTGGCTGATGACCACGGCGCAGCCGCCGAAATTCTCCAGGGCCTCTTCCAGTGCGCGCATGGTGTTCACGTCCAGGTCGTTGGTGGGTTCGTCCAAGAGCAGCACGTTCGCCCCTTCCTTGAGCATGCGGGCCAGGTGGACCCGGTTGCGCTCTCCGCCGGAAAGCATGCCGACCTTTTTCTGCTGGTCGGCGCCGGAAAAGTTGAAGCGGGCCGTGTACGCCCGGGAATTGACCTGCTGCCTGCCGAGCTGCAGGGTATCCTGGCCGTCGGAGATCACTTCCCAGATGCTCTTTTCCGGATCGAGCGCGTCACGGCTCTGATCCACGTAGGCCAGTTTCACGGTGTCACCGACCCGGATGACGCCGCTGTCGGGCGCTTCCCGGCCGGTGATCATGCGGAACAGGGTTGTCTTGCCCGCGCCGTTGGGACCGATGACGCCCACGATGCCGCCCGGCGGAAGGGTGAAGGACATATCCTCCACGAGAAGCCGGTCTCCGTACCCCTTGCTCACCCCTTCCGCCTCCACCACGACCTTACCCAGCCGCGGTCCGGGAGGCAGGTAGATCTCCAGGTCCTTTGCCCTCTTTTCACCCTCCTGCCCCAGCAGTTCCTCGTACGAGGTGATGCGTGCCTTGCCCTTTGCGTGGCGCCCCTTGGGCGACATACGGATCCACTCCAGTTCCCGCTGCAGAGTCTTGCGGCGCTCGCTCTCTGATTTCTCTTCCCGCCGCAGGCGCTCTTCCTTCTGCTCCAGCCAGGAGGAGTAGTTCCCCTTCCAGGGAATCCCCTCCCCCCGGTCCAGTTCCAGAATCCAGCCGGCCACGTTGTCCAGGAAGTAACGGTCGTGAGTCACGGCGATGATGGTGCCGGGATAGCGTTGCAGGTGGTGCTCCAGCCAGGCCACCGACTCGGCGTCCAGATGGTTGGTGGGCTCGTCCAGGAGGAGGATGTCGGGCTGCTGGAGCAGGAGGCGGCACAGGGCCACCCGCCGCTTCTCTCCGCCGGAAAGGGTCGCGGTGTTCGTCTCGGGCGGAGGGCAGCGCAGGGCGTCCATGGCCATCTCCAGGCGCGAATCCAGGTCCCAGGCATCCACCGCGTCAAGCTTTTCCTGCACCTCGGCCTGCCGCTCGCACAACGCCGCCATCTCGTCGTCGGACATGGGTTCGGCGAAACGCTCGTTGATGCGGTTGAACTCATTCATCAGGTCGACCGTGCCCTGCACACCCTCCTCCACGACCTCCCGCACCGTCTTTTCCGGGTCCAGCCGCGGTTCCTGCTCCAGGAAGCCGACCGTCATGCCGGAGGAAAGGATGGTCTTGCCGATGAAGTCCTTGTCCACCCCGGCCAGGATGCGGAGCAGGGAACTCTTGCCCGAACCGTTGAGGCCCAGCACGCCGATTTTGGCGCCGTAGAAATAGGACAGGGAAATGTCCTTCAGGACCTGCCGCTTGTCGTAAAACTTGCTCACTCCCATCATCGTATAGATGACCTTCTTGTCGTCGGTACTCATTCGTCTTTCACCCCTTGCTGTATAATGGCTCGCGGCCGCATCCCGGCCGCCCCGATTGACTGCTCGATCGTTTGCTGGTATGTATAGGAAAAATTCCAAAGGAAATTCTCATGCAATTCCCCCACATCGACCCGGTTTTCCTGCGTATCGGACCTCTCCAGTTCCGCTGGTACGGCCTCATGTATATCATCGGTTTCGCCGCCGCCTATTTTCTGGCCCGCTCCGACGTGAAGCGAAAGGGTCTTCCCCTTACCATGGACGACATCTCGGACCTGATTTTCTACCTGGCGGTCGGCCTGATCCTTGGCGCCCGACTCGGGTACGCCCTTTTTTACAACTTTTCCTTCTATCTTGCCAACCCCCTCAAGATTCTCGCGGTGTGGGAAGGGGGAATGTCGTTCCACGGCGGACTCGCCGGCACCGTTATCGCGGCTTTCTGGTTCGCGCGCAAGAAAAAAATCGCCTTCCCGCAGGTTGCCGACCTCATAACCCAGGCCGCCCCCATCGGACTGGGGCTCGGCAGGCTGGGCAACTTCATCAACGGTGAGCTGTACGGTCGGGTCACCGATGTGCCGTGGGGCATGGTCTTTCCCTACGCAGGCCCCCAGCCCCGCCATCCGTCCCAACTCTACGAGGCGATCCTCGAGGGTCCGGTACTGTTCTTCTTCATCTGGCTGGCGCGCCGTTCCAAGGCGCCCGCGGGGATCGTCCTCTGGACCTTTCTGGCACTGTACGGCCTGTTCCGCACCTTTGTGGAATTTTTCCGGGAGCCGGACCAGCAGGTTGGATATCTGTTCGGGATTTTCACCATGGGCCAGATGCTGAGTATCCCGCTTTTCCTGTTCGGAACGGCGATGGTCATACTCTGGTTCCGCAAAAAATCCACCACGAATCCGTAGGGGCGGGGTCATCCCGCCCTGCACAGGTCATCCCGCCCTGCACAGGTCATCCCGCCCTGCGCTGATTCCCGCACACCCCCGGCAGTTCTGCCGGGGCGCGGCAACCGCGCCCCTACCGCAATTTCTTCCACATCTCCAGGACATTGAAGCCCTTCGACCTCCTGTAGGTCACCACATCCATCATGCACCTGATGATGAACAGACCGCGACCATGCTCCTCGGACCCTTCGTCGTCTGGTTCTCCCACGGCGTCCAGGTCGAATCCCCGACCCTGGTCGAACACCCTGATGCAGAGCTCGTGGTCCGATATGGAAAGGGAAATGTGCACGGTTTTGTCCGGGTCATCATCGTGGGCATGCAGAATCGCGTTCGACATGGCCTCGGTCAGCACCACGTTGAGCTGATCGGCCAGGACTTCCCTTCCGCCGCCTTCTTCTTCCAGCTCACGGGCAAGGGCATCCCCAATCCTGCCGATCAGGCTCAGGTACCGTGTCTGGTTCGGGACCTTGATATCCAGTTCGATGGTATTCCTTCCCATGACGACCTCACCGCGGAGAAAACACCGGATATACCTCTCCACCGTTACCCATGGACATCACCTTCTGAAAAAGAAGCAAGAGCATCCTGGAGACCTTCATGGATTTCGAAAACCCTATGGAGGCGGGTCAGCTCAAACATGGACCGCACCTGTTCCTGGAGACCGGACAGGGTCAGGCGACCCCGATGGGAAACGGAATTCTTGAATCCCGATACCAGCGCACCGAGGCCCGAGCTGTCGATGAAGCGCACGTGGCTGAGATCCACCAGCACGTTCTTCGCACCGGCTTCGAAGGACTCCTTCATCGCCCCTTTCATAGTATCCGAATTATGGGCGTCGAGCCTCTCGTTCATGGGCGTAAGAATGGTCACGCCGGAATTTTCCGTAACGGCTATTTCCATGGTAACGGTTCTCCTTGCAAATCACCTTCCAAGCAACATCAATCTAAGTGTTTGAAATATCGTGACCGCCGTTTTTGAAGTTACTCGCTGATTAATCGCCCCCTCAAAAAGGGCGTGGGACGCTGAATCCGCGGCGCCTGACCCCCGAGACGAGCCGTCACGCCTCGGTTTCTCGCATTTACGTGGGTTGAAACGGCTCGACGAAGGTCACCCGGCGTAGCCGGCGTGAAACAGCGTCGGCGACGTTCAAACCCCGGCATTCCGCTCGTCTCGGGGGTCAGGCGCCGCGGATCGTCAATCAGTCAATCTTCATCACCACCAGCGAAATGTCGTCCTGAAGCGCGCCGTCACCGGAAAAAACGCGCACCTCCGCGAGCACACCATCGATAACGGCCTCGGGAGGCGCGCCGCGATGGGCATACACGGCGCGACAGAGCCGGTCGCGGCCGAAAAGGTCGCCGGATCCGTTCCGGGTCTCGGTTATGCCGTCCGTGTACAGGACAAGCATATCCCCCTCCTGGAGCCGGATGTTCTTTTCCTCGAAGGTCACCCCTTTCATCACCCCCAGGATCATGCCGTCGGCGTCCAGGTCCATGCACCCCTCCCTGCCGCAGCGGAGAAGGAGCGGCGGGTTGTGACCGGCGCTGGCGTAAGAGAGGAGGCGGGTATCGGTGCAATACTTCGCGTAAAACATGCTGAGAAAGAGCTCCGTGCGGGCAAGGTCGTCATAGAGCAGCTCATTGAGCATGGAAAGGGCATCCCCGGCGTCCCCGGCCCGATACGCATGGGCGCGGAGCACGCTCCGCGTCTCTACCATGATTAGGGCCGCGCCCAGGTCATGGCCCGAGACATCCGCGATCACCAGGTCGAGAGTGGATTCGTCCCAGCGGAAAAAATCGTAGTAGTCGCCACCAACCTGATGGGCAGGGATGGAGCGGCAGGCAATGCGAACCCCCAGCACGCCATGGGGAACCTCCGGCAGAAGCAGAAGCTGAATGCGCCGCGCCGTTTCCAACTCGCGGGCAAGTGCGCTATCGGCACGATCCTCGGTCATATGGGCTGCTTTTTGTTCCATGCCGTACCTCCCGTTCGATCCGGAGCCGTCGTTGATGCTCTCAACCTCAGATCTGCCGGGTTTTGAAAACCCGGCAGATCTCTTTCCCATTCCGTCACAGCAGCCCGAGAATCTTCAGAATCGCATCAACTGTCTCGTCAGACGGCGGCGAGGTATCCACCTCCAGGCACCCTTCATCGCCGGCGGAGATCGGTTCGAAGTCGTCCCGCTGCCGGGCAAGGAGTTCCATCCGTCCGTCCGACACCTGGAGCGGCTCATCCGTTCGGGCCTCCAGGCGGCCCATGATAACCGTTTCCGGACACGCTGCGTGAAAAAAATGGAGAGTAACTCCCATCTCCCTCGCCAGACCCGCGAAACAGGCACGATCTTCCCGGCGGGAAAATGACGCGTCGACGACAACGCCTCGTCCGGCGCGCAGGGATTCCCGCGCGCGCCGGAGCATCTCCCCGTAGGTCAGCCTCGTGAACTCAGGAGAATAGAGCCCCTCATTAAAGGCATCGCGGCGATGTTCCGTGGCGGGAACTCCCGCCAGCTCCTTGCGCAGGATGTCGGAGCTGACGAGATCCAGCCCGAGCTGGAAGGAGAGACCCTGCGCCAGGGTGCTCTTGCCCGTGCCCATGAGACCGGAAAAGGCGATCAGGGAAGGACACAGCTCCCGCCGCAGGATGAACCCCCGGGCAAGGCGGAAATGGCGCCGCGCCGACTCGCGCACAGCCCCCTTGTCGCTTTCGGACACCTGGGGATCGTCGAGGCGGAAGCTCTCCACCTTGCCCCGTACGCAGGCCCGGTAGACCCGGTAGAAGTCGAGAACTTCCGGCAATTCCAGGTCATCGGTAACCGCCAGGTACTCATCGAGGAGGATTTCCGCCAGGTCGCGCCTCCCCCGGAACTCCAGGTCCATGAGGAGGAAGGCGATGTCCGACGCGGTGTCGGTACAACGGAAGCGGGCGTTGAACTCGATGCAGTCGAAGATGTACACCCTGTCGTCGAGACAGATGTTCTCGCTGTGGATATCTCCGTCGCAGTCCCGGATATGGCCCTCCGCCACCCGTCGAGCGAAGAGGTCCGGCCGTTCCCCCAGGAACCGTTCCACCCATCGGCGCAGCAGCCGCAGATCATTTTCACTCAGCACCCGGGATACGAAGGGGGCTATCTGGAGGAAATTTTCCTCCCAGTTGCGGCGGATGGTCTCGATGCCCCCGTATCCGTCGATCTCCCTGCCCCGTTCCGCGTGGAGGTGAAACTCTCCGATCACGCGGGCGATGCGCCGGACATCCTCTTCACCGACCTTTCCCTCTGCCAGCAGCCTGTCAAGCATCCGCTCTCCGGGAAGCCTCTTCATGCGGACCGCGTAGTCGATCACCGTGCCGCTCCCGTGAAAGGAAACCCCTGACGGAGACTCGCGCAGTTCCACGACACCCAGGTAGACGTCCGGGCAGAGCCGCCGGTTGAGGCGCACCTCCTCTTCACAGAAAAACCGGCGGCGGTCGAGGGTGGTAAAATTGAGGAATCCGAAATCCACCGGCTTCTTGATTTTGTAGACATGGGTGTCGGTAAGGAAGAGAAACGACACATGGGTCTGCACGATGCTCACGGACGTTGTCCGTTCACCGTACGCCGCGGGGTCGAGCAGGGCTTCGATATGATGCCGTTCCATGGAAAAACCTCTGTACGACACGGAGAAATCGTGTCGTCGAGCCTCGCATAATCAATTGACGATACTACCTATTTGTGATAGCTTTTTTCAATATTTTACACGCATCAACAGACCGTTCCATTTGTTCATTGTACCGATTTTTTTTGAAATACCCAGTCCCTTCCTCCGGCAGCGTCGGAGACGGATGCAGACACGGCTTTCTTATCCCTGAATCCGTGAGTTCTGAATGCCGAGGCAAGCGGAATGCCGGGGTTTGAACGTCGACGATGCTGTTTCACTCCGGTTGTGCCGGGTGAACTTCGTCGGGCCGGTTCAACCCACTGGAACGCAAGAAACCGAGGCGTTCCGCGAAGGCGTGAAGGCGTCACGGATTCACGGTATCCTGTAACACTCCGACAATCATCGTTGCATGAAATAACCCTAACCGAACCAGACAGCGCCGCGGAGAAACCTGTACGAAAGACACCTTTCTCCTCCCTGTCTGTTTTTTTCTGCCGGATTATCCCGATGAACATCACTCCCGTCATCCTCACCCTCACTCTATTGCTGGTTCCCGCCTGCAGCCACGGCGGCTCAACCCGGAATCCGGACGTCACCGGTCCTTCCGACAAGATGATTGAAACAAAGAAGGCGTCGCGCGGCCTCTACATCTATTCCCTGTCACGCATCCGCATCCTTGAGGGAGACCCCGAAGGCGCCCTGATGCTCCTGAAGGAGGCGATTAGCGAGGACCCCCGGTCACCGTTCCTCCACAGGAAGGTGGCGGAAGCATCCCTGAAGCTCAACAAACCCCAGGAAGCCATCGACGCCTGCGAAACCGCGCTCGGATTCGATCCGGACTATCGCCCCGCCCACATGCTTCTCGGCATGATCCTGGCCGCCACGGGAAAAGACAAGGAGGCCATTCCCCACTTCACCAGGTCGCTGGAACTGGCTCCCGACAAGGAAGACGCATACGTCAACCTGGCGGTTTCCTACCTGAAGGTGTACGAGTACGAAGACGCGGTCAAGGTCCTGAAAAACCTCCTGAAGGTCTCTCCCGATTCTCCGGTGGGGTACTACTACCTGGGCAAGGCCTACGACCGGATGAAACTGAACCGCGAGGCCTCCGCATACTACCGCAAGGCGGTTGAACTGAAACCCGACTTCGAACAGGCCATGATCGATCTGGGCCTTTCCCTGGAAGAGGAGGGACTCTACGACGAGGCGGGAAAAATCTATCGCGAGGTGCTTGCCGACAACCCGTCAAACCTGAACGTTACACAGCATCTGATTCAGCTCTATATTCAGCAGGAGCAACTGGAAGAAGCTCTCGCCCTCCTGCAGACTCTCCCGGCGCAGGGGATTGAGGGCCGGGAAGTCCGGCGCAAGATGGGGCTCATCTATCTGGAACTGGAACGATACGACGAGGCCATCCGGGAATTCACCACCCTCCTTTCCCAGGACCCCCAGGCCGACACCATCCGGCTCTATCTTGCAACCGCCTATTCGGAGAAGAAAGAGTATGACCGCGCCATCAAGGAATTCTCCTCGATTTCGAAAACGTCACCGGTCTATTTCGATGCGCTGGGTCAGCTTGCCTTTCTCTACAAGGAAAAGGGGGAACCGGAGCGGGGCGTCTCCCTCCTGAAAGATGCCATCGCTGCGCATCCGGAAAAGCCGGAACTGCATCTCTACCTGTCCGGCATCTACGAATCGCTGGAACGGAACGTGGAAGCCCTGAAGGTGCTCACCGACGTGGATGACACGTTTCCTTCCAATCCGGCCATCCAGTTCCGCATCGCCGTCCTGTTCGACAAGACCGGCGACCGGGACGCAAGCATCGCCCGTCTCAAAAAGGTCCTTGTCCTGTCGCCCAACGACGCGCAGGCCCTGAACTACCTGGGCTACACCTACGCGGAAATGGGTATCCACCTGAACGAGGCATTGGGGTACCTGAAAAAGGCCGTGGCCCTGCGACCCGATGACGGGTACATCCGCGACAGCCTCGGCTGGATCTATTTCAAGATGAAGCGCTACGACGAGGCTATCGCCAACCTGGAAAAGGCCGTAAAGCTCTCGGAAGACGACACAACCATCCTCGAGCATCTGGCGGAAGCCTACGCCGCGAAGAAAGACCATCGCCGCGCCCTGTCCACCCTGCAGCGGGCGCTCAAGCTGGACCCGGAAAACAAGTCCATTGCCGAAAAGATCAGAAAACTCAAGACCGAGACGGGTGGGAAATGAGGAGATGGTTCCGCGCCCTGCTGGTCCTTTCCCTGGCCGCGCCGTTCCTCGCGGCGTGCGACGGCAGCGCAAAGCCCCCCTCGCACCTGTCCCGCGGTCCGGGAAAACCCGCCTACGGAGACTCCCTGGTGGAGGGGACCATCGGGGAACCGTCCAACCTGGTACCGATTCTCGCCTCAGACAGCGCATCCTTCGACGTGGCTGCGCTCGTCTATAACGGCCTGCTCAAGTACGACAAAAACCTGAACCTTGTCGGAGATCTGGCCCAATCCTGGGATATCTCTCCGGACGGGCTGGTCATTACCTTTCATCTGCGCCGCGGCGTAAAATGGCACGACGGGGGCGACTTTACCTCACGGGATGTCCTCTTCACCTACCACGTCACCATCGATCCCAAGACCCCCACCGCCTATGCAGAGGACTTCAAGCAGGTTCAAAAAGCCGAGGCGCCGGATCTCTTCACCTTCCGAGTGACCTATGGCAGGCCTTTCGCCCCGGCCCTGGCCTCATGGGGAATGCCGATACTCCCCGCCCATCTGCTGGAGGGAAAAGACATCACCAAGAGTCCCCTCTCCCGCAATCCGGTCGGTACGGGTCCCTACCGCTTCAAGGAATGGGTAGCCGGACAGAAGGTGATCCTGGAATCATTCCATTCGTATTTTGAAGGACGCCCCTTCATCGATCGCTACGTCTACCGCATCATCCCGGACCCCTCCACCATGTACATGGAACTGAAAGCGGGCGGGCTGGACATGATGTCTCTTACTCCGGTCCAATTCCGGCGCCAGACCGAAACACCGGAATTCACGTCCCGTTTCAACAAGTACCGTTACCCGTCTTCGACCTACGTCTACCTCGGCTACAACCTGCGGAACCCGCTGTTCATCGACAAAAGGGTGCGCCAGGCGATAACGTCGGCAATCAGCAAGGACGAGATTATCCAGGGAGCGCTGCTGGGCATGGGGCAGGCTGCGCACGGCCCCTACAAGCCGGGCACCTGGCAGTACAACTCCACCGTAAAGGACCTTGTCTTTAATCCTGAAAAGGCCCGAACACTTTTGGCGGAAGCGGGATGGAAACGCGGGTCGGACGGCATGCTTGTAAAGGACGGCCGGCCGTTCCGATTCACGGTGCTGACAAACCAGGGCAACGAACAGCGCCTGAAGACGGCGCAGATTATCCAGCAGCGTTTGAAAAAAATTGGAATCCACGTCAAGATACGGGTCCTGGAATGGTCGTCCTTCATCACCCATTTCATCGACAAGAGAAACTTCGAAGCGGTCATCCTCGCCTGGACCATCACGCAGGACCCCGACATCTACGATGTCTGGCACTCCACCAAGACCGGCCCCAAGGAACTGAACTTCATCAACTTCAAGAACGCCGAGGTGGATCGCCTCATCGAAGAGGGGAGAAGGACCTTCGACAGGGAAAAGAGGAAAAAGTGCTACTACCGCATCCAGGAGATCCTGGCAGAGGAGCAGCCCTATACCTTCCTCTACGTGCCTGACGCCCTGCCGGTGGTCAGCGCCCGTTTCAGGGGCATCGAGCCGGCGCCCGCGGGCATATCGTACAACTTCATCAGGTGGTACGTGCCAAAGGAAGAGCAGGTGCATCCATGATAGCGTACCTCGCAAAACGCATCCTGATGCTGATTCCGCTGCTCATCGGCATCACCCTCATCACCTTCGCGGTGATCCACCTGGCGCCCGGAGAGCCGGTGGACATGCAGATCTCCATGAGCCCCAAGGTCTCGGCCGAGGCGCGCCAGAGGATCCGCGAGTTCTACGGCCTGGACAAGCCTCTCCACGTGCAGTACGTCCAATGGCTGGGACGGATGGCCCGGCTGGACTTCGGCCGCTCCTTCGCCCCGGACAATCGGCCGGTGACGGACAAAATTGCCGAACGGATCCCCATAACCCTTTCCCTGAACATCGTGGCGCTGATCCTGGAGTTCGGGCTGGCCATCCCCATCGGCATCCTCGCCGCGGTCCGGCGGGACACCCTTCTGGACAAAGGGATCACGGTGTTCGTCTTCGTCGGTTTTGCCGTGCCCACCTTCTGGCTGGCCCTGCTGCTGATGTATTTCTTCGGGGTGAAGCTCGGCTGGCTCCCCATTTCCGGCATCCATTCCCTGGGAAGCGACCGACTGGGGCCGGCGGCATGGTTTCTGGACATGGTGAAGCACCTGGTCCTGCCCATTGGCGTGATGACCTTCGGCAGCCTCGCCGGACTCTCCCGCTACATGCGCTCCAGCATGCTGGAGGTAATCCGCCAGGACTACATCACCACGGCGCGGGCCAAGGGGTTGCCGGAGCGTACCGTGATCCTGCGTCACGCCCTCAGGAACGCTCTCTTGCCGGTGATCACCTTCCTGGGGTTCTCCCTTCCGGGACTCATCGGCGGAAGCGTCATCTTCGAGACCATCTTCGCCATTCCCGGCATGGGCCTGCTCTTCTACCAGGGGGTAATGATGCGCGACTATCCCCTGATCATGGGAATACTGGTTATCGGCGCCTTTCTCACCCTGATTGGAAACCTGCTGGCGGATATCTGCTACTCCATCGCCGATCCGCGCATCCGCCACGGCAGGACGTGAGGTGATTCACACCATGGATTTCAGGAGTTCCTATTTCTATTCGGTGTTCTGGAAAAGCTTTCGACGCAACCGGTTCGCCCTGGCAGGCGGTGTGGTCGTCGCGGTGCTGTTCGCCGTTTCCCTCCTTGCGCCCTTCATCACGCCCCGGGACCCGTCCGCAATCAACGCCTACCAGGTTCTTCTTCCGCCGTCGGCCTCCCACTGGATGGGGACCGACGAGCTTGGCCGGGACGTCTTCTCCCGCGTCATCTTCGGCACGAGGATTTCCCTGTACGTGGGTTTCGTGGCCGTGGGCATCGCCATGGCCATCGGCACGCTGGTCGGTCTTGCGTCCGGCTTCTACGGCGGCTGGGTCGACAGCATCCTCATGCGCTTCGTGGACATCATGCTCTGCTTCCCCACCTTCTTCCTCATCCTCGCCATGATCGCCCTGCTGGAACCTTCCATATGGATCATCATGCTGGTGATAGGCGTAACCAGCTGGATGGGCGTGGCCCGCCTGGTGCGGGCGGAGGTGCTTTCCATCAAGGAGCGGGACTACATCATGGCCGCACGCTCCATCGGCGCGTCGGACATTCGAATCATCTTCCGCCATATTCTGCCCAACGCTGCCGCTCCCATGCTGGTGGCGGCGACACTGGGCGTCGGCGGGGCGATCCTTACGGAATCAGCCCTGTCGTTCCTGGGCATCGGCGTCCAGCCCCCCACCCCAAGCTGGGGAAACATCCTCACATCCGGCAAGGATTACCTGGAGTTCGCCTGGTGGCTCTCCCTGTTCCCGGGGCTCGCCATCCTGGTCACCGTTCTGGCGTACAACCTCCTGGGCGAGGGCATTCGGGACGCACTGGACCCGCGGCTGCACAGGTGAGAAATGTGAAAAGTAAAAAGTGAAAAGTGAAAAGTGATGAGTGAAGGCGGGACAATCGACATGTTTGAGGTGAAGAATGACGATTTCCATATAAGGAGCGACCAGGACGAGATACGGGTGGACGGGCTCTGCCGGGAACTTTTGCGGGAATTTCACCGTTCCCTCCTGGTGCGGGGCGCCGACCCCGAGGAGGCCGGGTCACTGGCCCACGGCGCCGATTATTTCGTTAGGGATTTCGTGGTGGCTTCGCAGCGGAGGAACCTGTTGGATGAAGCGCCCGGGTTGGTGTGCCGCTTCGCCGCCACCTGGTACATCATCTCCACCATGGAACCGACAATCGGGGAAATCAGCGGCATTTTGCGGGGAATCAGGGAACTGTACCGCTTCCTCCGCGACAAAGGACTTGTCTCCGCCGCATATTGCGAGAAAATGGAACAGGAGTGCGAGGATACCGCCTACTACGAAAAGAGGATCGAATCATTCTGGGAGATAAACGGCGACGGATACCCGGACTGGGAACGGGAATGCAGCCTGAAGGGCCGACCGTAGCCGCTCCGTGGAACGGCAACCGTTTGCGGAGTTGTCGAAAAAGTCCGTTGGCCGGATGACAAGACGCCTGAAAAGGAGGGTCCATCATGAAAAGGATTTTTTTCTGTATTCTGCTGATGATAACGGGTCTCTCTTCCGGATGCGCCGTCAGCAAGGACGACATTCGCGGCTTCAACATCATCTCGCTCCAGGAAGAGAAACAGCTTGGAGACAAGTTCGTGGTAGAGGTCGAAAAGCAGCGCAAGGTCGTGACCGATCCCCAGGTGCAGGGGTATCTGAACCGTCTGGGTAACCGACTGCTCACCGGTGTACGGGCGCGGGAATTCGACTTTACCTTCAAGGCGGTTCGTGACGACAGCGTAAACGCCTTTGCGGTACCGGGCGGGCATGTCTATGTCCACACCGGTCTCATCAAGGCAGCCCAGAACGAGACGGAACTGGCGTCCGTGATGGCCCACGAGATAAATCATGCGGTTGCCCGCCACGGCACGCAGCAGCTCACCCAGCAATACGGCTATGGCCTCGTCATCCAGCTCCTCCTGGGCAAGAACCCCAACCTGCTCGCCCAGCTGGCTTCAACGTTGTTCGGACAGGGGGCCTTCATGGCCTACAGTCGCTCGATGGAGAATCAGGCCGACTATCTCGGAGTGGAGACCATGTACCGGGCGGGGTATGACCCGCGCGGGATGATCAGCTTCTTCAAGAAGATCGACACCATCAATCAACGCAATCCGGGGGCGCTGGAACAGTTCTTTTCCTCCCACCCCATGACCGGGGAACGCCTCCGGAATGTCCAGATAGAGATAAGCAAACTGCCACCGAAGACCTTCCGCGAGGACTCGTCGGAATTCAACCGGATCAAAGCCGGGATCTGACCGTACGATTCCGTTGCAAGCGGATTGGAATGAAATTGAATGATGGGAAACCGATGAAAACTGAGCAAAGCAGAGACTGGAACGAGATTTTTGACCGGATGGAACACATTCTGGAACGGGTCGACAGGCTTCTCGCTTCACCCGGAACAGAAGAGTGTCTCGATACATCTCTTTTCGAAAACCACATAGCCTTTCGCTGGGAGAAGCGCAGGGAAGGGGGCAGGCTCGCGCCGGTGGCGCACCCCCACCTGTTCGATCTGGACGACCTGGTGGGAGTGGACGACGCCAAGGAGGAACTGACCCGCAACACGGCCCAGTTCGTTGCGGGATTTCCGGCGAACAACGTCCTGCTCTGGGGCGAACGGGGGACAGGAAAGTCATCCTGCATCAAGGGGCTGCTGCGCCCCTTCGCGGCCAGGGGACTGCGGATGGTTGAGGTGCAGAAGGGAGACCTGCTCCAGATCACCGATATCCTGCGGCTGCTGCGCGGACTCCCGTGGCGTTTCATCCTGTTCTGCGACGACCTGGCCTTCGATGAAGGCGAGGTTTCCTACCGTGAGCTGAAGGCCATCCTGGAAGGGGGAATCGAGGCGCGGCCGGAGAACGTCCTCCTCTACGCCACATCCAATCGCCGCCACCTGATGCCCGAACCCATGAACGACAACCTGGGCCGGGAGATCCACCCGGAGGAGGCCATCTCGGAAAAACTCTCCCTTGCCGACCGCTTCGGCCTGACCCTCAGCTTCTATCCATTCTCCCAGGACACCTACCTGTCCATTGTCGAGCACTACGCCGAACGGATGGGTCTGGCAATCGGCATGGACGAACTCCGCACCGAAGCCCTGCGCTGGGCGCTGTTCAAGGGGCAGCGCTCCGGCCGTTCCGCCCGTCAGTTCATGGACGACCTGGCCGGCCGTCTCGCCATGAGAGGAACGGAAGGACTCCCGTAGCGCCTCGATTGCCAACGGACAACGGTCTTTCCCCGTTCCGCCTTCCCGTTACGCCCGTATCATGACGAGGAGCATCTTGAACCTCTCCCGCGCCTTGAGGGAATGGGGCTGATTGGCGGGCATGATGATAATCTCGCCGGCCCTGACGGGAGAAACAACGCCGGATATGGTAATCTCCGCCTCGCCGTCGACCACCTGCACGAAGGCGTCGAACGGCGCGGTATGCTCGCTGAGGCCCTGGCCCGCGTCGAACGAAAACAGTGTTATCGTGCCGATGCCCCGGTCCACGAGGGTCTTGCTGACCACGGCCCCCTCCTGGTACGCGATGAGTTCCTTCAGTTCCAGTGCCCGGCCGAGTATGTCTCCCTGAACGTTTGCCATGGTATTTCTCCTTTTCTGTCGATTTTGTACAACTGTACCCCTTCCGGGGGGAGCAGTCACATGATCCAGGTCAAAGAAAACCGGTTTGCCCGCTCACGGCGGGGAATCCCGCTGTTGGACAAAAGGGAAGAATCGGCTACTATTGTACCACGTGGCCGCCCGACCGCTCCTTCCGCGGCCGCGATACCCCCTGTCAACCGATTCCTTCCGAAACAGTGAGGTCGTCAATGACACCGTCGCATGTGGTTCTCGGTATCGACATCGGTGGAACAACCACCTCCTTCGCTATCGTGGATAGAGACGGGAAATGCCTGGCACGGGAGACCCTTCCCACCAGGGCGGAAGAACCGGCGTCACTCCTTGTTTCCCGAGTCCACGGCAGATTTGAGGAAGCCTTTTCCCCCTTTTCCGATGCATGCATCCTCAAGGGCATCGGCGTGGGCGCCCCCAACGCGAACTACTATACGGGCTTCGTGCAGAATCCGCCCAATCTGAACTGGGGGGCATCGGTGAACCTCGCCGCGCTGTTCCGCGACAGATTCACACTCCCCGTGTCCATCACCAACGACGCCAACGCCGCAACCATCGGCGAGATGGAATTCGGCGCCGCGCGGGGCATGCGGCACTTCCTCGTCATCACCCTCGGTACCGGCGTCGGGAGCGGGGTAGTGGTCAACGGAGAACTCCTGTACGGGGCGGACGGCTTTGCAGGAGAAATCGGCCACACGGTCGTGGATCCCCGGGGACGCCGATGCGCCTGCGGCAAGCGGGGATGCCTTGAGGCATACGCCTCGGCGGGCGGTCTGTGCCGAACGGTCATGACCCTCCTGGCGGATCGGCTTGAGGAAAGCGAACTGCGTCACTACAGTTTCCGCGACCTGACGGCGCGGGAAGTCTTCGAAGCCGCACAGCGGGGCGATGCCATTGCCGTGAACGCCTTCCGGGAGACGGGACGCATCCTCGGCATGAAACTGGCGGACGCGGTTGCAATCACCAGCCCGGAGGCCATCATCCTGTTCGGCGGCCTTGCCGCCGCCGGAGAACTACTCTTCGAACCGACACGCATTTCCCTGGATGAACACCTGCTGGACATCTTCCGGGGCAAGGTGCGGCTTCTCCCGTCCGGACTCCCGGACGGCGCGGCAGCCGTGCTCGGCGCGGCGGCCCTCATCTGGCGCGAACTTGAGGCGGACGGCCGGCGCCGCGACTTTTTCACCCCGTGAAAACGGGAAACACAGGAGACTTCCATGGAAAACACGGATCTTGATTTTTCCGTTGACCGGCTTGATGAATGCCGCATTCCCTCCCCCATGTCCATGGTCCGCTTCATCGATGACGGGGACCATGTCCTGTACCACTCCCGGCTCTACGAGATCCAGACGTATCTTGAACGGGGGACTCCGCCGCCCGCATTCGAAGCTGCCGGGCCGCGGGAGCGGATCCTCTTCGACCCAAAGCGGCTTTCCTGCGGCATCGTCACCTGCGGCGGCATCTGTCCCGGCTTGAACGACGTGATACGGGCCGTTGTCCTGAGCCTGTTTCACCACTACGGGGTGCGCACGGTGTTCGGTTTCCGTTACGGGTACGAAGGGCTGACAAAAGAAAACCGCAACCGCCCCATGATCCTCACCCCCGAAACCGTGGAAGGGATCCATCTCCAGGGAGGGACCATCCTCGGAACGTCACGGGGACCGCAGGACGAGGGAGAGATGGTGGATACCCTGGAGCACCTGGATGTGGGTATCCTGTTCGCCGTGGGCGGCGACGGAACACTGAAAGGGGTACAGGCTCTGGCTGAAGAGATTAAACGGCGAGGCTTGAGGATCGCCGTTATCGGCATACCCAAGACCATCGACAACGACATCCTGTTCGTGGAGGAGTCCTTCGGATTCGAAACCGCCATCTCCGAGGCGAGAAAGGTGATCTCGGCAGCCAATTGCGAAGCCATGGGCGCGCGTAACGGCATCGGCCTGGTGAAGCTGATGGGACGCCAGTCGGGTTTCATCGCCACCTATGCGACCCTTGCCAACAGCGATGTCAACTTCTGTCTGATCCCCGAGGTTCCCTTCACCCTGGAGGGTTTTCTCCCGGCCCTTCGGAACAGACTCGCGGAACGGGGACACGCCGTCATCGTTGTCGGAGAGGGCGCCGGCCAGGGTCTGATGGAGAAGACCGTCGAACGGGATGCATCGGGAAACGAGCGCCTGGGAGACATCGGGGTCTTTCTCCGGGATCGCATCCGGGATCACTTCAGAAACGCCGGAACGGAAATCAACCTGAAGTACATCGACCCCAGCTACACCATCCGCAGCACCCCGCCCAATGCCCGCGATTCAGCTTTCTGCCTTCTGCTGGGACACCATGCCGTGCATGCGGGGATGGCCGGACGGACCAATATGGTGGTGGGAGTCTGGAAGGGAGAGGCAACCCACCTCCCCATCGCCCATGCCGTATCGGGCAGGAAACAGATTGACCCGCAGGGTAAACTCTGGAGCAGTGTCCTGTCATGCACGGGACAGCCGAGGGAGATGCGCTGAACGGATCCGATGCAGGCTCGCGTGCACAATCATTGAATAGTAGGAAAAAAAGGTGTACTATCGCCTTTCATTTTTTTGCAAACAGGAATCAGGACGGAGATGCGCGACGTTCGCACCGGGCAAGACGCGGCGACGCATACGTCAATTTTTGACTGGAGTCTGATCAGATGAATAGTGAGCAAAGATTACGGATTATTGAAGAAAAACTCAGCGCCGCCGGCATGACGATAAACGTATGGGCGAAGAATGCCGAACTGGATCACCGCATTGTTGAGGACCTGATTAACGGAAAGCTGCGGGGCACCCATGGAATTGCCCTGACCGCACGAAAGAAAATGGAGGAGTTTTTCGGATCAATCTTTGAACCGTGACGTAATTCGATCCCCTCCGCGGCAACAGGGCGGAGATACAGACACCACGATACGCGCTTTTCACCTTCCGCTTTTTTCCCGTTTTACCCGATACCGACATGCGACCGCGCATCCGGGCTCCCCTGTCCGGGCCCGGAGACGGCGCGCCCGGCATGTCGATCCGGCGCATGACGTGATATCGACTCCTCTCCGGGACTGCATCTGACGTGACATGACCATCCATCAAACACTGAAAACCGTCTTCGGCTACGGCGCCTTCCGACCCTACCAGGAAGAGATCGTTGAGGGGCTGATCCGCGGTGAGGACGCCTTCGTGCTGATGCCGACCGGAGGGGGAAAATCCCTCTGCTACCAGATACCGGCGCTCCACCGGGAAGGAACCGCGCTGGTGGTCTCCCCACTCATCTCCCTCATGAAGGACCAGGTCGACGCCCTGACCGCAAACGGCGTGGCCGCAGCCTTCTACAACTCGACCCTCGGTGAATCCGAGTCTCGACACATATTGGCGCAGTTCCATGCCGGGCGTCTCAAGCTCCTCTATGTGGCGCCGGAGAGGTTGATGACCGACTCCTTCATCGAGCGGCTGCGCGGCCTTTCCGTCTCCCTCTTTGCCGTGGACGAGGCCCACTGCATCTCCCAGTGGGGGCACGACTTCAGGCCCGAATACGTGCAACTGGGCCGCCTGCGCGCCCTCTTCCCCGGCGTTCCCCTGATCGCCCTGACCGCCACCGCGGACTCCCAGACCCGCGCCGACATCGTCCGCCGGCTCGGACTGGAACGCGCCCCCTGTTTTGTCGCCGGTTTCGACCGACCCAACATCCGCTACACGGTGACGGAGAAGGTTAAGCCGTTCGCCCAGCTGAGCGCGTTTCTGCGGGAGCGCGGCGAAGGCGAGCCGGGCATTGTGTACGCCCTGTCCCGCAAACGGGTCGAATCGGTGGCCGGCCGCCTCGCGGAAGCCGGTTTTCGCGCCGCTCCCTACCACGCGGGACTCCCGGATCGCGAGCGCCGGAGCGTGCAGGAGGCATTCCAGCGCGACGACCTGCAGATCGTGGTTGCCACGGTCGCTTTCGGCATGGGGATCGACAAGCCCAACGTCCGGTTCGTGGTCCACTACGATCTCCCGCGCAACGTGGAGAGCTACTACCAGGAAACCGGCAGGGCCGGCCGCGACGGCCTGCCCGCGGAGGCGCTCCTCCTGTTCGGCTACGGCGACGTTATGGTCGCCAAAGCGCTTATCGAAAGCGGAGGAAACCAGGAACAAAACAGGATCGAGCTGCACAAGCTGAATGCCATGGTCGGCCTGGCCGAAGCCCTGAACTGCCGGCGCAGAGTGCTCCTGGGCTACTTCGGCGAGAGACTGGCCGACGACTGCGGCAATTGCGACATCTGCCTCGATCCTCCGCAGTGTTTCGACGCCACGGAAGAGGCGCGCAAGGCCCTGTCCTGCGTCTACCGGGTCGGGCAGCGTTTCGGGGTGGGACATGTGATCGACGTGCTGCGCGGTTCCACGGGCGAGCGCATCCGGCAGTTGGGGCACGATCGCCTGTCCACCTACGGCATCGGCAGAGACCTCCCGGCCGAATCCTGGGGGAGCCTGCTGCGCCAACTGGTGCACCTGGGGTACCTGGAACAGGACCTTGCAAACTATTCGGTACTGAAGCTGACCGAGGCTGCCCGGCCGTTGCTGCGCGGCGAACAGCGCCTGATCCTGGCCCGGCCGCTGATAAAAACGGCTCCGCCGAAGAAAGGCGCAGCAAAAAAGAAGGCGCCGATACACGATAACGACCTCTTCCAGACGCTGCGGGCACTGCGCAAACGCATCGCCGACCGGGAGGGGGTGCCGCCGTTCGTGGTGTTCGGCGACGCCACCCTGACCGAGATGGCCGCCCGCCGTCCCGCAACGGCCGAGGAACTGCTGCTGGTGAGCGGTGTCGGCAAGCACAAGCTGGGCAAATACGGCCATGAATTCCTCCGGGAGATTACCGGATTCGCAAGCGGAACGGTGGAAAAGAGATAGATCCTTTCCCCCCTGGGTACATGACATGGGTCCCATTCAATGCCCACGGCAAAGATTGGAGCGTAGGCATCTTGCCTGCGGCAATGGCAGGCTTGAAGCCTACCCTCCCTGAGGATAGCAACGTGAAAGAAAAGTGAAATCAACTATAGAAAAGGCGTTACCCGTGCTCAGAAATATACCGAAAGTCGACAAGGTGATGGAGTGGCAGGAAATCAGGGATCTTCTTGAGGGATACCCCAGGCCGGTGGTGGTTGAAGCAGTGCGCCATGGACTGGAAAAGCTGCGCGGCGAGGCGCTTCAGGGAATCGCTACTACCGATGATTTCGGGGAGAAGGCGGTGACGGAGCGGGTGCGCTCGGCCCTGGAACGGGCAAACGCCCCGGGTCTGCGACGGGTGATCAACGGCACAGGCGTCATCCTGCACACCAACCTGGGACGGGCGCCGCTTTCCGAGTCGCTTCGGGAAGCCATCCTCGAAGCCGCCTTCAGCTACAGCACTCTGGAATTCGACCTGGAAAAGGGCGCGCGCGGCAGCCGGGCCGTGCACGTGGAGGAACTGGTGCGCCGCGTGACCGGCGCCGAGGCCGCCATCGTGGTAAACAACAATGCGGCTGCTGTTCTGCTTGCGCTCTCCTCCCTTGCCAAAGGGAGAGAGGTAATCGTCTCGCGGGGGGAACTGGTGGAGATCGGCGGATCGTTCCGGATCCCCGAGGTCATGGAGCAGAGCGGAGCGATCCTGCGGGAAGTGGGCGCCACCAACAAGACCCATCTCCGGGACTACCGTTCCGCAATTACACCGGACACGGCCCTCCTCCTCAAGGTCCACACCAGCAACTTCGCAATCGTCGGTTTCACGTCGGAGGTGAGCGTGGAGGAAATGTCCGGAATCGGCCGCGAGGCGTCCCTGCCGGTGATGGTGGACGCGGGGAGCGGTTGTTTTTTGGATCTTGCGGGCCGCGGCATTCCGGGCGAGCACACGGTGAAGGATTACCTGGATGCCGGGGCGGACCTGGTGACTTTCAGCGGGGACAAACTCCTGGGCGGGCCCCAGGCCGGGATCATCGTCGGAAAGAGGGCATTTGTAGAGCCCATGAAAAAGCATCCGCTGCTGCGGGCGCTGCGCGTGGACAAGGTCACCCTGGCGGCACTGGAAGGGACCCTGCGTCTCTACTGCGACGAGCGCCTGGCCCTGTCACGGATCCCGACGCTGAGAATGCTCACGGTCAGCGCCGAAGAGCTCTCATCACGCGCCTCCGCGCTGGTGCGGCGGATGCGGCGGGCGCTCCCCGCCGGTGCGACGCTGAAGACGCTTGCCGGCGTCTCCCAGGTGGGCGGCGGGACTTTCCCTCTCCTGGAACTGCCCACGACCCTCATTTCCATTTCCATGCCGGGCATCCCCCCCCAGCAGTTGGAAGAACGGCTGCGAACAGCCACCGTACCCATCATCGGACGCATCGGCCACGGTGAGTATCTCCTCGACCCGCGCACCCTGTTCGACAAGGATATCCCGGAAATAATCTCCGCGCTCAGGGTCATCGCGGAGTCGCGCCGCTGAGAGAAAGGCCTGAGTCCGTGATGTCTGAATGCCGAGACGAGCGGAATGCCGGGGTTTGAACGTCGCCGTCGCTGTTTCACGCCGGTTGCGCCGGGTGAACTTCGTCGGGACGGTTCAACCCTCGCCAATGCAGGAAACCGAGGCGTTCCGCGAAGGCATGAAGGCGTCAGGGATTCAGGAAAGACTCAACCCTACTTCTTCCTGGCAACCCTCTTGTCGCCAACCCTGATGGTCACTTTTTCCTGATCGAAATACTCCAGCAGCGGCATCATGAACTTGCGGGACAGGCCGGTTATCTCCCGGAATTCCGGCGGCGTTATCTCCCCTTTCTCCTCCAGGTAGCGTACAAGCCGCGAACGGATCTCCTCCAGTGGTCCCGGCGCATAGAGGATGTCGCTTTTCACCTTCACCGCCCTTCCGGAGCGGACCAGCAGATTGATGTGATCCAGCAGCTCCTTTTCGCTCCTGTCGAGACGCTGCCCCAGCTCCTTCAGATTCGGGGGCTCCATGCCTCCGTCACGGAGGGCGGTCTCAATCTTTTCCAGCAGTTCCTCGCCGCTGGGTTCCCCCCCGGCCTTCCACCCCGGCTTCTTTACAAGGTCCCGGTCCACAATCGCCTTCTCTTCCTTTTCCAGCGACATCAGGAGCGGCCCGAAGAAACGGAGGTCCGACCTCCGGGGGATGCGCGCCTTCAACTCCTCCTTGCCGATTCCCTCCTTCAGGGGGTTGTCCCGAAGGTACCCGTCCAGGCCTGCAAGGAGCATTGACTTCAGGGTTTCGAACGACTCCTTTGCCAGGAAGATGCGAGGATCGCGCACCATCTGCACCACGAGCCCCTTGGTCAGAAGGCCGGTGAGCGCGGCTTCGGTCCGCTTCTGCGACAGACCGCTCCGCACGACCAGTTCATCGAGGGTGATGCCGGTCAACAGGCTTTCCTGCGTCAGGAGCCGGATTCTTTCTCCATCCTCGCCTCCCTCCAGGGACTGGAGAAGCTCCAGTGCCTGGGCCGAGCGGCGACGGCGACGCGGCGGCGCGGGATCGAGCACCTGCCCGCCGCCGACGGTTATCTCGGGGGAATAGCTGCGCATGATGAACAGGTCGCCGGGAAGGAGCAGCACCGGTTTTTTGAGGCGCAGCTGAACCAGGGTGGAATCCCCCGGCAGCAGGGTGTCCCGGTCCAGCAGGATAACCTGGGCGGACACCTCGTAGGTGGCGGAGTGGAGGCGCAGCGTCGAACGGTGCTTCAGCTCGCGGGGAGCTGACGGAAGAAAGGTGAGACGGGCATCCACGGCGCGGGTGGAACGGAACGCGCCGCGGGGGACGACAACGTCGCCGCGAACGATGTCGGTATACTCCACCCCCTGGAGATTGACCGCCACCCGCTGCCCGGCGGAACCAAGGTCAGCTTTCCTGCCGTGGGTCTGGACGCTGCGAACACGCGTGGCAAGGCCGGACGGGAGAAGCTCCACCTCGTCGCCGGTGCGGATCTCCCCGGAAAGGAGCGTGCCGGTGACCACCGTGCCGAAGCCGGCCACGGTGAACACCCGGTCCACGGGAAGCCGGAACGGTCCGCCCGTTGATTTTTCCTCCACCTCGGCTGCCAGCGTTGACAGTCCCTCTTTCAGATCCTCCAGCCCCTCACCGGTCTTCGATGAAACCGGGATGATCGGCGCCCCTTCGAGAAAGCTGCCGATCAGGTACTCGCGAACCTCCTCGGCAACCATGTCCAGCCATTCCGCTTCCACCATGTCGCTCTTGGTGAGGGCCACGAGCCCCTTCTTTACCCCGAGCAACTGGCAGATCTCCAGGTGTTCCCGCGTCTGGGGCATCACCCCCTCGTCCGCGGCAATCACCAGCATCACCAGGTCCATTCCCCCGACGCCGGCCACCATGGTGCGGACGAATCTTTCATGGCCGGGCACGTCAACGATGCCGAAGCGGATATCGCCCGGCAGCTCCATGTGGGCAAATCCCAGTTCGATGGTTATGCCTCGCTCCTTTTCTTCCTTCAGGCGATCGGTGTCGATACCCGTGAGCGCCCTGACGAGGGAGGTCTTGCCGTGGTCGATATGGCCGGCGGTGCCGAGAATGAGGTGTTTCATGGGATGTCCTTTTGCCGATTTTTTGGTGGATGGCGCGAAACAGCAGCGGTACCAAAGGGCGCCGCGCCTGGAACAGCGGTCGTATTGTACCCATGGCGGGAATGATAGCCAACAAAAAAAGAGCTCCCGCTTGCTTCGTCGCCCTGTGGCGGAGACACGATTCCGAGAGTGATCCCGGCTTGGCGCTCGGCATTCAGGCAGCACGGATTCAGGTGTCATGTATTTCGGTAATCGGAAGACAGCAAATCGCTGAATGTTTTGAAAGAAAAATATATATTGCATAGCGATAACGTATTCTGTAAAACGTTTTCCGGATTATAATCCTGAAAACGGCAGTTGGAGTCGTCCGAAGAGAACGACTTCGGCCTGACGTTTCCCGGAACAAACACCCATAAGGAACGGATCGTGAAAGTACATCACCGTATCGGAATCATCTGCTGCGCTCTTGTATCCCTCCTCCTCCCACTGGTTATCAGCATCATCCTTGCGGCATTAATCCTGAATCCACACACCGGAGCAGCGACGGATTATACATCCGGCCTGCATCTCACGTCTCCTCCGCCCCCGATGGGACAGCCCCTGAGTGTCAGGATCATCACCTTCAATATCGCCGACGGATACCTTTTCACAAACAACCGGCCAGAGCGCATGCGCGCTATCGGCGCCCTGATCACGAAACTGGATCCCGACATCGTGGGAATCCAGGAATCCTTTGTAGAGAAAGACCGAAAAATATTGCTCGACGCCCTGTCGAAATCACGTCTCCGGTATCACACGGATTACCCGGCAGCCACGGTCGGTAACGGACTGTTGACACTCAGCGCCTATCCCATTGTAGAAACGGTTTTCCACCGCTTTCAAAGCAACAATCCATGGTACAAGATTCATCAGGGCGACTGGTGGGCGGGCAAGGGCGTCGGACTGGCCAGGATCCGGCTTCCCTCCGGAAACCGGATCGATTTTTACAACCTTCACGCGCAGGCTGAACGGAACGACGAAGACAACGGCAAAGTGCGCTACCGGCAGATGGGTGAGTTGGCCATGTTTGTCAACGCCACGAGGACAGCCACGGCTCCCGCATTCGTTGTGGGCGATTTCAATACGACAATGGGTCAAGCCGACCTGCAACGGGCAATGGAAGGCGCCCGTCTGATCCCGGCCGTAAAAATGGATTCGGGGATTGACGCAATCTTTGCCGCAAAGACCCCAGGATATTCCATCACAGCGGTCGACACGATACCCATCAGAGGAGAGACAACCGGGAGCAGCCCCGCCATATTCCTGTCCCGGGCGCCGACACCGGCAGAACTCTTGAGGATGCTTTTCGGATCACGCGGGGTCACCCCCCTGAGCGACCATCCGGGTTTCATGAGTACCGTTACGATTTCACCGGCTGCTGTCTCAAAACATAGTTCATGAATGCCGGCAGACTCCAGAGGGTAAACAGAGTCGTTGCCGCAATTCCGAAGTTGGTGGCCCAGCCGATGGAGGCCAACGCACCGTAATCGGCAAAAGCCAGGGAACCGAACCCGGCAATGGTTGTGAGCCCGGACAATAAGACCGCCCTCCCTGCTTGCATGAACCGGCTCTTATATTCTCCTTCAGCGCAGTTTCTTACTCTATGCGCAACATGGAGCCCATAGTCACTCCCCATCCCGAAGATGGTTACCAGCACCATCACGTTCATGAAGTTGAGCCGCATCCCGAAGAGAGCCATTATGCCGAGCATGGCAACAGCCCCGGCGGTGACCGGAAACAAAGAATAAAAGATCCCGCTGGGCGCGTTGAAATGGGATACGAGCAGAAACAGGACCATCAGGCCGCCTGTGATGATGGCCCAGACAAAGCTGTGCCGCACCGAATCGGTCAGTTGTCCGCTCACTAGGTCCACGCTTGTCGCCCGCGACTGTGGAACGTACCTCTGCAGTTGATTGAGGAACGCAGTCTGCCGGAATTCCGGTCCATTGTAATTCAGATACGTCAGCAGGTGATACCCGCCCATATCCAAGAACAGGTGTCTCTCGATAATGCCTCGAAAGGGAGAGTTCGAGAGCCGCTGGATTCCTTCACTCACCGGCAGAGTGCCGGCACGGGCAAGCAGCGCAAGGCTTTGCACGTGCCCCTGGAACGGCTCAGCGGCAAAGCCTTGTTGCTCAAGTCCTGAGAAAAGGGTGCTTGCAAGGCGGGCACCGTTGAGGCCCGACGAAAGCTCTCCCGCAACCTTTTGCTGAACGCTCGCGCTGTTTATGACCTGCCCCAATGACGAAAAGGATACAATTTCCCCTTGCTTCAACAGATTATTGGCCAAATCATCGACCTTGTCTCCCTGCGACAGAACATCGGACAGAGTCTTCCCTTCCACCGCCACGAGGAGCTGCTTGCGGCTGACGCTCAAATGCCGTTCCACCTTCTCCTGGGACAGGAATGCCTCGGACGAGCGCGGCTGCAGGTTTTTCAGCTCCGATTCGAAGGAAGTTCCGGTGGCCGCGAAGATCAGGCAGAGAACAATTGCGACAGCTAAAACGATATTCGAGCGGCAGTGCCGTTTCCCCACGTCCCAGAAGAAACCGAGACCAAAGCCGGGAAGAGGCCTGTACTCCTTGAGGGGAAACCTTTTCTCCATGAAAAGAATCAGCGGAGGCAGAAAAAAGTACGTCGCGTACAGTGAGAAAATGACCCCGAGACCCACGAGCAGCCCCAGTTCGGAAAGCACCTTCACGTCGGAGACGACCAGGGCAAGGAAGGGGAAGGCCGTCGTGGCCGCGGCGGTGAAGATGGCATGGCCGGTATCCACCGCGGCAAGCCTCAGTGCTTCCTCGGACCCTTTTCCCCGGGTACGCTCAAAATGGAACCGGTCGTAAAGGTGGATAGAATAGTCCGTACCCAGGCCAATGATGAGCGAGGTAAAGGCCACGGAGATAATACTGACCGTTGGGAACACGAGCCCTCCGGCACCCAGGGCCAATACCACGCCGTACACAAGGATTATCGGGATCAGGGCGGTAGGGAGAAATCTCCGGTAGGCCACATAAAAGAGACCCAGCACGATAACCAGGGAAGACAGGACGCCGACGATGATATTTTCCTTCAGGATCGACTCATCGGTCACCGCGCTCAGATGGGCGCCGGCGACGGATATCTTGATTCCGGATCCCTCGCGGGCCCCATTGATTGCCGCTACCAGCTTTCTGGCAAATACGATATCGGTTACCGGACAGCTTGGTTCGGCGATGATTATCAGCACCTTGCCGTCACGGGACAGGAAATAGGGAGACTCCGTATCCAGATCGAGTGTCTGTGACGCGGTTTTGAGCCGCGGCAGAATCAGCTCGCGCAGATAGAAAGGATCTTCGGCGATAACATCAGTGAACATTCCTGGGGTGGCCAATTCTGTTTTAGCCCTCTGAAGAGCTTGGCTGACCGACTTCGGTTCAAGCTGCCGCAGATATCTCGGGACGTCCGCCGGCGCAATAAAGAGTTGTGGACGGGTTACCGCATAGCTCATGAATTCGGTAAATGACTGGGCCTCGGCCGGGTCGAAAATGCGGAATTGCACTTTGCTGAAGGCAGGCTTGCCTTCTACGGAAAGGCCTTGCAACTTTCCGGCAAAGACTTCGGCCTCCTTGACGAGTTTCTCCCGATCACCTTCCAGGAGGAAATAGGCGTTTCCCGCGCTTCCGGTCCATTTCATCGTGTCCAGGAAAAGGGCGAGCGGCCCCTTTTGCGGAAAGAGCTTGAATATATCGGCTTCAAAACGGATTAGGGAAATGGAGAGGCAAGAGAGCAGGAATATCAGGCAGCACACGATGAAAACCGCCACAGGTCTTGTGGTTGTCATGGAGTAGATCCATTCCAGATGCTTCCTGATCAAGGCATTAACGGTTGTGACTATTGTGTTCGACCATACTTCAATCATTGGAACTCCTCGGTGTTTCCCGCTCAGCTGCAGTAATGGAAAATTTCGTCTTGCATCCGCAGACGCTCCGGCGGCAACGTCGTTCAGGTATCTTTATTTGTCTCTGTCTCAGGAACTTCGGGCGAACGACGCACAATCTCTACGGAACAGGGCGCGTGGATCGCGATAGACAACGATACCGACCCTAGGAAAAAGCGTTTTACCGGCCCGTATCCATGGGAGCCGACAACAATCAAGTCCGCACCCCACTGTTCCGCTTCTTCCAGAATGGCATCCGCGGGCTTCCCTACCAGCAGTTTTGGAGTAACATGCAGATACGGCGCTCGTTGTCCAATCGTTGAAGCAATATCATACAAACGTCTGGCCGTTTCCATGCTTTCGTGCTCCAGGACATCATCATATGCCTGCTTCTCATGGTAGCCCGTTTGCATCAACATCGATTCAAAACGAGAGATCACGGTAACAATTCTTACCTCGCTGTCTGGTGGCCATGGTCTTCGGCACACCTCGTCGATCGCGGCTTCGCTACTCGGCGAGCCGTCGATTGCCAGAAGAATTCTCATTTTGTTCCTCCTTTCAGTTCGAGAAAACCGGAACGCTGCTCACCGGGTCCCGAGAGAAGCCAGGACCAGGCTGGAGATATAGCCGATGTAGGAGGCGAACAGTAAGACTCCACCACTTCTGCTGATTCGGTGTGACCCCTCCAACCGGAAGCAGAAAAACAGGGAAAGCGTTAAAAGTGTCATCACCGTCAGATCCCTTGAAACAATTACACGATCAAAGGTCAGCGGTTGAATCACTGCGGCTAATCCTACAACGGCCAAGGTGTTGAAGAGGTTGGAGCCTATGATATTGCCCACGGCTATATCGTGCTGGTTTTTTCTGACCGCGGCGATGGATGACGCCAGTTCCGGCAGGGATGTACCCAGCGCAACAATCGTTAGACCGGTCACGATATCACTGACGCCAAGATCCCGCGCAATATGTACTGCTCCCCAGACAAGGACTCGGGAACTGACCACTAGAAGGAGCAGTCCTGCGATTAACCAGAATACTGCCCGTGATAAAGGCATGCCGTGAACAAGCAGTTCATCTTCCGTTTCTTCTCCCAACGCATCGTGCCGCTGTCGTAATCCTTGCATGACAGACCACCCTACCAGACCGGCAAAGCCCGTCAGGTGGACCCATCCTTCAAGGCGGGTGATTTCCATATTCCACGCGGCAAGCAGGGCATATCCCGTAACCAGGGTCAGGATAGGCAACTCCTTTTTCAGGACCCGCGAGTGCACGGTAATCGGTCTGATTATGGCGACAACTCCCAATATCAGGGCGATGTTGACGATATTGGAGCCATAGGCATTGCCGATTGCGATGCCGGAGTTTCCCTGCCATGACGCAATGACCGATACAACCATCTCGGGCGCCGAAGTCCCGAATCCCACAATCACCATGCCGATCAAAAGTGGAGGCACGCCCAGGTTTCTGGCGGTCGCCGCCGCTCCTTCAACAAACCTGTCCGCGCTCCAGCACAGCAACGCCAGCCCCAGCAGCAAGGCTAACACGTGAAGAAACATAGCTCACCTCCTTGAGTCCGCTTCTCTCCAGGTGAGGGGATGTTGTGCGGACGCCGGTCTCAGATTCATTCATTGATCAATAATCTCAGCGTATTAAGCGCTTTTTCGTCGGTAAGGATGAACAACCGGTCTCCGGCTGTTATCACCGTATTTCCATGGGGAATCAAATATTCGTCGTCACGCTGGATATAGACTACCAATAGATCCTTTGGCAGGGAAATCTCCACCAACTGCTTGCCGATAACGGAAGAATGCGCCGGAACGTGCAGTTCCTGCATTTTTTTAGACATATCGGCCATGGCCTCGGAATCCGGCAGCGGAAAAGGCGTTGCCGGTCCATCCGCCCCAACCTTCAACAGTCTGGCAACCATCGGTATCGAGGAGCCCTGGAGAATCGCGGATGTGAGCACAATGAAAAATACCAGGTTGAATATGGTGTCGGCCTTATCAATGCCGGCTACAAGCGGGAACGTCGCCAGCACAATGGGAACCGACCCCCTCAATCCGACCCAGGAAACAAGTCCTTTTTCATTGAGTGTGAGGCGTGAAAAGGACAGACCAAGCATGACGCTCAAAGGACGTGCGACAATTATCAAGAATGCGGCTACCATAAGGCCGGATAAAACTACCGGGATGAGATGGGAGGGAAATACCTGCAAACCGAGCACCGTGAACATGACAATCTGCATGAGCCAGGCAAGGCCGTCGTGGAAGCGGAGAAGGCTTTTCTTTTGCACGAAGGCATTGTTTCCCATGACGAGGCCGGCGATGTATACCGCAAGAAATCCGTTGGATTTTAGCATGCCGGCAAAAGCATAGATAAGGGGAACGCTGGTTAGTGTGAAGACCGAGTACAATCCCTCATAATCAAGCCGCAGTCTGTTAATGAGCAGTACCGAAACCTTGCCCAACAGATATCCGACGGCTGCGCCGATCACCATTTGCCAGAAGACATGGGGGATCAATTTCAGTGTGTTGTATGTCGGATTATTCAGGAGAAGGATCATGGTTGTAGTCAGCAGGACCGCCATAGGATCGTTGCTTCCGGATTCCAGTTCCAGTAACGGTTTGAGATTTCCTTTCAAATGGACGTTTCTGGAACGTAATACCGCGAATACGGCAGCGGCGTCTGTCGAGGATACAATTGATCCGAGCAGCAGGCCTTCAAGCCATGAAAATCCGAGCACGGCATGAACAAACCAGCCGACAAGGAACGCGGTCACCCCGACGCCTATGGTGGACAAGACAAAACCCTCGCGTATTACTGGTTTTATCTGCCGCCAATCGGTATCAAGGCCACCAGCGAAAAGGATGTATGACAGTGCAAAGACGCCCACTGATTGCACGAGCAGGGGATTGTCCATAAGGATGCCGCCGGGGCCTTCGGATCCTGCCAACATGCCGACAACCATGAACAGAACCATGGCGGGGATGCCCAGCCGGCTTGAAAGCTTACTGGCAAAAATACCCAGCAGGAGAAGAATTGCTCCACCCAACATCAGAAGTTCAAGGTTCATAACGGGCATCCTTTTGGGTGCTATTTTTTCTGTCACTCATTATTGGGCGCATGTCGAACAAATCGACAAAACAACATAAAACAAAATAGTTATAGAAGAAATGAACTCAGTCAAAATGGTTCCTTTGTACCTTTTTCGGGAATTTTCAGAGGTTTTGCCTCCCACCCCAATACCAGCGGACTTGCGATGAATATGGACGAATAGACGCCGACGACAATGCCGACAACCAGTGCCAGGGCGAAGTCGTGGATCACCTCGCCGCCGAACAGGTAGAGCGAAGAGGCCGCCAGCAGGGTGGTCAGCGAGGTGATGATGGACCGGGAAAGAACCTCGTTTATGCTGATATTAAAGACTTCCGGCAGCGGCGTACTCAGGTCCTTGCGCATGTTTTCCCGGATCCGATCAAAGACCACCACCGTGTCGGTCAGGGAATAACCGGCGATGGTAAGTACCGCGGTAATGAATAGGAGGTTTATCTCCTTGCCCAGGAGATGGAATACGGCGAACATGGCCAGGACGTCGTGGAGCGTCGCCACGGTCGCGCCGACGCCGAACTTGAAGTCGAAGCGCCAGGCGATATAGCAGATGATACCCAGCATTGATAGGGCGACGGCAATCAGTGTGTCCTTTTTCAGCTTGTCGCCGATTGCCGGACCTATCTCGATGGAGCTTTCCACTATGAAGGCGTTGGTCGGCAGTTCTTTGGTGAAGACCCCCTTGATGGTGTCGGCCACGTTGCCGTCAGCCGACCTGCTCTTGCCGACCTTGATGAGCAGCCTGTTCCCGTCCTTCATCTCCTGGAGGCTCGCTTCCTTCAGGTCGTGCCGGGCCAGTGCTGAACGCACCTCTTCCATCTGTATCGGTTGCGAGAACTTGAGCTGCACCGATGTCCCCCCGGTAAAGTCGATTCCCATGTTGGCGGCGTTCCGCGCAATCTGGACGATGGCGATGAGGCCTATCACGGTAATTACGGCCGAGATTGCGAACGAGATCTTCTTCTTGCCGACAAAATCGAAGTTGGTCTTTCCGATAATCCTCATTGTGACCCCCTTATATGCTCAGTTTTTTTACGCGTCCGCTCCGCAGTCCCAAGTCGAACAGGGCTTTTGTGGCGAACAGCGAGGTAAAGAGATTGATGATGACGCCGAGACTGAGAGAGACGGCAAACCCCTTGACCGGTCCCGTGCCGAACTGGAAGAGGACCGCGGCGGTGATAAGGGTTGTTATGTGGGAATCCATGATGGTCCAGAAGGCCTTGTCGTAGCCGGTGTCCAGACTCATCCGGGCCGTCCTGCCCAGCCGCAGCTCCTCCCTGATGCGCTCGAAGATCAGGATGTTGGAATCAACGGACATGCCGACCAGCAGCACGATGGCGGCGATGCCGGGAAGGGTCAGCGTCGCGCCGAGGGCCGCCAGGGCGCCCATGAGAAACAGGATGTTCAGAGCCATGCCGAGATTCGCAACCAATCCGGATACGCGGTAGTAGACTGTCATGAATGCGACCACGAGAGACACCCCCACCAGGCCGGCAATCAGACCTTTCCTGATGGAATCCTGGCCGAGCGACGGACCGACGGTCACGTTCTGTATTACCTTGACCGGAGCCGGGAGCGCTCCGGCCCGGAGCACCAGCGCCAGATCGCTCGCCTCCTTCTCGGTGAAGGAGCCGCTGATCTGGGCGCTGCCGCCGGAAATCCTCTCGCGGATGACCGGCGCCGAATGGACCTTGTCGTCGAGCACGACGGCAAAGCGCTTCCCGACATTGCCGGCGGTGATCTGGTCGAAGAGCCGCGCACCGGCGGAGTTGAATTCGATAGCCACGTACGGCTGGTTGAACTGGGGGTCGAATCCCACCTGTGCGTTGCTCAACAGGTCACCCGTTATGATGGCCTTCTTTTTCACAACCAAAGGGGTTTCGCTTATAGCCTGGGTCGCGGTGTCCACATGCCTCTCCATCAGGATTTCGTCGTCATCCGGGATGGAAGCGGGCGTGGCGGAAGCCGGGTCGACATTCTCGTCCACCAGCCTGAATTCCAGCCTGGCGGTCTTGCCGATGAGCTCTATTGCACGCTTCGGATCCGAGATTCCGGGCAACTGGACGACAATATTGGCGGTTCCCTCGCGTTGGATTACCGGCTCGGATACCCCAAACTGGTCGATCCTGTTCCGGATGGTTTCCAGGGCCTGTTCCACCGACTTGTCTTTCTTGTCCCGGATGGCTTTTTGCTTCATGCGAAGCATGAGGTTCACGTTCCCGTCCGTTTGAGCCGGTTCCACGACCTCCATCTCTGGATATTTCCTGCTCACCTGTTGTCGGACCCCCTCAACGCTTCCCCGGTCGAACAGGGTTACCTGTATGCTGTCGTCGCCTTCCCGTGCGACACGCAGGTAGCGAATACTTCCATTGCTAAGAATGTCTTCAATGTCTGCAGCCACAAGGTCGAGCGACGCCTTGACCGCCTCCTGTGTTTCGACTTCCATGACAAGATGGCTGCCGCCTTGCAGGTCAAGGCCGAAGTGAATCTTGTCCTTGGGCAGAACGCCGGTCCACCAGGACGGCAGTCGGTAAACAACGGTCGGTGTCAGGTAAACAAACGAAATAAATATGAAAAACAGCACCAGGCTCAAACGCCAGGCAAGATTTCTGGTCATAAAGAGGGCTCCTTTCAGCACATGCTATCGGGCCATACCCAAGCCGTGGGTATCCGGACATGCCTCGGCGGATACCCTGGACAGGGTGAATGTCGGAGGACTCAGCAGCGGTTCGAAGGGGAGAATTTCACTCACAACCGCACCAATGGCTGCAGGGGAGCCGGTGGTGAGCTCAGGTAGAGCAAGGCCAAACGCACATGCCGGATGCAGGATATGGACACATTGCCGCAAGCCGGAAGAGAGCCGTGAGGCAATCACGAGTGAATGAGGGCATCCGGCGGGTTTGAAAAATGCTGACTGAGGGTCAGGTTGCCGGACGGACCGGATGCAGGATGCAGCGTGTTCCATGCATTACCGATTACCGAACTCCATGCGGAGAGGCCTGTAAAATCGCCTGCATCGGTACTGCTGCTGATTAAGGGATATGTTGGAGAAGAGGCGCCGGTGGAGCCCTGGCTGGATCAGCGGAATGGTATCGTACTGTCGTGAGGGTGGGACAGGGACGGGAGATTGGGGAAGAACCTTTGCTTGGGGCGGGGGTGATTGTGCATCCCGGAACCGCGACCAGTTTGACGGGCTTCTTCAGTTTGGGAGATGACTTGGCTCCGTGGTCCTTCAGGAGGCTGGTGTAGGCATCGGTATCGGGGCGTGCGAAAGCGCAGGCGGCAAACACGCCCTGCAAGACAAAGCAGACGAAAACCGCGAGAGTGGCGGATTGCAGCAGCAATCTTGTATTTCGGGGTCTGTCGCGCAAGCTCATGTGAAGACCTTAGCCTAAAATGTCTGGATTATCAAGCATCACGATGTTAGCAGGGTGCTTAGAGGCAACAACCGAGGAGGCGGCTACGGTTTCCCGCCCCGGCACAGTTTCAGATTGGTGCGGGCGGCGTTCAGAATCGGCCAGTAGGTGTCGGCGTCGGCCGGCGGATACTCCTCGCGGATCTGTTCGTCCGTCTTTGCGGCGTCGGCTTCGAAATCTTTCAGAAGGGAAAGGCAGATATCATCACGCTTCATCCTGTGATAGGCGAGGGCGAGGTCGTTCCGTATCCAGCCTTTGTCCACCCAGGTCATGGTCTTGGAACACCCTTTCAGCACCGGTTCCAGGACGTCGACCGCTTCCGCATAGGATTTCCTGTCATAGAGCCTCTTGAAATCGCGCCGGGATTTCCGTATCGCCTTGGGCAGGCAGGCAGGCGCGGGTTTCAGGTATTCACCTTCAAAATTTGCCCGCATGCCGCAATAATACCGGCAGGACTCGTACGTTTCCGCACTGACCTTGATCGCGGCGCCCTTCGGCTCAAACCTGATGACGCAGGGGCTTCCCGCCTCTCCGGATTCCGTCAGGGTTGCCCTGCCGTTCCTGATTTCACCCCCCAGATCACACATGTGGGCGTTTCCGCCCAAGGCGAATATGGTGAAGGATACCGTTCCGTCCTTGCTCCGCTTGACGGCCAGGTCGCCCCATCCCCCTTCCGTTACGTAGATCCCCGGCTCAGGAGTATCCCGCTGAGCGGACAGGGATTGTGACGGCGTCAGAATAATCATCAAAGTCGAGGCCATCAACAGCATCCGAAAGACAAACGGGTTCGGTGAATTCATACGGTTCCTTGTCCGGGACATATCTTCTTCCCTCCCACTACCATCAGTCGTTGGGGCAATTCAGCCGGTGCATTTTTCACGAAGACCGGGCGGGACATTCAGCCGGAACCCGTCTTCCTTTCGCGGGCATAGTCTTCTGTCGGCTCACACGCAAGCTCGTTACGCTCATCCCGGTACACCCTGCAGTTTTTTTCGATCTCCTTCCTGAGAAGAGCCCGCGCCCTGTGAAGTCTGATCTTCACCGTCTCCAGAGTCACTCCGATGATTTCCGCGATCTCCCTGTTCCTGAAATTCTCCAGCTCGCTGAGAACCAACACGATGCGGTACGTCTCCGGAAGGTCTTCAAGGCAACTTCTGATGCAGTCCGTCATCTCGCCGCGAATGAGCCTCTGTTCGGCGGAATGCGGCATTTCACCCGTCCAGATATTCCTGTCCTCGATTTCCTCATGGGCATCGATGGACTCCTCCGCTCTCTTGAGAGGGTCCGTGAACGGCAACGTGCAGTGGCGGATCCTGTCGATGGCCAGGTTTGTGGCGATCCGATACAGCCAGGTCGAGACGCTGGATTCCCCCCTGAACGTCTCCAGGTTCGCGCTCACCTTCGCGAATACCTCCTGAATGAGATCCTCCGCTTCGTATTCATCGATCAGATTCGAGAGGTAACGGAAGAGTTTTGCCTGATAGGTGTCATGAATCTTCTGAAAATTCAGATCACATTCCACCATTTTGCCTGTTCCCATACTCCGGATCTCCCATGGGCATCGCCCGACACGCCATCCGCGGGCAAATTTTTCCGAGACCCGTATCCTTTTCGTTTTCCGTCCGTCTATAGGGTGAAAGCACGTGCATGCGGTACAGGTTCGATACAGAGGCATACGCTTCATTTCATCCGTAGTGACAATGAACTTTTACCATAACGAGGAAAATATGTTTCGATTTTTTGTCAAATCAATCGCCTGACACATTGCGCGGGCGCCACCAGGAAAGACAACGACCTTCTCAAAGGCCCTGCTCCCTGTAAACCGGCGCCTCGAGCCTGTGCGGGAAGGAATCACGAAGAAAACAATCTGATGATGATGGAGGTATTCAATGGAAATACTGGACGACAAAATTCAAGAGCTGATTGCACTGGGCGCATCCTATGCCGTGAATTGCAAGCCATGCATGGAATACCACCGCAAAAAAGCGGAAAGAGCCGGGGCAACCACGGCGGAAATGCTCGCGGCGGTTGCCGTTGGAGAAAAAGTGAGGAACGGAGCGCATACGAAAGCCAAAGGTTTTGTTAAAGAAGTTTTCGGAGAAATAGAATGCGAGGCATGTTTTAGCCAGGGGAACCCGTGCTGTTGATGTGCACGGGAAAGACGATTGAATGGCGCATGTGCAACGTGCACAAGAACGGAAACATGGTGAGCACGGCCATGCCGCCGGACGGACGGCGGTGTCGGGAGTCACCCACATCACCGGAATACTTTTTTCAATCCAAGGAGGTAACACCATGAGCGTTTTGGACAAGAAGACAATGGCACTGATTTCAATCGGAGCAGCGTATGCCGTCAATTGCAAGCCCTGCATGGAGCTTCTCAAGAAGGCGGCTCTCGCCGCGGGCGCGACCACCGAGGAAATGCATGACGCGGTAACCGCCGGTGAAAAGGTGAAGAACGGCGCCGCTGAGAAGGCAAAGGGTTTTGCCAACGAGATATTTGGTGAAATTGCTTTTGAAGACTGAAGTTCTCCAGGAAATGACATAGTCCGGCGATGGAAAACGGCGCCGGCTTGGAAGAGATTACGGAGGTGTTGCTTCAGGTGGGAATGTACGCCGGCTACCCCGCTGTTTTGGACGCATTGTTTCTGCTGGATGAGGTAGTCAAAAAACCTGGATTCGACGGTTGAAGTCATCCTCTGTCGTCGGAAACAAATGTAAGGCCACAGTAAGGCCATATCCACACGGGTATGGCCTTTTGCTTTGGCGCATATGCCACGGCCCATGAACGGTTCAATTCGAAGCAATCCGAAAATACGGCTTGACAAATATCTCCATCATTCTGTATGAGCATATAGTCATATAGTAAAGGAGAATGCCATGGATGAAATCCTGACTGCGCGGGCCGAGATACTGAAGGCGATAGCCCAGCCGACCCGGCTGAAAATCATCGAACTGTTACGGAACGGGGAACGATGCGTGTGCGAAATATTCCCCGCCATCGCCGAGGAGCAGTCAAATACCTCCCGTCATCTGAATATCATGCAGAACAACGGGATCCTCGCCAGACGCAAGGAGGGGATAAAGATACTCTACCGTGTGAAGCATCCCGAAGCGCTGGAGATAGCGGATCTGGCATCGGCGATTCTGAAGAAGGAAATAAGCGGCAAGAGCAACCTGCTCCTGGCGGTCTGATTTTCAGACGGGATGTTTCCCGGCCGAAAATATCTCCGAATTGTCGAAGCGGATCGGCGGTGCGATAATTTCATGTGTCGGCCTGTATCTGTTATATCAGGCTATCTGATTCTCGCCGCACTGTGCATGAAAAATGAATTTGAAAGGACGACACGATGAACTGGAAAGACGAGTGGAAAAACCTTTTATACATCATTGCCGCATTCCTGGTCTGTTTCTACCTCCCCATCGGCACGGAGCGCTTCAACAATGCGGTACTGGAAGGGTTTTACCTGGTGAAATGGTATGCGCGGGAGCATGTGCTGCTCTGCCTGATACCGGCGTTTTTCATTGCCGGCGCCATATCCGTGTTCGTGAGCCAGGCTTCGGTAATACGCTACCTGGGAGTCCAGGCCAACAAGGTCCTGTCCTACGGTGTGGCGGCGGTGTCCGGAACCATCCTGGCGGTCTGTTCCTGCACCGTCCTCCCGCTTTTCGCCGGCATCTACACGCGGGGCGCGGGACTCGGTCCGGCGTGCGCGTTCCTCTATTCGGGACCGGCCATCAACGTGCTGGCCATCGTCCTGACGGCACGCGTCCTCGGCCTCGAAATGGGCGTTGCCCGCACCGTCGGCGCCGTGTCGTTCAGCGTCATCATCGGGCTGCTGATGCACCTCATTTTCCGCAAGGAAGAAGCCGCCAAGGCGGAAGCCACGATAGTGTTGCCCACTGACGAGAAACACCGACCCCTCTGGAAGAACAGCCTCTATTTCGCGTCCATGGTGGGCGTGCTGGTGTTCGCCAACTGGGGGAAGCCGGCCGAACCGGACGGCATCTGGGCGGCAATCCACGGCGCCAAGTGGATAATCGCGTCTCTCTGCGCCGCATCCCTCGGCATCATGCTGGTCCTCTGGTTCGGCGTCCGCTGGTGGAAGGCGGCCGTAACGGCGCTCCCGGTCGCGGCCCTTGCCTGGGCCTTTCCGGAACAACCTTTGATAGCCTTTTCCGCCGGCGTCCTCGGCCTGTCCGCTTTCACCAGCACTGACAGGGGCGATGCGGGCGAGTGGTTTTCCTCTTCCTGGGATTTCGCGAAAAAGATTCTCCCCCTTCTCCTCATCGGCGTTCTCATATCGGGCGCCCTCCTCGGCAGGGTCGGCCATGAAGGGCTGATACCCTCAGCCTGGGTCGCGGCCGCGGTCGGAGGAAACTCGGTCGGCGCCAACTTCTTCGCCGCCCTTGCCGGGGCATTCATGTACTTCGCCACCCTGACCGAGGTTCCCATCCTGCAGGGCCTCATCGGTTCCGGAATGGGGAAGGGACCGGCGCTGGCCCTGCTGCTGGCCGGCCCGGCGCTCAGCCTTCCCAGCATGCTGGTCATACGGAGCGTCATGGGCACGAAAAAGACCGTGGTGTTCGTGGGGCTGGTGGTGGTTCTCTCAACCCTTGCAGGGATGCTGTATGGGGCTTTGTACGGATAGCGCTGACGGGAAGGAGCCTGTTGGAGAGATGCCTTTGCTCATGGCGGGAAGGCCGCCGTTCCTTGTGGAAGGGACGACACGTAAAACAGGCGGAACCAAAACAAATTTTACCTTGAACATAATCGCATATACGGATATATTTAAAGCATGAAAAATACCGCGCGCATGTTCAAGGCCCTTTCCGATGAAACCCGTCTTCGCATTCTCTGCCTGTTGCTGGAGGGAGAGTTGTGCGTCTGCGACCTTATGGCGGTGCTGCAGCTTCCCCAGTCCACGGTTTCGCGGCACCTGGCCTACCTGAAGAACTCCGGGTGGGTGGATGACCGCAGGTGCGGGGTGTGGATGTACTATTCCATCACGGGCAACGGCGGCGAACTGCGGAACGGGTTGCTCGAAAGCCTGCGCAATGCCGTGCCCTCCATAAATGTGGCGGTGGGAGATCGTGAACGTCTGAACGAGATGGGCCGAAACAGCAGGTGCGCATGAGTATACGGTGCATAGACAGAAGGCTGAAGACGTAAGGGAAACCGATATATTTTTTTACCACATTAATCCGCTCATGCGGATATCCCGAAGGAAAGATTATATCGAAGACAAGGAGGAGCACATCATGGTACAGGGACTTACCAAAAGGCTTTCGTTTCTTGACCGTTATCTTACCGTATGGATCTTCGCGGCCATGTTTCTCGGCCTGGCGCTGGGATACTTTGTGCCGGCGTCAAAAGCCCTCATCAACAAGTTTCAGGTGGGAACGACCAATATCCCCATCGCCATCGGCCTGATCCTGATGATGTATCCTCCCCTGGCCAAGGTCAAGTACGAGGAGATGCCCGAAGTGTTCAAGAACAAGAAGGTGCTCCTCCTCTCCCTGGTGCAGAACTGGCTGGTGGGACCGATCCTCATGTTTGCGCTGGCCCTGATTTTCCTGCGCGACTACCCCGAGTACATGGTCGGCCTCATCATGATGGGAATGGCGCGCTGCATCGCCATGGTCATCGTCTGGAACGACCTTGCCTGCGGCGACCGTGAGTATGCCGCCGGCCTGGTTGCGTTCAACTCAATCTTCCAGGTGCTGTTCTTCTCGGTCTACTGCTACATCTTCGTGACGGTCCTGCCGCCGCTGTTCGGCTTCAGCGGGGCCGTGGTGAACATCACCATGGGCGAGATCGCCAAGAGCGTCTTCATCTACCTCGGCATACCGTTCCTTGCCGGGATTATCACCCATTTCAGCCTCACGCGGATCAAGGGCAAGGAATGGTTCGAAAAGTCTTTCGCCCCCGTCATCAGCCCGCTGACCCTGATCTTCCTCCTGTTCACCATCGTGGTCATGTTCGCCACCCAGGGAGACAAGATCCTGAGCAGGCCGTTCGACGTGGTCGTGATTGCAATCCCGCTTCTCATCTACTTTGTGGTCATGTTCGTTGTATCCTTCTACATGAGCAAGAAGCTTGGCACCAACTACGAGAAGAGCGCCACCCTGTCGTTCACGGCGGCCAGCAACAACTTCGAGCTTGCCATTGCCGTTGCCATCTCCGTGTTCGGCCTCAACTCCGGCCAGGCATTCGCTTCGGTCATCGGCCCGCTGGTCGAGGTGCCGGTCCTCATCAGCCTGGTCAACCTGGCGTTCTATTTTCAGAAAAAATATTTTCCAACCCCCATCATTATGCCGAAAAGATGCGATGCACCGTAACCCTTGCGCGTCTGCGTCCCCCTCTGTAGCGAAAAAACAGAAAGCCCCTCAGTTCCGATACCGGGGGGCTTTTTGTTTATATCGGTCGCACAATCCGGCTAGGAACAATCAAACGGCCCATAGTGGACCGACTTGTCACCGGTTACGACAAAATGCCTTCCGAAACGGGTTTCCTCCACCATGGCGCCCGAGTTGCCGCATACCAGCATCGGTTTGTCCTTGATGAACAGGTGATGGTCATCGAGGGGGAACGCATCGGGGAAGCCGGGCATGGTCCCTTTATAGACGGCAACCTGACCATAGTCTTCGCAGATATCCTCCAGAGGCAGCTTGAATGTCCTGACGACCCGATAGGTGAAACCGGCCAGACCGACCTTGTCCGCGGCGCCCGGTTTGCGCAGGGGGACCGGCTGTTTGCTGATGTTCCGGTAGTCCTGGCATCCCAATTCGCGGAGAAGTCTCCGGAAATCCTCACTGTACATGGCCCCGGCAAAGCCGGCCATGAGAACACAGGAATCATCCGCGAGACGTGCGGGAAGCCGCCGGTCGGCAAGCACCGTTGTGAAGCAGAGTTCCCCACCCGGTTTCAGCACGCGGAATATCTCGGAAAAGATCGCGCGCTTGTTCGTTGAAATGTTGATAATCTCATTTGCTACAACAACATCGACCGAATTGTCCGTAATACCGAGAGACCGGAGATCTTCGGGATACCCCAGCATGAGCTCCACATTCGTCTCTGTGTATCCAAACTTTTCCATATGTTCGGGAATGTGCTTTTCCGCCGCTTTCAGCAATTCCCCGCGCATATCCACACCGATGACGCGGCCCGCGGGACCGACCAGGCGCGCCGCCGCAAAGACGGTCCTGCCGTTGCCGCATCCCAGGTCGAGAACCACGCGCCCCTCCAGGTCCGGGGGCAGCGGTGAGCAGCTTCCCTGGGGCGCATCGAGCAGTTCCGGAGCGATTTCCTTCAGGGCATTCTCCATGTCCGGATGAAGATGCACGGCGCTGCAACCGCAGCCGACGGTGATACGGTCCGCGAAGACCTTCCCATAATACGCTTTCAGCTCATTGATCATTGCACGCAACTCCTTGTTTTGGATTTCTGACAGCCACGGTGCTTCGACGTAACGGTATCTCCCATCCATCCTCTCTCCTGAACGTCACGTGACCCATATCATCAAAACAGGGGGCAGACGAATCCCGGATCAGAGAATCGCCGCGATGTCTTCCGGCGACAGCAGTTTGCCCGACGCCTTCACCACACCGTCCACTACGATAGCGGGCGTCGACATGACGCCATAGGACGCTATCTGCTTGATGTCCTCCACCTTCACGACTTCGGCCTCTTTGCCGCTTTTTTTCACCGCTTCCACCGTGTTCTCGTACAGCTTCTTGCACTTGGCGCAACCCGTGCCCAGAATCTCGATTTTCATGACTGCGACTCCTTTCCCGTGGGATACTGTCGCGCACCCGACCCGGTAAACGCCTTCCGGGAACGCGAAAAACTCATGTAACCGCGGTTCTCCTATTCCCGCAGATTTCGTAAATGGTTCAAGGGAGCGTCAACTCTCCACTAAGCATTTCAACCTGGGCCTGTGCCCGATTCCTGAGAACGGCTTCCACGCACTGCATGAAGTTGACGACACACGGTACTTTCAAACGATAAAACACCTGTTTGCCCCGCTTGTCGTCTTCGACTATTCCCGCCTGTTTCAGAACCGAAATATGCTTGGATACCGTCGAGAAGTCGGCGCCGATTTCGCTTACGAGATCGCACACGCATCGTTCTCCGTTCGCCAGGTTCTCAACAATCCAGAGTCGTGTCGGATGGGCCAAAGCCTTCAGGACATGGGCCTTGGCCTCATAAAGAGTCTTGTTCTTGACGTCCATTGCGGTCTCCGGATATCATTTCGTTTGGCAAAATAACCAAATGTTATCTCTACGTCAACAGTATTCTGAAATCAGGGCAATGGTGGATCGCACGAAACGCAATGACTCATATTTCATGATCAAATGGTAGGCGCTTCCATACCCTCAAATCGTAGAAAAATGCCTCTCAAATGGTATACCACTTGAGAGGCAGAGCCTAATTCGAATCTATATTTACATGTACTTAGGATAATGGCGGAAGCGCATGGGAATCGAACCCACCCGGGAAGTTTCTCACCCCCCACACCGGTTTTGAAGACCGGGCGGCCCACCAGCGACCGACGCGCTTCCGTACCTGAAATGATCTGGATGGCTTACGTTGCGGCACAACGAGATTATTCGGAGATGTGACGGAGCCGATACTACCCCACGGATTCGAATTATGCAATACCCTTGAACTCTTCGCTGTATCTCCTCAGCTCAAGGCTTCCGCCTCCATGTCCAAAAGCATTGATAATCTAAATAGATTGGCCTGTCGACATCCATAATATCAATTTGACTTGGGCTGGTGTTTCGGGTGAGTATTTGCAGTCCCGTTCCGCCGGAAATCCCGGATGGAGCATCCGTTTCGTTTTCGGACAACGGGACATGATACCCGCGACACACATATAGTGAGGAGGATTCCCATGAAGATTATAGACTGCAGAAACATGGCCTGCCCGGCGCCGGTGATAACCACCAAACGGGCACTGGAAGAGGCGGGAGACGAAACCGTTCAGGTCATCGTGGATGACGGAGCTCCCCGCGAAAACGTGACCCGCTTTGCCGCGGGCCGAGGCTATACCGTCCTGGAGACGCCTTTCGAAAACGGCTTTGCGCTGACCATCGGATGCGGTGAGACAGCTTCCGCGGAGCAGACAACGGAATCGGCGCCGGTGCGAAAAACCGTCATCCTCGTCACCTCGAATCAGCTCGGAAACGGCGCCGAAGAACTGGGGTGTCTGCTGATGAAGAATTTCATCATTACCCTCCTCGATCTGGAACGGTTGCCGGACCGGATGCTGTTCCTCAATTCCGGCGTACTGCTCACCACGGAAGGATCCGAGGTACTGGAGGCGCTTGAAGCCCTCGGCAACCGGGGCGTGGAGATCCTGTCATGCGGGGTATGCCTCGATTTCTACCACAAGAAGGAATGCCTGAAGGTGGGGGCAGCGACCAACATGTTCACTACTGCCGAGAGTCTTATGGAGGCAGACTCCGTAATACGGTTATAGCGAATCGATCATATCATCACACCAATTTCGGAGGTTCGATCATGACAAATACCCTGAGCAGTATCGCCAAAAGAACCGGGATTGTTGCCCTTGCGGCAATCGCGGCTGTTCTCGTCTTCCTTGCGCCGGCACTCGCCGCGGCCGACTTCGCAGTTATCACAACGGATGAGGTAAAAAAGTTCATTGACCAGAAGGAGAACGTGGTCCTCATCGATGCCAGGACACCGGAAGAATTCAAAGAAGCCCACATCGTCGGCTCCGTCAATATCCCTGAAAAGGGTTTTGAACAGGCGGCGGCGCAACTCCCCGCGGACAAGAAAACCCTTCTCGTCTTCTACTGCAACGGCGTCAAATGCGGCAAGAGCAAACGGGTGGCCCAGAAGGTCGCACCGCTCGGCTATACGGCCATCCTCATCTACAAGGAAGGAATCCCCGTCTGGGAAGAACGGAACCTTCCCCTGGTCACCGGTCCCGGCTACGGCAAGAAGATCGAAACGACGAAACTCAGGCCGAACGAACTCGATTCGCTGATAATGGCCGCCGATAGCGACTACGTTCTGGTGGATGTCCGAGATGAGGCTGAATTCAAGGAAGGGCATATCCCCACCGCCATCAATATCCCGGCAGAAACCCTGGCCACGAAATCGGACATCCTGCCCAAGGAGAAGAAGATAATTGTCTACTGCAACACCGGAAGCCGCAGCTACCTTGCTTACAAAAAACTCATCGGTCTCGCCTATCCCCACATTTACCAGGCTCTGTTCGCCGAGTGGAAAGAAGCGGGGCTGCCGGTCGCAGGGCCGAAACCCGCAAAAAAGTAATCATGAATAACAGTGTTCATTCTTCCGCGGCATTTCCGCCGATTTTCACAATTATCCGAGTATGATAAGCGTCGGCATCGACATCGGATCCACCGCCACCAAGGCGGTTGTTTACGATGGGTGGATCATCGGCAAAGCCATGGAACCGACCGGGTGGGACCCTAAGGAGGCAGGTCTCCGGGCATTCAGGGAAGCGCTGGACATGGCCGGGATAAAAGAGGAGCGGGTCGGCCCGATTGTCGGCACCGGGTATGGTCGCATCTCCCTTCCCATTTTCACCGACAGAGTCACCGAGATCACCTGTCATGCCCGCGGCGCCCACCACCTCAACCCCGCCACGAGAACGGTAGTCGACATCGGCGGCCAGGACTGCAAGGTCATCTCCCTGAACGAGGACGGCTCTGTCGCCGATTTCATCATGAACGACAAGTGCGCGGCCGGCACCGGCCGCTTCCTCCAGGTCATGGCCGGGATTCTCGACGTCTCCCTGGACGAATTGGGCGAGTTGGCCGTCGGTGCGGAACCTGTTCCCCTTTCCAGCATGTGCACGGTGTTCGCCGAATCGGAGGTCATCGGTCTGCTGGCCCGCGGAACCGGCAAGGGAAGCATCGCGGCGGGCATCGTCGACACCATTGCCCGGCGCATCCAGGGACTGGCGGGAAGGGTTCCCCTCATGGAAACTGTTGCTTTTACCGGCGGCCTGGCTAGGAACGGACACATTTGCGAAAAAATTGCCCTTTACCTGGACACGCGGCTTCATGTTCCGGCTGAACCCCAGTTCGTCGGCGCCCTGGGCGCGGCCCTGATTGGGTGCGAAGGGTAAAGACAAAGGGTGAAAAGTGATAAGTGAAAAGTGAAAAGCAGGCGGAAAAAAAGAAAATGTGTTGAAAGGACAAACACATGACAAAACCAAAAACATTTTCGGAGATTTCGACGCTGCGGGAACGGAATGCACTGGCCGTAAAAGAGGCCAAGGAAAAAGGCCTGCGCGTGGTCGGCACCTACTGTCTCTACTCCCCCGCTGAGATGGTGATGGCGGCCGGCGCGATTCCGGTGATGCTGTGCGGCACGAGCCAGAATCCCGTTCCCGCCGCGGAAAAAGTTCTCCCTAGAAATCTCTGTCCGCTCATCAAGTCCAGCTTCGGCTTTGCCGTCACCGACACCTGCCCCTACTTTCACTTCGCGGATCTTCTCATTGCCGAAACCACCTGCGACGGGAAGAAGAAGATGTACGAGCTCATGGGAGAGATGAAACCGCTCCACCTGATGCAGCTCCCCCAGGTACAGGACGAGGCCGCCCTCTCCAACTGGACCGGTGAGATGAAGCGGCTGAAAACCAGGCTCGAAAAAGAATTCTCGGTGGAAATCACCGACGAAAAACTACGCGACGCCATCCGTCTGGCAAACGACGAACGGAGGTCCCTGAAAGAGTTTCAGGACGTGTGCAAAAACAATCCCGCTCCCATCAGCGGCATGGACATGCTCACGGTGCTTCATAACCGCGGCTTTTCCGTCGACAAGCGCGAGGCAATCGAGCTGGTTGACCGTCTCACGGCCGAATTGCGCGAGATGGCGGACAACGGTCTGTCGCCGTTTCCACCATCAACCCCGCGCATCCTGTTGAGCGGCGTTCCCGTGGGCATCGGTTCGGACAAGGTGGTGCGGCTTGTCGAGGAGTGCGGCGGCAGCGTGGTCTGCTTCGAAAGCTGCGGCGCCTACAAGAAGATCGACCCGATCGAAGAGAGAGGAGACCTGCTGGAAGCCATGGCCGATCGCTACCTGCGCATCCCCTGCTCGTGCATGTCCCCCAACGAAGGACGTTTCCCGCTGGTGGAACGGCTGGTCCGCGAATTCCAGGTGGACGGCGTCATCGACCTCACCTGGCAAGGATGCCACACCTACAACATCGAGTCCTACAGCCTGAAAAGGCATGTCCGGGAAACCTCGAATGTGCCTTTCCTGCAGATAGAAACCGACTACTCAGAGTCCGACACCGAACAGCTCAAGGTGCGCATCGAGGCGTTCCTGGAGATGATCAACCGGTCGAAACGGGCCGGAAGCGGCGAGGATACAGCTTGATGGAATCGTGGATTTCAGGACTTAAATCACTTGCAGGGAGTAGTACATGGGCCTTTTTTCTGAACTGAGATACCGTATCGGAATTTTACTTACGGGAATACTCGTCATGCTTTCCTTTCCCGGGTTCAGCCTCGGCGCGTCGATCTCCGTATCCGGCGAGGTAAGGCAGCCCATTACGCTGTCCGCGGATGAACTGAGGGCGATGCAGCCGTTCTTCATCAAGAACGTCACCCTGCTGGACGAGAAGAAGAAACCGACCGATCCGGAGAGGCTGCTGATGGTCGCTTCCTACAGGGGCGTGCTCCTGCGCGACCTCCTGGAACGGGCGGGAATGAAGCATGTCAGAAAATTCGAACCGGGGGTCTTAATCCGCGTAATTGGCGCGAGTGGGAAGGAAGTCGTGTACTCCTTCGGCGAGATCTTCTATTCCAGCATCGGGCGAAGCGTGCTTCTGGGCTATGAACGGGACGGCAAGGCAGTTGATGAAGGGGACGGGCTTGAGCTCATAACCTCCACCGATGTCCGTACCGGTAGAAGGATTGGGGACGTGCGGGAGATCGTGGTGGAACGGGTCGCCATCAAACTCGAAGCATACACGGACAAGGAAAGGAAGATCGTTCGTCCCCCCAGTCCTCTTATTACCCTGATAGACGGCAAGAGCAACGCGCTGCGGACCATAACCCACGACACGCTCAAAGCCCTCCCTTCCCTGCGCATCGACGATGCTGTCATGACCGGCGACTGCGAAGGCTTCCGGGGGGTCTACTCCTTTGAGGGCCCGACCCTCAGGACGATTCTGGAGAACAGCGGGGTGAACGTTACGGACAGGGACTACCGGAGATATGTGGTCATCTCCAGCAGCGACGGTTTCAGCGCAGTGTACTCCTTCGGCGAGATCCTCAATTCCCGGTTGAGCGACAACATCATCATCGCCTGGAAGAAAAACGGAGAACTGATTACGGAGGATGGATTCGCCCGTTCGGTGGTGAGGGAGGACAGCACCGGCGGACGTTCGGTACGGCGCATCTCCCGTATCGAGATCCACTGACGGACATTCGATACGAGGCTCACAATCCGGTTTTCTCCGGAAGGCCGGGGTATGAACCATGATTAGCAGCGTCAATGACGCGCAAAGGGGGAATGATGAAAGCAGCTATGGCACGGAGACTTTTGTGGTTATTTCTTCTCATGACGGCGTTTTCTCTAACGGCATGCGGCGGTTCGTCGGATCCCGCGCCGGAAGCGTCGTCTATGTCCGTGAAGGGTGTAATGTCGCTCATCGGCAGCGGAAGAACCGCGCCCGACGCAAAGGACAGGGTTCTTCTGGTCGACGTGCGATCCAGCAACGACTATATCGAGGGACACGTCCCGCAGAGTCTTACCGTCCCTCTGGAAATGATTGCCGACAACGGCAAGGCCCTGTACACCAACGGCTACGATCGCCTGGACACGACCGCATCAACGACAATCAAGGATTCATGGCTTTCGCACATGCTGGTCAATCAGCTGGTCAACGATTTTGCCGCCACCTATCAGGACGCGGAGATTATCTTCTACGGTGAAACGGTTTCGCAGGGAAGGACGGCAAAGGAACTGGCAAAAAAAATCGGCTTCACCCGCGTATCCTACATGTCAGGCAGCTATGAAGACTGGAAAAAGGCCTATCCCTCGGATATCGAGATGAATTACAGCGGCATCGAGTCGGTCAACCTTGGCGGCGGCTCCTTTGTCATGACGGGATACATCAACAATACCAACTATGCGAATGTCTCAACAAAGGGAACACACCATGCCATTACGTTCAAGGGGGGAGGACTGCACAACAACGCTATTTTCCAGGTAAACCTGGCGCCCTTCTGTTTTCAGGAAATGCTGACATATCTCGGCGCAAACCCACTCGGCAACATGGCCGACGGCATCTTTTTCGGCGACATGAGCGTTTGGAGGAGCAAATTCACGAGCGGACAGGCGGTTGTCTATTCTGTTACCTGGGATGGCGCGGCCGGATACTATGATCTGCACGAGCTGTTCGAAGAAAAGGCATCCTTCTACCAGCCCGACCCGGCAACCTTTAAAAAAGTCGGCTTTGAAGCCCGTATCGGCGGCACAAGGGAGTCGAACCTGAACTGGAACCCGGGCTGCATCTTCTGTTTTTACTCCTGTGTCTGCGGCATAACGAGCAGCGGCCTGGCCAACGAGGACACCTGGTTCGCCGATGGCGGTCTTTATAACGAAGACTACGCGGATATGCGGAACTATCACGCGGGCCGGTATTATCCCAAGGCCGCCATGCTCCCCGCCGCGGGACAGCCCGTGAAGATAAAGGTTTCTATCGTTCCACTGTAAAAATCAAGGAAAGTTTTCGCGACATCGACAATCAGGTTTATTTCTTTACAATAAGCGCCCACTTCGACCCCCGCCCCCGGCGGACCCACCGAAACCCGCTTCAATCCCGACATGACGTCAGGCATTGGAGCGAGTTTTTCTATTTCAGGTCAAGAACCTGCTATCAGGAAGAAGGTCGGGAAAATGAACAAAAATAGTTGGAGACACATGATGAAGCGCTATCGACATATCAACCTGAAAACCGGCAACTGGGGAGAAGGATTCGATTGACTCCGCCACGCTATTTCTCGTGTCAGAAATACTAACAGGAGGTATCACCCGTGACTAACGCAACAGTAATAATCAACGGCAGCCGGATAACCGTCCCGAAAGAAACAACAGTCCTCGAAGCGGCTTGGAAGGCGGAATTCTTCCTCCCCACCCTCTGTCACGACCCCACCAATCAACCACTATCCACTCCTTCACCCCCTTTACATGCTACCGGCTTGTACAAGTATCCGGGCAGAAAACTGTAGAACCTCGTAGCAGGCGCATTCCCTCGACGGAGTCCGAATCCGGGACGTACTCTGACCGATTCGGAAACAGTACCCCTGATGAACGGGTACGTTCACTGTCGAGGGTTCACTATATAGTTTCCATCCGGAAACGGTCCTTTTTCGTCCTGGCGGTGTCAATCTTCGGGCTTGCTTGTGCGGCGTACCGATGTACGCCTCCGCGCAACCCCTCGATTTCCTTGCCATGCCGAAAAATTCCTCGTTTCCGAATTGGAAACCAATGGTGTCACATCTGGAATATATGCCCCGGCGCGCGGGATTGGTCCGGCGGCCGCTAAAGGAAAAACCTTGAGGAGGAAATCGGTATGAAGAAACCCATCTCTCTGGAAGACGCGCGAGAAATCTTCCGGAAATTCTCCGCACCGGTGGGCGTTGATGAAGTCCCTATCGCGGATTCCCTGGAAAGGGTTCTCGCGGAGGACATTATCGCGGACTTTCCCGTGCCCCCGTTCCGCAAATCGCCCCTTGACGGGTACGCCCTGCGGGCGTCGGACACCTCCGAAGCCGGGGCGGAAACCCCCGTATGTCTTCGTGTCATTGAAACGGTGTACGCCGGTGAAATGCCTTCGATGCCTGTCATTGCCGGGGGAGCAACAGCCGTCACCACCGGCGCGCCCCTTCCGGAAGGAAGCGACGCGGTCATAAAGTATGAAGACATCAGACGCGATGGAGACGGCGTCTTCATATCCACTCCACTGAAAGCAGGAGAGAATATCATCCTCAAGGGAGAGGATGTGAAATCGGGAGAAACGATCCTCACCAAGGGGACGGCCGTCACCCCGGCGGCGGCGGGTCTCCTTGCTTCCCTTTGAAAGCGCACGCTCTTCGTGCACAGGAAACCCAGGGTCGCGGTCTTCTCCATTGGCGACGAATTGATGGATGTAGGCCGGCCCCTCGGTCCCGGCAAAATTTACAACAGTAATCTCTTTACCATCTGCGCTCAGATACGGGAAGCCGGCGGAATAGCTGTGCCCGGCCGAACGGTTCCCGATGATACAAACGCCATCGCACGGGCGCTGACCGAGGCCCTGGCGGAAAACGACATGATTATTACCAGCGGAGGCGCTTCCGTCGGGGACAAGGATCTGATACGAACGGCCATCATCACCTGTGGCGGAAGCGGCCTTTTCTGGAGAGTGAGCATGAAGCCGGGAACAGCCATCGCCTGCGGTGAAAAAAGGGGCAAACTTATTATCGGTCTGTCCGGCAACCCGTCCGCGGCCATGGTCTCGTTTCTCCTGCTGGTGCGCCCCATTCTAAGGGGCATGAGCGGGCATGGGGCCGGAAACCTGCCCGAGGTGAACGCCGTAATGGAAATGCCGTTCAGGAAACAAAGCAGCCAACGACGGTTTCTTATGGCTACGGTATCCCTTAAAAACGGGGCGTATCATGCAGTCCCTTCGGGAATACAGAGCCCCGGCGCCGTGAAATCCATGCTGCGGTGCAATGCCCTCGTGGACATACCGCCCGATCACGGACCGCTGCGTGAGGGAGAAGGCGTAAAGGCGTTGCTGCTTCCGCCTCTGTACAGCCCGGCAGGGAACTGGGGTTGAACGTCTTCGGAGTAAACCGAAAAGTACCGATCCTTCACAATGAGCCTTGATCGTGTCGCGGAATTGATCCCGGACATGGATATCATCCTTTATGCCTGACCGAAGGGAAACATGAGGCAGATGATGAATTATTGATATCTTTTTATCTAATTGCCCTTGCACATCGTTATGCAATATGGTAAATACCGATGCCGTATATTCAACACAACGATAATCAAGCGCAAAAGCAGTGCCCGGTTATCACGGATTGTTGTCGTATCTGCTGAAATCCCGACACCCCCATAAATCAAAATAGTAATTCGTTACACTCAAGGCGCTTATTTCGATCTCCGCTTTCGGCGGATTCACCGAAACCCGCACTGATACCAATGAATTTCCGGTATCCGTGCGGGTTTTTTCGTTTCAGCGGTCGAATCATTCATACACCGCGCACTATCGTGGAAAGATATCACGCGCGGCATTTCGCTCCTTCCGTGCCAAGGCCAGTTTCTCCTCTCCCCGGCCGGACGCACGTGCGATGGAGCAATGCCGCGCGTTACCAAGTGTCGCCCTTTACCGGAACGCAGGTTCTTCGCTTCCGGCAAAGGGTATTACGGGCACCGACGGGTTTTTCCCATGGCGTCCACTATCTCAAAAGGAGGAGAAAAATGGCAGTGTGCAAGTGCACGGGCGAGCATGTTGATTCGCCGCAGGATGTACAAATGTCGGAATTGCTGGACCATTACCGGGGGTACCAAGGGGGCTTG
>Ga0228535_1000437_pt1 | contig 117329 bp, 85 predicted proteins | sample SJ1metagenome_FD_168457 | JGI IMG/M metagenome (GOLD analysis project Ga0228535, IMG submission 168457) | Enriched culture of PCE-dechlorinating microbial communities from Ithaca, New York, USA - SJ1 | ecosystem: Engineered > Modeled > Simulated communities (microbial... > Unclassified | place... | reverse complement strand
ATGTAGGTCTTTACAATCTCTCATTAAATTATGCAAGGTTAAACCATTAAAAGAAACCGCCGTGTGCGAGAGCATGCACGGTGGTGTGAGAGGGCGGGGGAGTAATCCCCCTACCTACTCGATTTAATCCCTGAACCGTCGTGTCAATTCCCCGTACTCATCGATGCGGCGATCGCGAAGGAAAGGCCACCAGCGACGGACGTTTTCGGTGCGGGTTTTATCTATTTCAACAACCTGAGTTATTTCACCTTCCGCTGCCTGAAATAGGAACTCACCTTGTGGTCCGCAGATAAAGCTGTTTCCCCAGAATGAAATCCCGCGGGTCTGGCCCGATGGGTCAGGTTCGTAACCGGTACGGTTCACCGCAATTACTGGAATGCCGTTTGCTACGGCGTGCCCGCGCTGAACAGTGATCCACGCTTCACGTTGACGATTCTTTTCGTCTTCGGTATCGGAGGACTCATAGCCGATAGCGGTGGGGTAGATGAGCACTTCTGCTCCCGCTAAAGCCATCATTCGGGCAGCCTCGGGATACCATTGGTCCCAGCAGACCAGCACACCAAGTTTTCCCACCGATGTATCTATGGGGTTAAAACCCAAATCACCGGGAGTGAAATAAAATTTTTCGTAATAGGCCGGATCGTCGGGTATATGCATTTTGCGGTATTTTCCGGCTATTGTTCCATCTTTTTCAATGACCACAGCTGTATTGTGATACAGCCCAGGAGCCCGTTTTTCGAAAAGAGATAACAGGATAACCACTCCCAGCTCTTTTGCCAGTTGGCCAAATGAATGGGTGGAAGGGCCCGGAATGGTCTCTGCCTGGTCGAATATACCCGTCTCTTCGGTCTGACAAAAGTACAGTCCGTTATGCAATTCTTGTAACACAATTAGGTCTGCTCCTTTCGATACTAAGTCGTGGATTTTTGACTGCAATCGCGAAACGTTCTCGTTTCTGTCTGTCGTGTTGGCTTGTTGTATTATTCCGATTTTCATATGTTGTCTGATTGGTAGAAAAAATCCGCTTGGCGCCGGCGGAAGAATAGTAAATCCTAAATCAAATAAAACCTTTCGGAAATTGCATCGTTACACAGTGGAGTGAGCCGTGTTGCTTGATCAAAGGCAGACAATCGACGCCGATTATTTCACGATAGGGAAATGCCTTTTGCAGTTGTTTTTTTGCCATTTCGTCTTTTGCGGATGCATAAGTAGGCATTAAAACAGCATCGTTGATAATCAGAAAATTGGCGTAAGTGGCGGGAAGTCTATAGCCGTCATGATACACAGCATCCGCCATGGGTAGCGGAATTAACCTGTAAGGCTTCCCTTCGGTGGTTTTGAACGATCCCAGTTCATTTTCCATACGCTTGAGTTCATCGAAATGCTCGTCGGTTTTATCGTCACATTTTACGTATGCGATAGTCTGTTCGTCGCAAAATCGGGCAAGTGTATCCACGTGGCTGTCGGTGTCGTCTCCGGCCAAATAACCGTGGTTGAGCCACAAAATCCGATGCACCCCGAATGTTGATTTCAGGTACTCGTCAATCTCCTCCAGCATCATTGGCTGATTGCGGTTAGGGGCCATCAGGCATTGCGATGTGGTAAGCAAAGTTCCCTTTCCGTTCGATTCTATTGAACCGCCTTCCAGAATAAATCTTTTCTTGCTTGTATATTGAACCTCGGGTTTGAATTCTTCTTGACGGAAAAGATGTTGTGTTATTTGATTGTCGTGGTTGGCGGCAAACTTAAGTCCCCAACCGTTAAAACCGAAATCGAAAAGCATTGGTTTTCCATTGATAAAAACCGAAATAGCACCGTGGTCACGCGACCAGGTATCGTTGCTTTTCAGTTCCGACGTAATAAGATTTTTACGTTCTTGAGGCGTGAAATGTTTCACAACCTCGTCTTCTTCCGGGCATACGACTAGCAGCTTTTCCCTTTTCAGAATTTCTTTCGAAAATGTCACATAACATTCCGTAACTTCCTCCAAGGTGTCGAACCAGTCAGTACCGGCGTGAGGCCAAGTGACCAACACACCGCTCTGCGGATACCATTCCGGCGGAAAAACAACGTTGTTCATCGATTTTTATCCTTCCATATTTCCGCGAATAATTCCGCGGGACGAATTTTTGACGAAATCAATGATATGATTTCGCTCTTTCGTTTCCGGCAATTCGTTCTCAATTCTTTCCAGCGCCTGTGTGGTGTTGTATCCAGCTAAATACAGATACCTGTATACATCCTGGATGGAATTTATCACTTCGCTTGAAAATCCCCTGCGTCGTAACCCAACAAAATTCAAACCTACATAAGTAAGTGGTTCGCGGCCGACCATAGTATAGGGGGGGATATCTTTCGGAACTTTGGAACCACCCTGTATCATCGTGTGCGCACCAATTCGTGAAAACTGATGTACAAGTGTCCCGCCGCTGAGAATAGCGTAATCGTCAATTTCTACTTCTCCGGCCAGTTGCGTGGCATTTCCCAGGATGACGAAATCTTTTAATACACAATCGTGTGCCACGTGACTGTATGCCATTAACAGGCAGTCGCTGCCAACTGCTGTTTCTCCCCGTGACGCTGTGCCGCGATTCACAGTTACACATTCGCGGACTGAAGTTCTGTCGCCAATAATGGCTAACGATTCTTCACCCCTGAATTTCAGGTCCTGCGGAATAGCGGAAATGGTAGCGTGCGGAAAAATGGTGCAATTCTTCCCGATACGTGCACCAAAAAGAACGGTTGCATATGGCATTACAACTGTTCCCTCACCAATTTCAACATTTCTGTCGATGTATGCGAAGGGTTCAATGACAACGTCTTTGCCTATTTGGGCTTCGGGATGAACAAATGCCAGTGAAGATATATTACTCATAACTTATTGAGCATTATTTATTTTTGATTATTTGAGCGGTGAAGTCGGCTTCAGATACTATTTTATCTCCCACGAAAGCCAGTCCTCGCATGGTGGCGATGCCCCTGCGAACTTCCGACGAAAACTCTACTTTAAAAAGTATGGTATCGCCGGGAACGACCTTGCTTCGGAATTTCACATTGTCTATTTTTAGGAAATAAGTCGAATATCTTTCGGGTTCGTCAAGTCCGGAAAGCACCAGCAATCCTCCTGTCTGAGCCATGGCTTCTACCTGCAGAACTCCAGGCATAACCGGTTCATCGGGGAAATGGCCGACGAAATAAGGCTCGTCATTGGTGATGTTTTTTACGCCTACGATGTAACTTTCGGTTTGTTCAATTACTTTGTCCACCATCAGGAAAGGATAACGGTGTGGCAACAATTGTTTTACGCGATTAATGTCCATCAGGGGTTCAACATTGGGGTCGTAAAACGGTGCTTGATTTTTGTTTTTTATCTCCCTACGGATAAGCCTTGCCAGTTGATTGTTGATTTTATGCCCCGGACGTGTAGCAATGAGCCGTCCTTTTATAGGTTTCCCTATCAGCGACATGTCTCCGATTATGTCGAGCAGTTTATGCCGTGCAGGCTCGTTAGGGAATGCCAGTTCGCGGTGATTCAGATAACCCAGCTGGTTTGCATCCATGCGAGGGACGTTTAGTTCATCGGCTATCTCATCCAGCTCGTTCTGAGGAAGCTTTCTTTCATAAATAACGATGGCGTTATCCAGGTTACCGCCTTTGATTAGTCCGGCCTGACGCAGTTTTTGGATTTCACGAACAAAAACAAACGTGCGTGCAGGCGCTATTTCTGTAGCAAAATTCTCCAACGATTCCAAACTGGCATATTGATTGGGGATATATTGTGATTCGAATTCTATGTTAGAATTGATCGCGAAACCATCATCCGGAAGTAACGTGATTTTAGAACCGGTTTCGGGGTCGGAGACTTCTATTTTTTTTCGTACAACATAAAAGTCTTTGTCTTTTTCCTGTTCTACAATACCTGCTTTTTCAATAGCACGAATATATTCTATGGCGCTTCCGTCAAGAATGGGAAATTCCGGCGCGTTCACTTCGATAAGACAGTTGTCTATCCCAAGTGCATAAAGTGTTGAAAACGCATGTTCAACAGTGCTGACGGTGACATTACCCACTCCCAGAACCGTGCCTCGCTGGGTATGGACAACATTTTCGGCCACCGCTTCAATAACAGGTTGATCCTCTAAATCTACCCGTTGGATCCGGTATCCGGAATCAACGGGTGCAGGATTGAAAGTTATTTCAATTTTGTAACCGGTATGAAGCCCCTGGCCTTTTAGCGTAAAGCTGGATTTTAATGTTTTCTGTTTCACCTTGTTATATCGATAAATTTAATTTTGAGTGCAGATAATCCGGCAAAGATACAACTTTGCCTTGAAAAGTATGAATTTGGCTCTCCCGTTAGGTTTTTTTAGCAAAACATGTCTCCTGTTCTTAGGAGAGTTGTTTTTTTAACTCCTTGATTTCTTTTTCCAGCACATTTATTTGACGGTACATGTCGGGTAGCTTGGGGATGATTATGCTCGATTTGAAATAGTTTTTTATTTGATATGCCGGCGAGCCCATTACTTCAGATCCCTCAGGAGTATTGCTGATAATTCCGGACTGTGCACCAATCTGCGATTGGTTACCGATAGTTATATGTCCGCCTATTCCGACCTGGCCGCCTAAGACACAACCTTCACCTATTTTGGTTGATCCGGCAATTCCTACCTGAGCCGCCATAACCGTATTCTTTCCGATTTCGCAATTGTGTGCAACCTGTATTAAATTATCGAGTTTCACTCCTCGACGAATGATGGTCGATCCCATAACGGCACGATCTATAGTTGTATTGGCACCTACTTCTACATCTTCCTCCAGTATCACATTACCGATCTGTTGGATTTTATGGTACACCCCCTCTTGTTTGCTGAACCCGAATCCGTCCGCACCAACAACAACTCCTGCGTGTAAAATACAGTTGTCGCCAATTATACAACTGTGATAGACTTTTACTCCGGCATAAATAACAACATTATTTCCGATTTTTACATTATCCCCAATATATGCTTGCGGATAGATTTTTACGTTTTTACCCACCTGTACGTTTTCTCCGATATAGGCAAACGCTCCGACATAAATATTATCGTCAAGTTTTGCAGTTGCCGAGACGAAAGACATCGCTTCTATTCCTATTTTTGGTGGAGTTAAGCTGTTCACCAGGTCCAGCAGAGAAGCCAGAGCTGCATAAGCATCGGGGACTTTAATTAATGTGGCAGAAACAGTTTTTTCCGGTATAAAGTCATTGTTTACCAGTACAATATCTGCCTTAGTCTCGTAAATATAATGGGTGTATTTGGGGTTGGAAAGAAAAGCAATGGTTCGTGGTTTTCCCTCTTCAATTTTTGCAAAATTATCGACTTCTACGTTCGGGTTCCCTATAATCTCTCCCTTTAGAAAGTCGGCAATTTGTTGTGCTGTAAAGGTCATTTACTCTATTTTATTGGGTTTAAAAATGCAAATTAACAAATAAAAATCTAACAGACAAAGTTAAGCGTACAGAAAATGTTTAGTTAAGATAAATTTTGCAGATTTAAAAATATAAAGTACCTTTGCATTCACTTTTTCGGGATGTAGCTCAGTCCGGTTTAGAGTACTCGTCTGGGGGGCGAGTGGTCGCTGGTTCGAATCCAGTCATCCCGACTGTTTTTAAAGCAATTGCGTAATTTATCGCAGTTGCTTTTTTTTGTAGCCTTTAAAAATCTTCAGTACCAAAACACATTTTCTTTTTGGTTAAAAACAACCCTCCTTGAATTTTTTCTGAAAATAATGTATATATTTGAGGATTATTAAAAGTTTTTTTCGCAGAATGAAAGTCGTTCATTCTGATATTGACCCTATAGGTGAAAAAAATCTGAAAACAAGAAGTAAATGAAAAGAATTCTAATACTTATTGACTACTCCAGTGAATTCAGCCGCCGGCTACTGAGAGGTTTGATTCAATATGCTCATGAACACGGGCCTTGGTTATTTTACAGACTACCCACTTATTATAAGACGATGTATGGAAAGGAGGGTATAATTGAATGGGCCAAAAGCTGGAAGGCCGATGCAATTTTGGCACGATGGGATCATGAAGGAACCAATTTGTTAGCCTCTTTAAATATACCTATCGTGCTACAGAATTACAAATCCAGAAGTCCTTATTTTTCCAACCTAACCGGAGATTATGTGGGTACCGGAGTGATGGCTGCTAAGTTTTTCATTATGCGCCGTTTCCGCAACTTCGCGTTTTATGGTAACAAGGGTGTTGTTTGGTCGAAGGAGAGGGCGGAGGGTTTTCAGAAAGAGGTTGAGAAAGCGGGAGGAAATTTCTTTTGTTTTGAAAGTGAAGATTTGGGGGGCAAGGAATGGAGCAGCACTCATGCCGAGTTGGATGAGTGGTTATTATCTCTTCCAAAACCTGTAGGCCTCTTTGCCTGTGACGATGATTTCGCTTTAAGAATATCTCAAATTTGTAAAATTAACAACATTAAAATTCCTGAAGAAATTTCATTGCTGGGGGTGGATAACGATGAACTGATTTGTCACCTTTCCGATCCTCCCATATCATCCATTGTAACAGACGTAGAAAAGGGAGGGTACGAAGCTGGAAGATTGATCGACCGGATGATCAAGGGAGAGATCGTAGAGCCCTTCAACATCATTATCCGGCCAACGCGGTTCGAACTTCGAAAATCGACAGAGAAGTATGATATATCCAATGGCTATATCTCTCAAGTCGTCAATTATATCGAAGACAATTTCACCACAGATATAAATATCGAAGCACTCAGCGACCTGGTACCTCTTTCGCGACGCAACCTTGAGGTAAGGTTTAAGGAGGAGATGGGAACTTCCATATATCAGTTCATATTAAGTTGTAGGATTGATTATTTCGCACATTTATTACTAACAACAGACCGGGCACTGTTTGACCTGGCTTTAGAGTCAGGATTTAATGATTGCAAAAATATATCCCGTATTTTTAAAAAAATCAAAGGATGTACTCCTATAGAATACCGTAGAAAATATTGCGACTCTAAGAATGAATAACGTTTTTTGAAAACACAATTACGTTTTTTAAGCATTTTTTGAATATATAAAAAATAATTTTGTGCATTCATATCATAATGAAGCACGAACTTCTTATTGTTAAAAATTTACTGTAAATATGAGTACTACACCTCCAATGAATCAAGCCCGGAATAAAAGTACCACCATCAAGTCGATGATTATCCTGGCATTGTTGTTTTTTATTTTCGGGTTGGTTTCCTGGGTAAACACTATCCTGGTTCCTTATTTTCAGCTGACCCTTCAGCTATCTAATTTCCAATCCTCTTTTGTTACATTTGCATTTTATATTGCTTATTTGGTGATGGCTATCCCTTCTTCTTTTTTACTGAATAAGGTGGGATATAAAAGAGGAATGATGTTTGGACTCTGGTGCATGGCAATCGGAGCACTGCTCTTTGTTCCTGCTGCCTATTGGCGTCTTTATCAGTTGTTTTTGCTGGGACTCTTCCTGCTGGGCGTGGGGCTGGCTATTTTGCAGTCTGCTGCTAATCCTTACGTAACCATTGTCGGGCCTATTGAGAGTGCCGCCAAAAGGATGAGCATAGTTGGAACAGGTAATAAACTGGCAGGAGTAATCGCTAACCTTATTTTTGCCGGAGTTGTTATCCGTGAATCCGACAAGGTGTTGATGCGTGAAATAGAATCCGGTTTATACACCGGTGCAACGTTAGAGACTGCTTTGGACACCCTGATTAAGGGAGTTATGACACCATACCTGATTTTAGCAATCGCGCTTTTTATTTTTGGAATTGTTGTCCGTTATTCGGCTTTGCCGGAATTAGATCCCTCGGTAGTAAATAAACGTTCTGCTGAAGATGAAAGTTCACAGAAATCCATCTTTCAGTATCCTGCACTGATATTGGGAGTAATTGCCATGTTTTTCCATATAGGAACACAGATGATCGCTCTTGCTACCAGTATTCAGTATGCAGGCACAATGGGTGAAAGCCTCGCCGGTCCAGCTAAAAATATCCCTTCCTATACCATGTTGTTGACTTTTTTGGGATATTTTATCGGAATCATTTTAATCCCCAGATACCTGAAGCAACGTAACGCGCTCTTGATTTGTGCTTTATTGAATTTATCGCTTTCTGTTTTAATCATTAGCACTTCGGGAACGGTGAATTTTCTCGGTATTACATCCGACATTTCTATCTGGTACCTTGTAATGATGGGACTTCCCAATGCATTGCTTTACGCCGGAATCTGGCCTCTTGCTATTAACGGATTAGGGAAGCATACCAATCTCGGCTCTGCTTTTTTGGTAATGGCGCTTTGTGGAAGCGCATTTATGCCGATGATTTATCATTCACTTGTGGAGCTTAATTCGTCTCTTTCGCCTTTTGCTGCAATGAAATATGCTTATTGGATCCTTATTCCCTCTTTTGCTTATATTGTTTGGTATGCTGCTTACGGATATAGAATAAGATCATGGAAAAAAAGCGAGGTTGTCAAAAATACGGTTGTTTCTTAATACATTTAATTAACACATAAACATCAAAGGATGATGAATAGACTTATCATAAAAAACGGAAAAGTTATCTTTCCGGAAAAAATTGAAGAAAACGTAACCGTGGTGTGTGAAAACGGAAAAATAACCGATATTCTTAATAATGAAGAGTACATACACGGTAATGATGATGTTGTGATAGACGCAACAAATAAGTATATTGCCCCCGGGTTTATAGATATTCACACGCATGGAGGAGGCGGCCACGATTTTATGGACGGAACGGTGGAAGCTTATCTGGGAGCAGCAGAAACGCACGCCAGGTATGGAACCACTGCATTATTGCCTACAACGTTGACAAGCACGTTTGACGAGCTCATAAATACGTTTGCCGTATACAAGGAAGCCGCAAGACTGAACACAAAAGGTGCAAAACTTTTGGGCTTGCATTTAGAAGGACCTTATTTTGCATACAATCAACGGGGAGCGCAGGATCCCAAATACCTTAGAAACCCTGAACCGGAAGAGTACAATAAGATTTTATCCGAATCAGACGATATTGTACGGTGGAGCCTGGCACCGGAACTGCCCGGCGCATTCGATTTTGGAAAGGTGCTGACTTCAAAAAATATCCTCACTTCCATAGCACATAGCGATGCCATTTACGAGGAGGTGTTGGATGCCTTTAACGCAGGGTTCACCCACGTGACCCATCTCTATTCGGCTATGTCTACTGTTACCCGTAGGAATGCATTCCGTTATGCAGGTGTTTTGGAAGCCGCGTACCTGATTGATGATATGACGGTGGAAATTATTGCTGATGGAGTACACCTGCCCAAGTCTCTTCTGCAGTTCGTATATAAATTCAAAGGATCCGAAAAGACAGCACTATGTACCGACTCTATGCGGGGAGCGGGAATGCCGGACGGTGAATCCATCCTGGGCAGCTTGGAAAAAGGACAAAGGGTAATTATCGAAGATGGCGTAGCCAAGTTGCCCGACCGTACCGCTTTTGCGGGAAGTGTGGCAACTACAGATCGTCTGGTAAGAACAATGGTAAACGTAGCGGAAGTGCCGTTGATAGAAGCTGTGAAAATGATGACGCTGACTCCGGCTCGCATAATGAAGATAGATCAGCAGAAGGGGTCTGTTCGTAAAGGGAAAGATGCCGATTTAGTTGTTTTTGATAATAATATTAATGTTTCATACACAATCTTGGAAGGAAATGTCATATACGGAAACTAACACAAACGTAATCACATTCAAAGTAGGAATGTTGGAAGTGAGAATTTTCCCTAACAGGGAGGAAATGGGTAAAGAGGCAGCAGTCGATGTATCTGACACTATAAGACAGTTGCTTAATGAAAAAGACGAGATCAATATGATTTTCGCAGCTGCTCCATCGCAAAGTGATTTTATGAAGGAATTAACAGCTGATAAACGGATCCGGTGGGAGAAGATCAATGCCTTTCATATGGATGAGTATATTGGATTGGAGAAGGATGCACCCCAAGGGTTCGGTAATTTCCTTAGAGAAAGGATATTTGAAAAGGTCCCTTTTAAAAGTGTACATTACATAAATGGGCTTGCTGAAGATCCTTCTGCTGAATGTGAGAGATATGCCGGCTTGCTGACACGATATCCGGTAGATATCGTTTGCTTGGGAATTGGAGAGAACGGACATATCGCTTTTAACGATCCTCCGGTTGCCGATTTTAATGATCCAAAACTGGCGAAGGTGGTAGAGTTGGAGATGGCTTGCAGGCAACAACAGGTAAATGAAAACCTTTTTACAGGAATAGACCTGGTACCCACCCATGCCGTCACCGTAACCATTCCGGCATTGCTCAGAGCGAAATATATGTTTTGTATGGTGCCTGCCGAAAACAAAGCAAAGGCTGTGTATCATACTCTTAACGATGATATTAGTGAGGATTGTCCTGCTACGGTCTTAAGAACAAAAAAGGGAACTGTATTATATCTCGACAAAGAGAGTGCTTCGTTCCTGGAGACAACTAACAACACAGCCGATAAATGAATTTATGTTTTTCACAACATCAAAAAATAGAAATATTATGAGAATTAGAGTTATATTGTTAACAATTCTAGCCTTTGTTTTAACTCAGGCTCAAGCACAGATTAAGATTGGTATCATTGGCCTGGATACCTCTCATGCAATCGCCTTCACCAAGTTTTTGAATGGAGAAGACAAAAAAGAGGAGTTCAAAGAGTTTAAAATTGTCGCAGCCTATCCCTACGGGTCGAAAACCATTAAGTCAAGTTTTGACCGTATTCCCGGTTACATTGAACAGGTAAAAGGTTTGGGAGTGCAAATTGTTCCTTCCATTGCTGAACTTCTGAAGAAAGTGGATTACGTAATGTTGGAAACAAATGATGGGAACCTCCATCTGGAGCAGGCATATGAGGTTTTCAAAGCCGGAAAGCCCATGTTTATTGACAAACCACTTGGTGCTACACTTGCGCAATCGATAGCGATCTATCAGCTGGCCAGAGAATACAATGTCCCTATTTTCTCTTCCTCAGCGTTGCGGTATGTTCCACAAAATCAGAAATTACGCAAAGGAGAATTTGGAAAAGTTTTGGGAGCTGATTGTTACTCCCCCGCAAGTCGCGAAAAAACACATCCCGATTTTGGGTGGTACGGCATCCATGGGGTAGAAACCCTTTTCACCATCATGGGAACCGGATGCGTTTCGGTTAACCGCATGTCGGCTGAAGGTACTGATGTAGTAGCTGGATTATGGAGTGATGGAAGAATAGGTACGTTCAGAGGCCTTCGTACCGGGAAAAGCAATTACGGAGGAACAGCCTTCACGGACAAAAGCATAGAGCCGGTTGGCCCTTACCAGGGATACGAAGTGCTGCTCACAGAGATACTTAATTTTTTTAAGACTCGTGTTGTCCCTGTTTCCGAAGAAGAAACACTGGAAATCTTCACTTTTATGGAAGCTTCCAATGAAAGCAAGCGCAACGATGGAAAAATTATCCTGATGGAAGATACTTATCGGAAAGGTTTGGCAGAAGCCAGGAAATTACTTTCGGATTTAAAGTAAAAGTGAAATGAAAAGTTTTTTGTTGACCGGTATCATTGGTCTGATGTTTCTATCTTGTATGCAGCAAAGTAGAGAAAAGACAAGTAATTCTACGGTATTTACCGGTAAAGCAGGCGAAGTGAAATTGATCGTTCTTGCGCCGGGACATTTTCATGCCAATCTGCTTCAAAAAAGTACCATCGACCAAGTGAATGATTCAGTTTACGTTTACGCCATGTCTCCTGATGATGCCGGATTAAACCAATATCTTTCAGCTATTGAGTCATTCAACAACAGGGCAGGGAATCCTACGAGCTGGCAAGAGGTTATATACACGGGTGACGACTTTGTGGACAAGATGGTGACAGATGAAAATGGTAATGTTGTGGTACTTGCCGGTAACAACAAAAACAAGACCGAATATATTCTCCGCGCTGTGGATGCCGGATTGAATGTGTTGTCCGACAAGCCGATGGCTATTAACAGGAATGATTTTCTTTTGCTGGAAGAAGCGTATAAGAATGCAGGGTCAAAAAATGTTCAACTGTATGATATGATGACGGAACGCTACGATATGCTGAACATCATCGAAAAAGAGTTGATAAACAATCCCGACTTTTTTGGAGAACTTAAGGTGGGAACGCCGGAAGATCCTGCTGTCTATATGGAAAGTGTGCACCATTTCTATAAAGAGGTTTCGGGATCACCGTTGATCCGTCCGGCATGGTACTACGACGTGGAACAACAGGGAGAGGGTATTGCAGATGTCACTACTCACTTAATTGACTTGCTGTTCTGGAAATGTTTTCCGGATCAGCCTATCGATTATACACGGGACATCGGAAGTATCTCATCTACTCACTGGCCGACTGATATCTCTCGGCAGCAGTTCATGCAGTCTACCGGAGAATCATCATTTCCTGATTATCTTCATAAATACCTTGATAATTCAACGCTGAAAGTCTATGCCAACGGAACTGTAAACTTCGATGTGAAAAACCACAACGTAAGTTTACAAGTTATGTGGAACTATCAGGCACCTGAGGGTGGAGGTGACACATTCATCTCCACGTTGAAAGGCACAAAAGCTATTTTGAGAACTGTTCAGAATAAGGAACAAAACTTTATCAAACAGTTGTATGTGTATAAAGCTGAAGGTGTTAGTGAGAAGGAATTTGCAGAAAATATTCAACAGGTAGTCACGAAAATACAAAAAAGATATCCCTTTGTCACTGTTTTGCCTACATCCAATGAGGGTGAATATCTCATCAATATTCCGGCAGAAAACAGGGAGGGACACGAGTCACACTTCAGGTATGTTGCTGAATGTTTCTTTAAATACCTGGTTAATCGCGATATGCCCGAGTGGGAAATGTCAAATACACTGGCAAAATATTATATTACGACAAAAGCAGTAGAGGTTGCAACTGAATTGAAGATAAACAATGATTAACGAAAAGAAATATACAAAAGCCCAACTGATCTTTTTATTGGTTCTCCGTTTCGTAATTGGATGGCATGTATTATATGAGGGAATATCTAAGGTTATGAATCCACAATGGACATCCGCGAATTTCTTGCAAGAGTCCCAAGGAATCTTATCGGGTTTTTCCGGTTGGATATTATCGAACAGCAGTTTGCTTTCTATTGTCGATTTTTTAAATATATGGGGATTAGTACTTATAGGACTCGGCCTGATATTCGGATTTCTTTTTAAACCTGCCGCCATTGCGGGATCTGTTTTGATATTTATTTATTACCTTAGCGTTCCCCCTTTGGTGGGTTACGAATACACGCTACCCTCCGATGGGAGCAATCTTGTAATTAATAGGACACTTATTGAGGCCGTCGCACTTTTTGGGTTGGCCCTTTTCCCAACTAACGAAGTTTTCGGATTAGATTATTTTATCAGTTCCCGACAGAAAGGAACACTTCAACATGGCAGAAAATAACAACAATACAGGTGAGAGAGAACCGGCGAAGAATCAATCTTCCCCAGATAGTACCGAACATACATCAACCAAAGACATCTCCCGGAGAACTGTTCTAAAAGCGTTTGCCGGAATTCCTGTTGCTGGGATACTCGGTTACGAATGGTTCAAAAAAATTAATTACGATAAAAACAAAAAAGATCGAATTGCCCGTGAACTGGGTCTCGATAAAATGGAGTTCCCTGTATCGGATTACGGAAAAGACGCTAAACGAGACACACTTCGAATTGGGATTATCGGATTTGGACGACGTGCTGAACAATTGTCTGCAGGTCTAGGGTTTATGCACCCTGATGAGGTGAAGAAAAGAGAAAACAACAATACGTTAATCAGTTGGCTTGAACAAGAGGATCTTCATGTTGCCATAACAGGAATTTGCGATGTTTTCGATTTACATGCTGAACGCGGATTGACCGTAGCAAATAATAGTGTTCGTCACGGAGCGTCCAAATTGTCTGTCAAACAATATCGAACGTACCAAGACATGCTGGCTGATGAGAGCATCGATGCTGTAATAATATCTACCCCTGATCATCACCATGCCTCTATGGCCATCGATGCCGTAAAAGCAGGAAAGCACGTTTATTTGGAAAAAAGCGTAGCTCATACGGAAGAGGAACTGAATGAACTTTACCGTACGGTAAAAGAAAGCTCCATAGTTTTCCAGTTAGGCCACCAGATAACACAGAGCACGGTTTTTAAACAGGCAAAAGAGATTATCGGCAAGAACGTATTGGGTAAAATTACGTTGATAGAAACTACCAGTAACCGCAATACGGCAGAAGGTGCTTGGATAAGGCATTTGGACAGTAACGGTAATCCCAAACCAGGGGATCTGAAAAGTATTGATTGGGAACGGTGGTTAGGCAACGCACCTTATGTACCTTTTACCATTGACCGTTACTATAACTGGACAAAGTGGTTCGCTTATGATACCGGATTGATTGGCCAATTGTTTACCCATGAATTCGATGCAGTGAATCAGCTGTTGCGAATTGGTATCCCTCAATCGGTATCCTCATCAGGTGGTATCTATTACTGGAAAGACAACAGGGAGATTCCCGATAGCTTACACTGTGTCTTTGAATACCCTCACAAGGATTTGACTTTGTTATACAGCGGAAATCTGGCATCGAGCAGGAGCCGAGGGCGAGTTTTTATGGGGCATGATGCTTCAATGGAACTCGGAAACAATATTAAAATAACCGTTGATAGAAATTCAACGCAGTACAAGAAAGGCATAGACTCAGGGTTAATTGATACGGGATCCCCGATGCTTACTTATAATCCCGGTGCAGGTCAGATTGACGCAGTAACGTCTGCTTCCGAGAAGTACTATGCCGATAGGGGATTGACCAATACCGTTATTAATGGTAAGCAGATCGATGTAACACATTTACATTTGCGCGAATGGCTGGATTGTATTCGTGAGAACAAAACTCCAAGCGCAAATATCGAAGTAGCTTACGAAGAAGGGATTGCTTGCTTAATGGCCCATCGTTCCTATCTTGAAAAACGTCAGGTTTTTTGGGACGAAGTAAACAGAAAAATTGTTTGAGATCTGTGAGTAATTAAATAAATCGGATATGATGACTTCAAGAAGACAATTTATTAAAAAAGTAGCAGTAAGTGCCTCTGTTCTTTCACTTGGGGGTGTTCTGCCAGGTTTTAGCGCTTCAAGCTACAGGAATATCATGGGGTCAAATGACCGCATCCGTATTGCTGGAATCGGTGTGAACTCCAGAGGTAATGCCCTGGCTAGAGGGTTTGCCAATGAAAAAGAAAAGGGATGTGTTGTGACTGATATATGCGATGTCGATTCACGCGCTATTGAGAAATGCATTAAGACTGTTCAGGAAATTGCCGGCAATAAACCCAGGGGACATAAAGACATTAGAAGAATGTTGGAATCAGACAGCTACGATGCTGTCTTTATTGCCACACCTGATCACTGGCACGCTACAGGCGCCGTGATGGCAATGAAAGCCGACAAACATGTTTACTTGGAGAAGCCTACGAGTCACAACCCCGAAGAGAACCGGATTCTGGTTGAAGCTGAAAAAAAGTATGGAAAGATAGTTCAGGTTGGTAACCAACGACGCTCTTGGCCTAACGTAGCACATGCGATAAAAGAATTACATGCCGGCATTATTGGTGATATTCATTACGGGAAAAGCTGGTATTATAGCAAGCGTCCCTCGATGGGCATTGGAAAGAATACATCGGTTCCGGATTGGTTAAACTGGGAGCTCTGGCAAGGACCTGCGCCCAAGGTATCCTATAAAGACAATATTGTCCATTATGATTGGCATTGGATATGGCATTGGGGTACTGGAGAAGCTTTAAATAACGGTATGCATTTTGTGGATTTGTTACGTTGGGGAATGCAATTAGGTTATCCCATAAAAGTAGCTTCTACCGGTGGAAGATACCATCATCAAGACGATTGGGAAACGCCCGATACACAGCTGGTTAATTTTAACTTTGCTAATGGTAAAGCAATAACCTGGGAAAGCCAGAGTTGCGTAAAATCAGATATTTATGGCTACGGTAGTGGTGTCGCATTTTTTGGAGATAAAGGAACTTTAGTTATAGGTGGAGGAAACGAATATAAAGTTTTCGACTTAGATAATAAATTAGTCAAACATATAGACAGCAAGATGGTATTTGAAGAAGGCAACTTGGTTAATCCAACGCAAAGCCTTGATGCGTACCACTTTCAAAACTTTTTCAATGCTATCCGAGAAGGAGAGAAGTTAAACTCATGTTTGACAGAAGCATGTGCCAGCACACAGCTGGTACAGCTGTCCAATATTTCTCACAGAGTAGGAAGAGCGTTAAACATCGATCACAGGAATGGTGCTATCCTGAAAGACAATGAAGCTTCAAAATTGTGGAAAAGAGAGTATGAAAAGGGTTGGGACTTAAAAGTCTGATAATATCCTGCTTTTCTCGTCTGACCTAAATACCATGTACTTATGAGTATAGATAATTCAAGATCCGACAAGACAAGAGTGCGATCCATTGATGCGCTCAGGGGATTTGATATGTTCTGGATCATGGGTATTGGCAGCGTGGTTGTTCAAGTAGCAGCCATTGAGGGAACTCCTTTCTGGACTGGATTATCAGCACAGTTTGAGCATCCGTACTGGAATGGGTTTACGCTTTGGGACATGATTTTTCCATTGTTCATGTTTTTATCTGGGATTTCGTCACCCTTTTCGATTGACAATCAATTAAAAAATGGTCGTTCAAGGAAGCAAATCTTGTGGAAAGTTATAAGGCGTGGACTCATTCTTATCTTACTGGGGATTATTTATAATACAAAAGGGATTGAGTTAAGGCCTTTGTCTGACTACAGGTATGCGAGTGTGTTAGGTAAGATTGGTGCAAGCTATATTTTTGCAAATATAATTTATTTATATGCTAGGCCTAAAGCACAAGCAATGTGGTACTGGGTACTTCTTATCGGATATTGGTTGCTGTTGAAATTTACTTCTGCTCCGGGTTATCCTCCGGGGAACCTTACGGAAGCCGGCAATTTTGCTTCCTACTTTGACCGTATTATTTTACCGGGCAGACTTTCACGTGACATTCACGATACGGTAGGCTTACTCTGTACAATTACTGGGGTATCAACCACACTTCTCGGAGTCATAACGGGAAATTTCTTAAAAAAGTACCCCATGAGTCCAATTAAGAAAGTCTTTTGGTTCAGTATTGGGGGACTGGGTTTGATTTTACTGGGGCTCCTTTGGGGTTTAGATTTTCCAATAAATAAGAACTTATGGTCTAGCTCGTTTACCCTACTTACGGGAGGTATAAGCTTATTACTGTTCGCACTTTTCTATTACATTATTGATGTTAGGGGATACTATAAGTGGTCTTTCTTTTTCCGGGTTATAGGCATGAATTCAATTTTCATCTATATCTCGCCAATCTTTATTAATTATTCCTATATAGCTAAAGCTTCACTTCGCTGGATAGGGCAATTGTCAGGTACTTATGAAGTGCCGGTTATGGGAATTTGTACTGTGTTTGTGTCTTGGTTGGTGCTTTACTTCATGTATAAAAAAAACATTTTTATAAAAGTATAACCTCATGAAAATCTCCTTATCACACGTGCTGTTGTTGATTTGTATGTCTATTATGGAATATGCAGCGGGAAAACCACTCCAAAGTAATAACATGGACAATCGATGGCAGCCACTCTTCAAGACAGCCGAAGATACGGTACATTGGACATCTGTCCGTGATACGCCCTTTCCAAATGAAGGGTGGCAAATTAAAAAGAAAGAATTAATCCTGCTTTCCGGAAGGAAAGGTGGAGACATTATAACCAAAAGGAAATATGCTGATTTTGAGTTGAAGTTAGAATTTAAAATGACCCGTCTGGTCAATTCAGGAGTAAAATATCTTGTCCATCAAATGTTTAATAATGATGCTGAAAGAATGGAGTGGATTGGATTCGAATACCAAATAATTGATGATTTTCATCAAAATGAAATACAAGGTTTCGATGACGATAAAGGTTCAACTGCTGCTCTGTATCTATTGTATGCTCCTGATAAAAATAAAAAACTAAAGCCATTAGGTACTTGGAACTCATTAAGAATTAGAGTCCAAGGGAATAAAGTTGAACATTGGTTGAATGGGGAGAGGGTTGTAAGTGTTGATGTTGATTCGCAAGAATTTAAAAATAGAGTGCAAGGAACAAAGTTTAAAAAATACGGTGATTTCGGTAAAAAAAGAGACGGTCATATACTTTTACAGGATCACGGCGACCAAGTGCACTATAGGAATATCATGATTAAGGAGCTGTAATATGGAAATCCAATGAAAAGGGGAAAAAACGGTATTATCATCTTATTGTTGTTTTGTTTTAGCCCGTGTATATTTGCTAATAGCCTTTGTGAAAAAGATTCTAAAAAGAAAAATCCAGCACCAAAAAAAAATTACACAGCTTCCTCCGATTCGTTAAAAAGGAAACAGGAACTCGAGTGGATATTGTCTGTTTTACCCACTGATGAGGTCCATCGGGGCAGGGTTTCATATCTTGATGAAACATTTAAAGACTGGTTGAGTAGAACAGGTGAACTGCTTCCCGATTTTGACAAAATGTCTTCTCTGCCATTCCTGCCCAATCCCTTAGTGATGGATGAAGGAAGAGGTAGTACTCCGGTTGTTTCTCTGAATCAATGGAATATGCAAAGAGATTGGATGAAGCAACAACTTGAGTACTATATTACCGGGACAGTCCCTCCCCCTCCCGTTAATTTACAATCCGACATATTACAGGAAAAGAAGGATGGTGAGATAACCATTCAGACCATTCTATTATCTTTTGGCCCAGATAAAAAAGCGACCCTCACGCTCGAGTTAATGATTCCTCCAGGCAAAGGTCCATTTCCTGTATTCCTTACAAACTGGAATCATCGGGAGTGGGCTCAGATTGCTGTACGAAGAGGCTATATCGGTTGCTTGTATGCAGGTGCTGACAGTAAAGATGACACGGAGGCATATTCGGAAATTTGGGCAGGGTGTTATGATTTTACCCGTTTGATGAGAAGAGCGTACGGTGCTTCGAGGGCAGTAGATTATTTATATACGTTGTCCTGTGTGGACAAGGATAAGATCGGTATCACCGGTCACTCCAGAAATGGGAAAACGTCGCTAATGGCTGCTGCTTTTGATGAGAGAATTGGTGCTTGTATTCCCAGCAGTGGTGGCACGGGTGCCGAAGTACCCTGGCGTTATAATGCCCATAAATATGATGTTGAAGATATTGCGCTGCTTTCTTGCGCACAACCGGCCTGGTTACATCCCAGATTAAGATTCTTTGTTGGAAGAGAAAATAAATTGCCTATAGATCAAAATTCATTTATGGCATTAATTGCTCCACGAGGGTTAATGATAAGTACAGCAACAACTGAATCGGCAAGTAATATTTTTGGAATTGAGCAAGCTTATCATTCCAGCAAGAGAGTATATCAATTTCTGAATGCGGGTGATAATATCGCGATAACGTCACGTTACGGGTTACATGGAGTGAATGCAAACGATATTGAAGGTTACATTGATTTTTTTGATTTTGTATTTAATAGAACCGATAGAAAGCCAGGAAACAGATTATTGCATAATTACTCTTTTGAAACATGGTGTGCTCTAAGTAATCAGTCCGTGACACCCCATGATCACGGACTAGCAACTATCGACCTGGATGTATACGCAAGCAACAGGAATAAGTGGAAGGATAGTAAACAAATCATAAAAAATAACCTCCGATGGATGTTGGGCGATGAACCGGCGGGTGTTACAAACCCGGGACCGCGAAGCCTAGCAAAAGGAGATATTGGTGAAGAACGATTCGGATCCTTCCTCTCCAGACCCAGGGAAACCAAATCGATGAAAATCATGGCTATCACACCTTACGATGGATTTGGTGACAACCTGTTCGGCTATCTTTATTATCCTGTGGATGAAACGGGTAAGCTCTTAGGTGAAAATCTTCCTGTGGTGATTTACCTTCATGAATACGACTATTCGAAAGGTTTTTCTTCCATGAGTTACGATCACGAGATTCAATCGGTTTTTGAGGATTTGACCAAACTGGGATATGGTGTTTTTGCATTCGATATGATTGGTTTTGGAAATCGATTGGAGGAAGGAGTCAATTTTTATGACCGTTATCCCCTATGGTCGAAAATGGGGAAAATGGTTGCTGACATGAAAGGGGCTGTTGATGCAATTTCAAACCTTGATTTCGTGGATCGTTCGAGAATAGTCGTGTCTGGATATTCTCTTGGAGGTACCGTAGCTCTTTTATCGGCAGCGCTGGATGAGAGAATTGCCGGTGTTGTATCCATAGCCGGTTTTACTCCCATGCGTACGAACACACTGGATCGGGGGACAGAAGGAATTAAGGCGTATTCTCATTTGCATGGGCTTATCCCAAAGTTGGGGTTTTTCGTCGGGCATGAAAGTGAAATACCTGTTGATTTCGATCAAATTATAGGTTGTATCGCTCCCCGTCCGGTTTTACTTATTGCTCCAGAACGGGATAAAGATGCGCACCTGGATGATATTAAAAAATGCGTTGGACAGGTAGGGCAAATTTATGGATTATATTCCTCGAAAGATAATATTCAACTCTACACCCCGAATGATTACAATCGATTTTCCACAGTTATGCGGCAGAAGATGTTTTATTGGTTAAAAACTCTGAAGGAATAAATCCGATGCCGTCTATCAAAAAAAAATGCCTCGTATTATGCTTTTCAGGCATAAAGGATGCGAAGGCCTTATGCTTCTTTTATTACGCATAGAACATCATTAAATCTCATATATAGGTTGTTAACATATTTCGAGGTCGGCACAGTAATAAACCGTTACAATGAATTGGATATGTAAAATGTATCTAAAACAGATGCTTTGCAAGCAGAACTGAAATGAGGTAATTACGTTTTTTGAGGGTTGTTGTGCGGAATGTTAAGTAAAATTATTATTTTTATACTATTTCTTTATACTGTGAAATTTCTTCGAAACAATTGACTGAGGCTTATGATATCACGAAGACAATTCTTAACAAACAGCATGGGCCTATTGGGCGGTGCCACGTTGTTAAGTCCTGGCTGTATACTAAAAAAAAACAACAAAACGGAAACAGCATCTGAACCTGCGAAGACTTTATCTTTAAAATATGTAAGAGGAAATATAAAAATTATTGGTGTTGATTCCCGGTTTGAACGAGAGCCTCTCCGAAATCCATTTGGATTCAAAGGTGGCTACCTTTCTGAACTTTGGCAAACTGTAAGTTATTTACGAAGTAGAAACAATAACCATGGAATTGGTTTAGGCACACAAAGTGTTTTGTGGTCGGATGATTTGATATTTTCCTCTCATTCAGAATCAGGAGGTAATGCTCTTATGTATTCCTTGACTGAGCGAGCACTTCAGTTATTGAAAAATCAATCATTCAATAATCCTACTGAGTTGATTGAGCCTTTATATCAAGAGGTTCATGAGTATGGCAAATCAGTCACAAACAATTCTGACTTGAGAAAGACTTTTGCTCTTAATGCACTGGTCTCAGTAGATAACGCCCTTTGGCTGCTTTATGCTAAAGAAAATGGAATTACGAATTTTGATCAATTGATTCCTGATGAATTTAAAACCACCTTTTCTGGGAAACATGAAAAACTTGCAGCAATACCTTTAATCTCATATAATGTTACACCAGAGGAGATAAAAAAAGAGGTAGAACAGGGATACTTCTTTATGAAAATAAAAATTGGTCAGTCGGGTACGCAGTCAGAAATGCTTGAAAAAGATAAAAACCGGCTACTTGAAATACACAATGTTTTAAAAGATATAAGATCACCATACTCCAAGACCGGGAGGTTACCTTACTATTTTGATGCTAATGGCAGATACGAAGCCAAAGATACCTTTAATCGTTTTTTAGATTATGCCCGGCAGATTGGCGCATTCGATCAAATAGCGATGGTTGAAGAGCCTTTTCCTGAAAAAATGGAGATGGATGTTGCGGATGTCCCCGTTCGATTAGCAGCTGATGAGAGTGCCCATACTGACAAGGACACTATTAAACGTATTCAGATGGGATATAAGGCAGTGGCTTTGAAACCTATTGCTAAGACATTGAGTATGACAATGAAGATTGCAAAAGCTGCGGCAGAAAGAAATATTCCCTGCTTTTGTGCTGACCTGACTGTTAATCCTATTTTGGTAGAGTGGAACAAAAATGTAGCGGCCCGGTTAAAGTCGTTCCCCGGCCTTGATAATCTCGGTTTGGTAGAAAGTAACGGACATCAGAACTATGTAAATTGGCACCAAATGAAAAAATACCTCCCTCAGTGCAGAGCTTCTTGGGTTGATGTAAAAGATGGATTTTACCACACCAATAAAGAATACTTCAATAATGGAGGTGGAATTTTTGATTCAATACCTCATTATGAAGAAATGTTCAAAAAAACAACAGGAAATATAAGCTAAACAAAGATATTTATGAAAAACAAAACAACACGTAGGGATTTTCTCAAGAAATCATCGATGGCTGTCGCCGGAATATCTGTCGCCGGGGTAACTAAAACTACAGTTGCTGCACCATTTGCCGACACAAAGAAAAGAGTAATCGGTGCTAATGACAAGGTTCGGGTAGGATTTATTGGAGTAGGTAATCGCGGAACACAACTTTTACACCTCTTTATGGAAGAACCTGACTGTGAAGTAGCAGCTCTCTGTGACGTATATGAGCCATACGTGACAAGAGATTATTCTGCTGTACTCGATCGTTACAAGAAAGATATGGGGACGAGAATACCCAAGATGGGAGAAAATTTCCCTTCAAACGTAAAGCAGTACAAAGATTATCGGGAGATGTTAGGAGACAAAAGTATTGATGCTGTTTGTATTGCAACACCCGACCACTGGCACGCTTTGCAAACAATTGATGCTATAAATGCGGGTAAAGATGTATTTGTTGAAAAACCTTTATCAAAAACAATTGCTGAAGGCCGAAGAATGGTTGAAGTTGGCAACAGCAGCAGGCAAATCGTGACGGTGGGTTTAAACAGGCGTGGCGCCCCAACTTTTCAGAGATTAGCAAAAGAAATCCCCGCAGGAAAAATAGGAAAAGTAACTTTTGCGTCGGCTTGTCATGTAAGCAACATGTATCCTAGCGGCATTGGGAAATTACAGCCTGAGACCCCGCCAAGAAATTTTGATTGGGACATGTGGTTAGGTCCAAGAGCTTACCGGCCGTATCAGTATAACATTGCTCCCTACATGTTCCGCTGGTGGGAGGACTATGCAAACCAGATTTCTAATAACGGTGTTCATTATCTCGATCTGTTGAGATGGCTTATAGATGAAGAGGCTCCAACGGCCATCAGTGCACATGGAGGTAAATTTGTATTGAATGATGATCGTACCATTCCAGATACAATGCATGTAACATACGAATTTAAATCGGGAGTACTTGTTACTTTAACAATACTTGAAGCAAGTACCGGCACATTTATTCCCCACGGATTTCTCGAGCTGAGAGGTACAAAGGGGACAATCCATACAGGAGAAAATGATTATAAGATTACTCCTGCCAGTGCGGGACAATTTCAGACATGGAAGCCAATGATCGAGCCCGAAGATTACTCTTTGGCTAAAGATGACACGCTGTTAATTGATGGTAGTTATAAAAACAGTGCGTCAAGCCTTGTGCGTAACTTCCTCGATTGTGTAAAATCACGCGAACAACCTTGGGCTACCTTGGAGATTGGACACAGATCAACCACTATGGCGCATTTGGCAACAATTGCTATGATGACACGGGAAAGGCTTGAATGGGATGCGGTAAACGAAAGATTTACTAACTCTGAGGTCGCTAACAAATACCTGTCGTACGAGTATAGAAAACCTTGGAAATTGGATTAGTTCTTACGAGATGGACAGGAGAGAATTTATCAATAAGACGGGATGGACATTTGTTGGTTTAGCCGCAACAGGTAGCTTGTTGCAAGGTTGTCCTCCAAAATCCAAAGAGGCAAAAAAAACATTACCATCTTCCCATAACCTGAAACTCTATTGGGGTGATATACATAACCACTGCAATCTCACCTATGGGCACGGAGATATGAGAGATGCGTTTGAAGCAGCCAGGGAGCAGCTCGACTTTGTTTCGGTCACCCCTCACGCAATGTGGGAAGATATTCCCGGCAGGAATGATATGCGCCTGCAATGGGTTATCGACTATCACACCAAATCATTCGATGCTTTGCGTGCAGGGAAATGGGACGAATACGTGAAAATGACGAGCGGATACAACAAGGAAAATGAGTTTCTTACTTTTTTGAGCTACGAATGTCACGACATGGCGCATGGCGATCACGTGGCATTGTTGTATGATTTGGAAGGAACAATGGTGGAACCTTCAAATGCCATGGAGCTGAAAGCAAGGCTCAAAGGGCAGAAAGCTTTTGTTACACCTCACCACATGGGATATCAGACCGGCTTCCGGGGGTATAACTGGAAGTCATTTCAGGAAGACGAACAGACGCCTTTCGTTGAAATGTACTCCCGCCACGGGCTGGCTGAAAGCGATGACGGCGACTACAACTACCTGCACGACATGGGTCCCAGGCAATGGGAAGGAACCGTGTTGTACGGATTGGAACAAGGGTACAAATTTGGAATTATCGGCTCTACGGATCAACATGCCGGCTACCCCGGAAGCTATGGTGACGGACGGGTGATGGCCCTCGCCCCTTCCCTCAAACGTGATGATATCTGGCATGCTTTGCAGAACAGAAATGTGGGGTGTGCCACGGGCGACAAGATAAAGATTGATTTTCGGATCAACGACGCAGTCATGGGCGAAGTGATCAAGGGTAACAGCAGAAGAATTTACCTGAATGTAGAGGGAGAAAATTCGGTCGATTACGTGGACATCATCAAGAACGGAAAATGCATCGCACGCATGAACGGGCCACTTATTCCCGCGGTACCGCAGGAAGATCCGGTGAGATGTAAAATAAAAATGGAATTCGGTTGGAACCGCGAAGAAGAATATGTACATTGGAACGGTAGATTATCAATTGATAAAGGGATAATAAATAGGATAACGCCCTGTTTCAGAGGAGCGGCATATACTTCTCCCCAGCCTGGCGAGAAAGCATTTAAGACCCGGGTAAACAGGGTTTTATCCTCTTCTGAAAAAGAAACAATACTGGATGTGTATAGCACCAAGAACCCCAATACTATGACTCCGACAGTTCAGGGTGTTATTTTAGATGTAACCATGCCTAAAGCGGGAAACTTAACGTCCGATTTCAATGGGAAAAAGATCACGCATTCTATCGGAGAATTATTACAAGGTTCAAAATCACACTTTATGATAGGCTGGTTGAGTGAAGCAATATTGTTCGGCAGGGCAATCCCTGAAAACGCTTTTCAGGTAGAACATTATATGGAAGATACTGTTGCAGAAAGAGAGATCGATTACTACTATGTGCGCGTAAGACAAAAAAACCAGCAATGGGCTTGGAGTTCTCCTATCTGGGTGGAAAAAAGGTAAAGTACTGTAATTTGCTTAAATTTGCAAAACTCCAATTAATTATTTGATAATCAGTTTTTTATATTTTTGGCCAATTAAATAAATTAGTTAATAGATGAAACGAAGGATTTTTTTAAAGAATGTGGCCGTAACCGGCGTATCGTTAACTATTCTTCCAAGTTATGCTGTCTCGGGATTAGGGCACGTCGCTCCGAGCGATAAGCTTAATATTGCTGGAATCGGTATTGGGGGCAAAGGAAAAGTGAACCTGAGAAATATGGTCGGGCAAAACATTGTTTCTCTATGCGATTGTGATTACAATTACGCCAGGGATGTTTTCAAATCTTATCCAAAGGCTTCCCGATATAAAGATTTTCGGTTAATGCTGGAGAAACAAAAAGACATTGATGCAGTTGTAATTGCTACACCTGACCATACACATGCTGTAACTGCTGCAGCCGCAATGGAATTAGGTAAACATGTCTATCTTCAAAAACCTCTGACTCATTCTGTTTGGGAATCAAGATATCTCTCTCAGTTAGCAAAAAAAACAGGAGTAATAACTCAAATGGGAAATGAGGGCCATTCTTCTGACACCGTGTATGAGGTGACAGAAGTAGTACAAAGTGGTTGTTTAGGTACCGTACGTGAGGTGCATGTGTGGACAAACAGGCCCATATGGAGACAAGGTATGCCAAAGCCTTTAATAAAAGTACCTGTTCCGGATTCACTAGACTGGGACTTGTTCATAGGTCCTGCACCCATGCGAGAATACAATCCTGAATATCATCCATGGATTTGGAGAGGGTGGTGGGATTTTGGTACAGGAGCTCTTGGCGATATGGGATGTCATTTGCTGGATGTACCTTATTATGCATTAAAACTCGGACAACCTGTTGCATTCCAAGCAGCATCATCTCTTGTTAATACACAAAGTGCGCCTATATCGGCAAAAGTTAGTTACAAATTTCCCGCCAGAGATAATTTACCCTACTGTCAACTGCCCGAACTGGAATTGACGTGGTATGACGGAGGTTTGATGCCCTCACGCCCCTATAATCTCCCTGAAGATGCTCCCATGAACCCCGGGGGAGGGTTTATGCTTGTTGGCTCAGAGGCTATCCTCATTGCTGAAGATTATGGTAAAAATTGGAAAACATATAGAAACGGCTCCTGTTTTATTCCTGAGGTCAAGGTAGATTTGAAAAGAATCCCCGATAATCCATTAGGAGGAGGCAGACATGAAATGCATTTTGTTGATTGCTGTAAAAATGGTGGACAACCTTCTTCGGATTTCAGTTATGCAGGTCCCTTCAACGAAATGGTTGTAATGGGAAATCTGGGTATAAGGTTGCAATCACTTCAAAAGACACTTTTATGGGACAGTGAAAAGATGCAAGTAACCAATATTTCCCCAAACGAAGAGCTAACTACCGCTGAATTAACACCTTTCTCTAGTGATATTGTTACCAGAAGTGTGGAACAGAAATCTCAAAAATGGATAAAATGGAATGCACTCAATATGTGTGAACAATGGATCAAACACAATTACCGTCCCGGATGGAAATTATAAAAAACATTATAAAAATATTAACACGATGAAATCAACATTTTTTTTTACGTTCTTATTCTTTTTCTCAATTTCATTATCAGCACAGGATAAGGATAATATCCTGACACCCGAAGAGTTCGAACAAGGTTGGGAGTTGTTATTCGATGGCAAGTCTTTAAAAGGCTGGAAAGCGTACAATGGAGATACACCAAAGACCTGGTCGGTGAACGATAATGCAATTTATTGCAATGGAACTTCAGGGGGAGATGATCTGATGACAGTTGATGCATTTGGTGATTTTGATTTTAAATTTCAGTGGAGAATCCCGGAAAAAGGGAATAGTGGTGTAATCTATAGGGTTAGAGAAGGAGTTCAGTGGAAGAAGCCATATCAAACCGGTGCAGAATATCAGGTATATGGAGAGGAAGAAAATTTTAGTAAAACATCGGTAGGATCACTATACGATGTCTATCCTCCTTCAACTGATAAAAAAATTATGCCTGCCAAGGAATGGAACAGTGGCAGGATTAGAATCTCAAACGGTTTGATAACCCACTGGGTAAATGAGGTTGTAGTTATGCAGTGCCAAATTGGTTCTGAAGACTGGAAGTCGAAAATTGCAGACTCAAAATGGAAAGATAATCCTTTTTTTATGAAATCCTCATTCGGCCACATCGATTTTCAGAATCACGGATCTGAAATTTGGTATAAAAACGTTAAGATACGGAGGTTGAAGTAAGTTATTAAATAAAATATTTTGCAATTTTATTTGCGTTTTTCGAGGTATTTGTTTCGCAAAAGTAATCATTTTAAATTTTTTTAAATCATTACTTTGCGCCGAGTAATGCTATAGGATTATTTTCCTGATTAAAGAACGTTACCCAGCCTTTAATTAACGATAGATAGAATAAAAGTTTAAATTAATAAAATACCAACGAAGAGATACAATTAAATTAATTTTTCTAAAAAATATATATACTATGACATTGAAAATTATTTGCTTATGAAAAAGTTTATTTTTATTTTATTTTCCTTATTCTTGCTGAATACAGGATTAATGTTAGCACAAACTCTAATAAAGGGGGTTGTATTGGAAGAATCCGGTGAGCCCGTGATAGGGGCATCAATTCAAATTAAAGGTACAGGACAAGGTACTGTTACAGATATTGATGGGAACTTTTCTCTAACTGTTCCGACAGGGACCAATGTATTGGTTGTTTCATATGTTGGCTTAAAAACACTTGAAGTAGTAGCACAACCGAATATGCGTATTGTGCTTCAATCCGATGTCGAACTACTTGATGAGGTAGTTGTGGTTGGTTATGGTACGGTTAGGAAAAGAGACCTTACCGGATCCGTTGGGCAGGTCTCAAGCAATAATATTAAGGATTTAAATATCTCAAATGCAACTCAGGCTTTGGCCGGCCAGATTAGTGGTGTATCCGTACAACAAGGTTCCGGGTCTCCAGGGAGAGGCGCTATCATTCGCGTTCGCGGGGCGGCATCAATTACGGCTAATAGTAGTCCTTTATACGTTGTAGATGGATTTCCGATTACAGGAGATATGTCTACCCTTAATCCAAACGACATTGCGTCAATTGAAGTATTGAAAGACGCATCAGCAGCAGCAATTTACGGTTCAAGAGCTTCGAACGGAGTTGTTCTGATTACGACGAAATCCGGCCGTCAGGGCAAAGCTACCGTACAATTTGATAGCTACGTGGGTGTACAGACTGTTGCAAAAACTTTAGATATAATGGATGCCCAAGAGTTTATTGAGATGAATAGGGAGGCCTTTAATAGAAAATATATAGAGAGTGTGCCGGGTGCCAAGATTACGGATCCTGTTGTAGGCAGGCCCTCCGGTTACCGGTACAAATACCCTGATTTTTACGATGATCCTGCGGCTGTTGCTGCTGTAGGAAATGGTACAGATTGGCAGGATGAGCTTTTCCGGACAGCTCCGGTTCAGAATTATCAATTAAATGTTTCGGGTGGTACGGAAAATACTAAGTATTTCTTTTCTACAGGATATTTTAATCAAGACGGAATTATTCTTAATACGAATTTTGAACGTTATTCATTACGTGCCAAGATTGATTCCAAAATCAACGAAAGGCTTACCTTAGGAATAAACATTGCACCGAATTATTCAAATTCTAATGATGTGAGTGAAGGGCACCCGACAAATGGAGTAATCATTCAAGCGGTTGCTGTGGCTCCCTGGGTACCGGTCAGGTACGAAAACGGTGTGTATGCTTCTTCAATCGATTTCGGTAAAGCGGGTGGGGACGGTGTAACGGGTTTACCCAATGCTGTTGCAACTGCAACGGAAATTAAAAATAAAACAAATCGATTGCAATTGTTTTCCAACGCCTATGCAGAGCTTGCATTGCTAAGTGATAAGAGTTTAAAATTTAGAACAACTCTTGGTGCAACGATAACAAACTACAGGAGAAACTACTTCCGGCCAGCGGGTAAAATTCCAATTGCCGGGAATCCGGGGTTGGGATTACCTCAACATCGTGAAGCTCAGTCAGACGCGCAAGAAACGTTCAACTATTTGAACGAGAATACATTGTCGTATGCGAGAACGTTTAATGGTGTTCATAATTTTGATGCAGTTGCTGGATTTACCGTGCAAAAACAAACCTGGAAGCAGACCTACGCTAATGGCTCTGATTTTCCGGACGACATTATTGAAGTGATCAGTAACGCTAAAATCAGACAAGGATCTTCTAATATGAATGAATGGGCAATGATGTCTTATCTTGGCCGCGTAAATTACAATTATAACAATAAATATTATGTGACTGCTTCTTTCCGTTCAGACGGATCTTCAAAATTTGGGAAGAACAACAGGTTCGGTAATTTTCCATCCATGTCTGTCATGTGGCGGGCCTCAGAAGAAAAATTTATCAGCAACCTGGATCTGTTCAGTGACCTGAAATTACGCGCAAGTTATGGTGTTACCGGTAATGATGCTTTGTCAAACAATTATGCAGCTATCGGAACAATTGCTACAAGCAATTATGTGTTTGGCGGCGGATCCGGAGTTATCGTAAATGGAGCTAACATGAATTCCATCACCAATCCGGATCTTACTTGGGAAAAAGCCTCACAGTTGGATTTGGGTTTAGAAATGGGTTTTTTTGATAACAGACTGACTGTTGGAACTGATTATTATAGTCGCAAAACAACAGACCTGTTATTGAATGTGCCCATTCCCACGATAACGGGATTTGGGAGTGCTTACCAGAATATAGGCAAGGTCGATAACTGGGGATTGGAATTCAACGTTGGAGCAAACATTATTAACAACAGTGATTTCTCCTGGTTGGTCAACGCCAATTTATCGTTGAACAGAAACGAGGTGAAGGCATTAGGCCCCGCCGGTGATCCGATTTACTATACAGCACAAACTTCTGGTCAGGGCCATGTTTTAAAGATAGGTCATCCAACGGGAACCTTTTACGGATTTGATCATATCGGAGTCTATATGAATCAAAAAATGTTTGATGAAAATCCTAAAGAAGCAACATCTAATGTTGGTGATGCAATGTATCGTGATGTTAATGGCGACAAAGTAATCACTTCTGATGACCGTACGGAAATCGGGAATGCAGAGCCGGACTTTTATTACGGTATAAATAATAATTTCTCCTACAAGAATTTTGATTTGGGTATATTGATACAGGGCTCTTATGGGGGAGAGATACTGAACATTGGTAAGCGCTATTATGAAAACCTCGAAGGAAATCAGAACCAGTTGAGAACCGTTTTGAATCGGTGGAAGTCCGAAGAAGATCCCGGGGATGGTTGGATGCCTCGTGTCCGATCAACTCCCACAGGTCAGACAAGCCAGGTTTCTAGTCGTTGGGTTGAGGATGGTTCTTACTTGCGTGTGAACAACATCACATTTGGGTATTCTTTTTCGAATAGAATTCTTAGTAGGGTAAATATTGAAAATTTGAGGATATATCTTTCAGCACAGAACCCGATTTTAATTACCAAGTATTCCGGATTTAATCCTGAAGTAAATACGTCTGAAAATACAGTGCATGCTGGTTCAGACCATGGTGTATATCCAACATCCAAGTCCTATAGCTTTGGGTTAAATATAACTTTTTGATATAATTAATTATAAAAATTATTCCTATGAAAAAAATATTGCAACTGGGAAGTATGGTTTTTATCTTCCTTATCATATATTCTTGTTCCGATTTCTTGGATCTTGCTCCGAAGGACAGGTTAAGCGAAGAGGTGTATTACGAAACGCCTGAACAATTAAAGTTCGCTTTAAATGGTGCTTATTCGATACTCAGAAGTAATGGTGTAACAAAAAATTGGTTTATCATGTCTGAAATACCTTCAGACAATACATATGGACAGTCATCTGGAACAATTACCGACAGGGATGAATTCGATCGATTTTACCTGCGTTCATTAAACCCATATTTATCCGGTTTTTGGGATAATGCATATTCCGGTATCAACCAGGCCAATAAAATTATTGAGGAACTGATAGACTCAGATGTTGAGGAATCATTAAAAAACCGCTACGCCCTGGAAGCAAAGTTTCTGCGAGCCTTTTTGCATTTTAACTTAGTCCGTATTTTCGGGGATGTACCCTTAATGACAAAGACTGTAACCATTGCGGAATCTTACAACGTGTTACGCACAAACAAAAATGAAGTATATGCACAGATTATAGCAGACCTGACTGATGCTGCTGCGCTTCCTAAGTCGTACTCTTCGCAGGAGGACATTGGCCGGGCAACATCAGGAGCTGCAAAGGCTCTGCTCGGTAAGGTGTACCTAACCATGGGAGATTATGCCAAAGCAGCCGTGCCCCTCAAAGAGGTTATTGATTCCAAGCAGTACCGCCTGATTGAAAATAACACACCCGGAACCTGTGATGGATTTGAAAAATATTTCGATCCTAACAATCACAATAACGAAGAAGCCATTTTTGAAGCTCAATTTAAAAAAGGCGGGTTCGGAACCGGAAGCGGCTGGGTAAATCAATTTTCTCCCGGTGCTTCAGGTGATAACGTAGTAGCTGTTGGTGGTTCCGGTGATGACAATATCCCTGAAGAAGGAATGTGGGAATCCTGGGACGAAGGTGATTTTCGCAGAGACTTCTCTATGGCCTTGGGGTATACGAATAAAAAGACAGGACAATGGGTAGCAGCGCGTCACGTTCGTAAATATAGGGACATACCTTATGCCAATGGTGATGCTAATAACAATTGGCCGTTTCTTAGGTATGCGGATGTTCTTTTGATGTACGCAGAATGTTTAATTCAGTCCGGAGACTTAACTTCAGCAGCTGAATATATTAATCAAACTCGTCGTCGTGGTTTTGGTTATCAAAGCACAGAAGTGGGTTCTCCGGCGGATATTCCCGCTGTCAGTAAAGATCAGCTTTTTTTGGCAGTTGAAAAAGAACGCCGTAACGAACTGGCATTCGAGGGCCATCGCTGGTTTGATTTGGTACGGACAGGACGCGCACTTACCGTGTTGAGAGCCACTGGCAAGAAGTTAAACGAAACTAATTTCATTGCCCCGATACCGCAAAATCAGGTTGATGTAAATCCGAACATTGAGCAAAATGATTATCGGATTGAACCAAAATAGAATACCTGTCTTTTAAATCTTAGAGCGTATTCGCTATTCTTTGTAAATAACTGTCTGATTGATTATGAAAAAATTAGACAGTTATTTGCAATTTATATAACATAGAAAAAAAATTATGTCGTCAAACATTTCAAGAAGAAAATTCATTCAGTCCGGTACAACTGTAGCTGCAGGATTAACTGTAGTCCCCTCAGCTGTATTAGGAAAAAGTAAGGGACACATATCCCCGTCTGATAAATTAAATATCGCAGGTGTTGGTGTTGGAGGAAGAGGATTCACTGTGCTTAGAGGCATGGAGAGTCAGAACATTATAGCGCTTGCCGATGTGGATTGGAACTATAGCAAACGTGTTTTTGATTACTTCCCAAATGCCAAGAGATACTACGATTATCGTAAAATGTATGATGAGTTAGGAAAAAGCATAGATGCTGTGATGATTGCTACATCTGACCATACCCATGCGGTTATTGCAGCTGATGCCATAACAATGGGTAAGCATGTATACGTTGAAAAACCGTTGACACATAGTGTTTACGAATCGCGATTACTAACAAGATTGGCGGAGAAATTTAAAGTTGCTACTCAAATGGGCAATACTGCAGCCTCCGGGCCTGGTGTTCGTCAGATTATCGATTGGATTTGGGATGGTCAAATTGGTGAAGTTAGAAGAGTTGACGCTTATACAGACAGGCCTATTTGGCCTCAGGGATTGCAACGTCCTATGCAAAAAGAATCAATCCCCGAAACATTAAAATGGGATTTGTTTATAGGCCCTGCCCCCATGAGACCATACAACAGTATATATACACCGTGGAACTGGCGTGGCTGGTGGGATTTTGGAACTGGAGCGCTGGGCGATATGGCTTGCCATATTTTAAATCCTGTATTTAAAGGATTAAATCTATTATATCCAACAAAAGTACAGGGTTCTTCAACTATGCTAATGGCCGAAAGTTGTCCTGCTGCACAAATGTTTAAATATGTTTTTCCTGCTCGTGATAACATGCCTAAGGTAGGTATGCCCGAAGTGGAAATTACTTGGTACGATGGAGGTTTACAACCATTTCGACCCGATGGAATGCCAATTGGTAAAAGTTTAAATGTTGGAGGTGGTGCTGCAATTTTTTATGGTTCAAAGGATACTTTAATTTGTGGAAATGGAGGAAGAGAACCTTGGCTAATCTCAGGACGAACCCCAAATTCTCCTAAAGCACAACGAGAAATAACAATTTCACATGAAATGGATTGGGTACGTGCATGCAAGGAAAGCCCCGAACACCGGTCAAAGCCTGCTTCAGATTTTTCTATAGCAGGACCTTTAAACGAAATGGTTGTGATGGGCGTTCTCGCTGTTCGCTTGCAAGGATTAAATCAAGAATTAATTTGGGATGGTGAAAATATGAAGTTCACCAATATTCCTGAGGATGCAACAGTTAAGTCCATTATTGAAGATGGCTTCAAAATCTCGGATGGTCACCCTACTTTTAATAAGACATGGACAGAACCTCAAAAAGCTGAGGTGTTCGCACAGGAATTGATCAAACACACCTATTATAACGGTTGGAAATTACCAGACATGCCACAGGGGAGGTCGTAAGTAGGTAAAGTGAAAGTAATTAATTAAAAATAAATATTCATGAAGTATACGGTTGTATTTATTTTATTTCTATTTTCATGTTCTCTGAGTTACAGTCAGAACAGCCAGATTAATCAGGATAATAGAATCAATGTAATAGTTTTTGGAGCACACCCTGATGATCCTGACAGTAAAGTAGGCGGCACTGCAATTAAGTTTGCAAAGCTTGGACATAATGTACTCTTTGTTTCGCTCACAAATGGTGATGCTGGACATCAATCAATGGGAGGAGGCGCATTGGCAAAAAGAAGAAGAGCCGAGGCTATGGAAGCCGGCAGGCGATTAGGAGTTACTTACAAAGTTCTGGAAAATCATGATGGTGAACTGCTTGCCACCCTGGATCTGAGGAAAGAGGTGATCAGATTGATCAGGCAGTGGAATGCTGACATAGTTATTGGTCCCCGGCCATATGATTATCATCCGGATCACAGAAATGCAGCAATTGTCATACAGGATGCAGCCTACATGGTTATTGTTCCAAACGTAGTGTCTGATACACCTCCATTGAAAAAAAACCCTTTGTTCCTTTATAAACAAGACCGTTTTATGAAGCCTTATCCTTTTAAACCTGATATCACCATTGACATTACGGATGTGATAGATCAGAAAATATTGGCTATGACTGCACATGAATCTCAATATTTTGAGTGGCTCCCATGGACTAGTTCAATCGAGGCGCCCAGTGATGAAAAAGAAAGGGTTCAGTGGCTCAAGATATTTCGTGAACTACCCATCACTCCCTCCATCAGAGAGTCTCTTGTTAAATGGTACGGAGAAGAAGTAGGAAATTCCATTACAGCTGCTGAGGCATTTGAAATATGTGAATATGGAAAACAACCTACCGAAGAGGAGATTAGGGAGTTGTTCCCTATGTTGAAATAGTAACTTTGATTTTATCAATCACGAGGTAATAATCAATTGGAATATTAAGTTAAATTAAAAATTTTCACAGTATTATGAAATCAAAAGAAACTATTATAACTTTTTTAATATTTTTTTTGCTGTTTTCTTGTCAAAAGAGTGTACGGCATAATATTTTGTCAAACAAAGAGATAGATGAGGGATGGGAGCTTCTGTTCGATGGTGAAACAATGAACGGATGGAGAGATTATAACGGAAATTCACTAACGGCTCCGTGGTACGTAGAAAATGGAACAATTCAGGCCGCAGGGACTGGAACAGATGCTCACGGCTATATTGTTACAGAAAAAATATTTGAAAATTTTGAGTTTGTTTGGGACTGGAAAATTGCAGAAGGTGGTAATAGTGGCGTCTTGTATCATGTTGTAGAAGATCCTAAGTTTAATGTCCCTTATCTAACTGGGCCAGAGTATCAGTTAATTGATGAATATTCACCATCCAGTACGCGGGAGGATTGGCAAAAGACTGCAGCCAATTATGCAATGCACACGACAGATAAATCGAAGCTTGTTATAAAACCCTCTGGTGAATGGAATACGTCCAAGATCCTTTTTGATAACGGTCATGTAGAACATTGGCTTAACGGAGAGAAAGTTTTAGAGTTTGAAGCATGGTCAGATGATTGGTTTGCACGTAAGAACAACGGAAAATGGAAAGATGCACCAGACTACGGCCTTTCTAAAAAGGGAGTAATATGCCTGCAGGACCATGGTTCGGCTGCATGGTTCAGAAACTTAAAGATCAGGCAACTGCCAACGTTATACTAAAGATAAGAACTTATTTAATGGATTGGCTTTGAAACATCATAATTTTTTAAGTAATAAACTACAACAGTAATGAAGATGGGGAGACACTTTATCCGTAAAAGTTTTGCTTCAATATTTATTTTGATACTCATAATAACAACAAATGCTTGTGAAAAAAGCAAGTATTATCTTATTGATGATTTTAAGAAAATACCTAAGACAGACGTTCATTTACATATCAACACATTGAACAAGAAGTATATGGGGTTTATATCACAATATAACTTTCGAGTGGTTTCTCCTAATGTTGATGCAGGGATTTCAATTGATGAACAGCTACAAACGGCAAGTGCTCTGAAGAAAAGTTGGCCCGGAAAATTTGTTTTTTTGGGAACCTTTACGGTGGATGATTTTGGAGAACAGGGATTTACAGATAATGTGATCAAGAGGATTGATCATTGCAAAAATGCAGGAGCTTCAGGAATAAAAATCTGGAAAAATGTTGGGATGACTTTGAAAGATTCATTCGATGAATATGTCATGATAGACGACCCGCGTCTTGATTCGATATTTATTTTTATGGTTGAAAATAAAATTCCTGTTATGGGACATATGGGAGAACCACGAAACTGTTGGTTACCACTACACGAGATGAACGATTCATCGAATTATCGATACTATAAGTCACATCCTGAATATCATATGTACCTTCATCCTGAAGCTCCTTCTTATAAGGATCAAATCGACGCCAGAGATAATTTATTGAATAAATTTCCAGATTTGATTTTTACTGCAGCACATTTAGGAAGCCTTGAATGGGATGTCGATGAAATAGCCAAAAGGTTGGACAGGTTTCCGAACATGAATATTGATCTGTCTGCCCGGATAGCACATCTTCAATATCAATCAATCATTGATTACGATAAAGTGAGAAACTTTATGATAAAATATCAGGACCGAATCATGTATGGAACGGATATAACGATCAATGAAAATCAAACAGACCCTGATGCAATCTTACAGAGGCTGTTGGATAGATGGCAATCGAACTGGAGCTACTTGGCTACCGATGTAACACAAGAGATAAATGATATTACGCAGCCGGTTAAAGGACTAAAATTACCAAAAGAAGTGATTGATAAGATATATAATACAAATGCAGATTATTTTTTTTAATGTGCGAGAATTTTATCCGAGTCGGGTCCTGAGTTTTCTAAAAGACGGAAATCGAGAAATATAAACTTTTATCCGATCATTCCATCATTGAAATTGTCTGCCTGATGAGAACTTAATGAGTAAAACTTCATTGAAATAAAACAAAAAGAATTTAGCTATCAACATAAAAAATAATCGATTATTATGAATGCCCTTCGCAAATCTGAGGAATTTACAAAAGGAAAGAGATGGTTATATTTAATTGGTGGTTTGTGTTTCGCTCAGAGCATATGGGGACAAAAAACCTCTGCTTCACAACCAAACATTCTGGTTTTTATTGCTGATGATGCGGGAATGGACTTTGGGTGTTATGGAAATTCTGCCATAAAAACTCCTAATATTGATCGTTTGGCAAAAGAGGGGATACGTTTTAAAAATGCGTTTGTAACTTCTCCTCAATCAAGTCCGTCCCGAACCAGCATGATGACTGGTATGTTTGCCCATACTATAGGAACTGAGGATTTACATACTCCCTTGGAAGAAAATACAAAAATGATGCCATCTTATTTCAAAGAAGCAGGCTATAAAACTGGATCGATGTTAAAAACACACTGGGGGCCGGAGGGGGACAAGCAATTCGACGAGAGAATTTCCGGAGGATATCTTCCAGGCCAAGGTGATTTGACAGAAGAAACCTATAAAAATTTTTCTGAATTTTTGGATGGTTGTGAGAATAATCCTTTTTTTCTTTGGATAGGTTTTGTAGATCCACACCGTCCTTATAATAGAAGTGTTTGTCCTGAAAGGAATAATCCGGACGATGTGATTGTTCCTCCTTTCTTGATTGATGGTCCGGATACCCGTCGGGATCTGGCAGATTACTATGATGAGATAACGAGAATGGATGAAAATATGGGCAAAATGATATCCATCTTGGAGGAGAAAGGAAAACTTGATAATACAATTGTTGTTTTTCTTAGTGACAATGGAAAACCCTTTCCAAGGTGTAAAGGTTCACTCTATGATTCTGGAATTCAGACTCCGCTTATCTTTATGTGGAAAGAGAAAATTAATCCTAATACAGTACATGATAATGGTTTAATCAGTTGTGTTGATCTAGCTCCTACGCTTTTAGGCCTTGTTGATATTCCGTTACCTCAGAATATTTACGGGAACAGCTTTCATGAGATTGTTTTTGATCATACTAAAAGGGGAAGAGATTACATCTTCGCTGAACGAAACTGGCACGACACAGATGAATACATCCGCTGTATTCGCACAGAGAAATATAAACTTATTTATAACGCCTACTTTGAAGTTCCGCATGGAACAGCATCTGATTTGAGTTCAAGCGCAAGTTGGTATGAATTGAGAAAGCAGCAAAATAATGGTCTCTTGACAAAAGATCAAATGCAAGTATTTACTGCTCCCCGTCCGATGGTAGAACTGTATGATTTGCAGAATGATTCTCTTGAATTGAACAATGTTGCCGATGTACAAGAACATATACAGGAGGGTAGGAAATTAGCCAAGTTGCTCGTCCAATGGCAAAAGGAAACTCTTGATCATCCATCCTGGAAAAGAAAACGGGCCGATAAAAATGATCGTATAACCGGATTTTTATTGTTTGATCAAATTCCTGAACTGAGAGAAGAATAATGCAATTAAATGATGTTTGTTAAGGTGAAATCTGCTAGGTTGTTTGATTGAAGTGAGTTGATTTTTGATAGCCTGTGGGCTTTTATCGTAACACAGGTGAAAGTATATAAACAGATTATAATCCATAATGATGATGAACAAATTCACCCTGTTTTTTCTTGTGTTTGGTGTCTCAATTTTATCTGTTCATGCGAAACAGATAAAACTCCTTGCGATAGGAAACAGCTTCTCAGACGATGCAATTGAATATTATCTCTCCGGATTAGCTGAAGCAAATGGAGATACCATTATACTCGGAAACATGTACATTGGCGGGTGCTCTTTAGAAAAGCATTACAACAATTCTGTAAATAATTCCCCCGACTACTCATATCGAAAAATTGTTAACGGGGTTAAGACTACGACACCCGGTTACACGCTGATCGATGCTTTTGGAGATGAAGAGTGGGACTACATCTCCTTTCAACAAGTAAGTTCCCTTTCCGGACAATATGAGTCCTATTTCCCATACCTTGAAGAACTGATTAGTTTTGCAGAAAAATACTCCTCCAATCCGGATATGGAGCCCATTTTACACGCTACCTGGGCATATGCACAAACTTCTACACATGCGGGTTTTCAGAATTACAGTAACAATCAGGGTTCGATGTACAATGCCATTATTGATGCCTCTGGCCGTGCAGCACAAAAAACGGGAATCAAGATTATTATCCCGGCCGGTACGGCTATACAAAACGGTAGAACAAGTAGTCTGGGAGACACTTTTTGCAGAGATGGCTATCATCTGGAACTGAACTACGGAAGGTATACGGCTTCTTGTGCATGGTACGAGAAACTATTTAAAAAAACGGTTGTAGGAAACAGTTATGTGCCCTGTACGGTTACTCCCTTTCAGGCAAAGATAGCTCAGCTTTCCGCCCATTATGCTGTAGCCAATCCCGATAAAGTAACGCCTGTTGAGGTGAGTGAATATTCCTGGCGTACTATTGCTCCCTATTTCTATCCACCCAAAGAGTACGAGTATAGTTTCCACGGATATCGCTCTCCCCTGCAGTTTTACGACGGTACTCTTGTAAAGGACAGAACAGATTGGAGAAAGAGGCGTGAAGAGATCCGTTCCCGCTGGATGGAGATGTTGGGAGAATGGCCACCTATATTGGATCAACAGGAATTTAAAATTATCGACAAAGAGAAAAGAGAAGATTTTACACAATACAGAGTCCGGTTTTATTGGACACCCAATGAACAAACGGAAGGATATTTACTGATTCCTGATAAGAAAGGTCAAAAGCCTGCCGTGATATCTGTTTTCTATGAACCGGAAACAGCAGTGGGAATAGGAGGAAAACCTTATAGGGATTTTGCGTATCAATTGGTAAAAAAAGGATTTGTTACTCTCTCCCTAGGTACTTCTGAAACAACGAAAAACAAAACATATTCCATCTATTATCCAAATAGAGAGTCTGCAATCATACAACCTTTATCAGCATTGGCCTACGCTGCAGCAAATGCGCTGGAAGCACTAACAAAAGTAGAGGATGTAGATGCGGAACGGATAGGAATTGTCGGGCACTCATACGGAGGGAAGTGGGCTATGTTTGCCTCCTGTCTGTACGATAAGTTTGCTTGTGCAGCGTGGGTTGATCCCGGCATCGTTTTGGATGAGACCAAGGGTTCCGGGGTAAATTATTGGGAACCGTGGTACTTGGGTTATTATCAACCGCCTTGGAAACAAACATGGAGCAAGACAGGTGAAAATGGCCGGGGGGTGTATCCAAAGCTTAAAAAAGAAGAATACGACCTTCATGAACTACATGCCCTTATGGCTCCACGTCCTTTTCTTGTGTCTGGAGGATCGTCCGACCAGGTTGAACGTTGGATTCCTCTGAATCATACCGTTGCTGTTAATAAATTGTTGGGCTATACACACCGGGTTGCTATGACCAACCGCCCTGAACATAGCCCAAATGCGGAATCAAATAAAGTGTTGTATGCTTTTTTTGAATGGTTTCTCGCACCAAACGAATAATCATTTATTGCTTTTCCAGCTATTTTTCCGTTTTTTGAGGAATAGTCTGCGGATTAATCTGATCTATCTTTTTCATTCCTTTTTTACTTTGCAATTTGTGACACTGGCTATTTGGGTAAAATGAAAAAGGAGATAAATACTTAATACCGGCTTCTCCTCTTCTTCTACTTTTTATTGTCCACAAGTGAGACAATGTTTTTCAAATTTCCAAATTTTGTCTAGAAATGACTAGATCGCTTTCCAGGTTAATGCAATGACATTGAAAAAACAGGAGAGTATAAAGTGCTGGTAATCAAGAGAAAATATGTTGGATAATAGCTAAATATACTATAGTAATAGAACGTTTAATGACCTGATGAGACAGTATGAGCACCCCTTCATAAAAGAGATAGGAGAGAAAGCTAAAAAAGTGGGCGGACATGGAGGAATGGACTACATGATGGATTATCGGTTGATTTATTGCTTAAGAAATGGTTTGCCTCTTGATATGGACGTATATGATGCCGCAGAATGGTCGTGTCTCGTAGAACTTACAAAAATATCCACAATTAATGGAGGGCAGCCGGTGAAAATTCCCGATTTCACCAGAGGAGATTGGAATAAGTTACAAGGATTGGAATTCTTTCAGTAAAAATAGTGTAAACCGGTAAAAAAAGTGGGCTTTCTATTGGTGTTGCGGGAATTCAACAAAAACGAAACAACCGAAATTGCCATATGGTTGCCCAAAGATGCCCGATTGGAGCTCACACCACTTTTGGGTGATGGCAAAAAAAGCAGGCAAACGGTAAAAGACAACGGCGGACTTTCTGTTAAATTACCCAAAGAAAATAGTTTTGTCTTATATAAGTATAACATAATTAATTAATTATTATATAATCAGTCGATGTGGTTGTAGACTTTTTTTGAATAAATATCAGTTGGTAAATAAAAACGTTTTTTGAAGATTTCTTTTCGCAAAAGCAGGAGATTTTACCTTTTAAAATATATTCCTTTATATTTAATAATTTTAATGTATTGAATTTAAATCTGTCAAGCTATATGCATCAGAAACAGGCCCTTTTGTTTCACAGTTAGTTAATGATTCATATGCACATGATAAGGGTCTGCCGTTTCATGATTTTTGTGGGATAGAAACTCGAGGCACCACCATTGATTTTTTTGCCACAATAACACGGGTTTTCAGGATATACATATCAAACATATGTAAATGAAAATGTTGTAAAATTCTTAAATTTAAAAGCCTATCGCAGGCAGGCTGATGGAGCTTGCGAAAGTAGAAAAAATGAAATAATATGGAATCTTTCAAATGTAAAAGTTTATTCTTCGCTTTTATGTGGATATTATCTTTTGGATTGTACTCACAAGTAAGCGTAAAAGGTAATGTTGTGGATGAATCGAATGAGCCTGTTATAGGCGCATCTATTCAGGTTAAAGGAACAGGAGAGGGCACGGTAACGGACTATGACGGAAATTTTTCGCTGACTGTACCTTCAAACGAAAGTACGTTGATTATCTCTTATGTAGGGATGAAAACCCAGGAAGTTTCACCCGCTCCAAACTTACGGGTAATTCTTCAAACAGATACAGAATTGTTGGATGAATTGGTGGTTGTGGGATACGGTACAATGCGAAAAAAAGACTTAACAGGTGCAGTTTCCAGAGTTACAGTTGATGATAAAAGTCTTCAGGCAAACGTGAATCTCTCACAGGTTTTGTCAGGAGTAGCAGGTATTAATATTCAACAAAGGGGAGGTGCTACAGGTGAATCTTCTATATCAATACGTGGTCAGAACACCTTGTCAACCTCTTCTTCTCCATTGATTGTGGTCGATGGTATTATTTACGATGGTTCCATATCCAATTTTAATATAAACGACATTGAAACCATTGATGTCTTGAAAGATGCCAGTGCCGCAGCTGTTTATGGATCCAGGTCGAAAAACGGAGTCATCCTGATTACTACAAAGAAAGGAAAAAATGAAAAACCGCAGGTTTCAGTAGATGCTTATTATGGTTTTCAAGATATGACTAATACCCCTATGCGGGTAATGAACGGAGAGGAATTTGCTATTCGAATGGTGGATTGGCAATGGCAAAGCGATGTTTACAAATGGTATGCTACAAAGCCCACTTCTGCTGCAGGCCGTCCCGCGCGCCCGGATATTACCAATCGTCAATTGGTTGCGACCTATTTGAAAACCCCGGAAGAGCAAAACAATTATTTAAATGGAGAACCTATTGACTGGGTTAAAGAAGTGACTCAAATTGCTCCGATGCAGAATTTCAATATCGGTTTAAACGGAGGATCAGAAAATTCAAAATATTATTTATCGGCATCCTATTCGGATATTGAAGGTATACAATTAAACGACAATTTTAAAAGGTTTACATTGCGGAGCAATTTAGAAAGTAAAGTTAATAATTGGCTTACAATCAGTACAAACCTTACCTATACATTAACCGATCAATCCGGAGAGCAGGCCAATATACATTATGCTAGGGTAGCAACTCCCTGGGCAGATAATCATATTGGAAAAGATGACTACGATATATACCTGACCAATGAGTTGTTTCAGCCTTATCCATTGGTTTTTACTTACGCGGATAATTCGAATCTGAATCATACATTTTTCGGAATAGGCCGTGCAGTTGTTGATTTTCCGTTCTTAAAAGGATTGAAATTTGAATTTGATATTTCAGACAGGTATAATACTGCTGGAAACTATACCTATTGGAATTCCAGAACACCCGGAGGAATGGCATACGGGGGACGTGCTACGAAAGTTCATACTGAATCCAATAAATGGTTAATGAATAATATTCTTAGCTATACAGAGACTTTTGGCAACCACTCCATATACGGTACGTTATTGTACAGTCTTGATAAGCTTTCAGGGAATGCTTCTACCTTGCGTGCAGACGGTTTTGATAACGAAACCCTGGGATACAATAACATGGGCCTGGGTCTTACACCGTATGTAGCTAGCTCTGCCTATGAAGAGTCTAATATTGCCTATATGGCCAGGATTAATTATACTTATTTACAACGCTATCTATTTACAGGAACAGTTCGTCGGGATGGTTTTTCCGGATTTGGAAAAGATCACAAGTGGGCTACGTTTCCGTCGCTTTCATTTGGCTGGGTGCTTACAGAAGAGCCTTTTATGAATAATCCTGCATTCTACCTGAAAACGAGGTTTTCATATGGTGTCAACGGTAATCAGGGTAGTGGCCGGTACGCCAGTCTAGCTACAATGAGCAGTCTGGGATATGTATACGGTGGGGACTATGCTGTTGGTTTATATCCAAATAAACTTGGGAATTCGGAGTTGGCTTGGGAAAGGACGACTTCCAATAACGTTGGAGTAGATTTTAGTTTCCTAAACGACCGCCTTTCAGGATCGATAGATGCCTATTTATCCAATACCGACGATGTACTGGTGAGAAGACAGTTGCCGGCTACATCGGGTTATGCCAATGTGTGGGATAATGTTGCAGAACTTCAAACAAAAGGTATCGATTTGGAAATAAGGTCATTAAATGTTAACCGTAAGGACTTCACCTGGAACACTAAATTCACTTTTGGGCTTGATAGGGATAAAATAACCAAACTTTACGGGGGAGAGAGTGATGCGGATGTAGCTAACGGATGGTTTGTAGGTAAGCCCATTCAGGCAATTTACGATTACCAAATTGAAAAAGTATGGACGGAAGAAGAGTTTTTTGCCGGTGAAGTATATCCTGGATGGTATCCAGGACAGTTTAAGTTAGCTGATTTAGATGGTAGTAATTCGATTGATGCCGTGAATGATCGAAGCATTATCGGTTATAAATCTCCGTCGTATCGTTTCGGTATTGAAAATGTACTGCGGTATAAAGATTTCACTTTTTCCTTCTTTATCAACTCTATACAAGGGGGCAAAAATAGATTCATGGCCAATAACAGTGATAATGTCAACCCGTTGATCTATTACCCTGAAAGACAAAATGTCTCAGCAGTTAATCCGTATTGGAGTCCTGAGGCTCCTACTACAAATACAACGGGTATCTACAATAATCCGCCGATTTGGAGTGGAATTTATCAGAACAGGAGTTTTATACGACTTCAGGATGTTTCTCTTGCATACAGCTTTCCAAAGCAATTATTAGATAGAATAAACATTAATTCCTGTCAAATTTATTTGTCTAGCAAAAATCCTTATGTATGGACAAAATGGCAAGGCTGGGATCCTGAGATCGGGACTACGGGAAGTGATAGCAAAACTGGTTACAGCTCAACGTCTACCTTCCCAACGCTGACCCGGAATGTTATTTTGGGTTTAAGATTTAGCTTTTAATCATTAAAATTTTGACAATTATGAGAACTTCGATTATAAAAAAACTAGTAATTGGATTTGTATTTTTTTCGGCAGTTTTATCTTCATGCAGTGAGGCATTCTTGGACGAAAAACCTCTCGATTTTTTATCGCCGGAAAATGCATATACTACCGAAACGGGTATAGAGCAGGGGATTACTGCTATTCAAAATAGAATCAGATTTGTATATTACACCTATGGCTCTTTTGGTACAATGAATTGGGCAACACATGGATCAGATGTTGGATTCAATGGTGAAACACCAGACCGTGGAAGCCGGTATCTGAATTCGTACCGGGATTTAACCCCCACATTTACACCGGTAGTCGATCATTGGGTGAGGGGATTTGAAATTATTCAATGGGCCAACGTATTGATTGACGGTATAAAAAAGGCTGATGCGACAATATTCACCCAGGGAGAAGCCGGGAAAAATGCTTATCTTGCCGAAGCTCGTTTTTTCCGTGCATTTATATATCGCCACTTAGTTTCAACTTATGGAGACATTCCATTACTGGATGAACCGACAACCAAGGCAAAAACAGATTATGTAAGAGCCCCTGTCGCTGAAATTCACAAATTTATGGAAGAAGATTTCAAATTTGCTGCTGCAAATCTTCCTAAACCGGGAGAAGAGAGTGCACCCGGAAGAGTTACCCAAGGTCCTGCATGGCACTATTTAGCTGAAACCTATCTAGAGATGGGAAATGCACAAGAAGCTGTTACGGCAGCAAGCCATGCAGTGAATGATTATGATTATGCCTTAATGACTGAGCGATTCGGAAACAGGTTGGGTACAGATATTCTGGGTTCAGGTGATGCGTATTTTGATCTGTTTGGATATACTAACCATAACCTGCCTAACAATACTGAAGCTATGTGGGTGATTCAAGTAGAGAGAGGAACGTCGGACGAAACTACAATCAATTCTGCATATATTTATGGGCCACGTTATTTTGATATAGCACTAACCCCTGACGGAAAAAAAGCAACACTTGGAACTTTTTATGGCGGGAAGTATACCGGAATCTCCGATACACTTAGCCGTCCTTGCGCCAACGGACGAGGAACCAATCTGGTTCATTATTACATATGGAAGGACAATTGGGATAATGATATCCGAAACGCTGAACACAATCTCAGGAGGAATTATTATTACGACAATCCCGAATCGGCCTATGATGGACATAAGATTGATTTCAAACTCTATGAAGGAACACCGTATCCCCGAACCAATCCGTTAGATGATACAATACGACTGATGTTCCCTACATTTATGAAATTTCATGATCCCTGTAATTATACGGTGCAGTTACCCAGAGCAGGTTCCGGTAATACTCATAAAGACTGGTATGCGTTACGTTTTGCGGAAACATTACTGTTGCGGGCCGAAGCCTATTTGGGAATTAATCGTCCGGATTTAGCTGCTGCAGACGTGAATGTAGTAAGAGCAAGGGCTAATGCCAAGCCCGTATCAGCAAGTACTATTGATATAGACTACATTTTGGATGAACGTGCCAGAGAACTTTATGGTGAAGAATGGCGCCTTATTGCTTTGCGTCGTACCGGTAAGCTCATTGAGAGGGTACGGAAATACAACGATAATCCATTATGCCCGGGTGCACATATCGAGGAGCATAATTTCCGTTGGCCAATTCCTCAAACACAGATTGATTTGAATATTGATGCGGAATTTCCGCAAAATCCGGGATATTAAGACTTAGTTTTCGTCGTCAGAGTATTTTGGAGATAAAAAAAACGATCAGGGGTAATCCCCTGATCGTTTTTTTATGAAGTTAACCTTACTAATTGCTTTGTTAGTGTAGGTACTTTAACAGTCTATTTCTATTTCATGGAAATAGCTCGATCTCCGATTGAAATCAGGTGAGTTAAACATAGTTAAATTAATAATTATTTTATGTTTTTTATAAATTACTCTAAAATATAATGCGTATATTTGCATAATATTAATCATCAAAAACGCAAAAAGTGGCAAATTGTTTGTGCTATATATTATTTATGTTCTGTAAATTAGAGTATTAGAATAATTAATTTTTTAATAAATTGAAATGCCTATGGAAGTTTTGTCACAATAAAAAGAGATGTAAGTTATTTTCTTGGGAAAATAAGTTTACAAAAATTAAAAGATGAGTAGTTATTCACTGTCAAGGACAGTAAACCTTAAGTTTCATTAAAAACAAATTATAAAAAATATGAATAAATTAAATCTGTCAAGTAAAGGTTTAAGAGAAAAGAAATATTCAGAAAACATCATTTTTTTGATCATTTTTTTTCTGTTTGTGCCTTTCTTTGGTTTAAAAGCCAGTTTAAACTTCAGTAACAAATCAATTGCAAGTGATTTGAGCTCTAATGAAAAATTGAAGGAAATCCGACCTTATTCTCCTTTCGATAGAGAATCTTTAACAATCACACAGCAGCAAAAAAAAGAAATTACCGGGACAATTACGGATGTTGAAGGAAATCCCATTATTGGAGCAAATGTAATTGATGAAAGCGAGAAGGGTAACGGAACTGTAACAGATACGAATGGAAATTTTAGCCTGAATATAGCAGAAAATGCAGTTATCCGGATTTCCTACATCGGCTACTTGGAACAAAAAATAAACACAACGGATAAAAATGTCTTTAATATCATTTTGCAAGAAGACACCAAAGCTTTGGACGAAGTTGTAGTGGTTGGGTATGGAACTCAAAAGAAAGTAAATTTAACGGGAGCAATTGCTTCAATGAGTTCAGAAGATTTGTCAAAAGTCCCGACACCCAATGTCTCAACTCTCTTGTACGGACAATTGCCTGGTTTGATTACACTTCAGAGAAGCGGACAACCCGGCCTAGATAATGTAGCCTTATCGATACGTGGCTTCTCTAATGCTCTTGTAGTAGTTGACGGAGTTGTAGGCAGGGATTTCTCTCGATTAGATCCTACAGAGATTGAAAACATAACCATTCTGAAAGATGCAGCATCTTCTGCTGTTTATGGTGTAAGTGGCGGTAACGGGGTCATCCTTGTAACTACCAAAAAAGGAAATACTGGGAAACCCACGTTTAATTATACTATGAATTATGGTGTTCAGCATGTGACTAAATATCCCCGATTTGTTACTTCAGCAGAATATGCAATTTTAAAAAATGAAGCGGCGATGAATTTAGGCGGAGAACCTGTTTATTCAAAAGAAGAGATCGAAAAATATAGGTTAGGGACTGATCCTGATTATCCCAATTTTGATTACTACGACTATATGGTTAGAGACTATCCTCCTCAATTTCAACAAAACATTACAGTGAGAGGTGGAAGTGAATCGATAAAATATTTCTTCTTGTTGGGGCAAACAAGTCAAGCTTCGATGTGGAAAGGAGGTAATCAAGATTACGCAAAATACAATTTTAGATCGAATGTTGATGCCCAGATTACTAATGATTTTGATGTGTCAGTAGAATTTGGAGCCAGAATTGAAGACCGTAACAATTTGATTCAGGATTCATACCTTATGGCTTCATGGCTGCAATACTCGTGGCCTATATTTACTCCAAAAAATCCCGATGGGACAATTGCTTCAACAAATTACGGATTGACAGCTTATCTTGACAGAGATCTGACAGGGTACATCAAAAATAAACAAAACGTGTATGAAGGAGCCTTAACATTAAATTACAAAATACCCTTTGTGCCGGGATTGAGTGTTAATTTAAAAGCTGCTTTAGATATGTATTACCAAGACCAGAAACAATGGTTGAAGAAATATTACACTTATACGTGGAACAAGGAGACTCAAACCTCAACTAGAGTCGGATCTCGTGGTACAGATCAGCTTATATTGGATACATGGAGATCATCTTTTGCCCGCATAATTTCCTCGCTTAATTATGAACGTACCTTTGCCGACGTTCATAACCTGAAGGGGCTTTTATTATATGAAGTCAGCGAAGGAAATGCGACAAATTTTCAAGCATCAAGAATCAATTATGTCGTTCCGATCGACCAGATTTTTGCTGGTCCTGATGCGGGTAAGAGTAATTGGGGAGGAGCATCGGATGATGGACGAGAAAGTTATGTAGGACGTTTAAATTATGATTTTTCAGGGAAATACTTATTCGAATACAGTTTTCGTTACGATGGATCTGCAAAGTTTCCGCCCAATAAAAGGTGGGGGTTCTTTTCTGGAGTATCTGCCGGTTGGAGAATTTCGGAGGAGGGTTTCATAAAAAATAATTTCAATAATTTGGACAATCTAAAACTTCGAGCATCGTGGGGTAATTTAGGAAGTGACAACACAGGTAATTTTCAATTTCTTTCAGGATATACTTATCCGTCTGGAAACTATATTTATGGAGGAAACACCATTAGTGGAATGATTGATACCGGAACACCAAATCCCAATATTACGTGGGAAAGTAGTCAGATATACGATATAGGCCTAGATATAAGTTTATGGAATAGGCAGTTGGAAATTGAAACAGATGTTTTCTATCGAAAGCGGGAAGGTCTTTTAGCCAGGAGGACCACTCAACTGCCCAGTACGTTTGGAGCAACCTTACCGTACGAAAATCTTAATTCGGATGATGCTAGAGGTTTTGAAATATTTGTTGGACACAATTCCTCTATAGGTGAAATAAAGTATCGTATTACATCCAATCTGTCTTGGACAAGAATAAAAAACAAGCATTTAGAACAAAGAGATTTTAATAATCAATTTGATCAATGGAGAAATAATTCCGAAAACAGATGGAATAATCTTTATTGGGGGTACAAGGCCGTTGGACAGTTTCAGTCGATAGATGACATCCAAGCTTCTCCCATACAGGATAGTAGGGCGAATTCAACACTCCGTCCGGGAGATATCAAATATGAAGATTTCAATAAGGACGGAGTTGTTGACGGGAATGATATTCAGATTATTGGAAGAGGTCAAACACCTGAAATTACTTACGGTTTAGGGCTAATGGCTTCATGGAAAAGAATAACTTTTGACATGAATTGGCAAGGTGCTTCTCTTTCAAATATTCAACAGCAACATTTCCTTATTCAGCCGTTTGCTAATGGAATGAATGCTTATGCTTATTTTTTGGATAGATGGCACCGTGCAGATCCCTGGAATCCTGATTCAGAATGGATCCCCGGTAAATATCCTTCAACAATAAATGATGGAGCCCCTAATAACAAATGGAATTCATCATTCTGGTTGTTAAATGCTACCTATTTCAGATTGAAATTATTGAGTATTGGATACAGTCTTGAGAATAATCTTTTTAAAGAATGGGGAATACAAAACCTGGTAGTTTCTTTTAGTGGACAAAACCTTATAACATTGTCTAAGTTAGGGCCAATTGATCCTGAAACGCCCAGTGGTCGATTGTCATACTATCCACAACAGAAAACATATAATATCGGATTAAATATTACATTTTAAACGGGAAGTTATTATGAGTAATAAATATATTTATGTCTTACTGACACTACTTTTTCTATCAGGTTGTATTGAAGATACATTAGACAGAAAACCTTTAAATATGATTTCTGACGCTGATGTATGGACATCTGAACAATTGATTGATATTTATATGGTTTCCTTATACAATGCAATTCCCATTGGATTTACTGGTAATCCTCATCTTGCAAATTTAACAGATGAAGGCTCTTACCACGAAGAAAATCCACCGGTGAGTAACTTTGGAAACCATCCTCATGTATTGAACACTTCTATGTATGCATGGATAAGAAGAGCAAACTATTTTCTGGACAGAATACAAACTGCGACAGTAACAGAAGAAAGAATAAAGCAATATATTGCTGAATGCAAGTTTGTTCGGGCATATTATTATTTCGATCTGGTTAAAAAATATGGTGGGATGCCTATTATAACTGAAGTTCAGGTGTTTGATAATAATTTGGAAGAATTACAGGTTTCTCGAAATAAAGAAGAAGAAGTATACGACTTTATTCTCAATGAATTGGATGCGGCCATTGTTGATCTTCCAGATACTTGGGATGCAGCAAATATGAACCGGGCCACGAAATTAGTTGCTCAGGCATTGAAATCGAGAGCAATGTTGTATGCAGGATCCATCGCCAAATATGGAACTGTACAGTTGAATGGACTTATTGGCATTCCTTCTGATAAAGCCAATACTTATTTTTCAGAATCCATAAAAGCTTCAAAAGCTATAATGGAAAGCTCTGTTTATGGCTTGTATGATAAATTATATAATCCAGCATCACAAAGTGGAAATCCGGTAACTAATTATCAGCAAATTTTTATTGACAAGAATAATAAAGAAGTTATTTTTCAGAAAGCATATTCATTTCCGGATAAAGTTCATAGTTTTGATAATTTAAATATTCCTGAGGGATTCACGACGAACCAGGGAAGTTCGATTAGTCCCCTCCTTGAATTGGTCGAATCTTACGAATATATCGATGGTGCCGCCGGAGTTTTAATGGTTGATGGAAAGGAGTTTGATTCTCCCACAGAGCTTTTTAAAAACAAAGATCCTCGATTTGATGCGAGTATTTTTCGCTCGGAAACACCATACATAGGAAGAGCTGTTCAAATATACAGAGGTATCTATGATACCGATGGAACACTTTACGAAACAGTAAGCGTTCCTTTTCCCAAAGATCCAAACATGATGCAAGTAGGTATGGACGGGCCATATCCTACCGGGAATTATTCCAAAAGCGGTTTCTATATCAGGAAAATATTAAATCCGGACAGAGCAGTGGTAGAACCCAATTATTCCGATCAGAATTATATTGACATGAGATATGCAGAGATTCTACTTAATTTTTCAGAAGCAGCATTAGAAACCGGAACCAACCTTCCTGAAGCTCTGGATGCAGTCAATCAGGTTAGAGCCCGTGCCGGCATACGACAGTTAACACCAGATGAATTGACGATTGAGCGGTTGCGTAATGAGAGAAAAGTTGAATTAGCATTCGAAGATAAAAGATTCTGGGATATCAGGCGTTGGAGAATTGGTACTAGTTTATTTCAAAATACCTATATGCATGGCTTATATCCTTATTTGAAATATACCGGTTCCGGATACAAATACATATTTAAAAAGATCAGCGGGTATCCTCTCGATGGAGGATTATCTAGAGTTTGGGAAGAAAGAGACTATTATAGTAATCTTTCCGGTTATATTTCTACAAACAAAAACATTATTAACAATCCTGGATGGTAATAAATATAACATATATGAAAATGAAAAAATTAATATATACTTTGTTCCTCTTCTTGATGCTCTATAGTTGTTCAATAGATAATTATGAAGCTCCAAACGCAGTATTATCCGGAAAAGTAATAGATAATGTAACTAATGAACCAGTGGAGAATGGAGGAGTAAACGGAGGTACTGTTATTCATGTTTTTGAAGGCAATTCTAAACAGCCCATTATTTGCAATTCATTTCCAGATGGACGTTTTGTGAATGCTGCTTTTTTCAGCGGAAACTATAAAATTGTGGCTATAGGTGCTTTTAAAATGGTATCGGACAGTATACATGTGTCTGTATCTAATAATTCGGAAGTGGAGATTAAAGTACTACCAAACGTTAGACTGAATGCTTCAATTGTTAGTAGAGATGCTTCTACAATCACGGTTAAAGTAGACTATGAAAAGGTTCATGAAAGTCAGGTATTAAATGAATTGTGTGTAATTTGGAGTACTTATCCAAATCCCAATATGTTTACCTTTTCTGGCGGTGGCCAGAAAATTGAAAAAGTAGATTCGCAGAATCTTTCTTCCGGAGAAAAAATCTTCGTGATATCAGGATTAAATCAGGGATTAAATTACTATATAAGAGCTGCTGCTCGTACAAATGCAGCGGGTAGTTACTATAATTATAGTAAACCGATTCAAACCCGATAAAATATAATTTAAAAATGGGAAATAAAATAAACCGTAGAAATTTTATTCGTACTAGTTCCATTGCCAGTGTAGGACTGGCAATGGGATTATCCAATGTTAATTGTGCCAGTAATTCACAAATCAAAAAAGCAGCTATATTAGGTGGTCCGAAAGCATATACCGGCGATTGGTCTAAATGGCCAGTTATCGGACAGGCAGAACAGGATGAATTATTGAAAGTCTTGAATAGCGGAGGATGGTGTAGGTTAGGGAATAAAACGGCACCGAAGTTTGAAAGTGAGTATCAAAAACATACGAAGGTAAAGAATGTACTGGCTGTTTCGAGCGGGACGAGCGCTTTATATACCATGTTGGGCGCTTTGGGCATCGGGCCGGGAGATGAAGTTATTATTCCGCCCTATACTTTTATCGCTACTTATAATGCAGTAGTTTTGAATTATGCTCTCCCTGTTTTTGCGGATGTTGATATTGAAAGTTTCCAAATCGATGCCAATAAGATTGATTCGGCAATTTCGAACAATACCAAAGTTATTATGCCGGTACATATTGGTGGCTCTCCTTATGACGTGGATAAGGTGCATAAAGTTGCAGAAAAATATAGTGTTCCGGTAATCGAAGATGCCTGTCAGGCTCATATGGCAGAATGGAAAGGAAAATGTGTAGGGAATTGGGGACTTGGAGGCGCATTCAGCTTTCAAGCTTCCAAGAATCTTAATTCGGGAGAAGGGGGAGCGGTAATTACCAACGATGATACATTCTATCAGAATTGCTATAGTTTTCATCATCAAGGACAGGGTGCTGATGCGGCCAGCCTCGTACCGGGCTCAGGCATTAGGGGGGCCAATCTTCGAATCACCGAATTTCAGGCGGCAATTTTGCTTGCTCAGATGACACGGCTTGCAGATCAAGTGGAAAAAAGGTGGAAAAATGCTCAATATTTAACGAAAATGTTGAAGCAAATATCCGGAATAAAGCCGGCTGAATTGTATGATGGCGTTACTAAAAGCGCATATCACTTGTATATGTTCCGTTATGATAAAGAAAAATTTTCAGGAATGTCCAGGGAGCAATTTATAAATGCTTTAAATGCTGAAGGTGTGCCTTGTTCGACTGGATATACTTCCATGACACGGGAAAAATATATTACTGACTTAGCTCAAAATAAACACTATCTTAATATTTACGGTGAAAAAAGAATGAAAGAATGGCTTGAAAGCCTTTCTTGTCCGCAAAACGACAAATTATGCGACGAGGAGGCTGTATGGTTTACTCAGACAATGCTTCTGGGAACTAAAACAGACATGGAGCAGATTGTGGAAGCCATCAGAAAAATTGCCCGGTATTCAGCTGAGATATCCAAGATCTGAATTATTTATAATCTTATTCCAGAGTCGCTGTATGGCAGAAGTAGTACATTCTGCCATACAGCTAACTTTTTCATTTTAAATATTTGTCGATAAATCGGTACGCATCTTCCCTTATATCAGAGGGAAAATCGTGACTTGCTTGAGGGTAAACGATTTTTAAATGATCCTCACTATCCAAAAAACGATAAACCTCCCTGACGTGACTGATGCCTTTTCTGACGCCTTCAATAGAAAAATTGAGGTCAGATACAGGAGAATTTGAATAAAAAGGCCTGGGGGCAAGTGATGCAATGATTTCATCGAAATCAAAAGGGATTTTTTCAACATCCAGATTGTATTTATCCCTTATAAAGGGCATATATCGCTCTTGAGCCCACGGACCCAGACGGCCACCGTATCCGACAGTTACTTGTTCACCGGGGTGGTAGTAGTCCATCAATGTCCATCCACAACTGGAGACGATTACTTTTATCCGGGGATCAAAGGCAGCAACAAACAGGGCATTATGACCACCCAGTGAGTGGCCTATAACCCCAATTCTCTTCTTGTCAACGTAAGGCAGGCTTTGCAGTATATCGACACAAGAGATATGGTTGAAGATCCCTTTCATTGTTCCCGAATCATAGCGGTCATTAGCAAAGTCGTAATTTTCCAGCTCACCCATACTCGGATAGTCTGGTGAAATAACTACATATCCTCTTTCTGCAAGCTCCTTGGCGTAAGCCCTGTTTTTAATACTGGTAACGCCATCTATTATCTTCTTGCCTTCAATGCCGGTTCCGTGAAGAGCAAGCATAGCAGGAGATAACATCGATTTATTTTTTGGCCGGTAGAGATAGGCGAACACTTTTTCAGAGGGTGCTGCCTCAAAGTTGATACTATAACGTACATATTTTTCATACACAGCAGAGTCAGTATAGACCACATGCAATTTTTTCTTCTGCCGTGGCGGGACTTTTCCCATGACAAGTTGCATATTGTTTAGTACCTCCTCTCTTTTTTTCTCCCATTCTTTTTTATTTGTGACAGGAAAAATTTGTCCGCTACGATCTTTGTAGGTCAACAACTCCCGGGGTCGGTTGGCTCTGTTTCGGTCTAAAAGCCGCTTAATCTTCGTCAGGATCAACTTTTCCGATTCTGCGGTTACAGGACTGGATTCAATCTCATACCCTCCTTCAGCGTAGGCTGCCTCCGTTCCGATATAAAATGGGCCGTAATCACCGTAAGCTGCCATCGCAACAAAATGATCCGGCGCCATCTTTTTGGCTGCCAGCTGATACTCCACAAAGAGTTCACCCGGCATAAAGAGCAAACGGGCGTTATGAATACGCAAACAGGCGATTTCTATCCCCTTTCCTGCAACCCTCCTTTTATACCATCCCAAACGCCCCATATTGTTGGCAAGCAAACGGCTATCCATTTGATTCATGGTCGTCTCTATCTCTTTGATTTTATCCCGATAGGGTAGCAACAGGTTTTCGGTATCCCAACCCAGATCTTCTGATTGAACACTGAACTTTTGGGTATTATTCCACGCGCGCTCCATGCCGTCTGCCATTCTCTTTGCGAGGATGAAACGGGTTTCATGGCTGCCATCGTTATACTTTCCGGCTGCAACATTACCTCCAGCCCCGTTGAAATGAACATGCAAGGCATCCGGTACAGCCAATTGACGCAAAAAACGGGCAATACCGGGAAAATCAGGGTTGGTTGTTTTGGTCAGGTAGTAACTCTGCGGATGGGTTGCATAAAAACTCAATACAGCCAGCGGAGTATTCTCATTCCAGAAACTTACAAGCGACACATCCGGATCTATTAATCCCTCTGGCATGGAACGGAGGAGAGAATCCTTACTCGAAGAGCCACGCATCGTAACAATCCGTCCCTCTTTTTTGTAAACTCTTCTGTTTGAAGCTACCTGATGTATCTCCGCACTACCGATACCTATCTCTGTCACCTCCTTCACGTCTTTGAGTGATAAACGGATTGATGACTGAAGCCTTTGAATCAACTCCCTTGCAAAAGTGCCGTCAAAACAGCCTGCTGGAATGTTGTTTTCTTTTAAAATTTTTTCTGCAGTGAAATCACAGATGGGAGCATCGTGCTGATGAACTGTATGTACCACCACCCGGTTAGGAATAGTACCCGCAGCTTCGGCCATGGCTTCCTTGAAGGCATCCTGTGACTCGTTAGCAATACCTATCCAGTCAACAGAACACAACACGATAGGATCACCTTCGCCAAATAAAACAATGCCCTTTGCCCTCAATGTTTGTTCTCCGGAGTTTATCATCGGATCGTAAGTGAGTCTGCTCCCTATAGGTGGAGTAGCATCCACATCAAAAGTAGCAATCCTTATTCCTCGTTTCTCCTGGGGATCAACATTTGAAGTCTTTGAAAATGTTGATCCCGCAATACAAAGAAGAAGAAAAACAAATTGCATTCTCATTACTTTCAGCCGTTTGTTGTTAATCATCCCATCTTTTTTTTATAAATTCAACTTCTGTGAGTTTCCTCAGCCTGTTAGTAACAGTCTTTTATCGTTTTATATCGATTCTTACCAGGTCTTCAATGACTTTTCCGTTGTTTTCGAATCTGGCCAGTGTGTAAATGTCGTTTTGGCTCCCCATTGCGATTGAGTTGACATAAGTAGGGAAAGAACCATCTTCATAAAAGACCGGTCCCAGGTCTTTGTATTTCTTTTCGGGAATATTGTATGTTACCACATGCAGGTGTTCCAGGCCCTTAGCTGCACCCATGTTAATTTTATCAAGACCGGCAACTCTAACGCCATCCTTGTAGATAGGAGCTCCGGTAAGATAATAGATAACGCCGTCTTTAATTTTGAATCCAAGATAACCATAGCTGAACTGGTCGGACATTCCACTTTTTCTGGACGGTTCCGAAGTAATTCTATCCACAATCTCCACTTTCTTGTTAAGGGGATCAAAGGTGAAAAGATAACCGGAGTTGCCATGCACGCCGTATGCTTTATTTTCCGGTTCGTACCAGTATATTTTTCTCCAGTTATATCCCATACTGCCGGCATCACTGGCATCAAATTTCCCAAAATAATCGAGTCTCAAATCCACTCCATCCATTTTTTTCAGTTGAGGATCGGAAGGATGGTAATAATAGATGTCTCCTTCGGCAACAGAATAATAGACATTGCCATCCCTTGGATCTACGAACATAGAGCGGCAGAGCACCCTGTAGTCTTTCCCGATTACACCGTTTTCTCCCTGTTCACTAACAAGGCCTAAATTGTTCATCTTGTTGGTATTGAGGTCGTAGTCGATAAAATATCCTTTAGGCCAGGTAATACCATAAAGGTGTCCCCTCTCTTTGTCCATGGTCATGGTGAGAATCCCCTCTCCGTCGGGGGCAAGTCCGAGACTTACCAGTTTTTTGGTGCTCATGTCATAATAGAGAAAATGACCACCCGGGTAAAGCTTGTAGCCTTCCGGTGCATTTTTCGGCAAATGTTCCGCACCGTCAATCATTTCGTAGTAACCTACATGAGTTGAGAAGTACAGTTTATTGTCATGTTCGTAAAATTCGGTATGACTTTTTCCCTGCGCAATGTAGTTTTGTTCTTTCTCTCCCAATGCTTCAGATAGGTCGGCTATAAACTCTGTTTTATCTAGCTGAGGATCATATGAATACATCTGACCGCCCACATCGTGACGAGTAGAGGAGAGGATATAGTAAATCTTTCCGTCGCTTGCTTCCGTAATTGCATTATAGGTATCGTGTGCATCCTCAAAACCTGAAAAATACCGTTTGGCAATCATTGTATCGGTTTGATTCCCAGAGGAAATTTCACTTAGATTTGCTTGCTTGTTTTGTTGAACGCATTGAGTAAAAAACAACGCTAGTAATAGTATAGCACTGTAAAACAAAAAATTTTTCTTCATGATGTTAATCTTTTCAAATGATAATGATTTTATTTTGTTGTAATATTTTTTAATTCGCTAATAATCTTTGATTCTACTGATTTACTCCATTTGGAAGGTAAACCATAAACCCGTTGTGAGGTGTCACCCTCATATCCTCCCTCTTCGAGGATCACTTCGGAAGGTATATAACCCATAACATCGTTGGCATATGACATCACAAAAATCTGCTCCCCGTAAGTCTGTTTCAATTTCACGCTGTATGCAATCACAGATTCTCCTCCGAGAATAAACAGTTTCTGTTGGCCAATTTGCCAGTATCCAACAGGAAACGGGTAAGATTTAATCAAATGGCCCTTAGTTTTCAGTTCACTGATGATGCCATTAGCCCATCTGGCCTGATAATCACTACCTTTGGCTATAACTTGTAGTTCTTCTGTTGGAAGAGGGTCATCGATCAAAAGATCTATTTCGGAATACCTTGTGATCAGATTGCTCTCCTGCTGAGGCATCTCTTCAGAAAGAACCCGTTCGACAGCGGCAGCAAGTTGCTTGCCATACTGAATTGCCAGAGGAACGGTTCTTCGGGGAAGAGGATTCTGGTCAGCACCGGCGCCCTGAAAGAACATGGCTGTTACACCCGGATAGCGTTTCTCCAGTTCCAGCTGGGCAAACCCGGCATAATCTCCGGAGAACATATTGATGGACAATGTTGTAGGGTGGCAGGCATAACCAAAAACTACAGCCAGTAATTGTTTGTCCGGTGATTCGATCTTAATGACCGGCACAGCATAATCGTTGGGGCCTTTCAGTTCAGTGGTAGGTGTAATGCTGTTTTCCCTGTTGTTACGCCTGTTCACCTGAAAGCGTGTAATACCGTTTTGCGTATAAATGTGCGCCGGTTGTAGATTTTTTATCGCCTGGTCAACCAACTCAACCAGCTTCTCTTTCAGTTGTTCTGTATACTTGTCCACAACCTTCCAATCCTGCTCAGTCATTGGATAGATATACTGCAATGCGCGAGAGATTACAGGTCCGGAGTGTGTATGGGAACTGCTCAGAATTATCTGCGAATTGTTCAGGTTGTATTTACGGTTTATCAGATTTCTCACCTCATCCGAGAAATCCTTTGAAACACCCAGTATGTCCATCGTAATAAGCAAGGAACGATTGCCTCGTGCATCTTCCAGCAGGAGAGCCTTAGCCCATAAGTCATGCAATTTCCCTTCCGACGGGGAAGTGCGACTGGAATAACCGGCCATCCATGTGGGTTCGTTTGGGGTAATCACGGTTCGTCCCGTGCCGATTTTCCAGGTATATTTTTCCTCGTTATCATTCACAGCTTGCAACTGTAATATAAAAAACGACAGGAAAAATAGTTGTAATCCAATCCGTATAATTATTTTCTTCATCAACTAGTGGTTATTTTGTTTTAGCTACTATAAGCTCTGCATGTTTTTGAATTTTCTCTATTGCTCCCGCAATTTTATCTAAGTCTGATTTTGAACTGAGAAGTAGACTCTGGGAAATCCATACCGCTTCTTCATTACAAAGCTTCTCATTCAAAGGACATTTATTTGCTTGCGCATATTTTTCATAATTCAACCGTTCTGTTGGATAAAATTTCTGAAAATATTTGCTCTCAAAAGCGTTTTTCAAATAAGGCATTTTGTTCAACTCACTATACCCGGCAGAACAAGGTATGCCTTCAGCCTGCAATGCTTTCAGGAATTCAGCTCTCGATAATCCCTTGAAATATTCCTTGTGATATCTGAAGGGAAAAAGGTGGTATGCAGCTTTTGTTACATTTTTATATAACTTATAAGGGGATATACCGGGTATATCACCGATGAGTGATTGGAGGTAGGTGGCATTTTTGTTTCTCAATTCAGTCTCAGCTTCAAGCCGTTTCAACTGTGCCAACCCAATTGCTGCCTGATACTCCGTGATACGAAGCTTGGTGCCGATCATCACAGTGCCGGCTCCAATTTGTCCTGCCGTGGTTCCGTGTGGATTGCCATAATTGTGATAGGAATAACAGCGATCCATAAACGCATCATCATCACTGATGATTGCGCCTCCTTCCCCCATTGCCATATTTTTGGAATTTTGGAAACTGAAACAACCTGCTTTTCCGAATGTTCCCACCTTCTTCCCGTTAATTTCGGCCAACCATGCCTGACATGCATCCTCCACAACCAACAGGTTGTGTTTTGCAGCAATTTTCATGATTCTTTCCATATCACACGGGAGGCCGAGAATATGAACCGGAAGAATTGCCCGGGTGTGAGGTGTTATCTTCTCTTCAATCTTATCGGGATCCATCTGGAATGTTTCAGGATCTACATCCACGAATACAGGTATTGCGCCATTAAACAGAATACTGGATACAGAAGCAATAAAGGTATAGGGCGTAACCAACACTTCATCGCCCCAACCAATCTCCAACTGGGCAAGAGAAGTATTCAATGCATTGGTTCCATTGACAACTGCCAGGCTACGTTTGGCACCCAGCAACTGTGCCCATTTTTTTTCAAACTCGTCTGTAACCTTACTCCTCGACCAAACGCCGCTGCGCATGACCTCGAGAAGTTGCTTCTCATCGGTCGCAGGATTCCATATTGGCCATTTGGGCCATTGGCCTGTAAATGATTTCTCACCACCCAGAATGGCAGGTTTTATGTCAATTTTATTAAAAGCCCAGGCTTTTTGGTTACCAAAACCATTTAGTGTCATCAGGGAAGCGCTACCTATCACACTTTTTTTGAAAAATTTCCGTCTGTTCATATTATTTATTGAATGATTTTGTATTTGTACAATGAGTAACTGTTCGCCGCTGCTAATTTAAAGATAATCTGGCTATTTTCATCCGTTATTGTCTGGAAATCTTCGCCTTTGCCTAATATTTTTTTTATTTTGACGGCTGTACCGGGTTTCAGCCATGTCTCAATTGCGGCAGTATACTCTTCATTGTTTTCTCTGAAGATTAAGAAATAGCCGTATCCGTTATTAATGCTTTGGAAACCAGTCCATGACCTGCCAGAGGGTATATCTCCAATGGGGAGGATATAACCGTTATGTAAATCAGACTGAATCTCCCGGTATATTTTGATTACTGGGCTCAGCCCGAATGCTTCTTCAGGTAGGTTTTGTGCTTCCATCCATGCTAAAGGCTGTGCCATCATTGTGATTGCAAAAAGATATTCAAAATCATAATGTTCCGGCGCAAAAGGATCATTATATTTCTCTCTGTTTCTCCATTTATTGAGAAACTCAATCTGAAGATTCCTGGTTGGAACATATTTGGAAAGGCTCCATAGGTTACGCAATGACCAATAAGGGTAATAGTTTCCAAAGTCGGTATATCTGTTCTCCAGAAAGATATTTCCGTATTTATTCTTAAAGTGAAAACCAAACCGTTTGTCTGCAGTCACGTCCAGGTTGAAAACTACATCGTAGCTCAAGGCTTTAGCGACGGTAGAGAGCAAACTGTCTACTCTCTCTTCCGAGATTTTGTTGTGAATCCTTAATCCGTCAATTTTAAATGTCCTGATGCCATATTGTTGATTAAGATAGATCAATGCCTCCGCATCGCGTTTCCAGTCGATATAGTTATTTGTATAACTGGGGTTAAACCAGATGCAGACCTCAATACCCAGCACCTTTCCTTTTTTAACCACATATTTTAATCCGTTGGGGAAATTTGTAGGATCGGGCTTCCAGTAATCTGATCTTTCCCAGATATTGTCGAACGAACCACTCTGCGTTGTTGCAGGACTTTTGCCTGTTTGCCAACCGTCATCTATCTGAAAATGGGTCACCCCAAGCTGATGACAAAGTTCCAGTTCTCTGAGTATATATGCTTCATTGATACGTTTTCCCACACCTCTATCACCCCAGGTATTCATCATGATCATCTCGTCTCTATCCGGAATCACCTTTCTGATTCGTGACTGATACTTTTTGAGTCCCAAGAGGGCATTGTATTCGCTTTTTGAGAAGAGACCCAAAACTGTAGAGTAACTACTGGTCCATTTGTCAGCGCTAATATCATCCTCATCGATACCCGAACTTATTATGCGTACATTACCGTATGATGCCAAAAAATCGGCATTGGTATACTTCAACTGCGCCAGTGAAGAGGGTGACTCTTTTAACAAAAAAAACCCCTCTTCTTTTTCATTGTTAAGGGCAAACAGAAGGTTTCCCTTATAGAGCCTCGGGTGGTATGCCTGATGCTCTTCAACTGTCACCAAGCTGTTGAGATGATCGGTCATTTCATACTGGCTAACGATTTTATACTGCCAATGCTTACCCCCAAGATGGATGCTCTCCAGCACGGGCATTTTGGATGAGGCTTTTCCTGTGGCCACAAACCGCACATCGGTTAACTGATCAGCAAAAAATTGCTTGTCGTACCATCTGCTGTTTTGAGATTTACCTTTGAAGTAGAAATCATTTCCCACAACAGGTGTTTCGGGATAGAGGCGAATTATCTGCTTAATGAAAAGTTGATCGATCTGGAAAATGATCTCCGTTTCCAGATAGGATTCCTGAGACATAGTTTCGGGGACGACATAACTTTTCAAAGAAATCAGTGAGGCAGGGTTGTTGTAACCAGGTAGGGTTAAATCGGGAGTAGTTGTCTGTGATTCCCACGAGAAACCACTCATCTCGTTATGAAGCGAACGTGTAATCAGATTGCCGTTGTTCAACTCATAGACACGTCTGATGCAGGTATTACCAACAACCAGTGAATCACCATTCTGCAGTACGTAGCAATCACGATAATTGAGAGGGGTGGCTGATATAAGATGAACTGCTGACCAGATTATGAGAGACAAGAGGTGTTTTCTGCTATTCATAGGGAAAAATATTATTTTGACAGAAATTCAAGTATCTGCTTTCTGATCTTTCTGAAATGGGTTACGCTGTTGTCGTATTGATCAAAATCAATAACAAGGTTATTGGCAAATTCTCTTGCCTTTGTTGAATCTTTCTCTTCCACCATCTTCAATAATTGGTAATCATCAATGCCATCTCTCATCGCTTCAAATCGTATCGAAGTATAGAGCTTCCTGTAACCTGGATAGATGATGCAGTTGTCTCCAGCGGGTAATCTTCCCCTATCTCGTGAAGCATCTATGTTAAGCTGATCTTTCCCCCCAATTTTTTTTAATTTATATAATACCAGATGCAAATAAAAGGATTTTAAGAAAAAGCCAAACATAGATTTCCGAAGACCTTCCCTCAAATACCGCAGAATGGTCAAAATAATCCCAAGAATTTTCATGATGAACCAATCCATCTAGCTGACAGCTATGTATTTTCTTCCATTTTTTTGGTAGTAGAGACCATTAAAAAAAATGAACACTCAAACAAAGAGTGTCCCATCGTATAAATGATAAATAATCAGTGAGATACCGAATGAAAACAAACGTGAATGTGATATAAAATACCTATTTCCTACTAATTTGTTGATTTTTCCAAAAGCTTGAACCAGTCGTTTGGAGATACAGAAATAGGAAAACGCTCACCTTTCAGCCACATGCCTTTGATTTGATAAGTCAGTGGCTCATTCTTCTGGTACTGTAAGACAACCCTGTGTTCATCCTTATCGTTTTCCACTCTCATATATTTTTTCTGGTCAAATAAAATACCCAAACCTATCCATCCAATTTCAGGCTCTTGTATTCCCCAATTGGCCATATACCCTTTTTCATTGTCACAATAAAAGGCTTCTTCCTTTAGCCGGGTAAGTCCGATACCCAGTTCAATTTTGTCATCCATACGACCGCCTTCTATAAAGATATACACATCCGAATTATTCTTGCCGGCATTGATTGAAGGCTGAATTCTGACGGTGTAGGGATTGTTCGCAGGCCCCACATTCTCGGTCACAAATTCCAGCCTTATCAGGTTGTTTGATTCCTCAATCAGTTTTGAGGTGAAAACCGGATCACCGGGCTGTTTTTCATTCCTTAAGGGAAAAGCTTTCCCATTGACATAGAGCGTTAATCCACCTATTCCACTTGTCTTTCCGACATGAAGAATATCCATCCCCCACTTATTAATATCCTTGTGGTAGTTTTTCCCTTCTCTAATCCTGGGATATATGAGGGTATCGATTCTTTTGCCGAATAGATCAAAATGACCATCATAGAAACGGAAAGCAACTTTCTCCGATTCCCATCCCCAGTTGGGTGGAAGCCACTGGTTATCCCAGGCAACGCGTTGTTTCTCTTCCTTTGCCCGCAAACCGTTGACCCATGTTTCGTACTCCACAGCAGGATCCTCTGTATTGAAGGTGCGATTAACTTCCTTCGTCATTTTCCGGGTATCTCCGGCACTTCTTGCACTGTTGAACCGCTTCCAGAATGAATCACTTCCCATGCTACCTTGTTTGAGTTGACCTATCAGCCTATCCTGTACCAGCATAAGGTAGTACAACACTGATTCATCACTCACAATCATACGTTCGGCCAACTCATCGTTAAAACCATTTCCCTTGAGCCTGTTCTGGAGAAATACCCAAACAGCATCCGTTTCATTTCCGCCACCCCTCTTGCGCAAAGCCTCAAATAGTGCCTGTATCAGATAATACTTGTTTTCAGGTTCATTTTCCAAGACAGGAACATGCACTTTGTTAAAGTCGGTGAAGTTCCAACCAATAACACTGATATCACTGGTATGCAAGTCGAAAGAATCATCCACTACCCCATCACCATCAAGATCAATCTCGAGTCGTTCTGCAATACCGTCCAGGTCTCTGTCTTTCCAGTGATAATACATATCCGTCTTCAGGTCACCGTTAAAGTCAACGTTGATCCAGGTTTTACTGCTTCCCCTGATATGTATCTTTTTGTCAGAAGGATTGAAGTAAAAGCTATTCTGGCCGACTGGATCGGTAACAAGTTCGTATCGTTTGTTGTAAGGTCCGCAATCAGGTCCCCCTACCTGAGGCATATAATAACCGGGTTCTTTATATCCGGCAGAAATGATTCCCTCCCATCTCTCTATCTTGTCTCCCGGTCTGTCCCAGGCGGTATTGAGGTCAATCTCATCCCATGTCATCAAGACACGTGTCCACTCAATCGCTTGCAGACTCTCCCTGGCAGTGGATCGTTTCACGACCGAGCCGGTGGGGAAGCCTCTCACCTGGAAGGTCTCGGTCTGGTCATCTGCCAGACGGAAGGAGAAATCGCTGTTCCTCTCCTTGGTGATACTCCAACCGGGAGCACATGCAGTAATCCCCACGTCATAATTGCGCAGCTCTCCTTCCCGGGGATTGACATTGAAGCTCCATCTCAGGAAACGCATGATGTCACCTTCACCTTCGATGCGTACCACCTCTTCGGTAATTCCATCCTGGTCATCATCATAGAAAAGAAAAGGATTCTCCCAAAAAGGAGTCCAGATTTTCTTTTCGGGATCAAAATACATGGATATCAGGCTCTCGTTTCCTCCGAAATGGGTATGATCCTGGCAGGGAATCTGGTAATAGTAATAGTCAACATCATATCCGAGCAGGTTATCATCACCATCATCAATAAACCACCAGACACGCAAACCGTTTCTTCGGTCCACGAAATACATCCCCATCTGATCCAGATCACCATCACTATCGGTATCCTCATATCCTATAACAGCATCTACTAATCCATCCGCATGCCAGTCGGCGACCCATAAATCACCAAATTTGTCGGGCTCTTTGCCGAACTCCAGATTATTATTCTCATCGATCACCCTCACCAGAATAGGTCTGTTGCGATCGTTGTGTCTTGCGTCGGTATCGATAAACCACACCTCTTCGGGCTTACCGTCGTTGTCTGCATCTACGTAATGGCGTTTGCCGGGAGTATCGTTTTTTATCTTCTCCACCATAACCGGGTCAAGTATTGTAGCTTCGCCGAAGACAATCTCAAAAGCCTTTTGCTTTTCCAACTGGAAACTATCTTGCGCATAAAGCGACGTGATAAAAAACAACGCTAGAAATAAAGCAACAATCTTGACAAGACGATGAAATAAGTTTTTCAAAGTATATTTTGTTCTTATAATCATAAAGAATTCTTTTTTACCAATTCCCGCATTCGGTTCAAAATTAATTCATTTGCTTCTATCAAGTGTTCAGCCGATCCTGCATTGTGCCATTCCATAATCCGGTCCTGATGATAGAAAGGCTCAGGTGTCAGATTCTGGTTTTCGAGAGAAGCAACTACATTGGCAATTGCAAAATTTTTATCAGATGCCAAAGTCAATTTTGCAAGGAGAATGCTGTATTCTTTAATCTGTTGATTAATTTTTTTTATAAAACGTGGATGATAAAAACCACCTGAACTATATTCCTCTTTAATTTCTCTAATGATAATTCCTTTTCCGCTTTCGGTCTTTAGCGGTTGCATACCCAATAACCACAATATGGTTGGAGCAAGGTCGGTATGTTCAAAATAGGGTAATTCTCTATTTCTGGCGATTCCTTTTCCAACAAATAGTAAGGGTGTTATCCAACTATTCTCATCCAGCATAGGGTGCCATCCGTTGTCACTCTGTCCGTGATCGGATGTGACAATTAAAATAGTATTCGCCCATTTGCCGGATTCCTTTAAAAAAGAAACGAAATCACCTAGGAGTTTATCTGCACTTTCTATCGCATCCATGTAAGGAGATCCTGGAGCCCAGATGTTGTTGCTGTATGATTTATCTGCGCTATGCAAGGCTACCGATTCACCGTTGGTGCCGGGTGATTGAAGATGAATCCGCATAAAACGGATATCCTGATTATCTAGCAACATGATTGCGTTATTTACCACATCTTTGTCAGATAAATTTGAATCCATAATGCTTGTGTTGAACCCCCGGGCCACAGATCGATAGGCTGAGGTGTTCACGACAAAAGCAGAGGTGTGTTTTGTGGATACAACCTCCTGTACCATCTTGTTTTCGGATGAGATAAACAGAGATCCCTGGTGTAGCATGGGATTAGGAAAAGAACAGCTGTTGTATTTGCTGTAATCACCCACAGTAGGGTGATGGGGGATAATCATATAGGATTTCTCCACATAAACACCTTCATTTCTCAATTGATTTAAAACAGGCATCCTTAATTTCTCAGGTGCCTTCCAATGGAGCCCATCAATCGTAAAAAGGATGATGCGTATACCCTCGGATGCAGTAAGGGAAGTTGCGATTGATACAGTAATCAAAAATATAAATAATCGTAATATCACCATAGAGGTATTCAACCATTTAATAAATTCAAGTTTGTCCTCAAAAAGTAAATTTTTATTAAAATAAAAAATAGATGTTTGTAAAGCCGGTCTGGAACAAATGCATTTTTTTCCTTTGTATTACATTACCAATCGGAAGGAAGTTCCAGAGACCAGACATCATTGCTTAACGGCGGGATCATTCCTCCGGCTATCCATATTTTATTTTGAAATACAAAAACAGCATGTTCGTGTCTTTCCTTCCATTTTGATCCTTCCGTTTTTAACTCTTTCCAGTCTTTACCATTTTTTGAATACCAAACATCATCCCAATTCTTATAAGGGTTTCCCGACCAACCTCCTATCATCCACATATACCCTCCGTATACTACTGAAGAAAACCATATTCGTTCGTGCCATTGTGCATTTTCAGTCTCTTTTTGCCAATGAACACCATCCGAACTGCTCCAAACGTCATTATAACCCCAATATTCCGGGTCATAGTTTCCTCCACCCATTACATAAATCCGATCATTTAATACGACAGCTTGATGAAAAGCTCTGGGTGACCATTCCGCATTTTTTGTTGCAAGTGTCCAATTTTTTCCATCATCCGAGCACCAAACATCATTCAAAAGACTATTTTTGTTACCATAATAATAGTCTGTAGTTCCTCCTAATATCCACAACTTGTTTTGAAAAGAAACTATTGCTGCGGCACATCGCGGAGTCCATTCTGCATTTTGGGTAACCAAATTCCAATCTTTACCATCTTGAGAAGACCAAACCATATGGCTGGCCGATCGGTTTTCTAAGCGGCCATTGTACCAGCCTCCCATCATCCACATTTTACCTTTAAAAGATATGCTCATAGGTAAATCACTGTGTATCCATGGAGCATTTCCAAATACAAGCTCCCAGTTCTTGCCGTCTTTCGATCGCCATACATCTCGGGGAGGAGCTTCGTATGAGTTATGCCACCCACCCAATATCCACATATATCCGTTATGTACAACTTCTCCCTGTGAATCTCTCGGTGACCACGCTGCCGTTTCCTGCTCTAATGTCCATTTAAAAGTGTCCTGTGCGTTCACAATAAATGAGTGTAATAGAGAAAAGGAAAAAAGGATAATGCAAAATCTCATACCCCGTTTCTGTAATGTATTTGTGGTTGACAGAATAATTACTGCTTCAGCCATGTGTTTTCGGCGAAGATATACTCCGGCGCATGCCAGGTTTTCAATACGGAAAAATCATTCAAACGTATCCCCAAAATTTTGGTAGAATCTAACCGTCGATATATTTCCATTCAAACCGGGCATGCGACTATCTTGTATAGCCGGAGCAGACAACCTGTGTGCAAAATATTACGCAGTTCTTGTATTTATTTGAGTTTCGCAACGTTGTTATGGATTTTATCTACAGCGTTGATAATGTCGTCCATATCGGATTTCGTTCCGAGCATGAGTCCGCCATTCCAAATCCAAAGTGCTGAACCGTAAGTTTTAATCAAAGAAGGACAGTGATTTTTTTGCTTATATTTTTCAAAATCCAATTCGTCTGCAGTGTAAACCTTTTGGTAAATTTCGGATTTGAATACCTCACGCATCATCGGCTGACCGTAAAGAGGATCGTTCGGATAACCGGTCCCTACCGGAACACCTTCGGCACTGAGCGCTTCGATAAACCGTTGACGCGGCAGTCCGTCAAGTTTGTCCTGGTTGTAAACCATGGAGTAAATGTAATAGGAAGCCGCTGTTGCACCCTTGTGCAATTTGACCGGTGTGATACCGGGATAGGCAGCAAGTTTCTCATTCAGGTAAGCTCCGTTTTCGTTCCTGATTTTGTGTTGCTCTTCGAGTTTTTCCAACTGACACAATCCAATTACAGCCTGGTACTCAGCCATACGAATTTTGTTTGCCAGGATGAGCGCCGAAATAGAACTTATTTGCCCGGATACAGACCCTGATGCGTAGCCGAAATTATGGTACGAATACAGCCGGTCAAAATATTCGGTGTCGTCAGTCAGGATTCCTCCTCCTTCGCCTATAGGAAGGTTTTTCGATGCCTGAAAGCTGAAGCAACCGGCATTACCGAATGTTCCGACTCTTTTACCTCCGATTTCTGCCAAGTGAGCCTGACAAGCGTCTTCCACAACGAACAGATTATGTTCCTTGGCAATCTTCATAATTTCTGGCATATCAGATGGATATCCGCAAATATGAACTGGTAAAATACCCTTGGTCCGAGGAGTAATTTTTTTCCTTATCTGTTTGGGATCAATCTGGAATGTCTCCGGATCAATGTCTGCAAAAACCGGCATAGCCCCTTTATAGAGGATGCCGAAAATTGAAGCGCTGAAGGTATAAGGGGAACAGATTACTTCGTCGCCAGGACCAATATTCGATTGCATCCATGCTGCACTCAAAGCGTTAGTACCATTAACCGTAGTGAGACAATGTTTCGACCCGTGCATTTCTGCCCACTTTTTTTCAAATTCAGCAACCTTGCGGCTCCGAGACCAAACCCGGTTACCCATCACTTCGTTCATTTTAGGATTGAATTTTTCAGCATCCCATTGCGGCCAGGTCTGCCATTTCTTATTCCCCCGGACAGGGGTTCCACCGAGAAGGGCAAGCTTATCCGAAGTGTCCCGGGAATTTCCAAAAACGGGCGTAATGCCCGATACTGCTACCCCTGTTGTGGCGGCAGCTAATGTACCTATAAAGCGACGACGACTGATTTCATTACTTTTCATGTTGATTACTTTTTATTAATTAAACTTGTTATTTTTTAAGTGTGATTAGTCCTAAAAACCGCTTTAGGCTTATAAGACAAAAAAGTTGATTATCCGGGAGAAAGGCTGATCTTGCTAGCGGATTTCCGTTTACATTTTCTAATTTCTATCTAAATACATATGTTCCGGTGTTTTCATAGAGGAATCGAGGATTTTCTTAATGCGTTATCTACTAACAGTTTTGTTATTAAATAATTTACGTTAAAGTACTCCGGTAAAAAAAATTGTTTTAGAATGCCATTCACTTGTCCATGGACTATGTTTATGTAATGGGAAAAGTTTTTCATCAGAGTGATAAATCAATGGCACATCTTCATTTGTTTTTTGTAGAATTAGTCGTTTTTGTTTAAATACCAACTTAAAATTACACTATGCCGAAAAACATTTTACTGAAGAATTAAACACAGATTTGACCTTTAAAAATGATGCTTCCCCTCAATGACAAATATAGAATACAATTGATTAAATTTATTTTCTAATTACGCAACCCATCCCTCAAAATACGCAAATATCCTCAACAAAAGCACATTAATTTCTACTGTTTTTTCTGTTTCAGCTACGGTTCCGAATCACTTCTGCAACCTGATCAATTGCATCGATGTGTTTTTGTTGACAGGCAGGAAGTGTTGGTCTCCATACAGTCTGCATAAAACCTTTCAGTCGCTCCGGGGCAATCTTCTTTTCACAATATGTTACTGTTTCTCTGAAATTTATATCATTACTGTGGTTGCTGCCCGTTGGTACTTGGTCAAAACCATGCTCTTCAAGCCGATCGTATATCCTGACATATTTTTCATTCAAAGCGTTGTCAAACTTTTCAAACTGAGTCCCATAGTACCAGTTACTCTGGAGTACAGATTTTGGCATCTTCTTAAAGAATTCATCCGGAAAACTCCATACATAATCAGACCAGATCCAAGAACGGACATTCTGTTTTTCAACTTGTTCAGTCAGAAAATAGAAGTCGTGCCACCAAAGGTCACCCTGTCGTACCACCACATTTTGATGTGTTCTTTGGTTTTCTGCAGTCTCCTCGTCCATCCCGAGGTGGAAGAAACGGGGTTTATCAAATAAATCGATCACTTCATGAATTAGGTTGGAGCATACCTTATAATATGTATCAGAGGAGATCATGCGTTGATAGGGTCCCAACCAGGCTTTGTGTCCTGTTGAAAAATTTAGTTTGGGTATGGGCTCCAATCCAAGTTCACGAATTGTCTTTAATTCTTTTTTCAATTGGGAGGGGCTCCAGGCTCCATTAACCGCAATTTCCGGGTGACTGTCGTATTTTACACCGTCTCCCAAATCAATTAAAACCATATTCATCCCCACATCAGCCATTCTGATTAATAAACGATCCCACATCTTTTTATCAAATGAAAGATCAGGGTGATATTTATGTGCCCAAAGATAGGCTTCCCGGCAATCATTACCCGTGAAAACTGAGTCCTGATAAGGTGCAGGTGTGTGATCTTCCCACATGTTGTAGCTCAAGTGAAGGAGATTGGCCCAGATAAAATCATTTTTTTGTTTTCCGCTCTTTTCAGCGAAAAGAGATTGAGGGACATTGGCCATCAAGCTAGCTGCTGCGATACTCTGAATAAAATCTCTACGTTTCATCGTTTTACTGTTTTAATTATTGTGCTACGGCATAAACTCTGATTCCAGTCAAATCCACTTCCAAGATTGTTTTTCCCCGTGCCCGGGAAAGATGGATTTCCCTTGACTGATCTCCTAATTCAGGGCTATACAGATTTAGTTTTGTAATATCAAACTGTTTTGTGTCAATCTCAAACTTCAATACGTTATTTTTAATACTCGATTCAATTCTACTTAATACGGGTGATTGACCGATATCTTTTACAGTTGGATGGGGAACTGCTTTCATATTGGTATTCATAAAATGAATCACTCTCTTCCCTTTGTAATCACGTAACCTTACCACCCAACCGATATCGCCAGAGACCTGACGTACTATCGGTGAAAAGGACTTGTCCAGAACAAATTGCTGAAATACATTGTCGTTATCAGAAATTGAATCTATCAGTTTCAGATTTTTCCGCTTGCTGTTTATCAATATATCGGAAAGGGGTTTCTTCCTTAGGTTTCCTTTCTCATCGTGGGTGCCAAAGGGAAGAGAGACCCAGAGTGTACCTCCCCTGGATACATATTTTTCAATGGCATTATACTGGTTGTCAGATAGGGATGCCACACCATCGAGCAAGAGCGGACTCTTTTCTGAAAGCAGACAATTTACATCCGATAATTCTTTGTATCTGAGAATTCTATAACCAATATTATTTTCTAGAAATTTTTTTGACCACATTTTTGTCTTATTCCAGTGTTCTACACCTTTTTGGTCTTTCCAGCCGTTAATCCTGCAATAATAATTGTACACCAATCTAACTTCCGGAAGATCTTTCGATTGATGGTGATTGAGATCGCTGAGCTTCATTTCCCAATTGTTGTAAGGGCGGATCATATCTTCTGTCTCCATAGAATCGGCAGGGTCCTCTTCGTAAACCCGATGCTGAAATGTGCTTGCCCAGTTAGCCACTCCCCAGAAGCGTGCAAGGCTCCATCCCAGATAACCACCGTCGGGATAAATGGTGTAGCTCAGGGCAATTGCGGGAGAATTACCTCTTTTCTCTGCAATATCTTTCTGTTGCAGTGCTTCAGCATCCATTTCTCCCCAGTTTACGGAGCGAATGTTGATCCCCACATTCTCCAACATATAAAAATCGAGTTTATCTGCAATACGTTCGAGGTTAAGAGATATTGAATTGAGTATGATGGGTCCGGTGCTCGAACAACAGGTGAAGAGCGGTTTATTGCCAATAACCTTTTTTACCATTGTTACATGATCGGCAATAATATCATCCTTCATTTTTATCCAGTCCCTGAACACAGGATTGCCATAGTTACCCCATTGGAGCATTGGTTTAGTAATATCTCCCCAGAAATTCGTGTCGGTTACCGGGGGAAACTCATGTCCATAATCGCGTTTGAATCTTTCTCTGCAATATTTGCAACCACAAGCCCTAAGACCCACATAGTCACACATATCATCGATTTCATAACCATCAAAGTCCACTTCTTTGATGAGGCGCTCCAGGTATTTCTGATGCATATCCAGGAACCCCGGGTTGTTGTGACAGAAAGCCTCCATCTGGTATTGACGTGCATACCCTCTGCTACCATCAATGATATCTACCTCAACAAGATCCCTGAAGAGATGCCCTTCATATTGTGCATGCTCCGCAGCTTCCGGATCATGAAACAGCAGAACATGATGACGATGTGTCCGGTGCAGTTTCTCCCGCTCTTCTTTTCCCCTCGGACGGTGTACATGATTACAGGAATAATGCTCGATAAACTTAATATCGTATTGGTTCAGTTCCTCCTTCACGAAATGAAAGTATTCATTCAGACGACCGAAATAGTTTGAATAGTCAAATCTCACATGAAAACCATAGTTCATGGCTGTATCAATATGGGCGCTGGCAAAACCTTCTGCCCTCCTTTTCACCTTGTCTTTAATGACCTTTTGCGACCAAAGCAAATCATCCAGTGTATTCCACCAGCTGGCAACCCGTCTGGGTCGGAAAGGGATATCTGGAGCTGTAATCAGTCTCTGATCCGGAGTGATGGAAAGAAATGGATGTTCTGCAACAGCAGAATAAAGTTGATTCCCCAATCCTGTTCCGGCAACAACCAGTGCGGAACTTTTGATAAAATCTCTTCTGTTGATAATTGTTTTCATGTAATACTTATATTTTTAACCCTATGGTATAAGCTTTCTGTCCCGAAAAATTGTTTAAACACCGGTTATATATGATTGTATTGTTTTCAACACTATTCCGCATTATTCCGGAAGTTTTCAGATTCATTACTCAAAAAATGAGTTAACGAACGGAATAATGCATCTGCAATCAGCTCATGTCCCAGATCATTGGGATGGATACCGTCCAGGTATAGAAAATCAATATCACCCGCGACATGGGTTGCAGAAGCATGTCGGCTGAACAATTCCCAGGAATCAACTAACGCCACCTTTTGTTCTCTGGCGATAGCCCGTACACAGTTGGCATACTTCTCTACCTGGCTTTTTCTGAACTGCTCATACCTGCTACCCAAAGGATTCGGCGTGAGGAGGATTACATTTCCCCCTTGATCTTTTATTTTTTTGATAAAATATTCAAGGTTCTCACGGTATTTTACCAAAGGTATCCTTGGTTTGCCTTTGATTCCCTCATCCTGATAAGCATCATTCAGTCCGAAATTAATAATTACCCAATTGGGTCGGAGATCCAGCACATCGGTTTTAAACCGATCCATCCCGTGTTTTACCTTTGCAAAATCATTATCTTTAATTGACCCGGTATGGCTGCTTCCAACCCCTGAATTGACTACACAAGCACAAATGCCAGCCTGGGTAAGTTTCTCTTGTAACCTGACCGAATAGACTTTATCCACCCCTTTTCTAAAGGCAGTGGTGGAATTGCCAAAGGCCACAATCCTTAATGAGTCGGTCTGCGGCAGGGCAGAGATAGATATCAGAAAAAAGAATATGACAGAAAGTATTTTATTCATGACAGATCTTTTCGGTGATAGGCAATCAATCCCTTTATCGGATCTTTATCAATAATTCCCAGTAGCATGCCCTGTTCAATAACTACCCTTTCCAGGAGTTCGCGAAAATAGTAAGCGATGGAACCGACACAGTTAAACTTGTATTTCCGGTAGTTGGGATACAGGACTACAATATTCCGGAAGAAATCCCGAAAGGCGCTGACTATCAGGTGTTCATAATAGGAGTCCTCCTGTAAATGATCACCTGCAAATTTTGCAAAGGAGGCGCAGTAACGATTGGCTAAAGGATGTTCATAAACTTTGTTCAACAAATCCGTACCGGTGAGATTATACGTTTGAAAAAAAACATCCCTGATTGTATCAGGCATCACTTCCCGGATATAATCTCCAATTAATTTCTTCCCTATATAACTGCCGCTTCCTTCATCACCCAGCAGGAATCCAAGTGATTCAATATTGACTGTCACCTCTTCCCCGTTGTAAATACAGCTATTGGTTCCTGTGCCCAGGATGGCGGCAAAACCTTCCTTATCATCCAACAGTGCACGGGCAGCAGCCAGCAGGTCGGTTTCAATAATAATCTGCGCCGATGTAAAGACACCTGATATTCCTTTTACAAGGATGCTATCAGTCTCCTGAGAATAGCCTCCACCAGCACTATAGAAAAAGATTCTTTCAACACTACAGGTCTTCTCTTTCAGCTCTTCTGGCAGTTTCTTCTCCAGTGAGTCACGGATGTAGTCACTCCCCACGAAAAAAGGATGGTACCCCTCAGTCTCAAATTGCAGCACTTCCCCTGTCTGATCTAGCAGCACCCAGCTTGTCTTTGTTGATCCTCCATCAGCAATCAGTATCATATCAGTTAATAATTCGGTGTTAAAATTTATGTAACTATTTTTTGTTGCTACCTCTTTCTGATTCTGATTTTGTGTCCCCACAAAGCGTAGAGCGCAATAATCATATAGCAGGGGACTACCATCCAGTATGCCTGACGTGCATCCAGGCTGCCAGCCAGTCGCTCGTAGATGAGCGGCAGTACGGCTCCTCCGGAAATAGCCATCACTAACAGGGAAGAGCCAGTCTTGGTGAATCGTCCCAAATCGGATATTGCCAGGGGCCATATGGAAGGCCACATCAAGGAGTTAGCCAATCCCAACAGCGCAATAAAAAGTACCGACACAAAACCACTGGTTAGCTGAGAGGCGATGATGAAAATAATGCCGAGCAGTGCGGAAAATATGAGTGACTGCTGCTGAGAGAAGTATTTGGGGATACCGATGATTCCAATAACATAACCCGTCAGCATGAAAAAGAGGGTCATTGAAGTGAATAGCTTGGCACTGCTTAAAGCTATTCCCTGGTAAGAGCCATATCCTATAATGGTGTTCCCGGCAATCACTTCGACCCCTACGTAAAGGAAGAGGGTGAAGACGCCTAGCATAAGGTGTGGGAACTGAACAATGCTTTTTTTTGAAGCGCTATAACTAGTCTCGGACGACCCCTCCGTTTCTTCCTCAACCACCTCCGGCAGTGAGGAAAAATAGATTGCCAAGGCAACCAGTACAAGCAAGGCTGCAATCAGCAGGTAGGGTACAATCACCTTGCGGGCCAGTTCATCGAGCACTACTGCTTTGTCGGCAGCGGCCATCGTCTCGAGTGCAGCAGTAAGTCCGTCTGCATCCTTCAGGACAATGGATCCCAAGATGAGGGGCCCCAGAATACCGGCAACACCATTGCAGATGCCCATGATGCTCATCCTGCGGGCTCCGCTTTCCCGGGGGCCAAGAATGGTCACGTAAGGATTGGATGCGGTTTGCAGTATGGAAAGGCCTAATCCCTGGACAAACAGTCCGAGGAGGAAGATGGCATAAATACGGGTTATCGCTGCCGGAATAAACAGCAATGAACCAACAGCCATGCTTACAAGACCAAATGTGAGTGCATTCTTGTAGCCGATCCTTTTCAGTAGATACCCTGAAGGGATCGCCATCACAAAATAGGAAATATAGAAGGCTGAGGAGACCAACATGGCCTGGATTGATGTCAATTCACAGGCAATCTGCAGATAAGGGATCAATACGGCGATAGCCCAGGTGACGAAGCCAAAAATAAAAAATAATCCCCCGATAATCATTAAAGGGTAGAGATAAGCGTTCTTGCGTGCAGCATCCATCACTTTCTAATCCCTCCGTTTTGGTGTAACGTTTTCAAGGCATTGGCTACACTGCCTTGTTCAAGCAAAAACGTATGTGCCTGATCGTAGTCTCTGATATCGGATTTGTCCATCAAAATCCGCACAGCCCTGTCGGTAATCTTGCGGTTGATCAGCTGCACGTTTACCATTCTGTTGTCGAGCACCCTGCCCATTTGGATCCAGACCGTAGTGCTGATCATGTCAAACACCATCTTCTGTGAAGTGCCTGCTTTCATCCTGGTGCTGCCGGTCACGAACTCGGGGCCGGTGATAACTTCAACCGGATAGTCAGAGACTTCCGCGATCGGTGAGCCGGGGTTATTGACAATGCAGCAGGTGGTGATTCCGTTTTCTCTGCAATTCTTAAGGCCGCTCAATACAAAAGGTGTAGTTCCGCTGGCCGAGATGCCCACCACGATGTCACGGGATGAGACACCCTTTTCGGTGAGCATCTGCCATGACTCTTCGGTATCGTCTTCTTTCTCTTCCAGCGCCAGTATCAGTTTGTCTATACCACCAGCCAGCACAGCGCAGATGGTATCATCTTCCATACCAAAGGTTGTGGGTAGTTCCAGTACATCAAGCACTGAAAGACGTCCACCTGTGCCAGCTCCCAGATAGATCATCCGTCCACCTGCTTTCACTTTCTCCACAACAGCATTCAAAAGCCTGTCGAGCTGCGGCTTGGCAGCCTCAACTGCCAGTGCAATTTTTTTATATTCAGAAATCAATCCAGATGTCAGTTCTTCTACACTTTTCTTCTCCAGATCGTTGTATAACGAGGGTTGTTCGGTAATTTTTTCCATATTTGTCTTGATGAGTAAAATAAGTTGTCCTGTTCGTTTATCTATATTAAATGTGTGAAATTTTTATCGGTTGTTATTTTTAATTTCAGTAAGGATCTTTTCTTCTACATTCCACGGATAAGTATCGGGCATTCCATACCAGTAAAAGGAATCCATCCCTTCATAATTCCGCTTTTCGATATGTAAGTGAGTAGGTAGATAACTGGAAACATCGTTTGTATAACCGGTTACAGAGACCATTTGGCCTGGCCACATCTTCTTTACATGCAAACTGTAGGGTGTAGTTGTTTCCCGCGAGAAGCCCACCAGTTTCCAGTTCCCGACATTCAGTGTATGCACATAGACCGGCATCGGAAATTGCTTCGTTCCCCGTTTCAGGTAATCCAGCATGATCTCACCCCAGGTCTGGTTCCTTTCGGCAAGCATGGCGTTGGCATTGATTTTTTCATCCCCTGTATAGGCCAGGATCTCATCCCTGCTTTTCACCGGTACATCAAAAACAACGCTGTCGAGAAAAAAGGTGAGAGGCCCACCGATCTTTTCCATTGGACGATTCAGCACAGCCATCACTTCGTTGCCCAACTTTTCACCCGTCGTATATTCTGAATTGTCTGTCGGATTGATGTCCCCGGCGGTACCCTGTAAAAAGAGAGTACGGGTGATGCCGCTTTTTTCTTCGATCACTTTTCTCGCTACCCCCGGGAAGTTGGCAGAAAGTGTAAAACGATCCTCCGGTGAACTGAATACTGGATGGCACGCAGCAATAAAGAGACATCCTTCGCTTTGATCATGCAGATAACGGAAGCGAAGTACATCGACGGCATTATCATAGATCTCCGGATGATCCCTGAGGCTCCTGTTGTAGCCGAGCTGTGCACTGCCTCTGCCAATGAATAGTTCGGCTGGCTTAGCATTGTCTATCGATTCTTCCACCGCCTTTACAATTGCCTCACGTACCACTGTATAGAGATAGGTGGAGTCAGCAATCCGGTTGCTCTCCTGCCAGGTAGGCCAGTTTTGAGTGACCGGGGCAAAGTGTGTATGAGAAGAGTTGATAAATACAGCCGAGTGAGGGAGAGCCCGTTTTTTATAGAGTTCATTCTTGACCATGTTGGTAAAGGAGTCATTGATACCGGTCAGGTCCAGAGCGACAACTATTACTGTTTTATCGGCAGTGGCAATGGAGAGTGCTCTTGCCGAGAGCTCCTGCCTGCTTCGGTGTTCTCCCTGAAATAACCTGTTGGAGCTGTCTATCCCATAGAATTGGTGTCCGGCAAGGGCCAGGGCCTTGATATCCTCATGGACAGTTACACCGTTTTTATAACCGATCTTGATCCATTTACCCTGCTGATAGGTGCCACCCTGTTGATAAAGTACCCCTTCCCGGGTAAGAGCAAGCAATCTGTCAGCATCACCAGCCAGAGAAATTACATCTTCAAGGGGGAAAAAAGAGGCCTTTTCCCATTTCAGTTTCCTGGCTTTAAGGTCTGCGACATGAAATAATCCCTCTTTGTCTGCCAGATATAGTTTATTTCCTGCAACAGCAATGGCATGGACCGGTTGATCCCAGTGGCCCAGGTTTTTCCACCTGAGCTTTTTCCGGGATAAATCACTTTTTTTCAGCTGGCCCTCCGAATCAACACCATAGATTGTGTTCGTTCCCGCGGCTATTTGTCGAATACCGGTTGCATCGCCGATTTTCTCCCATCGAGAAGTGTTTTTGCTACTGCTGCGGTACAGCGATTGGCCATCCACAAAAAAGAGGTGGCTTTCTCCACCGGTAATTCCCAAATAAGCGGGCATTGTTCCCTTTTCTTTCCAGTGCAGTGTGAATCGGCCTTCCCAAGGAGCAGCATAGCCGGCAAGGGTAAGTGAGACAAACTGATCGTCCGGCTCAAGACTTGTAGAGGAAAAACCCACCCGGTAGGAATCCTGAGAAAAACAGGGGTATAGAAACAAAACGATCAGTTGAGAAATAAAGACTGTTTTTATTCTCATAAATATACGGTTTGAAGTGATTTATTCTTGAACCTGAAACTCTTTATAATTTGAAATGAAGTACAGGAAAATTACAACTTGCTGATTGCTTTCGCTTCACGGGATATCTTCCTGATAGCGTCGGCAATCATATCCATGTTCTTTCTGTCACCAAGCAGCATGGTTTGGGTAAACCATAACGCTTCTTCTTCGCATAACTTATCGTTCACGGGGCAGGCAATCTGTTCGAGCCATTGTTTCATTCCCCTCTCCCCGTAAATTTTCAGGTAGTGCTTGTTCTTCGCCAGATTATGTACATAGGCCTCTTTGGTCAGGGAAGTATAACCTGTCGAACAGGGAATGCCTTCCGCATTTAATGCCCGGACAAATGTGGAGCGATCCATACCGGCGAAGGCTTCCTTGTTGTAACGGAACATATAGAGATGGAAAGCGCTGCGGGTGGTCCCTTCATAGAGCTTGGCGGGCTTGATCCCGGGAATCTCGGAAAGTAACCCTGAGAGATATGCAGCATTTTCTGATCGTTGTTTTATTTGTTCAGGGATGCGCGTCATCTGCGCCAGAAGGATTGCTGCCTGGAACTCCGTCATTCTCAGGTTTGAACCACGGGTGCCCGAGCCGGGTTCAAGGCTTGCCGCATCGGAACCCTGTCCCTGGTGGTGAAAACTGTAGCATTTGTTGTAGAAACCCTTATCGTTGGTGATGATCGCTCCTCCTTCCCCGGAATTGAGGTTTTTGGAAGCCTGGAAACTGAAAGCCCCTCCCAGTCCGAAATTACCGACTTTTTTCCCTTTCCATTCGGCAAAATGTGCTTGGCAGGCATCCTCAATGACAGGGAGATTATGCTTGGAGGCAACCTTCATCACGGTATCCACATCAAATGGCGATCCGCCAATATGTACCGGCATTAATGCACGGGTTTGAGAAGTGATCGCCGACTCAATCTTTGAGGCATCAATCTGGAAACTTTCTATATCCGTATCCACAAAAATGGGCAGCGCATAGTTTTGTACAATCACGTTGTAGGTGGCGATAAAAGTATAGGGTGGCAAGATCACCTCATCGCCGGGGCCGATATCCAATGCTCCGAGCATCGTCGTTAAGGCCGTGGTACCACTAGAGGTGGCAAGGGCATGTCCAGAACCGGTCATTTTCCGGTATTCGTCTTCAAACCGTGGTGCTGTGGAACTGCCCAGGCGACACCATTTTCCACTTCGTAATACTTTTAACAACTCTTCTTCTTCTGGAGTTCCAACTACAGGCCATCCGTGCCAGGTACCGTTGAACGAGCGTTTTCCACCAAGAATTGCCGACCTGCGCGTCTGCGATTGCATTGAGTAGGGCAAGCCTGACAGCCCAAGGGCTGCTCCCATACCTATCATCGATGAGCTTTTAATAAAGCCTCTTCTGTTGATTTTTTTTGTTGTCATATTATAATCTTTTAGTTATTAAATTGATGTGGTAAACTAATGGATATTTATGTGGCTGTATTGATTCCGGAATCCGTCGAGAAAAGGATTATTACAATCCAGTTCGGTGATCAAGAAATCGATGTCGGACAAATCTGATACCTGATGGCGTTGCGATAAATTCAGTTTTTCAGCAATTGTAAGCAGTACATTCTTTTCCGATACCTCAAACATGGCCTTGTTCACCTCAACAACCTCCATATCGATATCTGTCATTCCCCGTTCAACGGAGATCGCATTTACTCCCATAAAACAAAGATCAAATCTTATTCGATGCAACTCATTAATGGTGTGAGCACCTACATGAATGTTATGATCTTTTTTTAATTCCCCCCCAATAGTAAATACTTTTATGTTTTTGTACTCCGAAAGAGAGATTGCTATCTGCGGACTTATGGTAAAAATGGTGAGGTTGAGATTTTCAGGAATAACCTTCGTCAGTTCAAAAATAGTGGTCCCTCCCTCAAAAAGCAAGGTCATGTTGTTTTCAATCAGTTTTACAGCTTTTGCAGCAATAATCCTCTTTTCTTCTATCGAATAAACATTGACGTCAGCAATAAAAGGCCTGACCAGGGATTTACTGATGGCACCGCCGTGAACCCTGACAATGTGTCCGCCATCAGCCAGTTCTTTCAAGTCTCTTCTGATGGTGTCTTCTGATACGTTTAACAATTTGCTCAGATCAACAGAAAGCACTTTATTGTGCAAATTGATCTGTTTCATGATAATCTTAAATCGTTCTTCCTTTAGCATATCCTGTCGTCTTTGATTTCAATTAGGTTTGGTGCAGCTACAACGCATACATTTAAGTATAACTAAAAAACAGTTATTGCGTTTTTATGCGCTTTTACAATGCAAATATAGGCATAAATAAGTACTTAGAAGTAGGATCTTAATAGAAAAAAGTAATTTAGTAATATTTAACTATTTTCCGGAGACAGGATTTTTATACTCAGGCAGTACAAAAGAATGAAAACGATCCTAAAACGCTAATCGTGATTGATTGTGATGGAGCCGATGATTATATGATTGATTCCTTTTGTGAATTCTGGGTTACTTCTGGGTTAGTAAACTTTCGATTGCTTGCATCAGAGTATCACTTGCTTCGGGGGAGATACCCGATACCTCTACTTCATAACCTCCCTGTTTATAAGCTTCCCGGGGGGCTATATAGCCCGGGCCGTAATCTCCATAGGCAGCAACTGCTACAAACAAATCGGGACGGATTTTTTTTGCAAACAGCTGAAATTCTACAAAACACTCTCCGGGTAGTCCGATTATTCTGGCTTTTCCGATTTTTAAACACGTGATGTCAGTTTCTCCGCCATCCCTGTATCGTTGAATATATGCAACCCGGGAGACAATTCCTGGCAGAGCCTCTTTCTCCTTGGTTTTTTCCCATTTGTTAACCTCTTCAAGACTCTTGTCAGAAGGACGCAAACGTACCGGTTGAACCAACCACTCTACTGAAACTGCCGCGACGGCTTCTTTCTCTGTGGCGCTCCAGGCCCTTCTCATGCCATCCGCCAGACGTTGAGCGAGAATCCATCTGTTTATCTTCGAGCCGTCGTTGTATTTTCCAGCGGCAATATTGCCACCTGCTCCGTTAAAATGCAGATGCAAAACATCAGGCACCTCCAGCTGTCTGAGAAAACGGGCTATTCCCGGAAAATCGGGGTTGGCAATACCGGTCCGATAATAACTTTGAGGATGGGTTGCATAAAAACTCAGTATAGCTACCGGTTTTTCTCTCTCCCAAAAACTGATCAGGGACACTTTGGGATCAATCAGCCCTTCTGGCTCGTCTCTGAGATTACGATCCCCACATGCCGAAAAACGGGTAGCTTTGACAAGGGAATCACTTCCGAAAATGCGGCGATTGGAAGCAACTTGATACACTTCAGCCTCTCCCAGACCAATATGTGTAATAGGGTGGGGGTTCTTTAGTGATTCTTTCACAGCATCAGCCAATTTAACCATCAGCTGACGGTCGTAGGTGCCTTCATATCGTTCGGGATCAAGATTTGCTTCAATTAACAACTTCTCAGCTCCAAAATCGGAACGGGGAGCATCATGCTGATGAAGCGAGTGTAATGCGACTCTGTTGGGAGTGGTTCCTGCTGCTTCAGCCAATGCTTTTCTGAAAGCCACATGACTTTCATTGGCGATGCCAATCCAGTCAATTGCACATAAGACAATCGGTTCCCCCGATCCCAGGATCACTACTCCTCGAGCACGAAGGCCCAAATCCCAGCTGTTTTTCATTTCATCATATGCCAGAGCTGTCCCAACGGAAGGGGTAGCATCCAGATCGAAGACAGATATTGCAATTGAATTATTGGCTGGAGGAATCTGATTTTTAGCCATCATCATATACGGTGCCCAGGTAATGGACAACACCATCAGCAAACATTTCAATCGTTTATGAACTGTCATGACATTTATTCTTAGAACATATTAATAATCATTCGTGCCAACGATATGGATGATTTCAACACGTGAATTAAAAACCGAAGCCGGCAGGTCACTCTTTAATAGCTGTTATTGTCGGGCCAGCCGGCTAAGGTACCGTTCAGGTGTCAAGAAAGATTTTTACCAGATCATCTATCTTTTTTCCATTATGATCAAATCTGGCAACGGTATAGATATCATTATCATCACCGATAGCAATAGAATTTACATAGGTGGGGAAATTGCCATTCTCATAAAAAACCGGGCCCAGATCCTTATATTTTTGCTCCGGAATATTATACGTAACAACGTGCAGATATTCTAATCCTTTAGGAGCGCCCATGCTTATTTTTTCCAATCCGGCTATTCGTTTTCCATCCTTATATATAGGAGCACCGGTAAGATAAAAAATGGTATCGTTCTTAATTTTAAATCCCAGGTATCCATAGCTAAACTGATCGAACATTCCGCTTTTACGAGAAGGTTCAGACGTGATTCTTTCGACGATCTCAATCTTCCGGCTCTTAGGATCGAAGTTGAAAAGATATCCTGAGTTCCCATGTACACCGTAAGCTTTGTTTTCTGGCCCGTACCAGAAGATTTTCCTCCAGTTATATCCCATGCTGCCGGCATCCTTTACATCGTATTTCCCAAAGTAATCAAGTCTCATGCTTACCTCCTCCATTTTCTGTGGAACCTGATCTGTGAAAGGATCATATTCGTAGATATCACCTTCAGCCGTAGAATAAAAAACATGTCCGTCATCAGGGTTTACAAGGATGGAACGGCACAACACCCTGTAATCTTCCCCTCTTTTTCCGAACTCGCCCAGTCCATTGATAAGACCCAGATTTTTTAGTGTATTCTTTTTTATATCGTAATCGATAAAATATCCCTTGGGCCAGGTTATGCCATACAAACGTTCTCTCTCTTTATCCATTGTCATGGTAAGAATTCCTTCCCCATCGGGTGCCAATGCTAGATCCTGAATCTCTCCGGTGGTCATATCGTAATAGAGAAAATGTCCACCCGGATAAAGTTTATATCCATCAGGTGCATTTACAGGAAGTTGCTGTGCACCATCGATCATTTCGTAATATCCAACATGTGTGGCAAAAAAGAGTTTGTTGTCGTGTTCAAAGAATTCGGTATGACTCTTTCCCTGAGAAATATAATTCAGTTTCTTCTCCCCCAGGGCTTCTGAGAGATCCGCCAGAAACTGAGTCTTGTCTGAAGCCGGATCGTAGCAATACATCTGAGCTCCAACGTCGTGCCGGGTTGAACAGAGGACGTAGTAAATTTTTCCGTCACTGGCTTCGGAAATGGCATTGTAGGTTTCATGAGCATCCTGAAATCCTGAAAAATAGGTTTTAGCAATCATTTTTCTAATATTAATAGGTTTTATTATTGTACGTTTTATTATCCGTAAACAATCATAGAAATCTACTGGGATTTCCGTTTTTTCATTTTTTTCAAAGTTCGCCAGGATAAACCATATAATATCAGAAAATTGCGCAAAGCTTCTTTCAAAAAGCGCAAGAAAGAGAAGACATGTTCCATTAGTTGCTTAAAACCTTGGATAATTGTTCTCATTGCGTCAGATCTTATAAAGATAGAACAAAGTATATTTCAGGCGTCCGAATGCAGACAGCCGGAATTAAAAAAAATCCGCCAGGATTTTTGTGTGTTAACCTTACAAAAATCTGGCGGAATGAAAGAATGAAAGAATGAAAGAATGAGAGAATTTATAAGAATGAATTTAAAGTTTCATTTCCCAACCTTTTTGATATTTCCTGCTCCACAGTTTGCTGGCTGCACGGTTATTGATAATGTGGGCGTTGGTGGGATTTGTCTCGAATGTAGTTCTTGTGCGTTGGGCTATATTCCCTAAATGTGCCAGGGTTGTGCTGATACATCCTACGTTAATATCGGCATTAAGCGTAGACCCTTTTCTGATACCGTCCAAAAAGTTGGAAAAATGGAACGAGTCCAATTGTTGGGTGGGGTTTGTAGTATCCCCGGCCTTGAAACTCATTTCACTGGTTACCTCTTTTACAAGCTTATTCTTCAGGTCGTACACCTTGTAAGCATTTCCTCCTCCGATCACCAGGGTGCCGGATTCGCCGTAGAATGCGCAGCCTACCGAAGAGTCTTCAATATTCCGACCGTTGCAACTCCGACCTTCCCATGTGATTAGCTTGTTGCCTCCAAATTCGAGGTTGACGATTTGTGTATCTGGAAATTCCCAGTCATCACTATAAAGGTATCTGCCTCCTGAGGAATCAACATGGGTAGGATAGGTCAAGTCCATTCCCCAACGGAGAATATCAAGAAAATGCACACCATTATTTCCAGCTTCGCCGGTACCCCAATTGTAGAACCAATGCCAGTTATAGTGGAGATAGTTGTCTTTGTAGCTAGTTACCCTTGGTGCCGGACCTTGCCACAGTTCCCAGTCAAGCCATTCCGGTACAGCCGTAACGTTTCCTGTTCCAATTGATGGCCTGTTATTTGCGTACCAGGCTTTACCGAAGTAGACTTTGCCAATGATTCCCTCTTTTATTTCCTGTACCGCTTTGATTACATTAGGCCACGATCTGCGTTGCATACCTGTTGCAGTAACTATGTTATATTTTTTCACTGCCTGCATGAGGATTTCATCCTCTGCCGGATTGTGACTGGTGGGTTTTTCCAGATAGACATTTTTGCCGGCTTTCATAGCCATCAGAGCAGCTGGTGCATGCCAATGTTCGGGTGTAGCAATGATCACAGCATCTAAATCCTTTATTTCAAGTAACTTTCTTAGGTCTTTTTCTCCCTGAGGGGTATTGCCTGCAATTTTTTTTACGTTGGTGATACATTTTTCCATGGCACGTCTGTCTACGTCGCAAACGTAAGCTATTTCGCATCCTTTTTCCCGTGCAAAACCTCCCGACAAGGCGTTACCACGTGAGTTTACACCAATAGCGCCCATTTTTATTTTCTCGTTGGCCCCGACTATGTTTTTGTAGCTTCTGGCGCTAAATCCAGGTAAAACACCCCCTATAGAAACCAGTGTTGTGCCAATGGCTGCTTTTTTGATAAATTCTCTTCTTGTAGTCATGATGATATTTTTAGAAAAACACGTTTGAATTTGACAAAAATACAAAATTAATTGGCAACGGTTTTTCTATTTACGTTTGATTATCATCAAAAAACGCAGATTACTTCATTTTCACGAAGGTTCTTACAACGCCTTCATCAGGCGCAAGCATCGTGACGCTGTAGCCTTTCTTTTGTAGCAAATCGATCAGTGGGGTGGGAGGAAACGAAGAGATAAATTCCAGACAATCTCCTTGATTCAACTTATTGGCGAGATCAAGTATTTGATCCTTAGGGTGATTTCCGGATTCGATGATGGGGCGGACATCCAACGTGTGCGTAATGGTTGCCGGGAGCATTTTTTCTGAGAAAGGGATATGAATATCTTCACTGTTTGGACAGAAACTGTTCTCAAGCGGCAATAGTCCTGCTTCCTTTCTGAGCGTATTAACCATCTCCACTATACTCACACCTCCCACTTTTGCCGCTTGCTGCAACGAGGTTACTTTTGCTACCGTTTTTCGCAATACCGGATTTTTTAATGCGGCAAAAGCAGGAGAGAAATGCTTCAAAAGCTCTTCCAGTTGCGGAAATTCTTTTAATAAATCGGCAACTTTGGTGTCGGGAGTGATGTCGGGTTTATTTGTGTTCATACGAAAGCAGTCGCTGGTCGCCTTCCAGTTTTCTCATTTGTGTGATATCTTGCGTTACTTCCACAACACCCAGATACTCCCCTTCTTTTCCGCGTACAGCCGAGTATTCGATATAGATGAACCGCCCCATGAAGTTCGACATCCAAAAAACGGCTTTGTTTTCTTTCCCGCTTTTGAAATCGGAAAGTATTTGCTCTACCACGTGCACACTTCCCGGCGGATGGCACATCCGTACATCACGTCCGATAATAGAACGGTTTCGCTCGAAAACCCTGTTGGGACTGTGTGAAAAGAAACGTACCTTATCGATTTTGTCCACAAATGTAATGTCGATGGGAAGATGTAAGAAAAGGGCTTCTAGCTCAGCGAGATTAAATGCTCCGGAGGAAAGGCGTATAGCATCGGCGGTCACGTATTCCTGTTTTTCAACCTTTGTGCCGGACGGTTGCCATTCGTCTTCCGGGTCAAAAAGGCAGTAACCGAAATTAGGCGTTTCCTGATAGACCTTGTACCATTCTTCTTCGGTTAATGTGTCCATTGCCATTGGGAACAAAATTTCCTCTTCTTTCATAATCATTCCGTCCAACATCTCAACGGCCGGAACAAGTACGAGCTGAACAAGGGATTTCATTTCTTCCACCGTTGAAACGGGTGATTCCAGCGCTTCAAAAGAACTTTTCAACAAATCCCTGATTTCGTCGTGTTTACCCCACATCACCTTTGGAGGGCCTGTGATAAGGTGTTTCTCCAAAAAGGGGAAAAGCAGATATTCCTTCCGTTTGTAGTGTTTATCCACATCGGATAAGTTATTGAATATTGTACGAAGCTGCAGTATAAATCCCGGCAGTTGTTTTTCGCTAAGGTCAGTTACGTTATCAAACAGGCCGGCGATTTTAATTACTTCTCTTTTTAATGACTGATTTTCTTTTTTGAATGTGTCCACCGGATGCCCTGCGGGAACGGGTTTGGCACCACCCAAATCGATGCTACCGTCGAGTACAGCCGTATGCAAATCGCAGAAATCGAGAATTTCTTCCTCGGTAAGTGCGTTGCTATTGATGAGTTCCTGTTCAACTTCCACCACTTCGTTGTATGGGATGTTGCGGAGCACTTCGATAAGTCTTTGTCGCAGCACTTCGGGGTTTTCTCCTTCGTGTAAACGGAGGAGAAGGTGTCGCAACAGTTCTTTGCGCTGCGACGAGTTATTGATTACTTCACTCATAAATTTATTGCTTAATCATTGTCAACACCATTTTAAACGGCTCAATAGCATAGAGTGCATGAGAGAACCCGGCAGGCATAATGATGCACTCACCTTTTTTCAAATGGTGAGGATTGCCGTCTATGCGGATTTCTGCCTCACCGTCCAGCAGGTATACCATCGCATCATAGGGCGAGGTGTGTTCCGTCAGTCCCTGGTCTTTATCGAAAGAAAACAATGTGACGTTTCCCGATTGCTTTTTTATAACTTGTTTGCTGACGACGCCTCCCGAAGAGTATTCAATTGAATTTTCCATCGAGAAAATTTTTGCAGGTTCAAAAGTTGCCATAATTGTTTTTTATTGATGATTGATACTGCAAAGATATTATTTAGATTGAAACTAAATTGTAACTTGAGTTACAGTTTAGAACTTTTTTGACACCTTTGGCTTTTTGAGTATCCGGGTTATTTGCACTCCACCGTTTCGAGGAGAAGTTTCATATCTTCGTCCACGCTTGTAATTCCCGTAATTCCAAAGTTGTTTACCAGTACATTCACCACGTTGGGTGAAAGGAATGCAGGGAGGGTCGGTCCAAGGTGGATGTTCTTCACTCCCAAATAGAGCAGGGCCAGCAAAACAATTACCGCCTTTTGTTCATACCAGGCAATGTTATAAGCGATGGGCAAATCGTTCAAGTCGTTTAAACCTAGGGCTTCTTTTAATGCGAGAGCGATTTTTACGAGTGAGTAGCTGTCGTTGCACTGTCCGGCGTCAAGTACACGGGGAATGCCATTGATATCACCCAACGGTAACTTGTTGTACCGGTATTTGGCACAACCGGCGGTTAAGATGACTGTATCCCCGGGCAGTTTTTGAGCGAACTCGGTATAATAGTTTCTTCCGTTCATTCTCCCGTCGCATCCTCCCATCACAAAGAATTTGCGAATGGCGCCGGACTCGACTGCTTCAACCACTTTATCAGCAAGAGCAATGACCTGATTGTGTGCGAATCCGCCTACAATCTCACCCGTTTCGATTTCTTTGGGAGCAGCACATTTTTTGGCATGTTCGATTATTGCAGAAAAGTCTTTTGGTTGTCCCTCCTTTCGGTCCCCGATATGCTTGAATCCTTCGAATCCCGATGCCCCTGTTGTATAGACCCTGTCGATGTAAGTGGATGATTTTCGGGGAGGGACAATGCAGTTGGTCGTAAACAGGATAATTCCGTTAAAATTCTCAAAATCTTCGGTTTGATGCCACCATGAACTCCCGTAATTGCCCACGAAGTGGCTGTATTTCTTAAATGCCGGATAGTAGTTTGCCGGAAGCATTTCACTGTGCGTGTAAACATCTACCCCTGTCCCTTCGGTTTGTTTCAGCAGATCTTCCATATCCTTTAAGTCGTGTCCGCTGATGAGAATTCCCGGATTGTTACGTACGCCAAGGTTTACTTTTGTGATTTCCGGATTTCCGTAACTCGATGTGTTTGCTCTATCCAGCAATGCCATTACCTGTACACCGTATTTCCCGGTTTCGAGAACCAGTGCGGTCAACTCGTCAACCGAAAGGGTGTCGTCCGTTGTTGCTACCAGCGCACGCTGCATAAAAGCGAAAATTTCGTTTTCTGTGTAACCTAAGTTGAAAGCGTGTTCGGCATATGCAGCCATTCCTTTTAATCCGTAAATGGTGAGTTCACGAAGAGAGCGGACATCTTCATTTTTTGTGGTAAGCACACCCACTTCGAACGCTTTTTTTGATATTTCGGCTTCGGTTTCTCCCACCCAGAGAGCACCGTCAAAAGTGATCCCATCAATATTTCCCCCTGTGTTAGTCAGGCGTTCCCTTGCGGCATTCCGCATTTCGAAAGCCATTAACAGGCGTGTGGTAAACCGGTTTTTGTCGAAATTGGCATTTGTGATGGTCATAAACAAGCTATCGGTAATAAATTTGTTGATCTGCGGAATTTCAATCCCATATTTTCTCAACGGAACGGTATAATGTGAAATTCCTTTGCACAAGAACAACAGCAAATCCTGAAGGTTGGCCACATCTGCGGTTTTTCCACATACTCCCTTTACGGTGCAGCCTTCGTTCTTTGCTGCTTCCTGACACTGAAAACAAAACATTTTATCCATAATACTTTTAATTTTTATTGTTATTGTTTAGTGACACAAAGGTAGTCCGGAGAATCATGAACTTTTGTAACCCAGGTTACACGAGATTTTTTTAGGTAATTTTAAATAGTTTGTTGGATTTTCAGGGTGCATATGCAACCATTTGGAAGAATAACCTGCGGAACTTAACTGCTTGAGTAAATAAACGTGTTTTTTTGATTGTTTGTATGGATTTAATTATTTTTGTTTTTAAAAAAATACATGTACAACCCAATTCTTGCTGATTGTCCACTGTTTTCCGGAATCGACGATAAAACTCTTGAGGATTTTATATCCGATACAGTATGTGAAATCCGGACTTTTCAGAAAGGAGAATACGTGGTTAGACAGGGAGACACTATCACTTTTCTGTACTTATTGACGGAAGGGATTGTGCGCACTGAAATGATTACAGCTGAGGGTAATTTGGTTGAAATTGAATTTATTGAGGCCGTTCGTCCATTAGCACCTGCATTTATTTTTTCCGACCAGCACAGGTTTCCTGTCGATGCCATTACCATGGAGAAGGCAGTTGTTTATATGATTCCAAAATCTGTTTTTCTCAAAAAAATGATGTTGAATGAAACGTTGCTGAGAAACTTTTTGAGGCTGAATTCCAATATGACGGTCTTTTTATCAGGGAAGGTCAAAATGCTTTCTATCAAGAGTCTGCGTGCGAAGTTGTCCTTATATATCCTCGAGAACACCTCTCCCGATCAGGACAGTTTTATTTTAAAAAGAACTCAGACGCAATTAGCCGAATATTTTGGTGTTCAGCGTCCGTCCCTTGCACGCACCATTGGCGAGATGATCAATGATGGTGTTATTTCTTTATACAAAAAGGAATTAAAGGTGTTAAACCGGAAAAAGCTGGAGCATTATTAAAGCATTTTTTCCACAATAAATGGACTTATATTTGAATTTATCCGTTATATTTGTAAAGTTTAAAGAAAAAAGTTATACTTAAAAAAATTATACTTAAAAATTTATCTAAAAGTCATGAGTAATCAATTAACAAGAAGAAAATTTTTGAAAACGGCGGCTATCGGTGCTGTTGGTGTAGCCGTATTCCCACAGTTCGTAACGTCTTGTCAGAACAAGAAAGCCGGTGAAGTTGCCGATGGAATTATCCGTCTGGGATTTATTGGTTTAGGGCAGCAAGCCATGTATTTGCTGAACGGATTTATGGGGATGCCGGAAGTAGAAGTTGTGGCCGGATGCGACGTGTACGGTATCAAGCGGGAACGATTTCTGAAGCGCGTAAACGATCACAATGTCACACAGCAGAAATCTGTAGCAGTAGAGGTGTATGAGAACTATAAGGACTTGATCGCACGAGAGGATATCGATGCGGTTGTGATTGCTACGCCCGATCACTGGCACGCGTTTATTGCCATAGCAGCATGTAATGCCAAGAAAAACGTCTATCTCGAAAAACCGTTAACATTTACTATAAAGGAAGGCCAGGAATTGGTAAAAGCAGTAAGAAACAACGGAGTAATTCTTGCTGTTGGCAGCCAACAGCGTTCAGATCCTAATTTCCAGCACGCTGTAAAAATGGTACAAGAAGGAAAAATTGGAAAAATAGAAAAAGTAAATGCTTACGTAGGCGCTCCCCCAACACCGTATGATCTTCCCGAAGAGTCCGTTCCGGCCGACTTGAACTGGCCACTGTGGTTGGGCCCCTCTGAATTTATACATTATAACTCGCAATTAAACCCGCCCATTTCACTTGATCCCGAGCAAAAAGAACAGTTCTGGGGAGCATGGCGCTGGTACAAAGAGCTAGGGGGTGGATTCACTACCGACTGGGGTGCCCATATGTTTGATATTGCACAATGGGGATTAGGCATGGACAATAGTGGTCCGGTGGAAATTATTCCCGCAGGATATCAAGATACAAAATTTCTCACGTACAAATATGCTGATGGCGCTGTAATGACTGAAGAACCTTTCGACGAAAAACAAACAAAAGGTGTGAAGTTTTGGGGTGATAAAGGTTGGATTGAAGTATCGAGGGGGCACTACTTAGCTTCGGATGACAGTTTGTTACCTCCTAAAGTTGAAGAAACAGAAGGTGCATATGAAACGAAAGTCCCGCATTTGGAAAACTTCATCAATGCTGTAAAAACGAAAACCGATCCGGTTGTGCCGGTTGAAATCGGACATCGCAGTTGTACAGTATGTACGCTCGGAAACATCGCTTACGACATGAAGCGCCCGATAAAATGGGATCCTGCCACAGAAAAATTTGTAGATGATCCGGAAGCGGATAAAAACAGGTTGTTTAATAAAACCTATACTGAAGGTTATATCCTTTAAAAGAAGCAATTTATGGCGTGAGGGTGTTCTTTAAGGAATACCCTCATCATTTTTCCTGCTGATCCATGTTTACATACCATTTTGAATAAAATCCAGACAAGTCGAAAGACTGGTGTCGGGTGTTAAATTAACTTATATTTATTTATCTAAAGTCATGAGTAATCAATTAACAAGGAGAAAATTTATTAAATCAGCAGCCGTTGGAGTGGTTGGTGTAACGGTGCTTCCCCAGTTTTTGGCTTCCTGCAACTCAAACAAAAAATCGGGAAATGAGAAGATTGACGATGGTATCACTCGTTTAGGGTTCATCGGTTTAGGTCAGCAGGGTATAGGCCTGTTGGGTGCATTTCTGACTATTTCAGGAGTGGAGGTTGTAGCAGGAAGTGATGTATACGGTATTAAGCGGGAACGTTTTCTAAAACGGTTGAACGATCATTATGGATCGCAGCAAAAAACTGTTTCAGTGGATGTTTATGAAAATTACAAAGATCTTCTGGCTCGCGATGATATTGATGCCGTTGTGATTGCCACACCCGATCATTGGCACGCTTTTATTGCCATTGATGCTTGTAAAGCAAAGAAACACATTTATCTGGAAAAACCGTTAACATTTACGATAAAAGAGGGTCAGGAACTGGTCAAGGCCGTACGCGAAAATAATGTAATTCTTGGTGTAGGCAGCCAGCAACGTTCGGATCCGAATTTTCAACATGCTGTGAAAATGGTTCAGGAAGGGAAGATCGGGAAAGTTGAAAAAGTGAATGCTTATGTAGGCCCTGGACCGCATCCGTATAATCTGCCGGAAGAACCTGTACCTGCCGATTTGAATTGGAAAATGTGGTTGGGCCCTTTGGAGTATTTTCATTACAATTCCCGGTTGAATCCACCCATCTCGCTTGATCCGGAGCAGAATGAAAGTTATTGGGCTGAATGGCGTTACAACAAGGGATTAGGCGGAGGATACACTACCGATTGGGGAGCGCACAACTTCGATATCGCTCAATGGGGTATCGGGATGGATAAGAGCGGTCCAGTTGAAATCATTCCCGCCGGCTACGCGGGCACGGAATTTCTCACGTTCAAATACGATAACGGAGTAGTTGTGACCAACGAGCCGTTTGACGAGGAAAAAACATTGGGAATTAAGTTCTGGGGAGATAAAGGGTGGATTGAAGTTTCGAGACAATTCTATCATGCTTCCGACGAAAGCCTGATGCCTCCTAAGGCGGAAAACCAGGAAGGAAGATATGAAACGAGAGTTCCGCATAATCAGAATTTTATCGATGCCATAAAATCAAATGTTGATCCCATTGTCCCCGTAGAGATTGGCCATAGCACGTGTACTACATGCAATCTCGGAAATATTGCCATTGAATTGAAACGTCCGGTTAAATGGAATCCGCAAGCTCAAACATTTGTAGATGATCCCGAGGCGACGAAATTCCTCACGAAAACATACAGCGAAGGGTTTTCGATCTGACATTAAAAAAGCTGCCTTCTGGCAGCTTTTTTAATGTTATTGTTCGCCGAAACTTATTTTTCTTTTTCTACGATAATCAATCCCAGTTCATCTAGCTGCTCTTTTTCAATGCGCGAGGGGGCATCGATCATAACGTCGCGTCCGGAATTGTTTTTCGGGAAAGCGATGCAGTCGCGAATACTATCGAGCCCGGCAAAGAGTGAAACCAGCCTGTCCAGGCCGAAGGCTATTCCTCCGTGTGGCGGCGCCCCGTACTTGAAGGCGTTCATCAGAAATCCGAATTGTTCCTGGGCGCGTTCTTCGGTAAAACCAAGAACCGAAAACATTTTCTTTTGCAGCGCGCTGTCATGTATACGGATAGATCCGCCACCAACTTCCACGCCGTTGATTACTAAATCGTAGGCGTTGGCTCGAACAGCCCCAGGATCTGAATCGAGCAGCGCGATATCTTCCGGTTTGGGGGAGGTAAACGGGTGGTGCTTGGCGAAAAACCGGTTTAATTCTTCGTCTTTTTCCAGCAAAGGAAAATCTACTACCCAAAGGCATTTGTAATTATTTTTGTCTCGTAATCCTAGGCGGGCACCCATTTCGAGACGAAGTTCAGAGAGCTGTTTCTGTGTTTTCTCGGTTTCTCCGCTTAACACAAGAAGCAGGTCTCTGGGTTTGGCGTTGCAACGTTCCGCCCACAATTTTAAATCGCTTTCGGAGAAGAATTTATCTACCGATGATTTTAAGGTTGCATCTTCGTTGTAACGAACATAGATTAACCCTTTGGCTCCGATCTGCGGTCGCTTCACAAAATCTGTCAACTCGTCGAGTTGTTTGCGGGTGTATGCAGCGCATCCCTGAGCACAAATGGCACCGACGTATTCCGATGAGTCGAAAACACCAAAATTCCGACCGGTTGTTAAATCTTTAATTTCCACAAATTTCATGTCGAAGCGGATGTCGGGTTTGTCCGATCCGTATTGCCGCATGGCATCGGCGTAGCTCATCCGCGGAAAATCGGGAAGCTCAATTCCTTTCTGCGTTTTAAAAAGGTGCTTCGTCAATCCTTCAAACATATTCAGCACATCTTCCTGCTCAACGAACGACATTTCACAATCGATTTGTGTAAATTCCGGTTGGCGGTCGGCGCGCAGGTCCTCATCCCGAAAGCATTTCACGATCTGGAAATAACGATCGAATCCCGAAACCATCAGTAGCTGCTTAAAGAGCTGCGGCGATTGTGGCAGCGCGTAAAACTCTCCCTGGTTCATACGCGATGGTACAATGAAATCGCGTGCACCTTCCGGAGTAGAACCGATAAGCACGGGAGTTTCTACTTCCAGAAAGTCTCTTTCATCGAGATACTTCCGTGCCTCGAACGCCATTTTGTGACGGAGTTCAAGGTTTTTTCTAACTATGCTGCGTCGTAAATCGAGGTAGCGGTATTTCATGCGTAAATCATCACCCCCATCAGTTTCTGTTTCGATGGTGAAAGGAGGCGTTTGTGCTGCGTTTAAAACAGTCACAGCCGTTGCTACTATTTCAATATCTCCGGTAGGTATGTTTTGATTCTTGCTTGATCTTTCTGCTACTTTTCCCGTCACCTGAATTACATATTCACGTGCCAGTTTATTTGCCTGTTCACAAAGTTCGCGGTCTATCTCCTGGTTAAACGATAATTGAGTGACTCCGTATCGGTCGCGTAAGTCAATAAAAGTCATACCTCCCATTTTACGAATTTTGTGCACCCAACCCGAAAGGGTGACTTCCTTATTTATGTCGGCGATTCGTAATTCGCCACAAGTCCTGTTTCTATACATATATTTTGCTCGTTTGCCATGTTTGAATTGCAAATTTACACATTTCTAACGTTGAAACCGCTTATTGATTAAAAAAAGCTGAAAAGTTTTGATATTATCGGGATAAAATCGTACTTTTGCACCCACGTTTTGAAAAGAACGACTCGGGGTGTAGCACAGTCCGGTTAGTGTACCTGCTTTGGGAGCAGGGGGTCGCGAGTTCGAATCCCGCCACCCCGACTTAAAAATGAGGGAGTTACAGTTAATATTGTAACTCCCTTAATTTTTGATTGAAATACAGTTGAAACATTTAGTTTCCAGTTTTCGCTATATTAACTACTATGAAATACATACTTTAATCTTTACTGATTTTTTTAATGGAGGTGTGATGAAGTGCTATACTTCACATTAGCTGCAAAACTATTCTACTTTCTGTTATTTATTATTAAATGGGTTAGTGAATTAATATCCATAAGTTTACATGCATCACTGATTTTTTGGTTATGTTCAAATCTGCACTACTTGGAGTTAAGTTACCAGAAGGATAATTATGTATCAAAACTATCGATGACGATGCTTATTCAATGAGACAGCCATAAGAAAAAATAAATCTCTGCTAGCATAAAACCGTAGTGGTATGACAAAAGTAAAAAGTTTTTTTTGAATTTCTTTATTTTAGCTTACTCATTTTTGAAACTTAAAGCCTTGTAGCTTCAACGAATTTACTTACTTTTGTATACGTTACTTTATCTTAAATAATATTCAGCTATGAGAAAAATGGCATGCTTATTAACTTTGTTTATTAGTATAAGTTTATTTGCTAGTGAAAGAGTTCCTATTTGGCCAAAGGATAAAATGCCACATAGGCAAGATCATCAGATTGCAGCCATGGTAGACGAGGCTGGGAAAAAAGATTTTAATGCAGACAAGAATCGGGTAGCTTACCTGGAATGGTTTGATGCCCCCCCTAAGGAAGTACGTAATGGAGGATGTATGATTCTTATTTCGGGCGGTTCTTACGAGTCCTGTTGTGATGTAGAACTCATTAAACTATGGAATAAAACATTTACTCAATTAGGGTTTCAATGTATAAACTTTGTGTATAGGACGCCTAGGCCTGTGGGGCTTCCTATTTATCAAACTGCATGGGTAGATGGACAACGTGCCGTACGTAAAGTACGGAGTGAAGCTAAAAAACGTGGATTTGATCCAGAAAAAATAGGAGTTATATCCATGTCAGCAGGTTCACATTTAGCTTTATTGCTAGCGACTAGTTCACAAACATTGGCTTATGAAAAAGTGGACCCAATTGACGAACTACCTTGCAACATTAATTGGGCGATTATTAATGCTCCAGCCTATGGTACTACCGATGCAGAAACAGGTATACCTGCTAGCCGACAAGGATATGGAACGGATGTGAATTTGAGTAATGTTTTTAAATTTGATGAACGTACCTGTCCGATGAGTCTTCATCACGGAGGAACTGATATTTATGCTTCACAGACCTCGACATTGGTTTACCGCCAACTCAGACGAATGAATATTCCTGCCGAATTACATCTATATGCGGATAAGGGACATGGCGCTTTTGGACTAGAAAGAGGAGTTGAATTTATGCGCCAAATGGGATATATGGGTAAGCTAGCTGGGGAAGAAGAATTGATGAAGCGATATGCTTCCGATGATAGTCGTACCGATTATTTTAAGATGAATATTTGGCCAGAGGGAAAAACACCAGATATTCAACCGAATCAATGCACACCTTATTTAGAATGGCATACACCAAAAAACCTAAAGATAAAAGCGATACAAATTATCTACTCGGGCGGAAGTTATGAAGGCAACGACCCAGATGGTTTTGAAGTGGCTCCTGCCCGTCGCTATCTAAATGAAATGGGAATGACAGTAGTAACCTTAAAGTATCGTACACCTAGACCTACTACAGGGTTATCTAAACATACCACAGCTTGGCAAGACTTGCAGCGTGCCATCAAAATCGTACGAAGCGAAGCGTCTAAACGCGGGCTTGATCCAGAACGAATAGGTATTATGGGTAGTTCTGCAGGTGGGCATTTAACTTTGATGGGGGTTACTTCGTCTTTGCATCAGTCTTATTTGCCTATTGACGAAATTGATAAACTTCCTTGTAATGTACAATGGGGAATTGGTATTTATCCTGCATATGCGCTAACCGATGGCTCGGAGCAACCCAATATAGATAAAGGCAATGAAGATAGTGCCGTTCTCGTTCCAGAATTCTCTTTCGATTTAAAAACTGCTCCTATGCTATTTGTACACGGAGATGCTGACGGATGGGCTGCTATGAACTCAGTAAAGACTTGGGAAAAGATGCAACAGATGGGAATTCAAAGCGAACTTCATACCTTAGCTACTCGTGACCACTGTTTCCAGCTTAAAGCATCTCCAGGAACAGGGAGCTATACATACCTGGAACGTATTTGGGAATTTCTTTCCTCAAAAGGATTTAATAAATAATTCAACTTTCGCAAACAAGCGGCAGATGGTCGCAAAAGAAGCGGAAATCAATTGTTAGTGCCAAACAGAAAAGCTTGCGAAACTTAAATAAATAATGGTTTAGGGCATCTCTTCAAACTAAAGTTTATCGGTGGAATTACTAACTTAGCCGGGACACAGGGTTAAGCCTAAAAGCTTGCTTCTGTGTAGTATGAGAAAACAAATAACACATTCTGGCCCGGGCATCCAACATGCCTGTAAACAAACTGTGAACCTGTTGAATTTTTTGAAGTTGGAACCACGTATGAGTGGAAAAGGAATCTGAATTGGTCCATGGTGCCAACCTCAAGACAAGAGAGCAGATGTGCTTGTATGTATTTGAATATATTGAATCCCGGGGTAATCATAAAGGGAGATTCTCATCATTGGGGAACTTAACCATTGATGAATTTTGGAATCAGTCGATTCCCTGTCGATTCAATTTTATGGGCTTGTCGTACAAATTTAAACAAAATTATTGAACAATTGCCACAATTATATCCATCACGTTTGTACCTGTATTTCCGGTGATGATATGCCCTCCAACTTCTTGAAAAAAACGGTAGGAGTCGCAATTGGTGAGGTAATGGTTCGGGTCGATACCCTTCTCTACAGCCTTGGTCGCGGTTTCGTAATCTACAACTGCCCCTGCTGCGTCGGTAGGCCCGTCTGTACCATCGGTGCCCGCACAAAGAATAGTGATGTTTTTTTTACAACAGATTTTTGTTGCTAAATACAAGGCCAGGTGTTGGTTACGCCCACCTAGTCCCTTCCCCGAAACCTTTACTGTGGACTCTCCGCCGAATAGCAGGCAAACGGGTTTTTTACCGGCGGACTTCTGATTATCGATTGTTTTCAGAATAAAATTGGCGGTTTCGGTGACATCCTCCTGTATACTGTCGGTTACTGTATGCGTTTCAAAGCCCAGTTCCTCTGCTTTTTTTGCGGAGCTTTCGAGAGCGATACCATTACTACCGATAATGTAGTTGTGCACATTTTGAAAAACCGGATTGTCCGGTTTGGGAGTATCTGCAATTGAACCGTCTGCACCTTCGAGTAAATAATGCAACACAGACGAGGGAAGCCGGTTTTGTAGCGAATACTTATCAATAATAGTCAGTGCATCCGCAAAACTACTTGAATCACCCACCGTTGGCCCAGACGCAATCACGTCCAGCCTATCACCAACCACATCCGATAATATCAGGCACACCGTTGTTGCCGGAAAGAGTATCCGGGCGAGTTGACCTCCTTTAATTTTTGATAAATGCTTACGTACCGTATTAATTTCGGTAATATTCGCGCCGCATTTGGTCAGCAATTCATTGGTGCGTTTTAAATCATCGAGAGTTACACCTTCCGGGAAATCGGCCATTAAAGCCGATGCTCCTCCAGATATCAGGCAGATAACCAGGTCATCTTCGGTTGCTTTTCGGGCGATATTAACTGTTTTTTGAGTACCTTTTACCCCCTCCGCATCGGGTATAGGATGACCAGCTTCGGTAAGTGTCAGGTAGTTCAGGTTCATTCCGTGTCCATACTTGGTGACAACGTGACCGGTTGTTATTTTGTCGCCTAAAACTTTTTCCACTCCCCTAGACATTGAGGCGGCTGCTTTACCGGCAGCTAAAACATAAATGTGCCTGAAACGGGATAACGGGAATCTCTTTTCTGCGACTTGCAATAGATCTCCGGAGAGTTTCACCTGTGATTGCATCAGCTTCTCGGGTAAGACACCATTCACTCCGGCAAAAAATATCAGTTCGGCAATTTTTTTCATCTTTTCCGGTTACAACATGAAGAGCGAAGTCAGCCACACGCAAAGAAACGTTACAATTCCCATCACAACGGTGGCTGATGAGTATACCTTCAGCGCTGTATTTGAGCCGATTCCCGAGAACCGGGAAACCACCCAGAAGTAAGAATCATTGGCATGTGATACCATCATCGAACCTGCACCCATCGAGATCATTGCCAAAAGTTTTCCTGGTTCAGAGTCAAGTCCCAAAGCGGGTAGCATTGGTACAACGAAAGATGCAGCCGTGATAATTGCCACGGTAGAAGAACCTTGCGCCGTTTTTAAAATTGATGCTATGAAAAACGGAACGGCAAGTCCCAATCCCGTTTGCAGCAAAAACTCGCCCGCATAAGCGCCCACCCCGGTTTCCTTGATCACCAGCCCGAACATTCCTCCTGCACCGGTAACGATCAGTATCGGTCCAGCTTTTTCAATAGCAGATTCTAGGACTATATTGATATTTTTTATTGCCCTGTTTTTTAGTAGAAACAACGATAGCAATACCCCAATCATCAGTGAAACGATAGGTTGTCCGAGAAAAGCCAATCCTTTTAGTGTAAAGTTGACATTGGAAATATCCAGTACGGTTAGCAACGAGCCGGTTGCTATAAGCAAAAGCGGTGTAACGATAGGTAACAAGGAAAGGTGAACCGGAGGAAGTTTTTCATTGCTCCGGATTTCATGATGAGAATTTTCGGTTTCTGTGTAAATGTCGTTTCGGGTTTGCCATTTAATCCACAAAAAGGCGGCCAAAGCTGCAGGAATAGCAAACAGTGCTCCCAAGACGATCAGCATACCCAGGTTGGCACCCAGAATCCCGGAGGCGGCCAAAGCACCGGGATGGGTGGGAGTGAGGCAATGAACCGAATAGAGCGAAGTCGCCAGTACAAATGCAATAAAAGGCAGCGCGACTTTGGCTTTGGAACTGAATGACTTTGCCAGTCCGCTCATAATGATATATCCAGAATCACAAAAAATGGGCAATCCTACAATGAATCCCGTGATTCCCATTGCTGAGGCTGCGTTCCGGTGCCCTGTCTTCGATAAAATATAATTGGCGATACTAGATGCACCGCCAGTTTTTTCCAATACGACGGCGATAATTGCCCCAAAAATTATAAGAAATCCGATGGATGATACGGTGTTTCCGAAGCCCTGCTTAAGAATTTCCACGATGTCTTTACCCGGCAGTGCGATCACTGCAAGCAGTAAAGACACCATGAACAACGATGCAAATGCGTTGAGCTTTGTGACGGATGTAAGGATTACAATCAGTACGATGCTCAGCAGTACAAGAACGGAAATGGTAAGGATGCTCATGTGTATTTTTAGGTTTTTTACTGGCTTTCCGTTAAGAATTTTTCAGATTTTTTTGTTTAAACAGCTAATAACAGAGGTAAAATAAATATATTTTATGTGTTTATTTTAACGATCTTGTTTTATTGCGACCGTGAAATAATTATCGGCGGGAATCAGAACTCCTTCCTGAAGTTGTTTTCTCTCTGTTTCGTGTTGACGTTCCTTCACTCCTTGTTGAAGAACTACGCCCACTTGTGTTCCCGCGCATTTGTGGCTGAACTTTCACCGGTTGTCCGATTTCTCCGCCATAATAATTGGTTTCTGCAGAACGGCTTGTGCTAGTACGCTGGGTAGTATTGGGTGTGGTCTGTCGAGCAGAAGTTTGCGCAGTGCGTGGTCGGGTTGTAGTCATTCTCCCTTCTTCAGTATTTGCAATCTGCCTGAGCTCTTCAGGCGATACGGCAGTACGTTGTGCTACCCGGCGGGTAACTTCTTGCTGCACACGCCGGTCGTCGGTTGAGTATTTGAATTTACGTCCTTCGCGAATGTTCCTGTCACCCCATTCGCGTGCGTGGTTTCGTTCTGCTTCTCGCCAATATACTGCCCTGCGTCCGTTTTCGTTGTATCCCCTTACGTACGGGATATTGCTGAAGTCGTAATAATCAATGTAATAATAGCGTGGATAGTGCGAATTGTAATAGTGATGATGCATCCAGGGGGTGTACACACTGCGGTTGACGATTACAATAAATGCATTATTCAGGTTGAATGCAGCGTAAATGGGCGGAAGCGTTGGTACGAAAAGCCAACGTCCGTTATTGAGATATACGAAATTGCGTGTGCCCAGATCGTAGTACGTTTCAATGTCGGGAAAATAGTAGTAGCGCGTTCCAACGTAATAATCGGGCGCCCATGCCGGATTGTAGTCGTAATAATTGTCGTAGTAATTGTTCTCCGATGCCCCGTAATAGGAAGTTCCACAGCTTGTGGAGTATAGAACCGTGATAAGTGCTACGAGAACGGTTGTCAATTTTGTAATAGCATTTTGCATTTCAGTGTCGGCTTTAAATAGTTATACAGCTAATTAACTTGTCTTCAATCCACAACCCATACATACCCGGAGATTAACCTACACTGCCTTCCAAACTGATCTGCAGCAGCTTTTGCGCTTCCACGGCAAACTCCATAGGAAGTTTGTTTACGACTTCTTTCACATATCCGTTCACGATTAATCCTATGGCTTCTTCTTCTCCTAAACCGCGCTGATTGCAGTAAAAAATCTGATCTTCACTGATTTTTGAAGTAGTGGCCTCGTGTTCCAAAATCGCTGTGGGATTTTGGATGTCAGTATAAGGAAAAGTGTGAGCTCCGCAATGATCGGTAAGCAACAAACTATCGCATTGCGAGTGGTTTCTTGCGTTGATCGCTTTTTTAGAAACCTTCACTAATCCCCGGTAGCTGTTTTGGCTGCTTCCCGCTGAAATTCCTTTTGAGACGATGCGGCTGCGTGTATTTTTGCCCAGGTGAATCATTTTTGTTCCTGTGTCGGCCTGTTGGAAGTTGTTAGTAACGGCAACTGAATAAAACTCCCCTACGGAGTTGTCTCCTGCCATGATGCACGAGGGATATTTCCAGGTAATTGCTGAACCGGTTTCAACCTGTGTCCAGGAAATCTTTGAACTATTGCCTTTGCAGATACCGCGTTTCGTAACGAAGTTATAAACCCCGCCCTTACCGTTTTTATCACCCGGATACCAGTTTTGTACCGTTGAATACTTTACTTCAGCATTATCAAGGGCAATGATCTCCACCACCGCCGCGTGCAGCTGATTTTCGTCACGCATGGGGGCTGTGCATCCTTCCAGATAACTTACGTATGAATTGTCGTCGGCAACAATAAGCGTACGTTCAAACTGGCCTGTATTTTGCGCATTTATACGGAAATAGGTAGATAACTCCATCGGGCAACGAACTCCTTTAGGGACGTACACGAAAGAGCCGTCGCTGAAAACGGCAGAGTTTAATGCTGCGTAGAAGTTATCCTTGTAAGGAACTACGGTAGCCAGGTATTTTTTCACCAGGTCGGGGTGGTTTTTTACTGCTTCACTAAAGGAGCTGAATATAATTCCTTTCTCTGCAAGGACTTCCTTGAAAGTCGTTTTTATGGAGACACTATCCATAACGGCATCTACGGCCACGCCGGTCAGCTGTTTTTGTTCATTGAGCGGAATGCCTAATCGTTCAAATGTTCTCAACAATTCCGGATCTACTTCCTCCAATGATTTTGGAGTCTTTTTTTGGGTTGGATCCGCGTAGTAAATAATTTCCTGAAAATCTATTTCAGGAATATTTAACTGTGCCCAGTCGGGCAGTTTCATTGTCAGCCAATGGCGATATGCTTTTAACCGGAATTCCAGTAACCATTCCGGTTCGTTTTTTTTCGAAGAAATTAACCGGACAACGTCTTCATTCAGTCCTTTTTCAATTGTATATGTTTCAACGTCCGTAACGAATCCGTATTTATAATCTTGTGTGGTTAAGTCGGTTAATATCTGATCTTGATCTAATTCCTGCATGATAAATATTGATTATCGATCGCTGTGATCGGTTCATAATAAAGAAGAGAACCCAATTTCTCCTCCATGGATAAACAAACTTTGTATGGATTTGTTTACGCAAAATTACATCAATTTCTGAACAAAACCTGCGGTAGGTGGGTTAAAAGGTGGTATTATATTAAAAAAGGAATAAAACGATGAAAAAAACAGGTTTAACATTTTTAGTATTGTTTTTTATGTTCGGCTTAATGGCCCAAACGAGATATTTGGTGGATAAAGCACATTCTTCCGTCAATTTTAAAGTGAAACATAACGGAATATCTTTTGTCAACGGCAGCTTTAATTCTTTCGAAGGATTTGTAGAAGGGGATTTGAACAGTCTGGAAAATGCCAGCATCGAATTCACGGTTGATGCGGGAAGTATTGATACCCGAATCGAACCGCGTGATCAACATTTGCGCAGTACAGATTTCTTCGATGTGGAGAAGTATCCAAAAATGAGTTTTAAAAGTACAAGCATCGAGAAAACCGGTGATAAGAATTACAAATTAATCGGTTTGCTTACCGTCAAAGATGTAACAAAGCCCGTTACGTTTGAGGTTAAATACGGTGGAAAAATTGTGGGCAGAGACGGTAAGGATATTATCGGTTTTACGGCTAAAAACAGTATCAATCGGTTGGATTATAACGTCGCATACGATCCAGATTCCAAGGCGATTGCGAAAGATGTAGATCTTGTTCTTTATATGGAGTTTGTAGCCAATTAACTAAATCTCACAATAAAAAGAGGGTGTATCACAATGTGATTTTACCCTCTTTTTATTAGCTACCTATCTGAGAACAAATACAACTATTCATTTCTCAGGAGATAAATTTTTATTTTGAGGCATTCTTTAAAAAAAATTTTTGTGTAACGTTTTCCGGTTTGAGGACAGCCGACAAATCCCCGTAGGGAATATCCACATTAATCACACCCATTGAGTAGGGTGCAATCTCGTACTGATTAAATGAGTAGTGAATCCCTTCATTGTCCAGCCAAAAATTGTTGTTCGGAAAAACTTCGTCGAGATTGAAAAATCCTAAGCTGATTAAGGAATCGGGAACGCTGACGTTGTAGTGATCCATCAGTCTGTTAATTATGATTTCTGTGAGCGGCTTTTTATAATTGGGGATAAAGATGTCTTCTTCCGACACAGTCACTAGTTTACCCAAATCAATGTTCGCATAAGTTATTCTGTACGAGCCGTGCGCACCGCCGGTATAATCACTATATTCTATAGCGTAACTCAGCAGAGAATCGTTCTGAAACATCACCTTGTTGGTGTTGTACATATAATACCAGTACCACATAGGCATCTCACCCTTTGGAAGCCGGCTTATTTCGGAATAATAGGTGTTTGACAGTGACTTATATTCTTCTTTGTAATCGGAAACATATGCATTTACAGCTTCTTGCGGAGAAAGGGTGTCAAGATGGAGGCTGTTGAAAAATGTACCGATAAAAATTTGTTGTAAACGGGCAAGATCTTCCTTGTTGCCAAACTCCACGGGATAGGTAAAGCTTATTTTAATATCGGCAAAAGGCAATGTTGTGTCATTCGTTTCGAGTAGGGGTATCTGGTCTTTAATCACGATACTGTCAAAAACTATTTTTGTGGAAATTTGTGCGGTCTTTTTGCAGGAAAACAATGTGCACAAAAGTAAGAAAAACAAAATAGCAACGGGAAGAAAAATATTTTTTCTCATATCTAAATTATTTGTTGGGACTGCCAATAAAAATTCTTACCCTGCAGTCTCTGGTTTTCCACCTTTATATCCATGCGTCAGGTCTGAACAAAATACCTTTTTCCGGCAATGTCCTTGACGCCGGCAGGATGAATAGGGTGTCTGATTACTGAATAATCTGTTTTATGGCACCCAGATCGGGATAGAAAACTACCTTAATGGGTTGTTTCATATTGTCGAACATTTTTTTGGCAAGTACATCCTTTGTGCCAAACTGAACGATATCTGTTTCCATATTTTTCAACGTTTTGTTCCTGAACTCCAGTGTGAGTTGCGCTTTTCCTGGAACATTATACACTACTCCTTCGGAGAGTTTTTTTGCGAGGCGTTCTTTATCTTTGTCGGAAAGAATGGTCTCTACTTTCTGTGTTTTACTTCTCAGTGTCAGGTAAATGGGAGCCCCGGCAAGATTATCAGCATCCACAGGACCAAGTTTTTCGGAAAACCTGCCAATAATCCTTTTATCAATATCTTTTTCTGTGGGGATAACCACAATTTCTTTGGTGAAATATTCAGTTTGTGTGCTTCCCGAAAACATTTCAGTCAATGCTTTTTCCTGATTGTTTATTTGCTCCATAACTACTTTGTAGGCTTCACCGTCGGGCGGCATATTATCGGCTTCGCCGATCAGGATATCGTTTCGGCTTCGCCGTAGCTCAAAAATCTGTTTCGAGACCAATTCTGCCTGCTTGGCTGTTGAACCTGCCATCAGCGTTTCTTCCGACAAAAACCTTCTCGGGTTTAGCGGAGCGGGAGATGGCTCAGGAACGTCGAAAGAAGGTGTTTTTTCTGATTCAGGGTCTGTGTTTATGGTAGAAATCAGTCCGTCTTGTGTGAGATGAACGTAAGGCGCGATTGAGTTAGGCCTGAAGATTACCATAAACGAATTATCCTTGTCGGCGACTCCTCGGTTCGTTACCATTACATCTTCAAGTGTAAATTCGGTTCTGCTTTCGGTGATAGGATCAATACTCAAGTATCGTTGTGCGAACTGATAAAACTCACCGCGATTGTAAACCGTTTTTTTTACTTTCAGCGTTACCACCAGAGATGTTTTCGGCAATGAATAGATTACCCCGTAGTCGTTGGCTTTGATGGCATTCATTCTCACGGTTTGCTGAGCCTGCATGCTAACTGCAGGGAGTAAAACAATTAAAGCGGACAATACAAGACGTTTTATTTTTATCATATCATTTGTTGTTTTATGATATTCAATTGTTTAGTTGAATAGTTTCCCGACACTGCGAATAGCGGCCATATTGAATTTTAAAGTCTAATGTGCTGCCTGAAATTGCTTAAGGAAACTCAAATCGTTTTCCGAAAACATCCGCAGGTCTTTTACCTGGTATTTCAGGTTTGTAATACGCTCAATACCCATTCCAAGAGCGTATCCGGTGTAGACCCTACTATCTATTCCGCAATTATCCAATACATTGGGGTCAACCATGCCGCATCCCAGGATTTCCACCCAACCGGTATATTTGCAGAATGGGCAACCTTCACCTCCACATAGGTTACAGGAGATATCCATTTCTGCACTGGGTTCTGTAAACGGGAAATAAGAAGGACGAAGCCGGATTTTTGTTTCGTTACCAAACATTTCTTTGGCAAAGAAAAGCAACGCCTGTTTCAAATCGGCAAACGATACATCTTTGTCTACGTATAATGCTTCCACCTGATGGAAAAAACAATGTGCCCTGTACGAGATAGCTTCGTTCCTATAAACTCTCCCCGGACAAATAATGCGGATGGGCGGTTGCGTTTTCTCCATTACGCGAGTCTGGACAGATGAAGTGTGTGTGCGTAAAACAATATCCGGGTTGCTTTCGATAAAGAATGTGTCCTGCATATCTCGTGCAGGATGGTCTTCTGCGAAGTTAAGTGAAGAAAAAACATGCCAGTCGTCTTCCACTTCCGGCCCTTCGGCGATGGAAAATCCCAGACGTTTAAAAATATCACAAATTTCTTCTTTCACAATCGATATCGGATGACGTGCTCCGAGAGCAACCGGATAAGCCGTCCGGGTCAGGTCGATATCCACGTTTTTTTCTTTGTTGCCGTTAAACATCTCTTTCAACGAAAGAATTTTTTCCTGGGCTTTCTGTTTCAGCTCGTTCAGCTTCATACCCACTTCGCGTTTTTGTTCGGGGGCAACGTTTCTGAAATCGTCCATCAGCACAGAAATGATGCCCTTTTTGCTTAAGTATTTGATGCGTAATGCTTCCAGTTCATCGGCATCCGATGCTGAAAATTGATCTATTTCAGAAAGAAGGGAGTGAATTTTATCTAACATACGATCTTTATTGTCTTTAATTTTATGCAAAAATACATTTTTCTTGGCTATTTACCTTGATTTTGAAGAAAGAAATCATTTCCCGCAATTTTTGAAAAACATATCGTATTTTTGCATTTACAAAAAATACCTGTTCGTATATCTTGAGCCGATGCTTCAGAAAATAAAATCCTATATTGCCCAAAAACGTTTGTTGGAGAACGATAATGTGTTGATTACGGGGCTTAGTGGGGGCGCTGACTCCATGGCTTTACTGGATATAATGACTTTATTGGGTTACCGGTGTATTGCCGCACATTGTAATTTCCATCTTCGGGGAGAAGAATCGGAGGAGGATGCCCGCTTTGTAAAGAAATGGTGTAAGGAGAGTGATATTGAATTTACAACCATCGACTTCGATACCCGGCAATATGCCGCCGATAAAAAAATTTCCATCGAGATGGCAGCACGTGAATTGCGTTACGCCTGGTTTGAAATAGTGAGGAAACAATTTAATGCCGATGCAATTGCCGTAGCTCATCACAAGGATGATTCGGTGGAAACGGTACTGATGAATTTAATCCGCGGTACGGGAATAAGTGGATTGAGCGGAATTTCGCCCCAAAACGGAAAAGTTATCCGTCCGATGCTTTGTGTCTCCCGGGTCGAAATCGAAAATTACCTGGTGGAACGTCAAATCCCTTTCAGGACTGACAGTACCAATCTCGAAGATATTTATACCCGGAATCACATACGGTTAAATGTTTTGCCGATGTTGCAGAAAATCAATCCGTCAGTCAACGAAACCATTTTCCGTACTGCTGAAAACTTGGCCGAAGCAGAGAAAATATATAAAAAAGCAGTTCATGCGGATATTGAAGTTGTTTTGAAAAATAACAGAATAGATATTGAGGCGCTAAAACTATCCGCTTCCCCCTTATCGGTTTTGTTTGAGATCCTGTCACCTTTAGGGTTTCATCCTGCCGTGATCGATGATGTGAAGGCTGGATTGGATGCTTCGCCGGGGAAGCAGTTTTTTTCACCTACACATCGGTTGATAAAAGATCGTACGTGTTTCCTAATCGATAAAATAAAAAAAACGGAGTCCGATGACCCAATCTATTTTATCGATGCGGTATCGCAAGAAATATCCACTCCGGTAAATTTAGCTATTAAATTAACAGGTGTACCGAAACTAATCGATAAAAAGAGTCGTATGTTATATGCCGATGTCGCTAAGCTGCAGTTCCCCCTCAAGTTGCGGAAATGGCAAGCCGGCGACAGGTTTATTCCCTTTGGAATGAAAGGCAAAAAGAAGTTGAGTGATTTTTTCACTGATCAGAAATTTAACCTGAAAGAAAAGGAAGAAACATGGCTTTTGCTTTCGGGTGAGGAGGTGGTTTGGGTTGTGGGGCATCGGGCGGATAACCGGTTCAAAATTACACCAGCGACTGAACGTGTTTTGCAAATTGAGTTAAAAACGATGAAATAGCTTGAATAAAACTATTTTCAGGATAATTTTCACCCTTATTTTTTGACGAAAAGGTATTTTTATGTAACTTCATAGCGGAAAAATTGATTTTGTTTAAACACAAAAGCAGATAAAACGGTTATAACTAAAAAACTACGATAATGAAAAATAGTGTATTTAAGGATATCTTGGTGGTGGCAGCCTTTTCGGCAGTTTCATATATTGTGATGCGAAACTACCAGAGAAAGAAAAGGAGAGACCGTCAAATGAGGGATTTTGTTCATTTCCAATTGTTCTGATTGCCGCTTTACCGGTAAATATATTTTGTGTTACAACTGTTTCGGCGCGAGAATTTTTGCTACCTTTGCATATTCTCAGTCAAAATAGTTGAAACTGTTTTTTTTATGCTTACACTCAAAGTAATAAACGAAGATCGCGAAGAAGTCATTCGCAAACTTGCCAAAAAAAGATTCGCCGCTGAAGATATAATTAATCAAATTGTGGCGTTAGACGAAACACGTCGTAGTTCTCAAACTCTTCTGGATAGTCAGTTGTCGGAGATCAACCTCCTGTCGAAGTCGATCGGAGGGCTGATGAAAGAAGGCAAGAAGGCTGAAGCGGAAATTGCCAAGCAACAAGTTTCCGAACTGAAGGAGCTTTCCAAACTTAATGAAGCCGGGCTGAGAGAAGCTGAAGCAGCTATTCAAAATTTGTTGGTTATTATTCCTAATTTACCGCACGATTCGGTGCCTGAAGGTAAATCTGCCGAAGATAATCTTGTAGAGCGTTCGGGAGGAAACATTCCGCAACTCTCTACTGACGCTCTTCCTCATTGGGAGCTGGCAAAAAAATATGACCTGATAGACTTTGAATGGGGGGTGAAGATTACCGGTGCCGGGTTTCCTGTTTACAAAGCCAAAGGTAGTCGCCTGCAGCGCGCACTCATTAATTTCTTTCTTGACAATGCCCGTGATGCCGGATTTGTTGAAATTCAGCCGCCTTATGTCGTAAATGCGGCATCTGGCTTTGCGACTGGGCAGTTACCCGATAAGGAAGGACAAATGTATCATGTAGGATTAGACGATTTGTACCTGATACCAACGGCTGAGGTGCCGGTTACCAATCTTTACCGAGACGTGATTTTGGATGAAAAGGATCTGCCGGTAAAGAATACGGCTTATTCTGCTTGTTTTCGCCGTGAGGCAGGATCCTACGGAAAAGATGTGCGCGGATTGAACCGTTTGCATCAGTTTGATAAAGTAGAAATTGTGTGTATTGATAAGCCTGAAAATTCGTATCAGCGGTTGGATGAGATGGTCTGTTATGTGCAAACTTTAGTGGAAAAGTTAGGACTCCCCTGGCGCATTTTACGTCTTTGTGGCGGTGATATGGGATTCACATCGGCGCTTACGTTCGACTTTGAAGTCTATTCCGCGGCACAACAGAGGTGGTTGGAAGTGAGTTCCGTATCTAATTTCGAGAGTTACCAGGCAAATCGGCTGAAATGCCGATACCGCAACGAGGATCGAAAAACACAACTATGCCATACCCTCAACGGGAGCGCACTGGCTTTGCCACGTATCGTTGCCGCACTTCTGGAAAACAACCAAACCCCAGAAGGAATAATTATACCGGCTGCATTGGTGCCTTATACAGGATTTGAGGTGATTGATTAATTATTATTTATCGTTGCCGTTTAATTTGCGGTATTCAGAAGGAGTTATCCTGACCCGTTGTTTGAAAAAGGATAAAAAATATTCGATGGAGCTGAAATTGAGCTCATAGGCAATTTCCTTGATAGGTAAACTTGTTTCCGTCAACAGTTCTTTTGCTTTTCGGAGTTTCAATTCCTGGAAATATTGTGCGGGCGGATAGCCCGTATATTCTTTGAAAAATTTCCTGAACCAGGAATAGCTTGTTCCCAGATTTGATGCAATTTCCTTTACATCGATGTCTTTATGGATGTTTTCTCTCATGATGATCTTGGCACGTTCAATTACTTGTGTCGATTCATTAGCATCATAACTTTTGTTTTGAGAAAGTGATAAAATCATTCCTAAGATGTGAAAAGCTATTCCGGCGAGATACTGTTGGGCCGATTTTTTGTCTTCCTTGGCAACTCTGATAGCGGTTAAAAACAGATTGATAAGCTCTTCGTTCGTACCAATATCTAAAACCTGATTTTGTTCTGAAATAAAGCTCTTTTCGATTATAGAGTCGATTATACTTCCTTCAAAACCAATATAATACTCGTTCCATCCCGTTTCTTTTACGGGTTGATACGAGTGCCACTGTCCTGGAAAAAGGACCATTACCTGACCCTTTTCAATGGATGTTTTTTTTGTCGTGGCAGATGAAAAAACCCCTCTCCCTTTACAGATGTAAACAAATTGATACTCAGATAGTATTCTCCCTTTCTGGGGGTTAAAATAATAACTTTTGGGGTGGTCAGTGGAAGGATATAATGTGTTGGGTGCAATGTGCGAAAAACCAACAGTATTTACTGTTAATCCAAATTCTTTATCTTTCTCGCTGACCAACAAGTATTTAAAATCTATACCCAAGTCGTTGTATCTCATTTTTTCTGTTTTTGTGGTATGTAGCTTTTCTTTTTTTTACAAATTTACAAAAAAAAATGAAGCACAATGCAAACTCAATTGATTGCATTGTGCTTCTGAAAAAATGAGAGAATGAATTAGAATAGATTTGGAATTATTAAAGAAAATATTAAGACGGCCATGCCGATGACAAGAAATGTGACGGCTTTTTTACCGGCTCCTTTCCATTCTTTCAGAATAATACCCCACACATTACTGAAAACAACGTTTAAGGACATCAGGATGCTCCAGGAGAATGCCATCATCACACTGCCCGGTTCAAAAAAACTTTGCCCCATCCCTAATCCGAAGAACTGAGAATACCAGAGTAAACCGGCCAAGGCACAGAAGAGAAGGTTGTTAACAAGTACCGATTTGGATGTTTTCCGAATTTCCCCACTGGTCTTGTTTTTCGAATTCATGTACAGGCAATAGACCAGATTAGTGAAAAAACCGCCAATCGTCACCAAAAGTGTTACGGGGTTTTGAGCGAAAATTTCTTTTGCCCCCGCTGCAATTGCAGCTTCCTTTATGGGAATTCCAGCACTTAACCCTAAGCTGAAACAAGCACTCATTACCCCAGCAAACAACGCTATCAGCAACCCTTTTTTGAGGGCAAAGTCTTTTATAGCCTTCTTGCGTTCTTCTTCCGACATGTTTTTAGAACGTAAACTGCCGGCGTATCCAACCAATGCAATTCCTACCAAGGTTACAACAACAGCCAGTAAAAGTACCAATCCTTTTGGAGAGAAAAGATTATCCCCGGCAAGAACAGCAGGGATTAGCGTTCCAAAGCCAGCACATGTCCCCAAAGCTACAGATTGGCCAAGTGCGATCCCCAGGTACCGCATGCTGAGCCCAAAAGTTAATCCGCCAATTCCCCACAAGACGCCGTATCCAATCGATTGTAAAGCTGCACCGGAATTGGCTGAATAGACCTGGACCAGTTCCGGAAAGGAATTTGCCAGGAATGCTCCTAAAACAGGAAAAACAAGCCAAGCGAAAATTCCCTGCACCAGCCAGAAATTTTCCCACGACCAATCTTTAACTTTATTGATAGGAACGTAGGAGCTTGATTGCCCCATACTTCCTATCGATATAATGATTAAACCAATAATGGTATTCATTGCGCTTATCTTTTAGATGTTACTTCCGATTCGTAACTTTCAATGGCAGCAATGTATTCATTTCCTACCGGAATACCTTGCTGCAGGCAATAATAGTTGTAAACGGCATTCCAAGGCATGGCTTTCAATTCTTCCAGATAAGCCAGCCGTTGAAAATTATTGTCTTGTTTTTCGTACTCACGCAACTTTTCGGTTGGTTCTAAAAGCGCTTGTAACAAAGCTTTTTGGGTTGACCGAATTCCTACAACATATGCGCCGATACGGTTGATGGATGCGTCAAAATAATCCAATCCGATGTGTATCTTCTCCATCTGTCCGGAACGTACGATTTCTTGTGATAATTCCAACAATGCGTCGTTCAGGACTACTACATGGTCGCTGTCCCAACGTTCTGGACGGCTGACGTGCAAGGTGATTTCTGGAACAAAGAGCAACATGGAAGAAATTTTATCGGCGATTCCTTCAGTCGGATGGAAATGTCCGGCATCCAACGTTAACAACATATTGTTTTTAACGGCATATCCCATGTAAAACTCATGTGAACCTACCACATAGCTTTCGCTGCCAATACCGAAAAGTTTGCACTCAACACTATCTTTCAGGTATTCAGTGCTGATTTTTTCTGCCAATACCTCGTCCAGAGATTCTTTCAGTAGTTGTCTGTGTTGTATGCGGGATACGGTCTTGTCTTTTTCCCCATCGTGGATCCAGATATTGTGAACACATGCATCGCCTTGTTGACGGCCCATTTCTTCTCCAATACGGCGGCAACGGCGTAAGTGTTCTTTCCAGAAATTACGAATTTCCGGGTCAAAGCTTGAAAGTGAATAATTTCCGCTTTTTGAATGGGAGAAGAAAGTGGAGTTGAAATCCAGTTTAGCTCCGGTTTTTTTTGCCCAATCCATCCATGTTTGAAAGTGTTTTGGCTCAATTTGGTCCCTGTCCACTTTACCACCGAAATCACCATAGATCGCATGTAAACTTAAGCGATGTTTTCCGGGGATTAAATTCAACACTTTCTCAATGTCCTTTTTTAATTCATCAATTGTCCTGGCTTTGCCGGGGTAGTTCCCGGTCGTTTGGATACCTCCGGTCAGCTCTCCGTCGGGATTTTCAAAGCCCAACACATCGTCTGCTTGCCAGCAGTGAATGGATATAGATACACTGTTTAGTTTTTCTATGGCTTTTTCCACATCAACCCCAAGTGCAGCGTATTGTTCTTTTGCAGCGGCAAACTCCTTTTTAATTTGTTCTTCTTTCATGATTGTTTTATTGTTCATTAAATGATTATTTATGTTTTATATCTCTTTGAAAAAATTTAAATATTCGGTATAATGTTTGTCCCACAGGCTGGTGTCCTGAGGCTCGAATCTCGTAAGGTCAACGGAGTTTCTAACCATTTTTCGCATATCGTTTTTGTCCTTTACTAATCCGAATGCTTTTGCTTGAAGCAATATGTTCCCAATGGCCGTAGCTTCCGACGGTCCGGCAACCACAGCTATTCCGATAGCGTTTGCAGTGAATCTGTTCAGCATATTGTTTTGTGACCCTCCTCCGATAATATGTAAGGTGTCAATGGGAAAATCGGCCAGGCTTTTCAGGTTCCCGAGTACTTGTTTATACCGGAAAGCCAGGCTTTCGTAAATACACCGGGCAATTTCTCCTATGCTCTGTGGAACAAACTGTTGGGTTTTTTTGCAATAGTTTTGTATTTCATCAATCATTGATTCAGGGCTCGCAAAACAGGATGCGTCAGGATTAATGAAGCATTTAAAAGGGTCAGCCTGAGTAGCCTCAAGCACTATTTCGTCGTAAGAGACATCTTTTTCTTTTGTCCATTCTTTTCTGCATTGTTCAATAAGCCACATGCCGCAGATGTTTTTCAATAAACGGATAGAGCCGTCAGCTCCACCTTCGTTGGTGAAATTCAGTGAAAAAGTTTCCTCACTCACAACAGGTTCTTTCGATTCGATTCCCATCAACGACCAGGTGCCCGAGCTCAAATAGGCGAAGTTTTCATTTTCAGCCGGAGTAGCCATGACTGCCGACGCCGTATCGTGTCCTGCTACGGCAATAACCGGAACAGCTCCCAGGTGGGTTTGTTTTTGCGCGGATTCTGACAATGTGCCGATTAGTGTTCCCGGAAAGACAATCGGCGCAAAATTATCTTTAGATAGATTTAACGCCTGTAATAGCTCTTCGTCAAAAGAACGTGTGAAAGGATTCAACAGTTGAGATGTCGACGCTATCGTATATTCCGTAACCATCTTGTTTGTCAATAAGTAAGACAAAGCATCGGGCATAAACAAAAACTTGTCCGTTACGGGATAGATGGGGTTGTTATCTTCGTGTTGAGTAAATAGCTGAAAAAGTGAATTGAAATTCATGATCTGAATTCCGGTTTTCAGGTAGGTATCCTTTTTCGATAAAACCTTATTGAAAAAATTTTCTGGAGCAGTGAAAGTGCGTGAATCGCGATAGCTGTAGGGCATACGAAGGGGTTCCCCGTCTTTGCCGAAAGACACGAAATCCACGCCCCAGGTGTCAATTCCAACAGATGCTATTTCAATACCTTGGTGTTGAATGTCTTTTAAAGATTTCACTATCTCACCATACAGATGAAATAAGTCCCAGTATAATCTGCCGTTGATGTCGATAATCGGATTTGCAAAACGATTGACTTCTTTCAACTCTAACCGGTTGTTTTTGATTGTACCCAAAATGGCTCGTCCGCTTGTTGCACCTAGATCGATAGCTAAAAAAGAGGTTAGTTTGCTTTCATTCATGATGAGGCTAAATAATATAAAAAGTTACAGTTCACAAAAATAAGAATAAGAACGGTAAGTAAAAATAATAAAAATGATTTTGTTGCTGTATTATTTGATATTTTATGACAAAAAATACAGTACAAAAATCAATAATTACATTGATTAAGAAAGAAAACCCTCTATTTTTGCAACATCAAAAGTTGACCATTATTAGCATTATTTTATTTAATTTTTTTTTTGGATACTTTAGTTAATATGGGTAACTTTGTGTCAGCATAGTGTGGGATACTTAATACTGTGTTATAAATCAATTATTGAAGAGCTTTCTAAAATCAAAAAAAATATGGCAATAGTGGTTATTATGCCCAAGCAGGGGCAGTCGGTCGAGAGTTGTATTATCGGCTCAATAAACAAGAAAAAAGGGGATAATGTAAAGAAAGGCGAAGTCCTTTTTTCCTATGAAACGGATAAAGCCTCCTTCGAGG